>Ga0081455_10000945_pt1 | contig 37114 bp, 33 predicted proteins | sample TabmetS3T2R1_FD_70207 | JGI IMG/M metagenome (GOLD analysis project Ga0081455, IMG submission 70207) | Tabebuia heterophylla rhizosphere microbial communities from the University of Puerto Rico - S3T2R1 | ecosystem: Host-associated > Plants > Roots > Rhizosphere ...
GACCCCACTTCCCCCAGTTCTTCGGTGAACCAGCCAAAAGCTCCGACAACAACGGTACCGCCTTCGTCTCCACAGACATCACCATCCTCCTATGTCCAATGTTAGAATTCGCATCCGTCAGTTTCACGTCAGCATCATTTTAGGAACATTGTGAAAAGGCTGCGATAGGCAGAATTTTTTCAGAAACAGGCCCAATCACCGAAAAGTGCCCCGGGCGCCGTTCTGACGGGCGCCCGGGAGTATCGAGTTACAGTTTGGCGCGCACCGTGGCACCATAGGTACGCGGCGGCTCAACATAGAGAGCGCCCGCCTGCGGGAAGGGTCGACCGGTAACGCCAGCCGCCGCGTGAGTCGCCTCGTTCTCGAGGTTCCTTCCCCAAACACTGACCTCGAAATTCTCGTTCGGCGTGATGTAAGTCAGGCTCACGTCGGTCTTGGTGTACCGGTCCTGACGGAGATCAGGCTGGTGGCCGAACGTATCCCAATAGCCGCTGTTGTACGCGCTATCGGCCCGGAACTTGATTGCCGCCCCCGAAGCGAGCGGGAAGGTCTGCTCCAGCCCCGCCGATGCAGTCAGCTTCGGCGAATCCGGCAAGATGAACCCGCCAAGATCCAGTATCCCGCCGTAGACGTTCGCGACAAACTTCGTAAGTTTCGCGTTCAGCGTACCGGCCGAGAAGTTGATCCTGGTGTTGGGCGTTATTGCAAACACCGTGTCCAATTGTGCCCCATACATGCGGCTGCGGGGTGCATTGAAGAGCTGGGTGGCACCCGTTCCCACGTCATAGGCCTGAACGATCTGGTCGCGATAGCGATAGTAGAAGAGTTCAAGATTGACCTGCAGCCTGTTGTCGAGGAAGCGATTCTTCGAGCCTGCGGTGAAGCCAAGCATTTTTTGCGGGTCGATCTTGCCACCTTGAACCGGCGCGCTCACCTGGAAAGTGCCAGGATTGAACCCCGTCTGGACGTTGGCATAAAGCATGGACTGGGGCGCGATATCCGCCTCGACTCCAACCTTCCAGTTGAAGCGTTTCCAACTCTCGGAATAGGTGTAGGGAATAATTCCGCGATCAAAATTGAAAGTAACGGGATTGAAAATCGGGAAGAATGCCTGTGGATTTTCTGCCGCCAACTTATCCCAGGAAACGCGCGTACCGGCGGTCAACCGAACGCCATCCGTCACTGAATAAGTTGCCTCGCCATAGGCCGCAAGCGCGTTCGTCTTCACGACCATGTCGGCACCACCGAAATTCGGCCCGAACGTATAAAAGAACGGGCTCGACTGATGGAATTGAGAAAGGCCGATAAGCCACTTCAGCTTTCCGTCAGAGTTGCTGGAGAAGCGAACTTCGTTGCTGAGCTGCTTGTAGGATATGTCATTGATTTGAATGAAGCCGACGATCGAACGGGTGCTTTGATCCCTTCCATAGAGATAGCCGGGAATATAGGAGACCGTCACCCCGCCGAGGTCGAGATCGATCTGCCCGCCGAATTGCCAGGAGCGAAACCGGCTGCGACCAATATCGTTCGGCAGACCATTGGGTGGATAAACAAAGGCGGTGCCTACATCCGTTGCCGGGAAATAATAAGCACCCTGCGATGGGAAGGGGGCATATTGCAGCGGCGAAGGCTTGAACTTCGCCCGATAGTAGCCGCCCCACAGGAATATCGTCAGATCTTCCGTCGGTTTGGCGAGAAGCGACAGCCGGCCGGCTAGCGCGTTCTGGTTATTGGTGCCGTTATTGGCGTAGCCGTCGTGCTTGTCGAAGAGCGCCGCGCCGCGAACGCTAACCGTGTCGCTGAGCGGCAGATCGACACCGGCGTTGATGCGGGTCGCATCATAATTGGCCTTATCGAGCGATGCCTCGAAGCCCAGATCCTTCCCAGGACGCCGCGTGTTGATGTTGATCACGCCGCCGATGGCGCTGCGGCCATACAGCGTGCCCTGCGGGCCGGGCAGCACCTCGATCTGCTCAACGTCGAAGAGGGCCGCACCCGTCCCATAGCGCGGCAGGAAGACGCCGTTCACCTGCGTTGCAACGGATTCCGGAATGTTCGGATTGCCGACCGACGATCCGACGCCGCGGATGAAAATCTGCGTCTCGTTGTTCTCGATCGCGAACTTCGCTGCCGGAACCACCTTTTCCACGGACCCGAGGCTCGTCAGGCCGCGCGAAACCAGCGTCTCGCTGTTCACTGCGGTGATCGCGGCCGGTGCCCTCTGCGAAGTCTCGCTGCGCTTCGTCGCCGTAACGACGATGTCGCCCAGGCCCGCCTCGCTACCCTGCTCGGCCGCCGCCGGCTGCGAATCCGTCGCGCCCGCATCCTGCGCGAAGGCAGACTGCGCACAGCATGCCACCGACGCGGTGACAAGCAAATATGCAAGCTTTTTCATCGAAAAACCTCCCCTTAATGAAGAAAAACGGCCTCTACATTTACCAAAATCAACGCGATCTTCGGGATCGTCTATTTGTTCTGATTTCGCGGCATGCCGCCTCGCATCCCTCCCGTGATCCGCAGATCAATTGAAACTACTATATCGAAGTTTTCAACGCAAGGCCAAACCTTCGAATCGTCCTACAAAAACTCAGCACGCCTCATCCGAGTGTAACGATCAAAACCGATCGCTCCCGCTTCACGCTAGATCAACCACAACAGAAATGCGTACGGCATTGTAATGCTTACGCAAGATACAATATGATTCAAATAAATGTCAAATATCGTCATAGAATTATTCAGAAATTCCCAACATCCGACAAAGTCATTTACCACGCTATCCGCGTACCCAAACCAATTGAGTGTTGCAAAACTCCCTTAGTCCGAAATAGGAAAGCTCGCGCCCATAGCCACTGCGGCGGATTCCGCCGATTGGCACGCGCGGATCGGACATGGCGACGCCATTCACGAACACGCCGCCTGTTTCGATCCGGCGGGCGATCCGGGCACCGCGCGCGGGATCGCCGCACCACAGTGCGCCAGAAAGACCATAGTCGCTGTCGTTCGCGAGCCGCACCGCATGTTCCGCGTCCGTCGCGACCGTGATGGCCGCTACAGGTCCAAACGTCTCCTCCCGGAAAACAGGCATGTCGGGCGTGACATCGGCCAGCACGGTTGCAGGATAATAAGATCCTGCTCCTTCGGGCACCGCACCTCCGAGCAACAGCCGCGCGCCCTTGGCCAGGCTTGCCTCGACCTGCGCCTGGAGTTCGGTACGCAGCCGGTGGCGTGCGAGCGGGCCGAGATCGGTCGCCTCGTCGAACGGATCGCCAACCCGTAGCGCTGCCGCGGCCACGACGAAGCGGCGGATGAATTCCTCCGCGATAGACGCTTCGACGATCAGCCGCTTACCCGCGATGCAGACCTGTCCGCTGTTCTGAAAACGCGCCTGAACGGCCGCCGGCACGGCGCGATCGAGATCGGCGTCGGCGAGAATGATGCATGGATCCGTGCCGCCCAGTTCCAGGACCGATTTCTTGAGGTGTCGCCCAGCCTCGCTCGCGACCGCCGCGCCAGCGGCGACTCCGGCGGTCACTGTCACCGCAGCGATGCGCGGGTCAGCGATTATGCGCGGCAAGTCGTCTCGGTCGACGTTGAGCACACTGAACGCGCCCTCCGGCAAGCCCGCGATCCGAAAGGCCACGGCCAGCGCCAAGGCATTGCCCTGCACATTGTCCGCATGTTTGAGCACGAAACCATTGCCCGCCGCCAAAATGGGCACGGCAGCGCGCAACACCTGCCAGAGCGGAAAATTCCATGGCATCACGGCGAGGATCGGGCCGAGCGGCAAATGCGCGATGGACGCCTCGCCATCCGTACCAACGTCCACCTGCTCCTCGGCGAGCAATGCAGGCGCATGCGTTGCATACCATTCGCACAAGTCAGCGCATTTTCCGACTTCGGCCCTCGCCTGCGCGATCGGTTTGCCCATCTCCAGGGTGATCAGCCTCGCCAGGCGATCGGTCGTTTCTCGCAGGGTAATGGCCATGCGGCGAAATACAGCCATCCGATCCGTCACCGACACGGCACGCCAGGCACGAAAACCGTTCCAGGCGGCGGCGAGGATGATCTCCTGTTCAGCAGGATCGCTAAACGGGTAGCGGGCTAGCTCATTTCCGGTGGCGGGATCGATCGACACGGCCTCACGCCGATCAATCGTCCTTTCCCCCGAAAGCGCGGCGAGACTGCTCACCTCAATAAACCCCCGAGGATGTGGCCTCGGGCACCGGCCGTTCACGGATGAACCGCCCGGCCAACGCCTCCGCGCCCCGCGCGAGGATGGTGATGTCGGTTCCCACGGCCACGAAGCTCGCGCCCAGTTCCAGATAGCGGCGCGCAAGTGCCTCGTCGGCGATCAGCATCCCGACCGCTTTACCGGCTGCACGAATTGAAGCGATGCCGCCTTCGATCGCAGCCTGCACCTCCGGATGACCCGGGTTGCCCAGATGGCCCAATGCCGCCGCCAGGTCGGACGGACCGAGGAACACCCCGTCCACCCCCTCTGTCGACGCAATGGCGTCCAGATGGTCGAGCCCGGCGCGGCTTTCGACCTGAAGCAACAGGCAAATTTCTTCCGCTGCACCTTGAAGATAAGCGGGTGTCCGATTCCAGCGGCTGGCGCGGCCGATCGCCGAACCCACCCCCCGGATGCCGTGTGGCGGGTAGCGCGTGGCGCGGACCAGCGCCTGCGCCTGCTCCCCGCTCTCGACCATCGGCACCAAAAGCGTCCGAGCGCCAATATCGAGATACTGTTTGACCAGCACCGAATCCCCGATCGGAAGCCTCACCACAGGCTCGACCGGATAGGCCGCAATCGCCTGTAGCTGGGCCAAGATGAGCGGGAGATCGTTGGGCGCATGCTCGCCGTCGATCAACAGCCAGTCGAAGCCCGCGCCGGCCGATATCTCGGCGGTGTAGGGTGAGGCCAGAGCCTGCCAGAATCCGATCTGCGCCCTGCCCTCGCCGATCGCTTGCTTGAACCTGTTCACTGGAAGCGCACCGAGATCGAACCGAGCGGGCCATAATCGACATGGAAGCTATCGCCGGGCCGCGCGTGCTGGGGCGAGGTGAAGGAACCGGACAGCACGATCTCGCCCGCCTCGAGCGCTTCGCCGTAGGGCGCCAGGCGTGTGGCGAGCCAGGCGATCCCATTGGCCGGATTGTTAAGGACGGCGGCCGCGAGACCAGTTTCCTCGATCACGCCGTTGCGATGCATGATCGCCCCAACCCACCGTAGATCGACCGCGTCGGGCTTGACGGGACGCCCCCCCAGCACGATCCCGGCATTGGCGGCATTGTCCGAAATGGTGTCCAGCACTGTCCGCGTACGCCCCGTCTCGGGATCCACCCTGAGGATCCGTGCGTCGATGATCTCGATCGCCGGAACGATATAGTCGGTGGCATTCAAAACCTCAAACAGACTGACCGCGCCCTCCAGTCGCCGCTTGAGGATAAACGCCAGTTCCACCTCGACGCGCGGTTCGATGAAACGCTCGATGGGCACGTCCTGACCGTCCGGAAACAGCATATCGTCGAGCAGCAGGCCGTAATCCGGCTCCGTGATGTTGACGGAGCGCTGCATCGCACGACTGGTCAGCCCGATCTTGCGCCCGATGGCGCGACGCCCCGACGCCAGTTTCCGCGCCATCCAGGCACGCTGGATAGCGTACGCGTCGGCGATTTCCATCCCGGGGTGTCGACTGCTGAATTGCCCGACCTGACGGCGGCTCCGCTCGGCCTCTTCAAGCTCGGCCGCCAGCGTTTCGACGAGTGAGGTATCTAGAGCCATTGTTCCGGCGATCAGGCGGAAGCGGCCGCGCGGTTGGTTTCGAAGCCTTCTTCGGCGCCGAGCAACGCCGGCGGAGCTTTCAGGTTCTCCTGCCAAAGTAGCGATTCCATCGCGATGTTGAGCGGCTGGTCCTGAATAGTGAGCTCATAAACTTTCTCGTCGAAGCTCGCATGATTATGCACCGCCCAGCCAGGCGCGGAAAGCATAAGGTCTCCAGCCTTCCACGGATAGACCTTGCCTTCGACGGTCGAGCGGCCCGAACCGGAGAAGTAATAATTGACCGCCGCCGATGAATGGCGGTGCGGCCGGTCTACAATGTTGGGTGGGCGCACCGTCATCGTTGCAAAGAAATTGGGAGTCGTGCCGTTGGTCCGGCCCGTCATTGGATTGTAGAGCAGATAGAGCCTGCGGCCGATATATTCCTTGCCGAGAGCCTCGAGCTTGCTCAGGTGCGCGCAAACTTCTTCCCACGGCCAGTAGAGAGCGGGGCTCTCGACCGCCGGCGGATTGATCAGGCGCTCATAAGGCATCATCCAGGCACCTTCGTCATTAAGCTGGAAGGTTCCATAGGGACTGGTCTTGCGACCGTCATCATGCCCTTCTTCCGCAGCAACCGTGCGCAGCACCGGCGTGGGGTTTTCCTCGACGACATGGATATTCATCATGTCGAGCAAAGCACCGTTCGAGTATGTGAGACGGACATAGACGTCGTCGCTGACATTGCGATGGCGATAGATGCGCATCGACGGCGTGTTCCACACATCATGCAGGGCGGTCTTGCGGCTCCTGCCCCCGATCTCGGTCTCGCCCTGGCCCCGGATCACGAAATTGACCTGGGTGGAGTTCTGGCGGAAGGTCGCGGTCTCCTCGCCCGGGAGCAGCACGTCGAGTGCAACCTCGATACCTGGAGCGAGGCCGTTCGAGCGCGTGTTGAGCGGGTGCCGGAAATAGGAGCGGCGGCGGCCATTGTCGGGTCGAGGCAACGCCGCGAGACGCTCGATCTCGGCGTCGATCTCCTCCTTGGAGATAACGATCGGTTCCCAGGGCGTGTCCTTGGCAGGAAGCGGGCCGCTGGCATCCACGAAAACGGAGTGACTCATATCAGATAACCTCTTGTGGGACACGAAGCGTCAGGCGGGGTGCCTGACGGGTGATGGCTGGAATGGGACGGCCGAGACCTTCGGCGCGAGCGCGTCTCAGGATCGCGATGCCGAGCGACAGGTCGGAAATACCCATGCCCATCGCCTTGAAGAGAGTGAGGTCGGCATCGGCAGGCCGGCCTCTATTTTCCGCGACAAGGCGCGAAAGAGGGACGAGTCGATTCCAAAGCGCTTCGTCGGCGCCGAAAGCGTCCATGAATTCTCTGCTCAACCGGCGCACCTGAGGCACGCTGTCGGCAGCCACCACGGTCGCGCGATCGAGCAGCGCGGGTTCGAATTCAGCACGCTCCGGCGTGATGGCCCCGACCGCGTTGACGTGAACGCCGCGCGGTAACGCGTCGGCCGCCAGGAAAGGCGCACGAGCACGGGTTGCCAGCGTTACGATATCAGCGGCGTCGAGCGCCTCGTCGAGCGTGGTGGCAGCGATCGCTTCGATGCCAAGCAGATCTTCCGCCTTGGCCGCCAAAGCCTCCCGCTTCGCGGCGGTGGGACTCCAGACAGTGATCCTTTCGAGCGGGCGAACCGCCGCGACTGCGGCGATTTGAGCAAGGCTCTGCTTGCCCGCTCCGATCATCGCCATGCGCCGGGCGTCCTTGCTGGCCAGCATGTCGGTGCCAAGCCCGCTGATCCCGCCGGTGCGCATCTGACCGAGCGCGAAAGCCTCGACGATCGCCTGCACCGCGCCGGTCGCGGCATCGAGCATGATCAGCAGCGGCATCGCACCGCCCTCGGTATGCGCCCAGGTCTTCGTGCCGACGGTACCGACACCTTCGAATACCGCGCCAATCGCGTGCAGCGTGGAACCATTGGCCCAGCTAGCGTGGGTCTTGACCATGTTGCTGGCCCGCCCCGCCGCTTCCTCGCGCAAACCATCCCGCAAGGCGTCGATCGCCTCCGGCAAGGACAAAAGCGAGACGACTTCAGCTTCGGAAATCCAGATCGCGTCACTCATGCCGGCTGCTCCTCGAAGATGGATGGAACAGGGGGCGCCAGTTCTAGCCCATTCACGATCAACGCGTGGGTGATGTAACGACCAACCAGGAACATGACCGCGACGGTCTGATCCGGCCCGATCACATCGATCAGCGCCTCGATTTCGCTGGACACCTGCTTCCCGCGCCGCTCGATCATTGCAATGGCGAGACGCTGGACGGCACGCTCCCCCTCGCTGAGCAGCGGGGCGCTATCGGGCGAAACCCGCTCGACCGCAGCCACCCACTCCTCGCCAAAGCCAAGCTTCCGGGAGAGGCGCTCATGCTGATTGCGCTCATAGTCATTGCCCATCATGGTGGCGACGGTGAGCGCCCCTGTCTCAGTCAACCGGTCGGGCAACGCCTTCTTCAGCGCCTCCGTCATTTCCATGAACGGCGCCAGAATATCGGGCTGATGGCCCGTGCATTTGAAAAATTCCCCGAGATATCCAAGCCGCTTCACGCGAGCGTCGAGGATATTCCGTACATTCGGCGCAAGTTCGTCGAACTCGAGACGCTCAATTTTGCGGCTCATTCCGCAACTCTCCTGGCTCAACCCGGATTTAATATCAGACGGGAAGCCCGTGTGTATCGCGATATGAACCTGAGTTGACCGCAATCGGAAATATATAATAGAGATAATGGTAATACCCTGGGAGTATCGCTCATGGACGTCAGGCAGATGCGCTACCTTATTGCGGTTGCCGACGAACTCAATTTTACGCGCGCCGCGGAGCGATGCAATGTATCCCAACCCCCACTCAGCCGGGCCATATCTCAGCTCGAGGACGAGATCGGCGTTCGCCTCTTCGAGCGAGACACGCATGGCGTGACCACCACTCTCGCCGGGCAAAGTCTAGTCGAAGACGCGCGCCGCGCGTTGACGCTCATTCGTGAAGGCGCGGAACGAGCGCGGCAAGTTGCCCACGGCCTGCGGGGCACGTTGGCAATCGGGTTCGGAGGTTCGCCGGTTTATTCGCTGTTGCCGGCGTTAGTGCATCGCTTTCGCCAAGCGGTACCTGACGTACAAATTAGCTTCCGCTCCATGGCGGTGCTGCGCCAGATCGACGCGCTGCGGGAGGGCGAGATCCATATCGGCATTGTTCGCCTGCCGGTGCATGACGAGGTAATAGAAACACAGTTCGTCCATCGCGAACCGCTCCTCGCCGCGCTGCCCGCCAATCATCCGATCCTATCCGGAGCCCCGAGGATTCGTATCGGGGACCTCGCGCGAGATCGCTTCGTCACTTACGAGCCGCGGCGCGGGTTCAACTACCACGCTGATCTATTTGCGCTCTGCCGTCTCGCCGGCTTCGAGCCTGATGTAGCGCATGAGGTCGGCACGACCGAATCAATCATTGGGATCGTCGCCTGCGGTGAGGGCGTTGCCATCGTGCCCGCATCGGCAGAGCGACTGAGAATGCGCGGCGTCGCCTTTCGACCACTGGACATTACGGATGTTCCGCCACGTTTAAGTACTGTTGAATTCGCGCTTGCTTGGCACCGCGATCGTCTCACCGCGGCGGCCGCGGAATTCATTCAGCGTGCGGCGATACCCGGAGCAGGGACAAGTTAGCGCTGAGCTTCAATATCCGCTTCCAGAGCGGCATTGACGCGCGTCAGCAAGGAGCGCAAGGCCTCGACTTCCCAATCGCAAATGCCGGCGGTGGCGAGCTGATTGACCTCCGTTGCATAGTGAATCAACTCCTGGCGAAGCGCTCGACCCTCTTCCGTCAGATAGATATTGGTGAGTCTTCGATCCTTTTCGTTGCGAACGCGGCGGATCAAACCTCTTTCCTCCAGATTGTGCATGGCTGAAACCGTGGTGGGCTGGGTCAAACTCAGCTCGTGCGCGCACTCCTTTTGGCTCAGTCCGTCCTTTTCCCAGAGCAGACGAAGGAAGAACCACATGCTGATCGAGATGCCATGCGCCCGGAGACGGACCTCCAACGCGCGCGTGAATGATTTGTGCGTTCTGCGGACGAGGAAACCCACGCTCCGGCCGCTCGAAATGCCATCATCGATCGACAGCATGGAACGATCTGTCTTGTCTCTCATGAACCGGTTGCTAACGCTCCACCCCCGATCAGACAACTTTTTTGCAATTTCTGGATCCCGCCACACATTGGACACCGCCGTCAGGAGCCTTGCCGGAACGCCGTTTCATCGTGATCGAACGGTTCAACGCCGCTGCGGATAGCAAGCCAAGCCGAGCCTTGAATGGAGCCGGCAAAGGTTTCTCGTGACCAAGGAGCGACCTTTCGCCGACTCATATCATTCGAAATCGAACCATTTGCCAGGGAAGCGGCTTATAACTGCGCTGGATGAAGCTGATTGTACTGACCGGACGCGAACCTCACGATCGAAATCGGTTGCTAACCAAGGGCGCTTTATGCGGCCAACATACAAGCGCTCGGCTTGACAGGAAATAATGCGAGTTCTATCTATTTTCTATGGTCGGCGTCGGTTCGAAGCTGGACTAGCCTTTGCGGCGAAGCGGCATGATTGGCGAGGAGAAATGAGATGATGTTTCATTGCTCGGTTGATGCGAAAGATCCTGAGCGGGTAGCGAAAGTTGTCGCAGAGCTGTGGGGCGGCGAAGCCCTTGAGTTCGTGCCGATGGCCAACGGATGCTGGGCCGCCGTCTCGGGAGACGAGAGAGGCACGATGCTCGAAATTCAGCCTTATGGCTGTTTGATGGATCATGAATCCAGCAATGGCCTTACGATGGATCCGGAGCCGTCCGAGCTCGTTGCCACGCATGTGGCGATAGGAACGGTGTTGTCGGAGGAGGAAGTCTTCGCGATCGCCAAGCGCGAGGGGTGGTTTGCCCGCAAGATGCGTCGCAAGGGAGGCTTCGACCTCATCGAGCTGTGGGCCGAAAACCGGCTGATGTTCGAGGTTCTGACCCCCGACTGGCAGAAAGAATATATGCAAAACAACAGCCTTGAGGCCTGGCGCACCGGAATGGCGCGGGCAAGGGCAGCTCGGGATGCGGCGGCAGCGGCTGCCGCCTGAAACTGTAGGCGTAAGTTTGAAGCGGGCGATCTTTTAGAGTTCGTTCGAGGAAGCTTGATGAATGAACATCATGGCGAAAGGCGAGACGCATTCGCGCCGCCAGAATGTGGCGTCTCGCCTATCGCAATGACGACAAGGCGTTTGATGCGCTTCGTGATCGCCGGGAATGGAGGGGCTAGATGTTTCTGAGGAACTGCTGGTACATTGCGGCTTTCTCAAGCGAGATCCTCCGTTCCCGCGCGCTGCCGCGCACTTTGCTGAACGAGAAGGTCGTGCTGTTCCGCACGGGTGAAGGTCGCCCGATCGCGCTCGAAGATCGCTGTCCCCACCGCTTTGCTCCATTGTCGGTGGGACGTTTGACCGGGACCGGCATCGCTTGCGGTTATCATGGAATGGAGTTCGACACGTCGGGCCGATGCATCGCCAACCCCACCCAGCCCGACGAGAAGATCCCTCCCCATGCCTGCGTCCGCGCCTATCCGGTCGAAGAGCGCCATGGCATGATCTGGATCTGGATGGGGGACACCGCCAAGGCCGATGCAGGTCTCATTCCCGACTATAAGGAATATGACGATCCGGCCTGGAACCCGCAGCCGCAATATATGCACGTCAAGGGCAACTACCTTTTGCTCGTCGACAATCTCCTCGACCTCAGCCACATCAACTTCGTGCACGGGGGGATACTCGGCAGTCCGGATCGGGCCGGCAAGATGGAGCACACCACCGAGGCCACCGAAACGGGCATCGCAGAGCGCTGGCTGTCCCCGGCATCGCCCATCGTGCCGATTTGGGACGGCCTCATCCGCGAAGAGTGGGGACGGCACTCGGTGGACCTCTGGGCGGACATGTACTGGCAGGCTCCATCAAACATGATGCTTGATACGGGGGTGACACCCGCGGGCAAGAGCAGAACGTTGGGAGCCAAGGCGCTTTCGCTGAACTGCGTCACGCCGGAGACCGCAACAACCACGCATTATTTCTATGGCACCGCCGGCGACTATTGGAAGGACAGGTCCGTTCTTCTGGATGGAGCCTTCAGTCAGCGCATAGCGTTCCAGCAGGACGAGGCGATGATCGAGGCTGTCCAGGCCAATATGGGACAGGATTGGGATATTCTCGCGATGAAGCCGGTCATCAACAAGGCCGATCGCGCGGCGCTGCAGGCACGCCGGATCGTGCGCAAGCTTATCGACGCCGAAACGGAGCAGCAAACGACCGCACCAAAATTGGCCTTGGCTTGAACAAACGGTGCGCCGGGGAGCCACGGGCGCTGCCCAAGTCTGCTTGCACGGAGCACACTTGAAGGGGTCGCTTGGCTCCGTTCATCTCGCATGAGCCATGTGACGCTTGAGTTAACTATCGGAGAGATCAGAATGCGCATGGATGGACAACGCATCGTAATATTTGGCGGAACAGGCGATTTCGGCATTACCACCGCCAAGGCGGCACTCGCGATTGGTGCCGAAGTTGTCATTGCGTCGCCTTCGCCGGATAAAGTGAAGGATGCCGCAGAATCGCTTGGGAAAGGCGCAACCGGCCTCGTCGCGGACGTCAATGACGACCAGGCGCTTGCCCGGGCCTTTAAGGAGCTTGGAGCCGTCGACCATGTAGCGATGACCGTCGGCGGCCCGATCAAGGCGCGGGGGCTTGCGCCAGTGGAAGACGCAAAGACGGTGTTCGAAACGCGCTTCTGGGGACAATATCGGGTCGCGCGCGCGGCAGCCGAAAAACTCTACACCGCCAAGTCGCTCACCTTCACCTCTGGCGCAAGCAGTGTGCGGCCACTCTATGGCGCTCTGCTTGGATCAATGCTGAACGCCACGGTGGATAGCATGACACGAGTGATGGCGACCCAGTTGGGGCCGATGCGCGTCAATTCGGTGGCCCCGGGTGTGATCGATAGCAACCAGCTCCGCCTGGTGTTGCCGCAAGCCGAGCGGGAGGCCTTTTTCGCAAAACTGGCCGATACCCTTCCGACCGCCCGGCCCGGACGGTCGGAGGAGATTGCAAAGGCTTTCCTGTTCCTGATGGACAACAGCTACATGACCGGAACCACGGTTTACGTCGATGGCGGTGCGCTGCTCGCGGCCTAACGAGCCGGAAGCTGTCGCCAGAGACCTCCTGGCCTTCGTTACCACCGTGCATGCATCAGGTTCGGAGAGCCAAACCTGGTGCATGGCTGGCATCGAAGGCCAGATTAGTAGTCGGAGATCAGTTCTACTATGCTCCAGCGAGCGAAGCGGACTTCCGTTGGGGCAGAGCTTGACCTCGCAGCGGCAGCCTTAGATCTATTTCAGATGCGCCGCGAGGAAGGCAATCGTCGCGCTGTCGGCCGCATCGGCAGCCGTGGCATTATAGGCGGGCGAATTGTACCGCGCGAAACCATGCCCCGCACCCGGATGCGTTATGATCTTGACGCCTCTCGGCTCGAGCACCGACACGATTTGCTGCTGCGCTTCGGGCGGGCATAGCTGATCGTCGCCCGCGATGTGCAGCAAGAGGGGCGCCCTGATCGTGTCCGCCTGCGCCAACACGGAGTTGATGGCCACACCGTAATAGGCCACGGACGCCTCGATCTCTGATTGCATTGCAATCAGATAGGCCAGCTTGCCACCAAGGCAGTAGCCTACCGCTCCGACATGCTGGCATCCGAGATTGTCGCGCAGATAGGTCGCGGCGGTCAGTGAATCGCGGATCGCCGTCGGCTCGTCCAGACCCTGCATCAGCCCCATGGCGCGATTGCGGTCTTCTTCGGAACCGGGGTTGAGTTCAATGCCAGGCTGCTGACGCCAAAACAGGTCCGGCGCGACCGCATTATATCCCGCTGCGGCGAAGCGATCAGCCGCGGTTCGCACAAACGCGTTGATGCCGAAAATCTCCTGCAGGATCACGATCCCCGGCGCTCCGGCATCCCCCCCTTTTGCAAGATAAGCCGAAAATTCCTGGCCGTCGAAGGAGGTCAAGGTGACCGTGGAGCCGCTCATAGAATGTTCTTTCCCTGCCGGTGATCACATGATCGTTTACATAGCCGAAGGCCGCGAGGACCGCGTAACGCTCGCGATATTGATTAGCCATCGATGCTTTTACGGTCAAGAAGGCTAGGGATATCCATAGACAATGCGTAGCTTTTTTTGACCCGATCTCTGGCCGCGCGGCGAGTGACAAACGTTCGTGTTCGAAGCAATTCTGCCCTTCATGGATCACCGTGCTGCTTGACGGCTGGCTCCCCGATCATATACTTCGTGCATCGAATCCGGTCAGTCGGACCCATCGGGAAGCGGCTCGCAAAAAGTCGCGCGGGAGGAGGACGTGAATGTCTTGGCTTTACCGATGCGAGCCGGCCATCGGGAGCCTCCAGCGACTGCTTTGCAGATATGCCCGCACTCTTTCCTCGTCAAAGAATTCCTTTCCTCCGGAACTGCCGTATCAATAGCGGGATCATGCTAATCTTGGGTTAGCAGACCCAAATCTTGGACTATATTGAAATCATGGATGTATTTTCTAAGAAGCCTTGGCTTGATCTCTACGGCGACATGCCTCTCAAACTAAATCCGAAGCGCGACACGGTTTTGGACTTGTTCCGCGATGCTGCCGAATCCAGTCCTGACTCCATCGCTGCCATCTATTTCGACAGAAGTCTGTCGTACACCGAACTGGACCGGACGAGCGAGGCACTTGCCGCCCATCTTGTGGGTCGGGGCGTTGGGCAAGGAGACCGGGTAGCCATCATTCTGCAGAATGATCCGCAATTCCTGATCGGCATGCTCGCCGCGTGGAAGGTTGGCGCCGTGCCGGTTCCGATGAACCCGATGTACCGCGCCGGGGAATTGAAAGGGCTTTTCGAGGACTGCACGCCTCGGGCGATCATCTGCTATGCGAGCGATTGTGGGGTCGTCCAGGAGGCCATGGACGCCGCAAGCATCTCTCCGGCTATGATCGTATGCGATCCGAGAACATATCAGTCGCGCAATGACGAACGCGTGCTTCCCCCACCTTTCGCGTTGCCCGCTGGATATGTCAGCTTCCCTGAAGCACTTAGCGAAGGATCGGGCCGCGCCATACCAAGGCTGTCCCCGGCGGGGCATGAACCGGGCCTGCTCCTCTACACCTCGGGAACCACCGGAAAGCCGAAGGGGGCGGTGTCGCCGCACTTCGCGATGGCATTCAATGGCACGTCGCTGGGCATATGGTGCAAGCTGAGCAGGGATTCCCGCATTCTCGGGATAGCGCCTTTATTCCATATCACCGGCATCGTCTGTCATATCGCGGCGGCCTTCACGCAAGGCGCCGCGCTGATCCTCAACTACCGGTTCGAACCGAATTCCATGCTGGACGCCATTCGGGAAACCCGGCCGACATACACGATCGGGGCTATCACGGCGTTGATCGCACTGATGAATGCCGCCGGCGCGGCCAAAGAAGATTTCGAAAGCTTCGCGAGCGTCTATTCCGGCGGGGCGCCCATTCCTCCCTCGGTGCGGGATGAGTTCCTGGCTCGGATGGGAAAGCTTATCCATCCTGGATACGGGATGACCGAAAGCACCTCCCAGAGCGTTTTCTGCCCCCTGGGGATGAAGGCGCCAGTAGATCCGGACTCGGGCGCACTCTCGATCGGCATCCCCACTTTCAACACCGAGGCCATGATAATCGATGACAATGGCGCGCCGGTCGCGCCCGGCATCGCCGGCGAATTGTGCGTGAGGGGCCCGCAAGTCATGATCGGCTACTGGAACAAGCCTGAAGAGACTGCGGCTACCCTTGTCGATGGCTGGCTGCGCAGCGGTGACGTTGCCGTAATGGACGAGGCGGGCTGGTTCTATCTCGTAGACCGCAAGAAGGACGTGATCATCGCGTCGGGCTTCAAGGTATGGCCCAGGGAAGTTGAAGACGTGCTCTATACGCACCCAGCCGTACGGGAAGCCGCCGTGATCGGAATACCCGACTCCTACCGTGGCGAGACCGTCAAAGCCTATGTTTCATTCAAGCCGGGCGCGAGTGCCGCACCAGAGGAGCTTGTGGAATACTGCCGAAACAGGCTCGCGAGCTATAAAGCCCCGAGATTTGTGGAAATTCTGGAAGATCTGCCGAAGACAATTACAGGCAAGATCCAAAGGCAAGCGCTGCGTCAACGCACCTGATCGGTGCCGATGGCCCGAACGTCGCGCGCCTCAAGCCTCCTGCGAGGTTGGCGACAGTCTGCGAACTGACGAAGTGGGTTGGGACACGGCCCCTTCGACGCCGTCCATTTCCCGAATATTCGCGCCGTAGAGCCACTCGAGGATATCGTACCAATCCTGCGCCCGCTTCTCTCGCATGATTGCGTTGCGCAGCATGGCGTGGGCACCGGCAGGGTGGTAAACATGGTCTCCCATTTCGCGGGAGAGTAGTTGCACTCGCGCCGTGCGAAGGCGCCGCCGGTCCTGATAAGCGAGGAAGGCGGCGGGAATATCCTCGGCGTGACGAGCGATCTCGTCGGCCAACACGACTGCGTCTTCCATCGCCATGCATGCGCCTTGCGCCATATATTGCATCATCGGATGGGCGGCGTCGCCAAGCAAGGTCACGCATCCGCTGCTCCAATGTTCGATCGGATCGCGATCGCACAGCACCCACTTCTTCCAGTCGCGGCCATGGGCGATGATGGAGCGGGCCATGGGGTGTACATGCTCGAAGCCCTTCTGCACCTCCTCGTCGGTGACGGGCTCGCCAGCAAGGGGACGCGGCGCTTCGTTGTGATAGGTCACGACGAGATTGAACAATTTCCAGCCCGACAGCGGGTAATGCACGATGTGGCATTTGGGGCCCGCCCAGAGCGTCGCCGCATTCCATCGCAAGTCGAGCGGCATGTCCTCGACCGGGATAACGGCGCGATAGGTGGTGTGCCCCGACACTCGCGGTGAACCGTCGCCGACAAGCTGTCGGCGCACATTTGACCACAAACCATCCGCACCGATTAGTGCGGATCCCTCGATCGACCCGCCGCCGGCGATCCGTACCCGAACTCCGCCTGCAATCTCGTCATATTCCTCAACGATCGCCGACGGACGCAAGTCGATCAATGGAGAAGCGACACAGGCGCGTACCATGAGCGCATGAAGTTCACCGCGATGCACCACCGCATAAGGATTGCCGAAACGGCGGCGAAAGCCCTCATCCAGGGGAATGGATACGATTTCGTCGGCTGACATAGCATCCATGAGCCGCAACCGATCGACATAAATCGCCAGCGCGCGCGCGGCATCACCGATGCCCAACGCATCGAAGCAGCGAAAAGCGTTTGGGCCGAGTTGAATGCCTGCTCCGATCTCGAGAAACTCGGGCGCGCGCTCCAGGACAACGACCTTTCGCTGCTGCCGCGCAAGGCCCAGCGCCACGGCCAGGCCGCCGATTCCACCCCCGGCGACGAGAATCTTACCCAACTACCTCTCCTATGCGATGTACACCTACATTATGTACACATCGTATATCAGGGTCAATCGGTGGTTTGTGCGCCCCGTTCAAGGACTTTCCCGAGAATTTCGCAAAGCAGTCTGCTTTCCTCCGTGTCCAGCGGCTCCACCAAACGCTGCTGCACACGTCGAACCGCGGGTTCGACTCGCTTGAGAAGATCGCGTCCCTCCTCGCTGATCGACAGCAGCTTCGTACGCCGGTCCCGAGACGAAGGTTTGCGCGAGAGCAGCCCCTTGCTTTCAAGCCTGTCGACCACCCCCCCAAGCGTGGCGCGATCGACGCCAATCATGGCGGAAAGCTTGGTCGTGTCGGGTTGTTCCAGATCCGCGATGGCGACAAGCGAGGCGTATTGGATCGCCGTCAGATCCTCCTGCGCCAATTCAACCGCGAAGATCGCCGTGGACAGTTGGTGCGCGCGGCGGAGCAGGTGGGCCGGCAGTGTGAGCATCTGATCGAGATTCATGCTCCCGCTCATTACGCACGCTGCCATTCAGGGCAAGTATTTCGAAGGATCGCCTCCATCGCGACGACTTTACTGGTTTCGCCTCGCTTGAAGGCTGGCGACTTTCGGCCCGCGGACAGAGCACAGATTCCGTTTGACAGCAAACGCGAAGCACACATAATATATGTACACGTCGCACTTGAAATGATCCCGAATGGTGGATCTGTCGAGTAGCGGCGTGTCGATCCGGGGCTTCCACTGGTCTTGGACACACAAAGAGCAGCATCGGGAATCCCAAAGCCATCCCGGTGAAGCGAAACAGAAATTCGGCGGCGTGGACCGTCAACGCTAGGGAGAGAGAGATGAACTGCAAAGCGCATTTCAGGATGAGCGCCGCGGCGCTTGCAATCGGGCTCTATACCGCATCGACGAGCGCTTCGGCCCAGACAGCGGATGCCGTTGCGCCCGCGCCCGGCCAGGAAGCGAGAAACTCCGAGGGTGTCGACGACATCGTGGTCACCGCCCGCCGCCGCGAGGAGAGCCTGCAAACCGCCCCGCTGGCGGTTACCGCTTTGAGCGGGGCCGCGCTCGAAGCGCGGTCGCTTACCAACACGGCGGACCTCGTCCAGGTCGTGCCGACCCTCGTCAACCCGACCGGTGGCAATGGCGGCGGCACGGGGCAGTTCTTCCTGCGCGGGATTGGCCAGAACGACCAGACCGTCAATTTGGATCCGGGCGTGGCGATCTATATCGACGGCGTTTACTATGCGCGCACGCAGGGTGCGAACCTCGAACTGGCCGACATGGACCGGATCGAGGTTCTCCGCGGCCCACAGGGCACGCTCTACGGCAAGAACGCAACCGGCGGCCTCATAAACTACATCACGCGGTCACCGGACGCGCCCGAACGCACCAAGGTAACGCTGGGAGCATCGGAACGGAACGGACTGCGCGGCGAATTCTCCTTCAATCGCGCCATCTCCGGCGACACGGTTTTTCTCGGCGGTTCGTTCGTCGCGCTGCGCGAGGACGGATATGGCACTTCGAAGCTTACGGCGACGCAGTATAACAGCTTCGGTAACGGCACCGGAAACTTTGGCGAACGCTCGCTGGTTTCTGGTCGCCTGGCACTGATGCTGAAGCCGTCCGACAAGGTATCGCTGACCTTGCGGGGAGACATCACTCACGGAGCCGGCACCTCGCAGCCGGGGATCCTCTATGCCATTGGCGCCGGGCGCCTGACCGACCGGGTGCTTTCACCGGCGCAGCGAGCCGACCTCGGCAATTTCGACGATCTGTATTCAGGCTACAATCAGGACTTCTCGCTCCGTTCGCGGGGCGTTTCACTCACGGCCGATTTCGATCTGGGGTTGGCCAAGCTCAAGTCGATCACGGCCTACCGAACGCTCAACCAGACGTCCGGATTCGATCTCGACGCCACGCCGGTCGCCCTTGCGGACCAGCGCCAGATCCTGAAGCAGAATCAGTTCAGCGAGGAACTGCAACTGAGCGGCAGCGCTGGTGGATGGCTCGACTGGATCGCGGGTCTCTATTACCTCAATGAACGGCCGAAGCAGGATCGCATCCTCGACGGGCGCGGATCAGCCAGTTCGCTCACGGGCGGCAGAATCCGCTTTCAGTACGCCTCTCAGGTCGGCGACAGTTACGGTGCCTTCGTCAATCTTGATGTCCATCTCGCCGAGCGCCTGACCTTGAATGCCGCGGTGCGCTATACCTCGGAAAGCAAGGACATCCGTCGGTTGGAACAGCTTTTCGCCGACCCAAATCTCGTCAATCCGATATCGACGACCATCAATCGGCAGGACAAGGCTTCGTGGCACCAGTTCACGCCAAAGGTCGGCCTGAACTTCCAGGTCAATCCCGATGTCCTGTTTTACACAACCTATTCGCAGGGCTTCCGCTCCGGGGGTTTCAACGTTCGCGTGGCTCTTGCTCCCGGGGCAGGCGATTCCTTCGATCCCGAGACGGTTCACGCCGTGGAGGTCGGTGCGAAAACCCAACTGTTTGACAAGCGCTTGCGTCTGAACGTCGCACTGTTCAACAACTGGTACAAATCGATCCAATTGCTGGCCCGCGATACGGTTATCTACACCATCAACGGCGGCAGCGCGACGATCCGGGGAGCCGAGCTGGAGGCCGACGCCCGGCTTGGGGAGCGGTTGCGGGCGAACCTTGGCGTCGGCTATCTCGAGACCAAGCTGACCAAACTCGACCCGCGCGCGATCACTGCGGGACTTCGTCTCGGAAACGAACTGCCTTACGCTCCGAAGTGGACGGTGAGTGCCGGCATGGAATACAGCGTCCCGGTCAGCGACGCAGCCGACCTTCGCTTCCGGGGTGATCTGTCCTACCGCTCGTCCATCTATCACAGCGCGGCGGATCGACCGCTGGATTATCAGAAGGGCTACGTCCTGGTGAACGGCAGAATTGCGTATGACGCGGGAGGCATGGAGCTAGCCGTTTTCGGGACGAACCTGTTCGACAAGCGCTATTTCCTGTTGCAGGGGGACAATACGGCCTCGCCGACGCTCGGCGGCGCCTATGCCGTCCCGGCGCCACCTCGCCGGTTTGGGGTGCAACTTTCGTACAAGTTCTGATCGGCACGGTTGTGCCCTGTTGCCGCGACAGTGTTGCATGAGTGAAATACCAAAAAATACATCGAGTCGCGGGATGGAGAGGAAGAGTCTGCGTGGCCTTGACGATCGAATCCGGTGATGCAGCCTCTTCCGCGCCCGGCCGGCCGGGCATGCTGGAGAATATCCGCGAAGTGTGGGCCGACCGGACGGCCTTCAAGGTACTTGTCCTTTGCGCGGCGGTCGCTTTTCTGGACGGGGTCGATACCCAGCTTGTCGCCGGTTTCGCTCCCGTCATCTCGAACGCGTTCGGCATCAAGATCGCGCAGTTCAGTCTCGTCTTTTCCGCCGGCCTGTTCGGAATGATGGTCGGGTCACTGATTTTCGGGTCGCTGGCGGATCGGTTCGGTCGGAAATTGATGATCGTCGCCTCGATGCTGATCTTCAGCGGCGGAACGGTCGCGACCGCGTTTGGCGGCACGCTCGGCTATTTCGTTTTCATCCGTTTCGTCACCGGCCTCGGCATCGGCGGCGCCCTCCCGAATCTGTTGGCGCTGACCGCCGAATACGCGCCCGCGCGGGCCCGGGTGTTCGTGATGAGCGCCATGTATTGCGGCTATCCGCTGGGCGGCGTCGCTTTTGGTCTTGTCGGCTCGCTACTCGTCCATGCCGTTGCCTGGCACATGGCCTTCCTGCTGTGCGGCCTCCTGTCGCTGCTGTTCGCATTGCCGGTCGGCCTGTTCCTGCCCGAATCGCGCGAGTTGCGATCGGTAAGGACGGCAGCGGACCCGCCGGCCGGGAGCCGGATCGCGAGCCTGTTTTCCGACGGCCGGGCGATCCAGACCCTGTTGCTATGGGCGGCGATGTTCATGACCTTGATGATCATCTTGTTCACCGTGAGCTGGATCAATGCCCTGCTGGTCCGAAACGGCGTGCCGATCAGCAGCGCGATCCTCTATCCCGCGTTCTTCGCGTTCGGCGGAATTTTGGGCGGCGTACTGATCGGCGGACTGATGGATCGCTACCCGGCCGAGCGAGTGCTGGCGATCGTGCTGACGATCGGCGCCGTGGCTCTGGGGAGCATGTTCTGGACCGTTAACAAGCCTGCCCTGCTTTTTGTGTCGACACTGATCGCGGGCATGATGATCGCCGGCGGCCAGATTGGCCTGCAATCCGTCGCCGCCACGCTTTATCCTCCGGCGGTGCGGTCTACCGGCGTCGGCTGGGCGCTTGGCATTGGGCGGATCGGTTCATTCATCGGCCCCCTCATCGGTGGCGCCTTGCTCGCCGTGCAATGGCCGTCGTCCGCAATCCTCGCGATCATGGGCATACCGGCCCTCCTGGCGGCCGTAGCGCTGATACTGCTCGAACGAAACACGGCGCGATCGCCGCGTAACTAGCAACTGTAAGGAGAAGTAAATGTCGACTGAAAAAGCGCAACCCCCGGCGATTCGCCGGTTCGTCACCGGCCACGACGCCAACGGCAAGGCCGTGGTAGTCCAGGAAGGCCTGGCCACCAATCAGAAGTCCACGAGCGATGGCGCGGGAGTGGCCACTACCATCTGGACGACCGAGGGCGCCCCAGCCGATTTCATGAACGAAGAAGATGGAGGCGCACGCGCCACCGGTTCCTCTCCGCCACCGAACGGCACCCGCTTCGCCCATCTGGTGATGCAGCCCGGATACGGCCCGAACCCCGTGCATCGCACCGACACGCTGGACTATAACATCGTCCTGAAGGGCACCCCGACCATGTATCTCGACGACGGCGTCCGCGTCGAGCTGAAGGAAGGCGACGTGGTAATCCAGCGCGGCACCAATCATGCCTGGGCGAACCACAGCAACGAGCCGGCGTATATGATCGGCGTCCTGGTCGACGGCACACCCAAGCGCGAAGGTTCGCTTTCGGGCATGAAGGTCGCCGATACGCCCAGCGCCCACTCCTAGCGTTGTTCGCCGCGCCGATCGGCTACCTGACCGGCGCGGCGATCCCTTCGTCACTTCATTGTTGGGCATTCGCTCGAAGGAGAAAAAGATGCGTGTCAAACCGATCGAGCTGGCAGAGCTCGACGAAAAAGGTGCAGAACTCTACCAGGCGATTTCGGGGCCGCGCGGTGGCATCGTGGACGGGCCGTTTCGAGTCTGGCTGCGGACCAATCCGGAGCTGGCGGCCCGGATGAACGATGTCGGCAGCGTGTTGCGCGGCAGCGGGAAGCTCGACAAGCGGCTGTTCGAAATCGCGGTGCTCTGCGTAGCACGCTTTTGGGACGCACCCTACCAATGGGCGGCGCATGGGCCCATTGCGCTCCAGCTCGGCCTGTCCCAGCCCACGATCGACGAGATCGGCCGGGGTGAATATCCCAAGTCCGCGCAGGACGATGAAAAACTCGCGTTCGAGCTGTCGATGGCACTGCTGGAACGCCGGCAAATTCCTGAGGATCTCTACCAGCGCATGCTCGCGCTGATCGGCTTCGCGGATATGGTCGAGCTGGTAACGACGATAGGCCAGTACAGCCTGGCCGCGATCGTCACAAACGGCTTCGACATCAGCCTATTGTCGGGCGGCCCGGCTCTGCCCGAACGACAAGCCAAGGCCTGACTCCACCATTTCACTTTGACAGGATATCCAGATGCAGCCCGATTTTCCCCCCACCAATCGCCCCTTGCCCGAAAGCGCCCGCGCGACGCTGGAATTGCTGAAATACATTCCGCAGCTTTCGCTGGAGGAGCGCAACTGGCGGTGGGACAGGATGCGCAAGAAAATGGTGCACGCCAAGATCGACGCACTGCTGCTTCTGGGCAACGATATTTCTTGCGGCAGCGGCATGGGCAATCTGCGCTACCTGCTGCAGATCGGCACCGCCTTCGGCGCCGATGCGCTCTTTACGCTCGAGGGCGAGCCGGTGGTGTGGACCAACGTCGCACACATGAATCGGCCCGCCACGCTCTATCTCTCGACCCAGGAATGGGTGAAGGATTTTCGCGGCAAGGGCGGGCCGCCGGCTTTGGCTGACGAGATCACACGGCGTGGGCTGGACCGCTCGCGCATCGGCCTGGTCGGCTTCTCGTCGTTCCTCCAGATGCAGCCGACCTTCCTGCACCACGACATCCTCGGGATCGAGAAGCTGCTTCCTAACGCGCAGTTTGTCGATGCGACGCCGCTGCTCTCCGACATGCGCTTCACCAAGAGCGAGGAGGAGATCGGCATGATGCGCAAGGCAGGCCAGATCGCGCGCAAGACGGTCGATGCCATGCTGGAGGCTTGCCGCCCGGGCGTGCCCGACGCCGCGGTTTATGCCGAAATGTTCCGAACCCAGGTCGCCAACGGCGCCGAGCCGATCCTGTTCAACCTTTTCGGCGCCGGGCCGGTCGATCACCCCGAGGACGAGCTATGGCACCTGCTCCACGGCTTCGAGCATCCGGTGATCCCCTCGATGCGCCCGCTACAGACGGGCGATCTCGTCATCTCCGAATTCCATACGCAATATGGCGGCTACCGCGTCCACACGGAATATACCGTATATCTCGGCAAAAAGGTGCCGGACGACCTTCTGCGGCTCTGGGACGTCGCCGTGGAATGCCTCCATGTGAGCGAGGACGCGCTGGTCGTAGGAAGGACGTTTGGCGAAGCCATCGACATGATCCGCGCACCTGCCAGGCGTGCGGGCCTGGACTGGGTGGAGCTGGGCTTCAATTCCAAGGGAACCGCCTCGCCAGAGTTCAGCATCTGCTACGAGCGCGGCTATGGAAACAATCCGGGTAACGGCGACAAGATATCGGACTTCATCCTCGAGGAAGGGATGACGCTCGGCAACAATATCGATCTGCACGATACGCGGTGGAAGCATGATGTCGGCGTGATGCTCGGCGACTTCATGGTGGTGCGGCCAGGGCGAGCGGAGAAACTTGTCAATACGCCTCTGGAGTTTGGCCACGTCCAATAGCGGATATCAAAGGCGGCCCGGAATAAAACGGGCCGCTGACTGCCGCGCGGAGATGGAGAAGCCAGTTTCTCGTCTTGCGCAATTTATTCCAGATCCCTGGACCATGCCTCAAAGCAGGCCAAGTTGCCGGAAACTCGTCACGCCGCCGCGCGCGAAGACGAGGTGGTCGACCAGCGCGATTTCCAGCGGCCGCAGCAGCTCGGCAAGCCGCCGCGTGCCATCGAAATCGGCGCGACTGGGATTGGGGTCGCCGCTTGGATGATTGTGCGCGATGAGCAACCGTCGGCTCCCATGTGCAAAGGCCTGACCGACGATATGGCGCAATCCGAGTGGCAGCGTGTGATGACCGCCCGTCTGTTGGGTCAACGCAATCAGCCTCCCCTCGTTATCGAGATGTGCGAGGCGCAGCCATTCGATCGGAGCTGCTTCCAGTCCTTTACCGAGCAGAGCCGCCGCATCCCCAACCGTCCGCAGCGGGGAACCGTCGGGCAAAAGAAGCGCATCCGTGCGTCTCATGCCGCCACTGTGCGTTCATTAGCCAATCGCGACACGTCCAGAACGCTCGATTATGGCGGCTGTTTAGGCTGATTTGATCCACACCGGATTTGTCGCATCGCCGCATTGGCGCTTGGCACTCCAGGTCCGCCACGGCATAGCGGACGCCATGCAGAGCTACCTCGATCTGATCCGCCGCATCCTCGACGAGGGCGTGGCGCAGGAGGACCGCACCGGCACCGGCACGCTCTCCGTGTTCGGCCATCAGATGCGGTTCGATCTGTCGAAGGGCTTCCCGGTCCTCACCACCAAGAAGCTGCATCTGCGCTCGATCATCATCGAACTTTTGTGGTTCCTGCGCGGCGACACCAACATCGGCTGGCTCAAGCAGAACAAGGTCAGCATCTGGGACGAATGGGCCGATGAGAATGGCGATCTTGGTCCTGTCTACGGCAAGCAATGGCGCGACTGGATCGGTCCCGACGGCGGCCATATCGACCAGATCGCGCAACTGATCGCGATGATCAAGACCAATCCCGGCTCGCGCCGCCAGATCGTTTCGGCCTGGAACCCGTCGGATGTGCCGCATATGGCGCTGCCGCCCTGTCATTTGCTGTTCCAGACCTATGTCGCCAATGGCAAGCTGAGCCTCCAGCTCTACCAGCGCAGTTGCGACGTCTTCCTGGGCGTGCCCTTCAACATCGCCTCCTACGCGCTACTGACCCATATCCTCGCCCAACAATGCGGCCTCGAAGTTGGCGACTTCGTATGGACCGGCGGCGACTGCCATCTCTATTCGAACCATCTCGATCAGGCCCGGCTTCAGCTCACCCGCACGCCGAAGCCGCTGCCGAAGCTCGTCATCAAGCGTCATCCGTCCTCGATCGATCAGTATGAATATGCCGATTTCGAGATCGTCGGCTACGAGGCGGACGCGCACATCCCCGCGCCGGTGGCGGTGTGAGCACGCCCGAAATTACGCTTGTGGTCGCACGTGCAGACAATGGCGTGATTGGCGACAAGGGTGCGCTCCCGTGGCACATCCCCGAGGATCTCAAGCATTTCAAGAAACGCACCGTGGGCAAGCCGATGGTGATGGGGCGCAAGACCTTCGAGAGCCTGCCCGGCTTGCTGCCAGGGCGGCGGCATATCGTGGTGACACGCGATCGGGATTGGAAGGCCGAAGGCGCGGAGGTCGCGCACGATGCGGGGTCGGCTATCTCACTGGCGGGGGATGTACCTGAGATCGCGGTGATCGGCGGCGCGGAGATCTACCGCCTGTTCATGCCGCACGCGACACGGATCGAGCTGACCGAGGTCCACCGCTCGCCCGAGGGTGACACGAAGATGCCGCCGCTGGGGACGGGCTGGCGGGTCGCGGCGCGCGAGATGGGCGGACCGGACATCGATTTCGTGACGCTGGTGCGCGACTAAAGGCCCGATCACGGATGGCGAAGCGGATCTTCAGGGCGCTCTACCTTGGCATCATGCTGCTGATTGCGGTGGTACTGGTCGTCCCTTATTTCCTCGATCGTGTTTATTATGAGGGTCCGCGGAGCGATCATTTCGACGGGCAGCGCTTCTTCAATCCCGACGGCGGCGATCTGCCGCCGACCGGCCCAAACCGTTATTTCACGCCGCGGCGCATCCTACGCTTCGTCCTGAACGACGGCCGCCCGGTGTGGCCCGATGACGTGCCGATCACACCGTCAAAGCCGCCCGCGCATGTCGAGGGCGAGGATATGCGGGTGACGTGGATCGGCCACGCGACCGCGCTCATCCAGACGCAGGGGCTGAATATCCTGACGGATCCGGTCTGGTCCCGTTATGCCTCGCCATTTCCGGGCATCGGCCCGGAACGACACCGCGCTCCAGGCGTGCGCTTCGAGGATCTGCCCAAGATCGACATCATCCTCGTCAGCCACAGCCACTATGATCACATGGACATCGCGACGCTGCGCACGCTGTGGGATCGGGACAAGCCGCTGATCGTCACCTCGCTCGGCAACGACGCGATCCTGAAGAAGGCGGGGGTCGACTCCGTGGCGCGTGACTGGGGCCAGAGCGTCGCGATCCGCCCGGGCGTCGATATTTTCGTCGATCGCGTCCACCACTGGGGCACGCGCTACGCCAAGGACCGCAACCGCATGCTCTGGTCCGGTTTCACGGTGAAGCTGCCGGGCGGCAATATCTATTTCGCGGGAGATACCGGGCTGGGCGACGGCCTCTGGCCCTATGAAGCCGCCGCGCACGGCCCGATCCGCTTCGCGTTGATCCCGATCGGTTCCTACAAGCCGCGCGCGATGATGGCCGCGAACCACATCGATCCCGCCCAGGCGGTGACGGTGTTCGAGCGGCTGGGCGCGATGTATGCGCTCGGCGTCCATTGGGGTACCTTCCAGCTCGCCGCCGACCGGATCGACGACCCGCCAGCGGATCTCCGTGCCGCGCTCTCGCTCGCGCATATCGAAGCGAACCGCTTCCGCACGCCCGAGGCAGGAGAGCCCTGGATGATCCCCGCGATCGCGGAAGGTGAGGCGCGGCCGTCCTTCGCCACGCGGAAATCGGCGGCGGCCGACGAAAATTCCGAGACGTCAGAATAAGCCGAGTTGCGCGACCTCTTCGCTACTCAAGTCGATCCCGAAGACGAGACTGAGCCGAAGCTGCAGCGCCTTCGGCGAGGCGATCTGCGCCTTTTCCTCGCCGGCGGCGCTGGAGCGGCCATAATCCCGATCGATGAGCGAGGCGAAACCGTTGGGCAGGACGATGCTCACCATGACCTTGCTGGTGAACAGGCCGCCCGGCACGGTCGACACGAAGTGGTTGGAAAGGACGATATCCGAAGGCCAGACCGGCGTCGTGTTGAAGCTGTATTGGGGGCTCCAGCTTTCGCCGCCATCGGCGCTACGCTCGAGCAGCCAGCCATGATCGGCATCGCGAAGCAAGCGATGGCGGACACCGTCCGAGCCGACCACCTCATGCTCCTTAAGTGGCATAGGCGGGGTATAGCTGCCGCCGAAGCCCGCGTCGGCGATCCATTCCTGACCATTGATCGTCACGAGGTTGAGCATGTGGGTCTTGGGCGGCGTCTCGGTCGCAAACAGCCAGACCCGCGCGAGCAGCGGACGCGCCCCAAAGCCGACCGCCCGAAGCGCGTCGAGAAACAGCCCGTTATGCTCGAAGCAGTAGCCACCTCGCCGCTGCCGGACGAGCTTGTCGAAGATCTTCTCCGGTTCGAGGCTGACGCCCCGGCCGAGGAGCACGTCGAAATTCTCGAACGGGATGGCGAGGCGATGCGCGCGCTGGATCGCGACCAGCCCCTCCGCGTCGGCGGAGGGTTGGTCGACAAGATTGAGGCGACTTGAATAGGCAGCGAGGTCGAAGGGCTGAGTCAGATAAGGTCTCCGGCAGTCGCGAGTTAGAGAGCTATGCCGCCGCTTTCAACTGTCCGCCGAACCGCCCGTAGAAGCTCTCGCCCTTGGCGGCCATGTCACGCAGCAGCGCATTGGGCCGGAAACGCTCGCCATAGGCATCGGCCAGGCGGTCGGCCTCCTTCACGAACGCCGGAACGCCCCAGAAGAGGTCGATATAGGAGATGCAGCCGCCCGAATAAGGCGCGAAACCCCAGGCGAGGATCGATCCGACATCGGCGTCGCGAGGGCTGGTAATGACGCCCTCCTCGAAGCAGCGCGCCACCTCGATGCATTGCCGGAACAGAAGCCGCTTGGTCAGTTCCCGTTTCAGTTCGGGCGGGCATTCGATCACCTTGACACCAACGTGCGCCGCCAGCTCGGGCCAGATCCGCGCGGGCTTGCCCTTCTCGTCATAGTCGTAAAAACCCTTGCCCGCTTTGCGGCCCAGTCGCCCCTGCCCTTCGGCGACCCAGGTGACGATCCCGCCGAGCGGATCATCCGCATATGTGCGCTGCTCCGCTTCGGCGAGCTGCGTGCCGACCTTGACCATCGTATCGAGCCCGACCGAATCCGACACCTCCAGCGGCCCCATCGGCATCCCCGCCTGCCGCCCGACATTTTCGATGATCGCGGGCGCGATCCCTTCCGAGAGCATGTGCAGGCCTTCGGTCGTGTAGGTCGCGAAGCAGCGCGAGGTGTAGAAGCCGCGCGAGTCATTCACGGCGATCGGCGTCTTGCGGATCGCCAGCACATAATCGATCGCCTTGGCGAGCGTCTCCTGGCTGGTCTGCTTGCCGAGGATGATCTCGACCAGGTTCATCCGCTCGACCGGCGAGAAGAAATGGATGCCGATGAACTTGTCGGGCCGCGCGCTCGATTCCGCGAGACCCGTGATCGGCAGTGTCGAGGTGTTCGATCCGAAGATCCTGTCGGGGGGCAGCAGCGCCTCCGCCTTCCTGATGATCTCTGCCTTGAGCGCGGGATTTTCGTAGACAGCCTCGATCACCAGGTCGGCGTCGGCGATGCCCGCATAATCGGTCGTCGGCGTGATCCGCGCGAGCAGCGCCTCGCCCTTCTCCGCGCTCAATCTGCCGCGCCCTACATCGCGGTCGACCAGCCGCCGGGAATACTCTTTCCCCTTCTCGGCCGCTTCTTGCGAGACGTCGATCAGGATCGTCTCGATCCCCGCCTTGGCTTGTACGTAGGTTATGCCCGCGCCCATCAGCCCTGCACCGATCACGGCCACCTTCTTCACCGGATAGGGCGGCACGCCTGACGGGCGGCCCGCCCCCTTGGCGAGTTCCTGCATCGATATGAACAGCGAGCGCACCATGCCCTTGGCCTGCGGCGTCAGCATCGTCTTGGCGAAATAGCGCGCCTCGACGCGGAGCGCCGCGTCCATCGGCAATTGCGTCCCCTCATAGATGCACGACAGGATATACTGTTGCGCCGGATAGTTGAGGTTGGTCTGGCCGGAGACCATGGCGTTGCCGCCGATCGCGATCATCGCCCCGGCGGGGGTGTAGGGGCCGTCCTTCACACGATACCCCTTATTGTCCCAGGGCGCGACCGCCGACGGCTTGGTCTTGAGCCAAGCGCGCGCCGCATCAACCGTCGTTCCGGCGGGCACCAGCTCGTTGACGAAGCCGAGCGCCTTGGCCTCTTGCGGGTTCTTGTCCTGCCCCTGCAGGATCATCAGCGCGGCGTTCTGAACGCCGATCAGGCGCGGCAGCCGCTGGGTGCCGCCCGCGCCCGGCAGCAGGCCGACCTTCGACTCGGGAAGCCCGAGCTTGATTTTGGGATTGTCCGCCACGACGCGATAATGGCAGGCCAGCGCCAGCTCCAGGCCGCCGCCCATCGCTAGCCCTTCGAGCGCACAGGCGACCGGCTTTCCGCAGGTCTCCAGCGCTCGAAAGATTCTGCTGAGCGCGAAGGCATCGTTGAAGACGCTCTTCAATTCGGCGTCGGAGCTGGGCTTATCCACTCCACCCGAAAACTTGGCGAAGTCACCGAGGTCGAACCCCGCGCAGAAGCCGCTGTCCTTGCCCGAGCGGATGATCGCGCCGGTGATCGCGGCATCGGAGCGGACGCGCTCGACGACGCCCTCAAGCTCGCCGATCGCGCCGATCGAAAGCGTGTTCATCGATCGGCCAGGAACGTCGAATGTGATGGTGGCGACACCCTCGGCATCCACGTCCAGCTTGAAGCATTCCATGGCTATTCCCCTCGTGTGGACGGATCAGACGCGTTCGATCACGGTTGCGGTGCCCATGCCCGCGCCGATGCAGAGCGTGATCAGCGCGCGCTCCTTGTCGGCGCGCTCCAGCTCGTCGACCATCGTGCCGAGGATCATGGCCCCGGTCGCGCCGAGCGGATGGCCCATCGCGATCGAGCCGCCGTTGACGTTGACCTTGTCCATGTCGAGATCGAACGCCTGCACCCAGCGCAGCACAACCGCCGCGAAGGCTTCGTTGAGCTCCCACAGGTCGATGTCCTGCTTGGTGAGCTTGAGCCTGTCCATCAGCTTCCTGGTCACGAATTCGGGGCCGGTCAGCATGATCGACGGTTCCGATCCGATCGAGGCTCCGCCGAGGATTCGCGCGCGCGGCTTGAGGCCGAGCGCCTCGCCGATCTCCCTGGTGCCGATCAGCACGCCGGCCGATCCGTCGACGATGCCGGAGGAATTGCCGGCATGGTGGACATGATTCACCGTCTCGATCTCGGGGTAGCGCTGCTTGGCGACTGCATCGAATCCGGGCATCGTCTCGCCCTGAATCTTGAAGCTCGGTTCCAGCGCCGCGAGCGTCTGCATCGTCGTGTCGGGCCGCATATGCTCGTCATGATCGAGCAACGTCGCGCCGAGTTGGTCTTTCACCGGCACGATCGATTTCTTGAACCGTCCTTCGCTCCAGGACTTGGCTGCGCGCTGCTGGCTCTGGACTGCATAGGCATCGACATCGTCGCGGCTGAAGCCGTGCTTGGTCGCGATGATGTCCGCGCTGATCCCCTGCGGGACGAAATAGCTTTTGAGCGCGAAGGAAGGGTCGGATGCCCAGGCGCCGCCGTTCGATCCCATCGGCACCCGGCTCATCGCCTCGATGCCGCCGCCGATGCACAGATCGGCTTCGCCCGATTTCACCTTGGCGGCGGCGATGTTGCACGCCTCGAGCCCGGACGCGCAGAAACGGTCGACCTGAACCCCGGCGACGCTTTCGTCATAGCCCGCGTTGAGCACGGCGATGCGCGTGATGTCGCTGCCCTGCTCGCCGATCGGGGTGACGCAGCCGAAATAGACGTCGTCAACCTTGGCCGTGTCGAGACAGTTGCGGTCCCTGATCGCTTCCAGCACCTGCGTCGCGAGCGACAGGGCGGTCACCTCGTGAAGCGTGCCGGTCGCCCGTCCCTTGCCGCGCGGCGTCCGCACTGCGTCATAGATATAGGCTTCGGCCATGTCCGTCTCCCACTTCGTTCCCCAAAGAAACTAAGGCGAGATAGGCCCAAAACAAGGGAGCCGACAACTCTTCTGGAAGATGTGCTCGACCGATATACGCTCAGGTCAGCTTGCCGTAACGACACCGCATGCAATGCGGCCCCCGCTGTTGCCCGAGGGATCGGTCTTATTGTCGTCTGGTCCGGCATGAATCACGACCGCGGTGCCGTCCGAATCGAACAACCCCGTCTCGCTCGAGTTCAAATGCGCACCCTTGACCAGCGCGCTGAGCATCCCCGTGCCATCGGCATTCACGACCAGATTGGGGATGTCGCCCATATGCGCGCCCTGTGGCGATTCGAGCCCGTGCATCTTCTTCATCGGGTTCCAGTGCGAACCCGCGGACGCGAAATCGGGCGCCTTGCACGATCCAACCGTGTGAAGGTGGATGCCATGCATGCCCGGCGGCAAGCCGTTGACCATGATGTGAATCGCGACGCCGTCTGTGGCAGGGGTGAAATGGGCGGTTCCCACCGTTTTTCCATCGGGTGTCGCGAACGTCGCGACCGCGCCTTTCCCGGCTTTGTCCGCTGCAATGGCGGCTCCACTGGCAAGGCTCAGTAAAAGGATCAACGCGGTGCGGCGCATGGCTACTCTCCTCATGACGACATGGCACAGCCATAACGTAGAATAAGCCTGAATGTGCCGTTAATCGAAATGCAATCGCAAGACGGCATGGTGCGCCGCGAAACGGCTATAATCGGGAACCGGGCAAAGAGTGACGCAGGATCTGCCGCACATCGTCGTCGTCGGCTTGGGCTATGTGGGATTGCCGCTGGCGGTCGCGCTGGCGGACCATTTCCCGACAACCGGATTCGATATCGATCCGACGCGCATCAACGAATTACGGGAGGGCAAGGACCGCACGCGCGAGGTGACCGCGGAACGACTGCTCGCCTCACCCCTGACGCTTACCTCCACCGGCGAAGATGTGGTCGGCCGCGACATCTACATCGTCACCGTGCCTACGCCAGTCGACGGCGCCAACCGGCCCGATTTAGGCCCGGTTCTCTCCGCCACCAGGACGGTCGGATCGCTGCTGCGGCCGGGCCGGAGCAGCATCGTGATTTACGAGAGTACGGTCTATCCGGGCGTCACCGAGGATATTTGCGGGCACGAGCTGGAGCGCGTCTCCGGCCTTCGCCGTGGTGCCGATTTCTTCCTGGGCTACAGCCCCGAGCGCATCAATCCCGGCGACCGGGAGCATACGGTCGACCGCATCATCAAGGTTGTGGCGGGAGAAAATCCGGAGGTGCTGGAGCGTATCGCGGCGCTCTATGGCGCGGTCACCAGCGCGGGCGTGTTCCGCGCTGCCTCCATCAAGACCGCCGAGGCTGCCAAGGTAATCGAGAACGCCCAGCGCGACATCAACATCGCCTTCATGAACGAGATCACCCAGATCTTCGCCAGGCTCGACCTGTCGATCTGGGACGTACTCGAAGCCGCCGGCACAAAGTGGAATTTTTTGCGCTTCCAGCCGGGACTGGTCGGCGGCCACTGTATCGGCGTCGATCCCTATTATCTCAGCCACTGCGCCCAAAGCCTGGGCCACCTCCCGCGCGTCATCCTGGCGGGCCGCTCGATCAACGACGGCATGGGTACCTGGGTCGCCGATTGCATCCACAGCCGCCGCAAGAGCCGCACCGGCCGCGTCCTGGTGCTCGGCATCACCTTCAAGGAAGACGTGCCCGACCTGCGCAACAGCAAAGTGATCGACGTGATCCGCCGCCTGCAATGGCTCGGCCATGAGGTGGTGATCCACGATCCGCTGGCGGACGGGGAAGAGGCCATGCACGAATATGGCCTCGCCCTGAAACCGGGAGCGTTAGACGATCGCTACGACATAGTCTTCGCCGCCGTGCCGCACGCGGCTTATCGGGCTATGAAGAGGGAAAAGATCGCCGCATTGGTGGCCCCAGATGGGCTGATCGCGGACCTCAAGGGAATCTGGCGGGATCGCCTACCCGCCGGAATCGATAGTTGGACGCTGTAATCCAAGCGCAAAAATTGGGATTGAGAGCGGAAATGATTTCTGAAGCTATTTCGGATCAATCATCGTCCTTGACAGCGGATGTCTTGTAGTCCGCAATTTTTCCGCTGACGAATATGCCGACAATGCCAACAAGCGTTCCAACTGCCACCATTGCCGCAGCCTTGGTGTCGCCCAAAATTGCCAGCAAAGCTGAGAACCCTAAGAGCAAAGCCATAGCGATTAGAGCGTAGTCCTGTCCTCGCCGTTTGATAGTGAAATCTCGTTCGATGCTCTTGTCCATCAACCGATGCCGATGCTCTTGCTCCAGCTCTGGCACACGCACGATCCGTTCTGCCAGTCCAGGCAGGATCTTATTGTAGCGATCGAGATAGTCTGGTGTGGGAAGCCAGCCCGAGTGGCTGACCGTCTTTGTCCAGACAGCAATGAACTCGGCCCGGGCTTCAGGCGGAAGGAGCTCAACCAGGCGTTCCAGAGACTCCTCGTCACCGTCCATGACAGGAGCAATATTGCGCCCCTCGGTTTTATCGGGATCGCTTTCTTCAGGCGTATTCAAGTTCGCGCTTAGCAGAAGTTAGGGTGCGTCGAATGTCATCGCGAATAGCATTACGATCGCTAGCTAGCGAGGCTTGCGTGCCTTGCAGCTTCGGCGTTTTAATGCGATGGTCAAAGGTTATGGTTGCGGCACCAGAGAGCAGGAGAGAGCCTGTAGACCGCCTACGGCGACGGAAAGCTAGCATCTGATTTCTACCCTCACTTCTCAATCATAATTAGCGTTGAGTTCCAATCTGTCAACGCAGTCTTGGGATTGCGGTTTCCCGTGATGGTAAGGCTCAATGTATAAACCGGCGATTAATGCGCTGGCCTTCAACGCTAGGGTGCATGACACCATAATGCCTAACTATGACCATAGGATGGCTAGCGTAAGGCTAATAGGTCATCATGATCCAAGCGAGTAACGTTGGGCGCAGTGTTTTCTGGTTCTCCATGAACCACAAAAAAAAAGGGAGCCGGCCATCCCGACCGGCTCCCCGATTTTCAACCGTCGCTTGCGCGGCGGGGTTATTAGCTGCCCGAACCCGGACCGAACGTGATTTCCACGCGGCGGTTCTGCGGTTCGCGGACGCCGTCGGCGGTCTCGACCAGCGGACGGCTCTCACCGAACGCTTCGGTAGAAATCGCGCTCTCCGGAACGCCCTTGCCGGCCAGATAGGCCTTGGCGGCATCGGCGCGGCGCTGCGACAACGCAACGTTATACTCGTCGGAGCCTGACTTGTCCGCGTGGCCCGCCAGCATCACCTGCGCCTGGCCGGTCGTCGAATAGGCCTGGGCCGCATTGTCCAGGATCGACGCCGCTTCCGGCGTGATGTTCGACTTGTCGAAGTCGAAGAAGATGATGAACGGTCCCGGCACGGCCGCAGGTGGAGGCGGCGGAGGCGGTGGGGGTGGCGGCGGAGGCGGAGGCGGCGGGGGTGGCGGAGGCGGAGGCGCTGCCGGTTCGCCGAAATTGTAGATCAAGCTCGCCAGCAGGCTGTGCGTACGGATATCCGTATCATATGCATCCGGCGCATATTTGCCGACCGTCTTGACGTTCTGGGCGTTGAAGAAGCGATATTTCAGGCCAATGTCGACATTGGTGCCGACCGGATAACGAATGCCCGCGATTGCCTGCCAGGCGAAACCGCTATCGGAATCGTTGACGAACGAGCCCGAAGACGCATCGGTCTTGAACCGGCTCTGCCAGACCTTGGCAACACCGGCACCACCGCCGATATAGCCGTTCAGGCCGTCATCCGGGCCGAAATCGAGCGCACCGTTGAGCATGAAGCTCAGGATGCTCAGTTGGCCGCTGGCCCCGTAGGTTCCCGCGGGAAGCACGCCGGCCGGATCACCATCATCGATGGCGACCGAAGACGTATATTGATCAAGCTTCGACCGCTTGAATGCCGTCTCGGCCTCAAGCCGGAACATGCCGAAATCATAGCCGATGATGCCGTCCACGTCGTAGCCGGTCTTGAAGTCGGCCGACGAAGCGTTGTTCACGCCATTGATGTCGAAGTCGATATCCTCGACGATCATGCCGCCGCCTTCGACACCGACATACCACGCATTGTTGCGTGCCATGGCCGGCGTGGCGAGCGCCGTCGAAGCGAGCACGGCCATTAAGGCGAGCTTACGCATATCAATCCCCTTTTTCACTGCGATCCTCTCGGAACCGCGCCTTCCTAACCAAAGCGATCTCTTCATGCAAGCGCAGTAACGATCTCGCTGTCGCCCAGTATTCGGTACAAGAAGCCTTATCCCGACGCACAGGCGGACGGTCGCTAAACTGCCTATGCCCAATAAGGTTGCATAGGAATCGAAAAAAATATTGATGCAATTATGTGTCGATCAGCCCGTGCATACGAAGCACGTCAAGGATGAGACCGATCGCGGTGCGAGCTTCACCATCGACAACGCCACCTCCCGTCGGGTCCGGAATTGCCGTCTGCTGACTGCCAACCACCTGCACGCCCCCGATTTTCAAGCTCGAGGCGACCAACGTCCCATCCACCCAGCCGCTTCCATCATGATGCAGCGGATATCCGCTCCCCGCATCCCAGACGACCATGCCCGCCCGCGGGGCGACGAAGCGCCACCCGCCCCCCGTCCAGCCAGCCAACGCACCGACATGCCCGGTCCAGGCGCCCGTCGGACTCGGCCCGACGATCCAGCATTGACCTGCGGCAGGCGCGGACGGAGGTGTGTCCAGGCCATGTTCCTCCACTGCCGTGTGCACAAGAAGGTCAAGCGCCGCCAGCGCTTCATTGTGATAAAGCTCCTTCTGCGCCTGCCCCGCGCTCAGCAGGGGCAGGGCGAAGCGATCGCTAAGCTCGGTCATGATGATCTCCTAGAGGACGAACTCTCGACTGGAGGCAGGCGAAGACTCCGCCAGCGACCCGATCTGGCTCACCGAAATGGTCACGCTCACGGCACTCGCCGATCCATCGGCTGCCTGCTCAGCGGGGCCATAATCATAGGCCGGAAGCGCCACCTCGACGGTTCGCGATGCCCCGGTGGACGGGACGATCGCCAGCCGATAGCGTTCTGCTTCCTCGCCGAGCGGCGCGTCGGCGCCGTCGAGCCAGCTCCATCCGATCCGACTCCGACGTGTCCATGCAACGCGTATCGTGCCGTCGCCCAGCCGCTCCATGGAAAGATGCATGGGCGTGGGAGGACGCACGCTGCGCCCCATTAGCGTCAGTTCCTCCTCCACGCCGGTCTCGTCGCTGACCCCGCTGGCGATCACGCTGATCCCCGCGCCGATCTTCGCGACCGGCAGGTCATGCGCCAACAGGCGCTCCGCCTCGATCCGGATGAAA
>Ga0081455_10000946_pt1 | contig 37114 bp, 35 predicted proteins | sample TabmetS3T2R1_FD_70207 | JGI IMG/M metagenome (GOLD analysis project Ga0081455, IMG submission 70207) | Tabebuia heterophylla rhizosphere microbial communities from the University of Puerto Rico - S3T2R1 | ecosystem: Host-associated > Plants > Roots > Rhizosphere ...
CGGTTCCCTCCGGCTCGCCGGGCAGGCGGTGCCCAGCGGCGGGACCCGCGCGCTGCGAGCGTTCCGCCGCCGGGTCCAGGTGGTCTTCCAGGACCCGTACGCCTCGCTCAACACGGCCCACACGGTGAGCTACCACATCGAACGGCCGCTGTTGCTGCACAAGATCGCGAGTTCGCGGGCGCAAGCGCGGGAGATGGCGATCACGACATTGGAACGGGTGCATCTCCAGCCGGGCGCGGCGTTCGCCGACCGGTACCCGCAGCAGCTCTCGGGCGGCCAGCGGCAACGAGTCGCGATTGCCCGCGCGCTGGCGACGAACCCGGCGGTGATAGTCGCGGACGAGCCGGTCGCGAGCCTCGACGTCTCCAGCCGGCTGAGCATCTTGAACCTTTTCGCCGAGATCGCGCATGCGGGCGCAAGCCTGCTCTACATCACGCACGACATCGCCTCGGCGCGCTACTTCGCCGACCGGATCATCGTGATGTACGCCGGCAACATCGTCGAACAGGGCCCGGCAGAGCAGGTCGTCTCGGATCCTCAACACCCCTATACGAGGCTGTTGATCGACAGCGCGCCTGACCCGGAGCGGCGCGACGCAGACCGCCGCACGCCCGAGCGCGGTGAGGAGATCGCCAGCCTGATCACCCCACCGCCCGGCTGCCGCTTCCATCCACGCTGTCCCCACGTCATGCCGGTCTGTTCCCAGCAGCAACCACCGCAGTTCGCCCCCAGTCCTGGTCGTAGTGCCGGCTGCTGGCTCCATTCCGACCGCGAAACCACCCCGTCTTCGACGAATTCATTTGAAGGGAAATCTCGATGAAAACCCTACGCTCGCGCGTCGCCAAGGCGACCGCGGTGGCCGGTGCCGTGCTGATGGCATCGGCGGCGTTGGCCGCGTGCAGTGGCGGATCCGGTGCCCAAGGGCCCGGTTCGGGGGTTCTCTCGGTGCTCAGCTCACCGGGGGGACCGTTCGTCCAGGGGCTGAGCCCGTTCTCCTCAACGGACAGCCCGGCCAGTGAGGGCCTGACCTCGCTGGTTTACGAGCCCCTGATCATGTTCAACAACGCCAAGCCGACCGACGCTCCCAAACCGTGGCTGGCCTCTGACTTCTCCTGGTCGCCCGACGGCAAGACGCTGACTTTCACGGTCCCGTCCGGGCGCAGCTGGTCCGACGGGACGCCACTGACCGCCGCGGACGTCGCGTTCACTTTCAACCTCATGAAGAAGTTTCCGGCGCTCAACAGTCAAGGCATCGACTTCACCGGGGCCAGCGCACCCTCCGCCACTTCCGCGGTGATCGGCTTTTCGGCACCGGCCTACACGCAGCTGTTCTCCATCGGCAAGATGCTCATCGTCCCTGAGCACATCTGGTCGACGGTAGCCGATCCGACGCAGGATGCGAACCCGACCCCGGTCGGATCCGGGCCTTACCTGCTCGGCTCGATCACCCCGCAGGCGATGACCTTCACGAAGAACCCCCGATACTGGCAGGCCGGGCTGCCCAAGGTCCAGACCGTCCGGGTGAGCAGCTACACGTCACAGAACTCGGCGATCAACGCGCTCGGTGCCGGACAACTCGACTGGTCGAACCTGTTCCTCCCCGATCCGGCGGCGCAGTTCACCGGGAGGGACCAGACGCACAACAAGCTCTGGCTCGAACAGGCAGGCGACTTCTTCCTGTGCCCGAACACCGCGGCTAAACCATTTGACAGCGCGGCTGTACGCCAGGCGCTCGCATACTCTGTCGACCGCCAGAACGCGATCCCCAAGGTTGAAGGGGACTACTACCGGCCGACGACCTCCGCCACCGGCCTGCGTGCGGGTCAGGACCAGTACCTGCCGCCGTCGTCTCCGCCGACGCTGACCTACGATCCGGCCAAGGCACGGCAACTGCTGCGCTCGGCGGGTTTCACCGGCGGCGACACGGGGACGCTGACCCAGCCCGACGGCAAGCCGTTCAACGTCGATCTGCTGCTGCCCAGTGACTACACCGACTGGATGAGCCTCGGCCAGCTCTTCGTCAACCAGATGCGGTCCGCCGGAATCAACGCGACCCTCAATGGCGAGTCGAGCAGTGCATGGACCTCCGATGTCAGCAACGGCAGGTACCAGCTGACCTTCTGCGGCACCTGGAGCACCGACAGCCCGTTCACCACGTACAACGCGCTGCTGAACAGCAAGCTCAGCGCGCCGATCGGGCAGGCGGCGGTTTCCAACGTCGTCCGGTGGAACGACCCGCAGGTCGATCAGGCGCTGGACACCTACCGCTCCACGGATCAACCGGACGCGCAGCTGGCCGCGGTGCGTGCGGTCGCGGCCGCCGTGGCGGAGCAGATGCCGATCATCCCGCTGATGAGCGTGAGTTCGTTCGGCTCCTACTCGACCAAACGGTTCACCGGTTTCCCGTCCGCGGACAACCCTTACCAGACCAACGCCTTCACCACACCGGCACCGCTGGACGTGATCCTGCACCTGGAGCCCGCGTCATGACCAAGGCCGTGGCCGTCATCGGCTGTGGAAACATCTTTCATGCCTATGCCAGAGGCCTGAGCCGTGCAGACGGCGTCGAGCTGGCCGCCTGCGCGGATCTGGACACCGACCGGGCCAGGCGGGCCGCCGCGGAGTACGGGATGCGGGCGCTTACCGTGCCGGAGGTGCTGGCGGATCCTGAGCTGCCGGTTGTGGTCAACCTCACCCCGCCCGCCTTTCACGCCGAGGTGACGCGGGCCGCGCTCGAGGCCGGAAAGCACGTCTACAGCGAGAAACCGTTGTGTGCCACCCTCGCCGAAGCCGTCGAGGTCGCCGACCTCGCGGCCCGGCAAGGGTTGCTGCTCGGTTCCGCGCCGGACACCTTCCTCGGCTCCGCCGGCCAGACCGCCCGGGCGGTCGTCGATTCGGGCCAGATCGGCGACGTCATCGGCGCCGGCGTTTTCGTCACCCACAGTCAGGCGGAGATGTGGCACCCGAACCCGGGCTTCCTGTTCCAGCCCGGTGGCGGACCCGCGCTGGATATGGGTCCGTACTACCTCGCGTCGCTGGTCAATCTCCTTGGGCCCGTCCGCCGTGTCTACAGTGAGAGCCGGATCGGCAGTCCGGTGCGCCCGGTCTTCGCGGAGGGACGCACGGTCGAAGAGATCACCGTCCGGACTCCGACTCACTGCGCCGCCGTGGTCACCTTCGCCAGTGGCGTCATTGCGTCGGTGCTGATGAGTTTCGACGTGTGGGGCCACGAACTCCCGCACGCGGAGTTGTACGGGCACCTCGGCACACTCAGCATCCCCGACCCGGACAAGTACGACCTTCCGGTGCGAATGCGGTTGCACACCGATCCCGACTGGCGGGTGGTCGATCCGGTCGTCCCGTCGCTCACCGAAGGACTTGGGCCCGATCAGCTTCCGCTACGCGGTCCGGGTGTCGCCGACTTGGTCGCCGCCCTCAATGGAGCACCACAACGGTGCAGCGCCGCGCTCGCGGTGCACGTTCTCGAAGTGCTGGAAACGATCGCCCGCGGCGATGGTGTCCCGAGTGAAATGACCACAACTTGCGACCGGCCACCCGCGGTGGCGGTGTCACCAGAAATGAGCGCACGATGACGCAATCGGATACGACCGCGCCGGCCGATACGCGGTTCGGTGTCGACCTCGGAACGTTCATGGATCCGACCTACTGGGGCGTCGGCGACTACGACGAGCTGGTCCGCCGCAGTAAGGCCGATCCGCTGTGGTTCTGGGAACGCACCTTGGACGACGTCGCGAAAGCCGGCATCACCGCGATCGAGCTCACCTTCGCGCCGGCGGACTACCGCAGCGCCGTCGCGGCCTATGGCTCGACCGAAGGGTTTCGCCAGGCTTTGGCGGCACGCGGCCTCGAAGTGATCAGTGGGTACTTCAACACGCTCGAGAACACCGAAGATCCGACGGATCCGCGCGCTCAGCACAGAATCCTCGACGACGCCGAGGCCTACGCCGAGTTCCTGGCGGCGACTGGAGGGGAACACCTCGTCGTCGGCCTGCCCATGCGCAAGACCCGAGGCCAGCGTCCCGCCTCGTTCGTCGATTTGGCGAGCGCGACCGTGATAGCGGATATCGCGAACCGGGTGGGCGAGGTCACTCTCGCGCACGGCGTGCAGACGGCGCTGCACACCGAAAGTCATTCGGTACTGTGGACCGCCCGGGACATCGATCTGTTCATGCTGTTGACCGACCCCATGTATGTGGCCCTCTGCCCCGACACCGGGCACATCGCGCTGGCCGGGGCCGACCCGGTGCACATCGTCGATCGGCACCGCGAACGTCTGGTCATCGCGCACTGGAAGGACGCGATTGGAGCGGTGCCGCCGGGAATGACTATCGACAGCACCATTTTCGTCCGGCAGGCCGAGTACTTCCGCCGCCCCGGCGCTGGTGTCGTGGACTGGTTCGGTTGGTCGCGGTTGCTCCGCGAGGTCAGCTATGGCGGATGCACGCTGCTGGAACTGGACGCTGCCGCCAACCCGGTAGACGAGATGACCAATGCCCGGCAGTTCATCAGCAACGTGCTGTCCGTGGTGCGCCCGTGACCGGAGCACCTGGACAGGTGCGGTCCGCCGCGGCCCCGCGCACGGTGGTTGTCGACGGGACGCAGCTGAGCGTCACCGACATCGTTGCCGTAGCGCGGGGCCGGGCGCCGGTGCGGCTCGCCCGCCCCGCGATGGCCCGGGCCCGGGACTCGGCCGCATTCGCGCGCCGGATGGCGGCCGTCCGGCCGGTTTACGGCCAGGGCACCGGGGTCGGGGCGAATCGCAACGTCCCTGTCACGGATCCGGCGGTGGCCGCGCAGCAACTCCTGCGCAGCCATGCCACCGCGGCCGGTGATTTCCGCTCTCGTGCGCGGGTTCGCGCGATGCTCGTGGTCCGGTTGAACCAACTTGCCGCGGGAGGAAGTGGTGTCTCGCCGGAGATCTTGTGCGGCCTTGCCGCCTTGCTGCGCGACGACACGCTCCCCTTGGTGCGTGAGGTGGGCGGTATCGGCACCGGTGATCTCGCGGCGCTCGCCACCACCGCGCTGAGCCTGGCCGGTATCGTCCCCACTTCGCCTCCTACGGCGACGTTGACGCGGGTCGGAGCCGCCGACGCACTGCCGTTGATGAGCAGCAATGCGGCCACTCTCGGCGATGCCGCGCTCGCGTTCGCGGGCTTGCGCGAGTTGGAGCAGGCATCGCTGGTGGTCGCCGCGCTCAGCTTCAACGCCGTGGCTGGGAACCCGGAGGCGTTCGCGGCACCGGTTGAGATCGCGACGCCTTTTCCGGGTGCCGCCCACACGTGCACGACGATGCGCAGGCTGATCGAGCCAAGTGCGGCACCGGTGCGCATTCAGGACCCGTACGGCTTGCGCGCGCTCCCACAGGTTCATGGCCTGCTCGTCGATTCGTTGACGACATTGGACACGACCGTCACCCGGATGGCCAATGCCCCGTCGGAGAATCCGACATTCCTGCCCGCCGTGGGTATGGCACATCACGGGGCCTTCTATGCGGCCTATCTCGCGCATGCGCTGGACGCCGTGCGGCAAGCCGTGGCGCAGGCGGCGCGCCTGTCCCTCGCGCGCCTGGCGATGCTCACCGATCCGGAGTTCACCAACTGCCCGGCCTTTCTGGGTGACGGTAACCCGGGGGCGTCCGGAATCATGGCACTCGAGTACCTCGCGGCCTCAGCGCAGATCTCCCTGCAAGCCGGCGCGCAGCCGGCCGGCCTGCACACGGCCGTGCTGTCGCAAGGCGTCGAAGAGGAAGCCAGTTTCGCGACACTCGCGGCGCAACAGGCGTTGCGCAGTATCGAGGACTACAGGCTGGTCATCGCATGCGAGCTGGTCGCCGCCGTGCGCTGCCTGCGCATGCGCGCGCAACACCTTTCACCGGCGCTGGCCGAAATCATGGAGCTCTGCGCCGACCTCGACGATGATTTCGCTGATCGTGACCTCACGGGCGATCTGGAGGTCGCCGCCCGCATCCTGCAGCAACTCGGCGATGACTGCCGGTCGGCGGTTGCTTGACGGAATCGATGCGGATGGCGGTCGCAGTGCCCGGCCAGGCGCCGTGCTCGCCACCTCCGGGAGGTCAAGACTCAAGGTCACCAGCGGCCTCAAAGCGGATCGCCGATCGAGAACACTGCCGCGAGGCCGCCGAGCCCGCGCGTCCTGGGTCACTGCTGACGAAGCCTACGGCGAAGACCTGAAATTCCCGCGCTGGCTGGAAGACCGGTGAATCGCCTATGTCGTGGCGGTGCCAGAAATCAGACCATTCTGCGGGCTCTGGAGATCAACATCGCGACGCCATGGACCAACGGGACGTCCTTGGACGCCGCGAAGCCGACCAGCGTCGTCCCGATGCCGGAGATCGAGAACGTGATCTCGACGCGGACAGCGCTGGTGAGCAGGACAGCGCTGACCGAGATCCCCGGGATCAGGGCGTTGCGGAGCGCGTACAAGGCCGACCGAGGGTGCGTGCAAAGGTGATGTTGTCCAAGTCGAGCACGTTCATCATCGACGCGCGCGTCTGCTTGACGATGAGCGATCGCCCGTCCGCGTGGTGGATCAGACCCCTGGCGTTGCGGTCGTGGTGCCCGCGGCCCGGCGGACTCTCGACCTCGGCAACCGGTCGCGGCTGCCACTGCGGTCAGCGGATGTCCCTGGATGGCCCGTGGCCATGACGGCTCGGAGGAGCGGAGTCGGGATCGTCGGCGCGGGATCAATCGCGCAATGGCACGCCAAGGGTGTCCGCCAACACGGTGCCGAGCGAACCGGAAAACGACAGGAGCCACGTTCTGGAAGCCATCAACCGACCATGATCGGAACTGGAAAACAAGCCCCTGGACCGTGCAAGCGGTTCAGCGTCCCGCATCCATTCCGGAACGGAAGTCACACAAACTTGGTTCCGAATTCGAAGTATTGGAAGAGAATAGTGACGATCACGAGACCCGTATCCGCGCGCTGAGGCGCAAGATGTGTGCAGCGCTCGGCGGCGGTGGTGCGCTCGGGGCCGCAGCCGGGTGGCTCGTCCAGATCATCGGAAGGGCTGACCCATGGACGCACAGACGCTGGCGAACGCGATGGACTGCAATCTCAACGTCGCGACGGCCAATGTAGCCGATTTCAATACCGCGCTGATCCAGGCTGAATGCACCACGGTGGTCCGGGCGGCGATGTTCTGCGCCCAGGTCGGGCACGAGTCGGTCGGGCTGCGATTCATGGAGGAGATCTGGGGACCCACCGCCGCGCAGCTCGGTTACGAGGGACGGGCAGACCTCGGCAACACCCAGCCCGGCGACGGCAAGCTCTTCAAGGGCCGCGGACCCATTCAGCTCACGGGCCGCGCGAACTACGGGCGGTTCGGCGCCTGGGCGAAGGCCAACAAGCTCGTCGACGACAAGAACCATTTCGTCAATGACCCAGCCTTGGTGGCGACCTCGCAATGGGGATTCCTCGCCGCGTCCTGGTATTGGACCGTCGCACGCGATATCAACCCACTCGCCGACGCCCGTGACATCCTCGGCGCCACCAAGGCCGTCAACGGCGGCACCAACGGCCTCACGGACCGCACGGACCGCTGGAACCGTTGCCTGGCACTCGGTAACGCTCTCCTGCCAACCGGCGACGGTGGAGACGCCACGGCATCCAACCACACCCCGCTCGTAGTCTTGGAGGACTGAGACCATGGCACGTTACGCACCCGGCCAGAACGTTGAGGTCGTCGTGGAAATGGCAGGCAGGCCCCACGTCATCTGGGCCTACGCGCCCGGCGGCAAGGAGCACCCGGAGAACGGCATCACGGTGCACCGTGTCGACTACGTCAGACGCACACCGTCCGAGGATGGTGGCCGCGACTATGGCCCCGTTGGCCAACCCGGCTATCCGGACCTCAAGTTCATCGACACCGACCGGCCTGGCCCCATCATGGTCGCCAACGATGTGGTCGTGGCGCGCCTGATCGTGTCGTGCCCGGTCGGTTTCAACATCTTCGCCGCCTGACGGCGGACACTCGTCCGACCGGCAGGGCGTCGGTGCGCGGAGCGTCCGCTGTCACGAGAGCACGGCGAGGATGTCGGGTCTGATGACCACGGCGCAGCCGAGGTCGGCGAGGGCCTGCAACGCGGCCTCGAACTCGTCCTCGGACAGGGGACGGGCGAGCCCTGGCTCGTCCGCGAACAGGCGGTGCGCGTCCTGCCCATCCCCCACCGAAGACAGCACCTCGGGCGCGTTCGCGCAGAACACGTCCACAATCGCCGGGTCGAACTGCGATCCGCGGCGCGCCCGCGCGACCTCGATCGCGGCCCCGGCGCCGCCCCGCCGGTGATGCACCTCCACCACGTCGGCCAGGTGGAACAACCGCACCACCTGCGCCAGCTCCTCGCCGTGTACGCCCGCCGGCACGCCCTTTCCGTCCCAGCGAGCGAAGAACTGGCGCAACGCCACCGACACACCCGGATCGAGCCCCAGCCGGTCGGCCAGCGTCGAGGTACTCAGACAGTGCCCCTGGATGCCGCGCGCGACCGCGGCACCGCCAGTCGCGACGAGGGTCGCGACCGCGCGGAACCGCCCCGCCGCCGACCGGCCGGAGCCGGCGCGGCTGACGAAGAACCCCAGCGCGGGCAGCCCAGCCAGGTCGACGTCGTAACTGTCCGCGCGGAACACGATGTCATCCCCGAACGACGCCGCGACCTCCGGCGCGTCGGCGACACACCCCACCCAGGCGAGCATCGCGACGTAGAAAAGGGACGTCCGCTGGTCCTCGGGCACCGCCAGCCGATCCGCCAGTCGCGCCGCGATCCGCCACGAGCGCAGCAGATGCTCCATCGGCTGCCCCAGCCCGAGATCAAGCGCCAAGGAGAACGCCGCCAGCACCTCGGCCAGCGTCACCCCGGAGTCCGAACGTCCACCCGCCACCCGCAAAGCCTACGAAACGCCGGACCGCCCACGCAGACCGAGCGGGGTCGCCATCGGCGAAACCGAGCAGATCCACCCCGAGAAGCAGCGGAAGTCGACGTCTCCGTGATGGCAACCGACGCGCCGCCACGAGAAGCCGCCAAGAGCTGTGCTCGCCCGCAGCGGTCGTCCGTCGGGAGATCCGTTCACCCGACACCGGGGCCATCCATCCACGTTCGTGCCCCGGTGTCCGGGCTCGCGGCGCCGTCCCTACAGCGTCGAGCCGTAGAGATTCGCCAGCGCGTCCCAGTGCCGCTGCTGGCACGCCGGATCGTAGGGCCCATTGTCCGAGACGGCGAAGCCGTGGTGCCCGGGATAGGTCTCGATCGTGTGTGCCACACCGGAGTCGGTCAGCGCCTTCTCGAGCAGCGCACGCTGCTCGTCGGTGAACGAGCCGTCCTCGATGGCCCCGGCGACGTAGACGGTGGCGGTGATCTCGGCCGCCCGGAAGTGCGGGCTGTCCGGGTCGGACTCGTTCGCGATGCCTCCGCCGTGGAAGGACGCCGCCGCCGCGATCTTGTCGCGAAGGTAGGTGGCGGCGGTCAGGGAGATCCGTCCGCCGATGCAGTATCCGGTGGTCCCGACGGCATCGCCCGTCGTCTCGGGGAGCGCGAGCAGGTAGTCGACGTAGGCCCGCGCGTCGCTCGCCGCGACCTCCGCCGTCAGGCTGCCCAGCAACCCCATCAGGCGCTCGCGCTCCGGCGGGTCACCGAAGACCGTCTGCACGTCGAACGGTGCGTAGGGAATGTGGCGGTAGTACAGGTCGGGCACCAGGGTCACGTAGCCGAGCCCGGCCAGGTGCTCACCCATCTCCCGGAAAGCCGGTCGCAGGCTCCCGGCGTCCGGGAACATGATCACCGCAGGCCACGGACCCTCGCCCGCCGGGACGTGCAGCGAGGCCGGGCAGGTGCCGTCCTCCGTGGGAATCTCGACAGCACGCTGTGGCATCGTCGCTCCTCTTCTCTGCGCCCCACCGGGGGCGCGGGGTAGTACTGATCGGTCGGTCGGATTCCATCATGTCAACTCACCCCGGCGCACGCGATCGAGCACGCCACCCGCGCCGGGGTGATCGACCCTGCCGTTGCCCTAATTGAGGGCTGTCTTCTGGTCTGCCCGGATGTATCCCTTCGTGAGCGGCACGAACTTGGTGTCCTGGATCCGTCCGATGGACACCAGGTTGCTGAAGATCCGCATCTTGCTCAGCATCGGGTTGTCCGGAAAGGCGTTCGTGCTGAAGTTGAACGGCGGCACCGCGGGGTAGGCGGTGTGGAAATCGGCCGGGAGCGAGTTCAGCCGCTTGATGAGCTCCTCCGGCGTGAACGTGGTCGCACCCTTCATAGCGTCCGCGATGATCTTGATCGCGGTCCAGCCGGCAACGCCGAGTTCCGAGGCGTTGACACCGTTGATCGTCGTGCCGTTCGCCTTCAGGTCACTGAGGTACTGCTGAATTCCCGGGTTCGCCGTGTCGTCCGGAGAGGCGGTACCCAGCACCTGGTAAAGGCCGTCGGCTTGCGGTCCCAGCTGCTCGATGACCGATGGCTGCGCGTCGAGACCCGACACAATCACCTTGGTCTTGGTGAAGTCCACGCCCTGGGAGCGCAGCTGCTTCACGAAGTTGACGACCTGCGGCGGGTTGGCGATGACCTGGATCGCGTCGGCACCGCTCGAAACCGCCTGCGTGGCATACGCGGTCATGTCCGTCGCAGTGGGCGGGAACAAGACATCCGGCAGCTTCTCCAGGCCCAGCGACGACTCCGCACGGTCGAGGATGCTGTCGAAGAACGACGCCGTCGGTCCCTGGAAGTTGAGCAGGACCACCTTCTTCGCCCCGAGGTTGGCGGCGGCCACCGCGTAGGCGGTCAGCTGGGTCATCCCGCTGTCGATGGGGAACGAGTGCTGATAGCTGAATTCCTGCGCGAATTCACCCAGCGCTGGAAGTGCCGGGATATTCTGTTTCGCGATGACGGAGATGTAGTTGTCCGAAAAGGCGAGACCGCCGGCCACGGCCAGCACCTTCTCGGAGACAGCCGTCTGCCCGCAGGTCGTACTGCCCTGGGCCGTCGAGTGCGAGTTGCACTGCACGATCTCGATGGGGCGTCCCAGTCCGCAGGTGGCGTTGATCGCCTTCGCCGCCGCCTGAGCACCGTAGAGCGGCGCCGGGTTGTACGTGCTGGCGCCGGTGTCCAGATCGGTGTTGGTCAGGATCTTGATCGGCGAGCCCTGACAGCTCGCGTTCCCGGAGCCGCCGCCGGAACTCGAACCACATGCCGCGGCCGACAACGCGAGCGCCAACACTACGACGAGCGTCAGCCACCTCGGGCGAATATGCATTTTTTTTTCTCCTTAGCTAGCGGGCCGTCAGGCGGCGAGCGCGCACCGGTAGGTCGCTCTTGGCTCCGCCTAAGCATCGGCGGCGAGATATGACTGGCGAATTTCGTCCGACTTCGAACGAAGCCAACTCGCTGCACCTTCCATATGCACCTCGCCGTGCCGCAGGACGTACCCACGGTCGGCGATTTCGAGCGCCTTGTGGACGTGCTGCTCCACCAGCAGGACGCCGACGCCGCGGTCGGCCATGGTGCGGACGGCCGACAGGACCCGGTCGACCAGGACCGGCGCGAGTCCGAACGAAAGCTCGTCGGCCAGTACGACCGAGGGCGATCGGGAGACCGCCCGTGCCAGAGCCAGAATCTGCTGCTGGCCGCCGGAGAGCATGCCGACCCGGCGCCTGAGGTGCGGTTCGAGCTCGGGGAACAGCTCCAGCGCGAGATCCGTGTTGCCGCGGTTGACACGCAGGTTCTCGGCAACGGTCAGATTCATGAAGACGGTGCGTTGCTCGGCGACGAGCGCCAGGCCTGCCCGGACCCGCCGATACAGTGGCGAGGCCACCGGCGCGCCGAAGAGCCGGACCTCGCCGCCCATGGCGGGCAGGTGCCCGGCCAGCGTCATCACGGTCGTCGTCTTGCCCGCGCCGTTGGGGCCCAGCAGGGCGACGACCTCGCCGGAGGAGACGTGGAGGTCGAGGTTCTGGACCACGGACATTGATCCGTAGCCCGCCACGAGTCCGCGACTCTGGATGACCGTGCCGTTCATTGGGCGGCCTCCGGCACAGCCGTGGCCACACCGCGGTCCGTCGGCACCTCACCGAGATAGGCGCTGATCACATCCGGATGGTTCGCGATGAACTCGGGAGTTCCTTCGGCGATCTTGCGTCCGAAGTCCAGCGCGACGATGTAGTCCGTGACCGCCATCAGCAGGTCGACGTCGTGCTCGACGAGCAGCACGCCGATACCCAGGCCGTCGGCGACTCTCCGTATCGCGTGCCGCATCTCCAGACTCTCGTGGCCGTCGAGCCCGGCGGCGGGCTCGTCCAGCAACAGCACCGCCGGCTCGGTGACCATCGCCCGCGCGATCCCGACCAGCCGTGCTGTGCCGTGCGGAAGCTGTGATGGACGACGGTCGAGAATGTCGCCGAGAGCGAACTCCTCGATCGCTCGCTCGAGCGCCGGACTCGTGGCCGGCCGGCCCGGGCGCAGCAGGTCCGTGAGGTAAACCCCGCGGCGGTGTGGATCAGCGGCCACGAGGAGGTTCTCCCAGACCGTCAGATCCTGGAAGAGTTCCACGCTTTGCCAAGACCGCGCGATACCGGCGCGGGCACGCCGCTCGGGCGACCAGTCGTTCACCGGCTGAGCATCGAGGAACACGCCGCCGGCGGCCGGCTTGGTGAACCCGGTGAGCACGTCGAGCGCTGTCGTCTTACCGGCGCCGTTCGGTCCGATGAGACCGAGCACCTTGCCCGGCTGGACGCTGAAGCTCACGCCGTCCAGGGGGACCACCCCGCCGAAACGTACCGTGACATCCCGCATCTCCAGCACCGCCGGCTCGCGGCGGCGACCCGACGATGGTGGGGCGGGCCGGACCTTCGCGGCGGACGTGGCCGTTCGTGAACGCCGAACCGGAAGTCGTTTCACCGCGGCGCTGAACTGGTGTGCCTGAAGTGGCGCGAGACCGTCCGGAGAGAACCGCAGCAAGATCATCACCATCAGACCGGTGACCAGCAGCAACCAGGAGTTGACGGTCCCGAAGTCGCCGAAGATCGTCGTGACGATGATCGCGCTGAGACCACCGGCGACCATCGTTCCGCCGAGGACGCCACCGGCGATCCACCCGACGCCACCGACCATCGCGTACAGCACCGCATTGAGCGACGCACTCGCGTCGAACCCGGTGAAGACGATGCTGGAGCTCTGGAACGAGATCGCGATCCCACCGACCGCCGCGATACCCGCCGCCAAGCCGAAGGCATAGAGCTTCGCCCCTACGACGCCGACACCGAGCGAGGCGGCGGCACGCTCGTTGTTCCTGACCGCCAGCAGCCGACGGCCGGCCCGTCCTCGCCGCACGTTGGCGACGACGAGACCGACGATCAGGAGCAGGGCCAGTACGAAGAGGCCATACAGCACGGGATTATCGGTCGGGCTCACGTCAATTCCGAAAACGTGCAGCGACCCGACGACCGATCCCTCGAAACCCCCGGTGAGCGAGCCGTTGGCGAAGATCAGCGAGTTGATCACGAGCGCCAGTCCGAGTGTCGCGACCGCGAGCGTCAGGCCTCGCGCCCGCAGCGCCGGCAACGCGACGATCACGCCGAGGGTCACGGTCGCGACGATGGCGATGAGCAGCGCCCAGCCGAACGGCATGCCCCCGGCGGACACCAACCTCGCGGCCGCCCACCCGCCGAACCCCGCGAGTGCGTACTGACACAACGACAGCTGCCCGGCGTAGCCGGTCACCACGACAACGGACAGCAGGACTATCGCCGTCGCCAGGGTGGTGGTGACGGCCACCACCCAGTCGCTCGGACTGAACACGAGCACGAGCACGCCGACCGCCACGGACAGGATGAGGCCGGTCAGGCGAACCTGACCCGTACCGGGCAACGGCAGGTTGGTGGCTCCGTCACCGCGAGCGAGCCGGTTCGCGCCGGTCACCGTCACCAGGATCATGATGAGCAACGGCACGATGTCCGGCAGGCCCCCCAACGAGGTCTGATCGACTCCGATGACGTGGGCGATGTCCGGCTCGAAGAGCAGTAGCTCAGCCTGCAGCACACCGATGACGAGCGCGCCGCCCACCGCGACGCCGAACGATCGGAACCGGCCGAGCAAGGCCGCCGCGAGTGCCGGGATGATGACGAGATACAGCAGTTGCCCGTCAAGACCGACGATCGGGGCAAGAAAGATCGCCGCCACCGTGGAGAGCAGGCTCGCCGTGACGAAGTTGACGAATTCGATGAAGTTCGGCGACCACCCCGCGGTCGCGGCTACCACGCGGTTCTCGGCGACACCGCTCGTGGCCAGACCGAAGACCGTTTTGGAATAGACGAACTTCAGTACGACTGCCGCGACGACAACCGCGCCGATCAGGATCAGCCGGTCCAGCGTGGTGTGGACCGAACCGATGGAGACCGGGCTCGTCGGCAGGATGCCAACGGGAATCGTTTGCGGAATGTCCCAGATGACACCGATGAATCCGAGCGCGGTCAACGCGAACGCCAGTGTCGCCACGCTCCGGACCAGCACGGACGACCTGCCCAGCATGCGCATGGCGAACGCGAGCACCGCGCCGAGCACGCCACCGACGACAAGCGCGACGATCAGCGCCACGATCCAGTTGACGCCATGGTTGTCGCGCAACGTATAGAAGAGGAACGCCCCGACCGCGCCCACGCCGCTCCCGGAGAAGTTCACGACCCCGGATGCGCGATGCACCAGGACGACCCCGAGCGCGACCAGCGCGACCAGCGCACCGGTCGCCAAACCGACGGCCGTGAATTGAACTGCTTGGGTCGAGAACAGCGGGGTCGCGGTCAGCACGGGACATTCACCCGTTTCGCTACCTCGTGGCAATGGCGATCGGCCAGGCTGCGCATGATGCCTTGGATTCCTCTCATCGCGTGACGTGGCGGGGTGCTCCGCTCAGTGGGCCACCTTCTCCTGGTTCTTGCTCAGCAGCCCGGCGGCGAAACGCGCCGCCATTTCCGCGCCCATGTCCGGCGGGAGATACGGGTCCCGGTTCACCACGCTCAGGACGTCGTCGTAGCCGATATCGCGCAGGGCCTCGAAGAACGGGCCCCAGAAGCTCTCGTCGCGACCGAAGCCGACGGTCCGGTAGATCCACGCCCGCAGCCGCGGCTCCTCCTGGGGTGTCGTCGTCAACACCACACCGGACACCGCGAGGTTGTCCGGGTACACCTCCACGTCCTTCAGGTGCACGTGGTGCACGGCCGGACCGAGCGCGTGGATCACGCTGACCGGATCCATCTGCTGCCAGAACATGGCTCCCGGGTCGATGTTCGCCCCGATGATCGGCCCGACCTGCGCACGGAACCGGCGCAACGCGGGCGCGTTGCTCACCACCTGCAGCGGATGCAGGTCGAAGGCGATACTGCGGATACCGTGGTCGGCCGCGTAGCCGGCCACGTCCGTCCACAGCGCCACCACCTTGTTCCACTGCGCGTCGAGATCCTCGAAGTAGTTCCGCGGCCAGCGAACCGTCATCCACTCCATCGCCTTGATCGTCGGCGGCGTACCCGGACAGCCCGACACCGTCACGATCTTGTCCGCTCCCAGCGCCCGCGCGAGCCGTATCGCGGCCTTCATGTTCGCCGCGAGCTCATCCCCGAATGCCGACTCCAGCGCCCACGCGCTGCAATTGACGGCCGCTACCCGTACCCCACGCGAGGTGATCAACTCCCGGTACGACGCCAGGGCCGCCGGATCGCCCAGGAGCTCCATCACGCGCTCCGGTGACAGGCTCAACCGGTCGCCCACCACGAGTTCGACGGCACTCCCGTCCAGACGGGCGGCGAGGTCGAGCGCGTCGTCGAACGGGAGGTCGTACACAAAATCGTTGTACAGGCACAGTTCCATGATCTCTCCAGTCACCATCGGGTGGCAGCGAATTCGACGACCCGGGGCACGAGCCGGCTGGTACGGTCGGCCAGGTCCTGCATCCGCCGCGCCATCTCCTCCGCCGGAAGCCGTTTCCGGTCACCGTGCCCGGCCAGCAGCCACTCGAACTTGAGCCGCGGCACGGTAGCCTGCAACGAGGCGGCGAGGTCGCGAATGGACAGCCACGTCACGTGCTCGAAGACCTCGATGTCCTCGGTCGTGCGGCACCAGTAGAAGCTGTCACCGGTGAAGCAGTAGGTGTCATCGGCAACGAAGAGGACGCTCCCCTCCGTATGGCCGTACAGCGGGTAGGCAACGACGCCGTCGGCGATCTCGATCGGCTCCGTGCCGCGCATGACCTGATCCGCGCTCGGCGCGGAATCGAGGTCACCCTCGTGGATCCACAGCCGCGCCCCCAACCGCTCGGCGTATTGCTCGGCGTGCGCGGCGTGGTCGCGATGGGTGAGCAGCACATCGGTGATCGGGCCGAGCTTTTCATACCGCGCGGCCAGCGCGTTGCTGAACAACGGCGTGTCGATCATCATCAGCCCGTCCGGCCGCCGCAGCAGGAACGCGTTGGCACCGCCCGCCGTCGGTGAATTGTGCCCACAGAAATAGAGTTTGTCGTCCATCGCCATCGGATAGGGATCCGCCGCGGGATCCAGCCGCGCCCCGATACGTTGGATCGCGCCGACATGACACGCCTGCGCCGCGGCGTTCATCACCTGAACTTCCGCCTCGTTCTCCGGTTGACGGAGCATCACCGACCGACCGTTCCGCTCCCCGATCAACCCCGGGGCCACCTGCCGCGCGACATCGCAGTTCGTGCACCGCCGCTGGACCTGCCAGTCCGTCGATACGTGTTCGGCATTCATCTGTGTCTCCTCGTCGTTGAGGTACAGAGCTTGAGGACAGGACTTCGCCACAGGGCGTGTGCCTCGACCTGCCGTCCGGTGGCTCACCACCGGGACAGGCCGGGGTTACTGCTCGGGTTTACGGTTCTCGTCCGCGAGCGCTTCCCACAGGTAGGAGTGACCGACGTAGGGGCCGAGCGGACTGGGGAACGGGCGGGTTCCGCCCTTCGGGGCGTCGCCGGCCTCGCGCCGTACGGTGGTGAGGTTGTGCAGCCCCTCGTCGTCGACCTCGTAGTAGGTCATCAGGTCGTACGGGGGCCGGGTGCCGAACGTCTCGGGGTGACCGCCCACGTAGTCCCCGCGCGCCAGATACGCCCGGCTGGCGAGGAAACCCGGGACCTTGATCAGATCGGCGGTGTGCTCCTTGGCGAACTCGGCCCACTCCTCGGTCTTGTCGCCCGTGTCCACGAAGACCGTGACGATGTACTTCCTGTCCACTTCGCACCTCTCGTCGTTCCGCCCCGACGCGGTGCCGCACCCTGTCGACGACGCCTGTCGTCCTGGTCGGCCGAATTCGTGCGTGCACCGCGGTGGCGCACCCGCGCCCCTGGCCGCGGGAAGGCCGCCGGTACCACACCGTCGACGTGTCCGCGGCCAGGAGAGCTGGGTCACACCGATAAGTTTGCACGGCCGACGGCTCCGGTCAAGCATCGATCTCTGCCATCGCAAAGACGATCGTCAGTGTGATGGCATCGTTTTCGAGTCTCCGCTCAGCGCCACAAGCCCTCCGACCCGACGATGAAAGGTCCATCTACATGGCGTTGTCGACCCTTGCCAGGCGGACGCCGTGATCAGATGCAGGTGATTGTCAATCGATCCAGTATCACGTAACGCGTGACGTATTCTTGACGTTCACCCTGCTTTTCGTTAGACATTGTGAGCCGCTGCTCGCCCGGACCGGGCTCGCCTGAAGGCGACCGACCAGTCACCGTAGGGCCGCCACCGCGGACCCTGCCGGGCCGGGCGGGGTCAGTTCGCCGCATCACCATCGGTAAGTAGGCCACGGCGTCACACCGTTGACCTGGCTCCGGGTCGAATCCGGTGGTGACGCTCAGTCTCGTCATCCGAGCAAGACCCGTTGGCACAGAAGGGCGGCGCCATCTGCTGTACGTCCATTGTGGAACGGCCCGGTGAGCCCGGCGCTGAGGGCCCGACGATCGACCGCGAGTCCGCGGGAGAACGGATTCCGGTGAGGCCGATCCTCGCTGCGGGCCTGGTTGATCCAGCCGGCGAGGCGTTCACCGTCGCCGGCAGCGGGGCGAGCAGGCGGCGGAGTCTGACGAGCGGGACGGTCAGCGGGAGCGGCGGGAACCGGCGCGGGTGCCGGCCGAGAACCCGGCGGCACCGCCGCGAGGCGGCTGGGACCCGTCGGCCGCGCGATGGGCCTGGCCACCCCGCGACGTGCGGGACTTCCCGGAACCGCCCTCGCGACGTCCGGTGGCGCCGGCCGAACGGCGACCCTGACCGGTGGACGCGCCACCACCGCGGTTCTCCTCGGCCCGAGGCTGACGTGACCGGCCTTCCGCACCACCACGTCGCGCACCACCGGGCGCGCCCCGGCCACGGCCGGAGCGGCGGTCCTGCTCACGCGATGGCGTTGCCTCGCTCCCGCCGTTCCCGGTGGCCTTCTTGGGCCGCGCGTCCGCGCCCGGGCGCCGCGAGGACGGGATGAACGACCGCTCGCCGGGCGCCAGCTCGGACAGCAGCGGATGGTCAGGGCCGAGCTGCGTCGTGGTCGGCCTGATCCCGGCCTTGCGGGTCAGGTCGCGGACGTCGGCCACCTGCGCGTCGGTCATCAGCGTGACAACGGTGCCGGACGCCCCGGCCCGCGCCGTGCGCCCGGACCGGTGCAGGTACGCCTTGTGCTCGACCGGCGGGTCCGCGTGGATGACGAGCGTGACGTCGTCGACGTGGATACCGCGGGCCGCGATGTCGGTCGCCACGAGCGTGGTGGCCGCGCCGGACGAGAACGCCTCCAGATTGCGCGTGCGGGCCGTTTGCCCGAGGTTGCCGTGCAGTTCGACCGCCGCGACCCCGGAGGCGAGGAGCTTACGGGTCAGTTGCTTGGCACGGTGCTTCGTCCGGGTGAACACCAGGGTGCGGCCCGGCGCCGCCGTGAGGTCGACGAGCACCGGCAGCCGGTGGCTCTCCGCCAGGTGCAGCACGTGGTGCGTCATGGTCGACACCGGCGACTGCGCCGAGTCCACGCTGTGCGTGACCGGGTCATTCATGAAGCGCTTGACCAGGACGTCGACCCCCGCGTCGAGGGTGGCGGAGAAGAGTAGCCGCTGGCCACGTTCGGGGGTGGCCGCCATGATGCGCCGGACCTCGGGCAGGAACCCGAGGTCGGCCATGTGATCGGCTTCGTCGAGCACGGTGATCTCGACGGCGTCGAGGTTCGCCGCACCCGAACGCATGTGGTCGGCCAGCCGCCCTGGGCACGCGACGACGATGTCGACGCCCTCACGCAGCCGGGCGAGCTGGGGGTTGGGGCTCACCCCGCCGAAGATCGTGGTGACCTTGAGACCGAGCGTCGTGGCCAACGGCCGGATCGAGCCCTCGATCTGGGCGACCAGCTCACGGGTCGGCGCGAGGATCAGCGCACGGGGGCGGCCGGAACGGCGCCGGGCCGGGCCGGCGGCGAGCCGGGCCAGCACGGGCAGGACGAAACCGTAGGTCTTGCCGGAACCGGTGCGGCCACGGCCGAGGACGTCCCGGCCCGCGAGCGAATGCGGCAGCGTGGCGGCCTGGATCGGGAAGGGGCTGAGAACGCCCTGCGCGGCGAGCGCATCGACAAGAGGCTTGGGCAGGCCAAGTCCGGTGAAGGTAGGTGTGCTCATGAGTGGTTGTGGACGCGGTGCGTCCTGAATCTCCATAGGTAGCGGGTTGTCCTGCCCGGCGCGGACCTGGTCGGCCGCGGCGCGTGGTCGTCGACAACAGATTGCGGACCGAGGCAGAACTGAGCGGACCGCGCCGTAACTGTACCTGACGACGGTCCGGGTCGGGGGCGTGATGTGGCTAACGCCATCGTCGACGTCCGTTCGATGTCCCGCCGACGTGGACGGTCGCTCGGGCGACCCCGGGATGGTCAACGCGGCGGCCGGTTCGCTCAGCACACTCTCTCGTCCCACGACGGGACGGCCCGGCGGTCGCCGATCCCGCGGTACCCGGGCGTGCGGCGGAAGGCGGCGCAATCACCCGTGATCTTCGTCGCGGCGGCGCGTCCCGAGTGGACAATACAGCCGCGAAGCTCAGCCACGGTGGGCATCAGCGGTGACTGGTTCCGCGACTCCGGCGCCTCCAGCCAGGGCAGTCGTCGCGGCTCGGCTTCCGGACTCGATACAGTGCGCGAGGCCGTGTCGGCGCCGGGCGCGGCGATCGCGGTCGTCCGTGCACTGTGGACACCTGGCGATGCTCACCGGCACGGGAACTGGTCACCGCCGCCCGCGGCGCCTCGCGGCCACTGGACGGACCGCGCGGTGACATCGAACCGCGCACGGCCGATGGGCGCGCCGGTCAGCGGAGCGCGACCGTCAGCAGGACAACGGCGTCAGTCAGGGCGGTGAGCCCATGCCGTTCCGGTGGGATGAGTGCCAGGTGGCCGCCGTCGAGGACCCAGTCACGGTCCTGCGTGTGCAGTCGAACCCGTCCGGCGACGACCTGGAGGGTGGCGGCCAGCGGCGCATCGTGCTCGGCCAGTTCGGCGCCCTCGGCCATGGCGATGAGGGTGGCCCGCTGCGCGGGGCCGCTGATGAGAGTCCGGGCGGTCCGGCGCGCCTCGTGTGCGCGGGCTTCGCCGAGCAGCTCGACGGACACGTCCTCGATCTGGGTGACTCCCGGGTGATGACGTTTCATTTCACGCGCTCCCATCCGCGTCGAGGTGTCCGACTGCCCAGTTCGGTGTCGCGGCTGCGGTAGACGATGTAGGGACGGGTGAGGTAGCCCAGCGGCATGGAGAACACGTGCACCAGCCGGCTGAACGTACATGACCTTGTCGTTGCGGGTGGTCGCGGAGAACACCGGCCCCACGGTGCGGCGCCGGTAGACGAGGATCGCCGCGCCGGCCAGTGTGCAGACTCCGGCGACCACGCCGAGCGCGACGGCCACCGCACTTCGCCCGCGTCGGCGGCCAGCGCTCCGACGAGGATCTCCATGAGGGTGGACTTGCCGGATCCGTTCTCCCCGGCCAGGCCAACCACCTCGCCGGGGCCCACCGTGAGGTCCACACCCCGCAGCACGGGTACGCGACGACGCGCGGGCCACACACCGCGCCGGTACGCCTTCTCGATACCGGAGGCCTCGAGAAGGCGTACCGGCGATTCCACGCGAACGGCGCCGCGCGGTCCGCCGGCAGCCGTGATGACCTCGCCCATCACGCTGTCCCTTCACGACACCGGACCGGTCAGCGGTCCACTGTGGAGTGCCGGGACTGCTGCAGCGTCTCGTAGTCGCGCCGGTAGGTCGGCTCGTCGATCTCGCCGCGGGCGAACCGTTCGGCCAGCAGCTCCTCCGGCGTCGGGCGTTGCCGGTCCTCCGGCTCGGACCGCCGCTGCAGGGCGCGGACCAGCAGGACGACCGCCGCAATCACCAGCGCCCACAGGGCGACGTTGCCGATGGTCATGAGGGTCATGCCCCAGCCGCTCATCCCGTTCCCGTACCAGTACATCATCGCCGGCTCCTTCCACCGCACGGTTCGATCAGGGTCGTCCAGCGCCGTCTGCCCGGTTGCCGTGGCTCATCCCGGTCAGCCCGTGATGCCGGCGCGGCACGCCCGGAGGCGGGAGGTGTTCGGGATTGGTGCTCATCGCCGGCTCCCTTGCGAGGACACCGCCAGCGTGCGCGGTTCCCCCCGCGCACCGGGATGGCCCAAGGTCGACGGTGCGGGGGAACAAGGTCCCCGGTTGCGCGGCGCGTGCCGCCGGATCTCCGGACCGTGCGGGTGGTTGCGCGCCCGGCAAGATCCGTCCTCGGCGCGCCGGCGCGCGCCCTGATCACCAGGTGCGGTGCACCCCGTCAAGGTCTCGCCGCCGGGCGAACGGGCCGGACCGGGTTCGCCCGGCCGCCCGCGACCGCGTCCCGGCCGAGCTGCTCGGCCAGCGATCACAGCGCCGGTGAGGTCCGCAGCTCCAGCGGCGCCGGATCGCGCAACCAGCCGCACCCTGACCCGCTCGGGCGGCAGGTCCAGCTCACGCGCCACCTCGATCGCGCGCTCGACCCCGGCGACGGTGTCGAACGTGTCGACCAGGAACACAGCCTCGGACGGGAAGTCCTCGGCGAAGGCCCGAAACGCCGCCGCGTCCGAACCGAACGCCTGCACGTAGGAGTGCGCCATCGTGCCGAGCGCCGGGATTGCCAGCTCGCGCGCGCTCGCGACGAAGCTGGTTCCGGCGAAGCCGGCGATCGCGGTCGCCCGAGCCGCCGCCCGAGCCGCCGCCAGCCCGTGCGTTCGCCGCGCGGCGAAGTCGATCAGCCCGGCCGGGCCCGCGGCCAGGCGGCAGCGGGCGGCCTTCGTGGCGACCGCGGTCTGGTGGGTGAGGAAGTTCAGCAGCGCCGTCTCGACGAGCTGCGCCTGCGGGAACGACGCGGTCACCTCCACCAGCGGTGTGCCGGCGGCGACCAGGCGTCCCTCCGGCACGGCCCGGACATCGCCGTCGAACCGCAGCGCGGCCAAGGCGTCCAGGTCACCCGTGCGGAGCCCGGCCTCGGCGCGGAGCCAGTCCAGTTCCGCGCCGGTGAAGCCGAAACCGGCCAGGAACTCCAGACCGTCGGCCAGCCCCGCCGCGACCAGGAACCCGCGGTCGGCGGGAAGCCGCCGGGGGAACAGGCTGAACGTCGCCGGGGCAGTCATGCCCCGCCGCAGGTAGCTCACGGCCATGCGGATCTCGTAGAGGTCGGTCTCAAGGCCGCTCATGGTTCACCGACCGGGCCAGAGATCCCGCAGCACCCCGTGGTTGACCGGCTCGGTGGGCCGGAGGTGGGAGTCGTCGAACTCGAACGTCAGCCGGTTCTCCACGTCGACCACCCCGGCGACATGCCGGGTCAGAGCTCCGGCGATCGCCACAGTGCTCTTGCGGTCCACCAGCCCGGCCAGCGTGACCACGCCCGCGGACACCGCCACTTGCGGTACCGGGGTGCACAGATCACGTTCGAAGACCTCTTTCTCGATCTCCGCCAGGATTTCGCGGTCCGGCCGGGCGAACACCCCGAGAAAGTCGGCGCGGCTCGCGATCCCGGCCAGCTTCCCGTCGGAGTCCACGACGGGCACCCGTTTCAACCCGGTCTCGACCAGCAGCCGCGCGCCCACCTCGAGCGCGGTGTCCGGGGCCACGGTCACCGCCGGGGTGGTCATCACGTCCGCCGCCGTGCGCCCGGCTGCCTTGTCCCGCCGCCGGAACCAGCGCGAGCGCGGACGTCGCGGCCCCGCGCCCTTCGGCAGGAGGTCGGCCTCCGACACCACGCCGGTGACGCGGCCCCCGGCGTCGAGTACCGGCACCGCGCTGATGTGGTGCCCGGTCAGCACGCGGGCGATCTCCTGGAACGGCGTGTCCTCGCGCACGCTGACGACCTGCTCGGTCATCACGTCCGCCACCTTCAGCTTTCGCATCGGGGTACCTCCTCTCACGGCAGTCACGCTAGGGACACCGAGGCCGCGGCCGAAGGGCTGGAGGGCCGTCAGGGAGACGACTTTGGTCCCTGCTCTCGGCGGATACTCGGTCGCCGTGACCTCGCCGGTGGCGATCTGATACCCCCGGGGGTACCCTGCAGCCAACGGACCAAGGAGGTTCACCGATGTGTCGTCGTGTGACATGTTCGCGGTGTGGCAAGGCCACCTATACCGGTTGCGGTCAGCACGTGGAAGAAGTGCTCTCCGGTGTGCCCGCGGGGCAGCGGTGCCAGTGCGAGCCCGAGCCGAAGGAGCCGGGCGGGGCGTGGCGGCGCCTGTTCGGACGATGATCGAGCGGAACCCGGAGGTGGCGTGATGGAGATGGCACCGGAACTGGTCGGCGACGCCCTGGTGCGGCTGCGCCGCGCGCGGGGCCAGCTGGCCGCGGTGATCAGCATGATGGAGAACGGCGGCGACTGCCAGGAGGTGCTGACGCAGCTGGCCGCGGTGTCCCGCGCACTGGACCGCGCCGGGTTCAAGATCGTGGCGAGCGGCCTCCGGTACTGCCAGGCCGCGCGCGACCGGGGGGACGAACCTCCGATGACGGAAGCCGAGCTGGAGAAGCTCTTCCTGGCCCTGGCCTGATCCTCGGCGCCACTCCCCCCGGCGCCGAGGTGTCTTCGACACATACCCCAGGGGGTACCAGGCCAGATCGGACCGGAGGAGAAAGGCCATGCGGAATGTACGGGTGATCGAGACGTCGTCACTGGGTGACCGCAGCTACCTCGCCCACGACGGCGAACTCGCGGTGGTGGTGGACCCGCAACGCGACATCGACCGGATCGCCGCACTGGCGGGCCGGCTCGGGGTGCGCATCGCGTGGGTGCTGGAAACCCACGTGCACAACGACTACGTGTCGGGCGGGCTGCACCTGGCCCGGCTCACCGGTGCGCGCTATGCGGTTTCCGCTGCCGACGAGGTGCCGTTCGAGCGCGTTCCGGTGCGCGAGGGGGACGTGATCGAGGTGTCCGGGCGGTTGCGGATCCGGCCCGTCGAGACGCCGGGCCACACCTTCCACCACTTGTCCTACATCCTCGACGGCCCGGACGGCCCGAAGGGCGTGTTCACCGGCGGGTCGCTGCTGCTGGGTACCACGGGCCGCACCGACCTGCTGGGCCAGGACCACGCACACGAACTGGCCCGCCACCAGCACTCCTCCGCCCACCGCCTCGCCGACCTGCTGCCGGACGGCGCGGCCGTGTGGCCTACCCACGGGTTCGGGAGCTTCTGCTCGGCCACCCAGGCCGACGGGGCGGCCTCCACGATCGGCCGGGAACGGCGGTGCAACCCGGCGCTGACCCTGGCCGAGGCCGAGTTCGTCGAGCAGACCCTGGCCGGTCTGGACGTCTATCCGGCCTACTACGCGCACATGGGCCCGCGCAACGCCGCCGGTCCGGACCCCATCGACCTCACCCCGGCGCGCACCGCCGGGCCGGACGAGCTGCGGCAGCGGATCGACAGCGGCGAGTGGGTGGTGGACCTGCGCTCCCGCAAGGCGTTCGTGCACTCGCACCTGGCCGGGACGGTGAGTCTCGGCCTCGACGGGCCGATGGCGACGTGGCTGGGCTGGCTCATCGACTGGGGCGCACCGGTCACGCTGCTCGGCGAAAGCCCGGACGAGGTCGCCCAGGCACAGCGGGAACTGGCCCGTATCGGCATCGACCGGCCTGCCGCGGCGGCCGGTGGCGGACCCGAGGAGTGGTCCGGCGGCAGGCCCGAGCGGCTGGCGAGCCTGCCGGCGGCCTCGTTCGCCGACCTGGCCGCCGCGCTCCGGCACGGTCACGCCGGCGGTTACCCGCCGCCCGCGGTGGTGCTCGACGTCCGCCTGCCGCACGAGTGGCGGGACGCCCACGTGCGCGACGCCGTGCACATCCCGCTGCCCGGACTCCCCCACCGGATCGGTGAACTCCCAGCCGGACCGGTGTGGGTGCACTGCGCCAGCGGCTACCGCGCGACCGCGGCGGCCTCGCTGCTCGCCCGAGCGGGGCGCACCGTGGTCCTCATCGACGACGAGTTCGCGGGTGCCGCCGACGCCGGTGTGCCGATGGCGGCCTGACCGGTGCTCGCAGTCGTCGCCCTGACCGGCTTGCTCATCGGGCCGGCACTGGGCGCGCTCGGCGCGGGCGGATCGATCCTCGCGGTGCCCGCCCTGGTCTACCTGGTCCGGCAGCCCCTCGCCGCCGCCATCCCCACCTCACTGATCGTCGTCGGGCTGTCGTCCGCGGCAGCGGTGGCTCCCCGGTTGCGCGCCGGAGCGGTGTGCCGGCCGGTCGCCCTGGTCTTCGGCGCGGCCGGGATCCCCGCCGCATTCGCCGGCGCCTTACTGGGCCGGTCACTGTCGCCGCGGCTGCTGATGCTCGGGTTCGCCGCGCTGATGACGGCCGACATGCTGCGGGACCGCGCCGGTACCTGCGGCGCGTGCCGTACCACAAGCGGGCGGGTCAACTGGCGCACATGCGTGCCCTCGGCCCTGGGCACCGGCGCCGTCGTCGGCGTGCTGACCGGATTGTTCGGTGTCGGCGGCGGTGTCCTCATCGTCCCCGCGCTGACCCTGCTGCTCGGCCTGGACGCGGCCGCGGCGGTCGCGACCTCGCTGGTCGTCATCATCATCAACTCGGCCGCCGGGCTCGTGGCGCACGCCGGGGCCCCCATCGACTGGGCCGTCACCGCCGTCTTCGGGCTGGCGGCCGCGATGACGGCCGGGCGACTGACCCGCCGCCTGCCGGCCCGCCTGGTCCGGCATGCGTTCGCCTCGGTGGTCCTGGTGGTGGCGGCCGGGCTCGCGGTGGCCGTGACGGTCGCCCCGGACTCCGGGCCGGTGAACTGACGAGCGCGGACCGGGATGCGGAAGCTCAGTCGCCGCAGGATCTCGTCGCGCAGCCGAGCCCGGCGGGGTCGGTCTGACCGGCGATCTCCACGTGCACCCCCGGTCCAGCCGCAGGCAGGCTGCGGAAGCAGGTCAGCGCTCCCGTGCTCAGAGGCCTTCGTCAGCGCCTGGGCCGGGCCTCCGCCCATCCCGGCCAATTGGTGACCTTGGTCCCCGGGGTAGATGACCTCCGCTGCGGCGGGGACGATCGCCGGGCTTAGGTTGCAGAGGTATCAAGTGTTCCTCGTCGACGACCACCCATCGGCGAGGCGTCCACGGCCGCGCAGGCGATGGCCCGGATCCCCGCACTGCGCCCCGACGTCGCCGTACTCGACGTCCGCCTGCCCGACGGCAACGGCATCGAACTCTGCCGCGAACCCCGGTCCCACCTGCCCGCCCTCAAAGTCCTGGAGCGCATGTCGGTCGCCCCGGCGACCACGCCCACGGCTCCCACCAGGTAACCCAGCGCCGACCCGGCAGTCAGAACTACGAGCGATTTCAGCGGGCGCAGGATCGTCATGGGCGCGATTGTGCCTGGTGGGCGGCTCGAGCCGCCGCAGGCCGTCGCGCACCAGCCGGTGCGCGAGTGATCAACGCCGGTCGTCCTGCCACACGTAGTCGAGCCGGTTGCGTACCTCGAGCACCCCCGGCACCCGCGCCGTCAGCTGGCCGGCGATCTGCGTCGCGCTCCACCGCGGCAGGCGGCCCAGCAGCGTGACGCAGCCGTCCACCACCGTGACGCTGTAGCTACCCGGCTCGGCCCCCAGTGTGCGGCGGAACACGTCGGTCTCGATCTCGGCCCGGACCTCGTGGTCCGGTCGCACGAACACGGCCACCAGGTCGCGCCGGGCGATGACCCCGGCGAGTTTGCCGTCCCGTAGCACGAACAGCCGCCGCAGGTGGTGCGCGGCCAGCTGGCGCGCGACCTCGGGTAACGCCTCGCCGGCGTCCACCGTCCGAACAGGACTCGTCATCAGGTCCCGGGCACGCATCGCCCCGGCCTTGCGCCGCCTCCCGCGGTCCCGGATCCGGCCGTCCACAGCCTCTTCGCGAGGCAGGAGATCGGCTTCCGACACCACGCCGGCGAGGCCGCCCGCCGCGTCGACCACCGGTACGGCGCTGACCCTCGCGGACGTCAGCAGTGCCGCGATGTCCTTGAACTCGGTGTCCGGCGTGACGGTGACCAGATCCTTCGTCATCACCGCGCCGGCGGTCAGTGTGCGCATCATGTCCTCCACGATTCTCAGAGCAGCCAGCGGTTGTGCCCGGCCAGCTCGGACCAGCGGCGCCCGAACCCCCACGTGTGCCCGGCATACACCGCGGCGAGCACGATCAGCACCAGCGCGTAGAGCAGGTGGTAGTCGATGACCGGGTTGGTCGACCGGGTCGCCTCGCCGGCTTCGGTGACGCGGTCCAGCGGCCATTCCGCGGCCCACATCAGCAGCAGCATCACGGTGCCGGCAACCGCCGAGAGCCGCAGGCCCACGCCGACGGTCACGGCCACACCGATCCCCAGCAGGCCGGCCATGAACAGCCAGTCGGCCCACGCGTCGCCGGCCCACGACCGCAACGTGGCGGCGAAGGGGCCGACGTCGACACCGCTGAGGAACCCACGGGTCGGCGAGCCGCCGCTGATCCAGGCCTGCTCGCTCGACGTCGCGTAGCCCCAGCCGAACGTCTTGTCCAGGAACGCCCACAGGAACACCAGTCCCGTGGCGATCCGCAGCACCGCGACCAGCCGCGCCGCCGTCGGTGTCAGAACGGTGCCCTCGGTCCGCGCGGCGTTGCCAGGTCTCAGTTCGTCCGTCGTGGACATCGGATCCCCTTTCCTCGTGCTTCGTGGAAAACCCGAGTGTCGTGATGGTGGCGCGGGCCGGTCAGGGGACAAGGTCCCCAACCGCCGGGACGTACGGCGGAAAGAACGGTTGGTCACGCGGCGGGGCACGAGTTTTCCCCGTTGAGCGACAGCCCGGTCACCAGTTCGGGATCGATCCGGAGCACCTCGGTCATCTCGCCGCGCACCCGGGGCCGCAGCAAGTCGTGGTACCGGGAGATCTCGTGGCGATCCCGGACGCGCCGGGCGATTCCGACGGCGATCACACTCCACGCGATGTGGTCGTCCTCGCAGACGCGGTCGGCCTCGTAGGCCACGACGGTGTCCAGCGACGAGAGCACGACCGCGCCCGGCTGGGTATGGACGATGATCTGCCCGTCGTGCAGGATGTGGTTCACTGGGCGGATCGCGGGCAGCGCCTGGTGCGAGAACACAATGCGGCCGACGCCGACGCTCCCGAGCAAGCGGAGTGACTCCTCCCAGCCGAGTTCACGGGAGGCGGACGGCGTCGTTCGATGGTTCACGGCCTGATACTCCTTGTGGTCCGGGCCCGGGGCTCCGGCGGTTGCCGGGGCCGTCGCGCGTCAGGCGGGTGGCGGCGGCCTGAGCGTCACGCCGGTGACGCCGCGCACCGAGCGCGCCAGCGCACCGACGATCCCCCGCTCCCCCTCGTCCGCGAAGTCACCGCTGATGACAGCCTCACCATCGCTGATCTCGACCCGCCACTCGTCGCGGCGGCCGGAGTACTCGGTCAGCACCGAACGCAGGTCGGCGGCGACCGTGTCGTCGGCGGCCACCAGCGGCCGCAACAGATCGCGCCGGCTCACGACGCCGACGAGGACGCCATCCTGGGTGACGGGCACGCACCGGAGCCGGTCGGCCAGCATCCGGCGGGCGATGCCCTCCATGTCGGCCTCCCTGGACCGGACCTCGAACGGCCGGGTCATGTACTCCCCGACCGTCGCGTCACCGTTGGCGCCGACGGTCGTCGCCCGCAGCGCGTCGGTCTCGGTGAACATGCCGATCACCCGCTCACCGTCGTCGACCACCGGCATCCCCGCGAACTCCTGCGCGATCAGCAACGCGGCCGCTTCCCGGACGGTGGTCGAGGGCAGCACCCGGACGCCCGGCTTGCTCATGATCTCCCACGCCTGCATGGCCTGCTCCTCGTTCTCCGCGTGACGTCGTTGCCGCCAGGCTCGTCGCGCGCGGGCCGGAAAGGCAGGGCCTAACGCCATCGCCGCGAGGGACCTTCGCCGCTCCCCCGCGCCGGGCCGGTCGCGCTTGGCTGGACCACGCACCCGAGGAAAGGACATCCGCCATGGCGCGCGCGGCAAAGCCGGGGCCCCCGCCCGACCCCGCACCCAAACCCGAGCCACCCCGGCCGCGGGCATGGCGGTGCTGGGTGGCGCCGCTGGTCCGGCTGGTCGTGCTGGGCGTGACCAAGGTCGACGCGAACCAGGTCGAGAAGGTCACGGTGGACGACGTCGGCACGGTCACCGGGACACTGCGCGACGGCACGTCGTTCACCAGCCGGGTGCCGGCCGCGGTCGTCGTCGATATCGCCCATTGAGGTGCGCCATGGACCGGCTCAGCCCGCTGGACGCCTTGTTCCTCGCCATCGAGGACGAGGACCGGTCGGCCTCGCTCGCCATCGGCTCGGTCGCCGTGCTCGAAGGCCCGGCCCCGGCCAGGCACGACCTCGCCGCGACGATCGGCTCGCGGTTGTCGTCGCAGCCCCGGTACCGGCAGCGCCTGCGGCGCTACCCGCTCGACGTGGCCTCGCCGGCCTGGATCGACGAACACACCTTCGACCCGGCGTCGCACGTCCACCGGATCGCCGTTCCGGCACCCGGGGACGACGCCGCCCTGCGCGAGCTGGTCGCCCTGCTGATGTCGGAGCGGCTGCCGCGGGATCGGCCCCTGTGGGAGTGCTGGGTCATCGAGGGACTCGCCGGTGGCCGGTGGGCGGTGCTGTCCAAAGTGCACCACTGTCTCACCGACGGCGTCGCCGGAAGCGGGCTGCACGAGGTCCTGTTCAGTGACGAGCCGGTGCCGGCGCGTCCGCCGCAGCCGGCGGCGGAACCGGGCGTGCTGAGCCTGCTGGCGGGCGTGGTCCGGTCACCGCGCCTGCTGTTGGCGCAGCTGACCGGCGCCCTGCGGGGACTGGTAAAACTCGCGACCGCGCTCACCCCGCCGGCGCCCTCCTCGCTGCGCGGCGAGATCAACAGCGACCGGCGGTACGCGATGATCGACACCCCACTGGACGAGATCAGGCGCATCGCGGCCGGGTTCGGGGTGACCGTCAACGACGTGGTCCTCGCCGCGATCACGTCCGGACTGCGGGAGCTGCTCCTCGCCCGCCGGGAGGTGCCCTCGCCGGCTTCGGTGCGCAGCCTGGTCCCGGTCAGCGTCCGCACCCGCGCCGAGAAGTCCACTCTGGACAACCGCATCTCCCTGATGCTGCCGATGCTGCCCGTGGACGTCGCCGATCCGGTCGAACGGCTGCGGAAGGTCCACGAACGGCTGGTGGTGCACAAGGCCGGCCGGGAACGCGAGGCCGGTCAGGCGGTGCTGGCACTCGCCGGGCACGAACCGTACCCGGCGGTGTCGTGGGCGTTGCACGCCGCGCCGTGGCTGTTCGGCCATGTGCTGGTCACCGTCACCACGAACGTGCCGGGACCGCGGAAACCGTTGCAGCTGCTGGGCAGGCGGGTCGTCGCGCTCTACCCGTACGTCCCGATCGCGCTGCGGTTGCGGATCGGCGTGGCGGTGCTCAGCCACCACGACCGCCTGGCGTTCGGGGTCACCGCCGACTTCGACAGCGTCCCCGACGTGGACGTCGTCGTCCGCGCCATCGACGAAGACCTGGACCAGCTGGGCAAAGCCGTGCCCGGAACGGGAGGCTCGCATGCCGCACACCGCCCACCTCGGTGAACTCGCCATCGCCGCGTACCCCCAGGAGGTGCCCGACGAGATCACTCGCTACGCCTCGCGCCCGCTGCTCGATCATGCGGGCTTCCTCACCTGGGCCACCGGCGCGAAGCCCGGTTATCACGTCCTCTCGATGCAATTCGCCTTCGGACCGTGCCTGCGCGAGAAGCGCGAACGGTCCCACCGCCGACAACCACAGCAGCCACACCGGGCGATCCCGTTTGTGGTCAGCCCTCAGGACATAGGAGAAGCTGACATCGTCTTCTCGGTCGGTCCAGTCCTCTACCCGGAGAATGCGGCTGAGCTGATGAATGGCGAGTTGCCATGGCCGATCTTATAGAGCTTTGGCGAAGAACTCATAGTTGGGATCGTTGAGATCTCCATACGCCCTCTGGGCGTAACCGAGAAATTCCTCCACCCGAGTCATGCCCATCTCCGTCCCCAACCAGTGAAATGCCCACCCGCCCCGCCTGGGGACCCGGCCGGGAGGGCGTTCCGCTACGGTGCTGACGTCCCGGATTCTAGGCGTGCCCGCGCCGAGTTGGGTGCGGCCGGTCAGGCCGCCGGCGTGTAGGCGCGGGCGAAGAGGGACTGCGTGAGGCGCAGGATCAGTGACTCGATGAGGTTCGCGCCGATCTTGGCGAGAACGGTGGCGAGGAATTCGGCCATTGTGGACTCCTAGCAGACGGTGGTACTGCCCTGCACGGTTGCTCGCGATGGTGAGCCCGTGACAGAGCAGGGATGTCGTGCTGGTGAACGCGGCGGGAACTACCGGTGCGTCAGTTCCGGAACCGTTGCAGGATGATCTGCGTCACGGCCGCCGCGGTCGCAGCGGTGAGTGCGAGCGCCCAGTGGTGCGGCAGCAGGGGGCTGCAGCCGAAGAACCTGCTCAGGCCGGGAGTCTGGACGATCGCGGCGAGCGCCAGCAGCGAGCCGGCGCCGGCCGCGACAACGAGCGGTGTGCGACCGCGCACCGCCATGGTCTGCCCCAGCTGTGCGGCGACAAGTGCCACGAGTCCGGTGGTGCTGGCCTGCCGTGAGGTGGCGACCGGGCGCGCGGCGAGCCAGCCGGCGAGTGCGGCGGTCGCGGTGGTCGCGGCCCTGGCGGCGAGGTCCTGGGCGAGTACCGCTCCCAGTGAGGATTCCGGCCCTTCCGTGAGCAGTTGGTCCGGGGTGGTGTCCGGGGGCGGTCGCACGGCGACTGCCATGGCCGGCAGGACGTCGGTGAGGAGGTTGACCAGTAACAGCTGCCGAGCGTTGAGGGCGTCGCGGGTACTGACGAGCCCGGCTCCGACAGCGAAACCGACCTCGCCGAGGTTGCCGCCGAGCAGGATGGACAGGGCGTCTCGCACGGACGCCCACATCGCCCGGCCTTCGACGATCGCGTCGGTGATCGTTTCGATCCGGTCGTCGGCGACCACGAGGTCGGCGGCCTCCCGCGTGGCCGGGGTCGCCGTCGCGCCCAATGCGACGCCGACGTGGGCCAGCCGGATGGCGGGGACGTCGTTGGCGCCGTCGCCGGTCATCGCGACGATGCGCCCGGCCCGGTTGAGCTGCCGCACGATCCGGGCCTTCTGCGCGGGGCTGACCCGGGCGAACACGGTGATCTCCGGTGCGCGGACGGCGAGTTCGTCGTCGTCGCTCGCATCGACCTCGGCCCCGGTCATCATGGCTTTCCCGTCACCGAGCGAGAGTTCGGCAGCGATCGCCGCGGCGGTGCTGGGGTGGTCGCCGGTGATCATCGCGACCTGCACGCCGGCCCGGCGAAGCTCCGCGACCGCCTGGGCGGCGGTGGGCCGCACGGGGTCGGCGAGAGCGAGCAGGCCACGGAACGTCAAGCCGTGGATGCGGTCGTCGGTGAGGTCGTCGATTCCTTCCGCGGGCCGCTCGGCCACTGCGAGCACACGGAAACCCTGGTGCGCCAGGCGATCGACGGAGTCTGACGGCACCGGCGGGTCACAGCGGGCGAGCACCGCTTCGGGGGCGCCCTTCACGCTGAGCAACGGACCGTCGGGAGTGTCGGTCACTGTGGCGTGATAGCCGCGGGAGGGTTCGAAAGGCAGCTCCCCCAGCCACGTCACTTCACCAACGCCGCCAGGTCCGATGCCGTGGGCGTGCGCGGCGTCCAGCACGGCCCGGTCCGTGGCGTCCGCCGGCGACTCGACGGCACCTTGCCACGGACTCGCCCGCACCGCCGCGGCCAGTATCCCCGCCGTCGCGTGAGTGAGCTCGCCGACGTCATGGCTGGTGTGCCCGTCGGAGACCTGCCGCAGGCGGATGCGCCCTTCGGTGAGGGTGCCGGTTTTGTCGAAGCACAACAGGTCGACCCGGCCGAGCGCCTCGATCGTCGACGGGCTGCGCACCAGGACGCCGCGATGCGCCAACCGCCGGGCGGAGGCGAGTTCGGCGACGGTCGCGACGAACGGCAGCCCTTCCGGAACCGCCGCGACCGACAGCCCGACCGCACGGCTCAGGGCCTGGCTGACCCCGGTGCCGCGGGCCAGGTCCGCCAGCAACAGCGCGGCCCCGGCGCCCACCGTCACCGGCAGCGTGACGCGGGTCAGTCCGGCCAGCCGGGCGGCCACCCCGGTGACCGGGGGCGGCTCGCCGTCGAGTTGCGCGGTGCGTCCGACCTCGGTGCCCTCGCCGGTGGCGACGACCACCGCGGTGCCCCGGCCTGCCGCTATCGCGGTGCCGCGATAGAGCATCGACGACCGGTCCGCGACCTCCGCCCCCGCCATCGGGGCCGCGCTCTTGGTCACCGGCTGCGATTCGCCGGTGAGGCTCGATTCGTCCACCTCCAGCCCGGAGGCGTCCAGCACCCGGCAGTCGGCGGGCACCGCGTCCCCGGCGCGCAGTTCGATCACGTCTCCGGGGACCAGCACGTCGGCGCGCGCGATCTCGGCGGTGCCGACCCGCCGCAACCGGACCTCGAGCGCGCTGCTGTCGAACAGGTGGTGCAGCTCGCGATCGGCGCTCAAGCGCTGCACGCCCCCGATGAGGGCGTTCAGTGCGAGCACACCCATGATCAATACCGCGTCCGTGATCGACCCGAGGCTCGCCGACACCCCGGCGCCCGCGGCGAGGGCCGGCGTCAGTGTCCCCGCGAGCTCATCCGCCGACGCCCGCACCAAGCCCAGCGCCTCGGGTTCACCGGCAGCGGCCTCGGACCGCCTGCGCTCGTCGGACTCCTCGGCGGCCAGGCCCGCCTGACGGCTGTTCAGCTTGCTGAGTACGGCCTCGGCCGACATGGCGTGGTACGGCGTGCGGTCGGCCGGGATGGGCAGCGGCCGCCGACCGGCTTCCGATCCCGTCCACGCGCCGGCGGCCAGCGCGAGCAACGTGGCGAAATGGACCGGGAACGATGCTCGCGCCGTGGCCGTCGCCGACGGACCGAACCCGCCCAACACCGCTCCGAGCGCCGATCCGGCGATGGACAGTCCGGCGCCGTAACGGCTGGCACGATGGGCGGGTTCGACCGCATCCAGTACCCCGCAGACCTGCCGCAATCCCGGGCACAGGACGTCTGCGTGCCACGGCGGCGTGCCGTCGGCGGCGGGCACCCCGATGCCGACGTCGGCGCCGGCCAGGGCCGCCGGGTCCGCCGAGACCACCGCGACCACATGACCGTCGGTCTGCAGTTCTCGCACCCGCGCCGCTACGACGGCTGGTTCGGCTTCCTCGACCGTGCCCGCGCGCCTCGCCGCGCTCAGGACCGCATCGGCGAGCGGATGCCGCTCCTCGTCCAGATCTGCCGACGCGACGGTCTTTCCCCGGTGTCGCACGTCCAGCACGCCGTCGCGTTCCCCTACAGTCCAGTCGCCGCGTGACCGCGGTGGGCCGTCCGGATCGGCCAGGTCGTAAACGACGCTCGTGGCCTCGTCCGCGTCCGTGGACTCGTCGGTGACCACCACCTCGCCGATCACGCGATGTCCGGTGCGCAGCAAGGTCGTGTCCAGCACGATCCGATCCACGCGGTCCAGCCGGCGCACCGCATCCGGGTCGAGAACGAGTGACCCAGCCGCCGTGAGATCCCTGACCAGCCACGCCGCGAAGGAATCCCGGCTCGCTTTGGCCGGGCGTGCTGCCGCAGCGAGCAACATTCCGGTGGCCCGCTGACCATCGCGACGGGCCAGCAACATCCCGGCCGCACCGGCCAAGCCGACTCCGGCGGTGCTGTGCGCGACCCGCTCGACCGGCCCGGATGGTCGGGGCCGGGGACGCGACGGCACCTCCACCGCGGGCGCCCGGTGAAGCTCCATCCGGTCGCCCGTGCGCGCCTCCCACCGTTCCCACGCCTGCCGGCGCGCGATCAATTCGGTGCGCAGGCACCACCGATGCGCGGCGTCGGTGACCAGTGCGATCGGTCGCTGTGCCAGTGCCTGACTCGCCGATCCACCGATCGCGAACAGCGCGTCGGTCAACGGCCGTCCCAGCGCCGTCTCCACCGCTCCACGGAACCCCGGCGTGGAATCCACCAACGAGGCCAGCGCCGGTACCACCGGAGGCAACGGCCGCACGGGCAGTATCCGGACGACGGCCGAATAGGACAAACCGACTACGGCGGTGCCCAGCGCGACCAGCTCGCGCGCCGCCGGTGCGGGATCGGCCGGGTGCGCCTCACCGGCCGGTGCCCGCCCGGTCAGTGCCCAGTCCCGCTCGAGCTCATCGATCACACTCGCCAGTACGCTCGCCTTCACCTGCGGCTCATGGCCGATGACCACCCGGCCCATCGCCGCGTTCACCGCCGTGCCACGCACTCCCTCGACCGCGGCCAGGCGCTCCTCAAGATCCCGCACCGCGTCCTCACGGCCCGGTTCGTGCAGGCCGCGAACCTCCAGGTGGGTGCGCTCCCCCGTCGTCCACGCGCGCCGGCCGGGAGCCACGAACGCACCCAGCACGGCGGCGGCAGGTTTGACAGCGCGACTCACCACCGAGGGCAGGCGCATCGCTTACGTACCGTCAGCCGACGGGCTACTCCCCTGCGCAGGCTTGTTCCGGCGCGGCGGGACCGGCCTGGGAGCACCGGCGGGCACGGGCTGCCCTGCCGGCGTGGCGCGGCTTCCCGTCCCGACCGGTCGTCGCTGCGTGGGTGGCCCGGCCTGCGCCACCGGTTTGGCCGTCTCGGCAGGCGTGGCCGGGGGTTTGGCCTGCTCCAGCGCTTTGACCGGCTCCGTCGATGCGCCTCCGCCGCGCTGCCCAGCGCGTCCGGCTATCGCGGTACCGACACCGATCGCGACTGCGACCGGCCATTCGATCAATTCCACCGCGGCCAGCACGCCGAGCGCGCCGAAGTACGCCAACTGCCGGGGCGGCGGGAGAAACGACCGCACGACGCCCAGAGCAGACGTGAACTCCGCGCGGTTCGGCAGGTTCGGCAGGTTCGGCATTGCGACCCGCGGCGTGGGGACGCGCGGAAGATGTAGGTCGGGTGCGCGAAACTCCGCATGCACGAACGGGAGATCCACCGTGGTCGATCTGGGCTTGGAAACCTTGTCGGTGCCATCGACCGCGTCAGTAGCCATGAGAACACCCTCCTCCCGGCCCTTCAAGCGGCTCATACTACGAGCGAACCAACATCGACTGAACCCCTGGAATCATTGGGACGCCTTGGTCATTCCGCCGGTATGCCCTCGTCCAGCAGCTCGTGGATGCGGGCTGCCGTGGTGAACGAAACACTGCTCGCGGTCCCGTCCCGGACATCGTCGAGGAACCGCTGGTATGTCGCGGAAACGTGCTGCGCGGGGCGCGGCAGATCCGACGGCGGTGGCTCGATCACCCGTTCCGCACCGTCGGCGAAGCTCAGCGTGAGCCGCAGGGGCGCCGTCTGCGGCCGGTGCGCCGCGGGGGACGCGCCGGGCAGCGACGTCAGTTCCGCGGTGCCCCGGGTGCCGTGGATGACCACCCGCGTCCGCGGCGCGGGTGCACGATCCCACCAGTCCAGCACCAGCAGTCCACCGCCGACGAGCCTCCCCGACGCGACGAACGTGT
>Ga0081455_10000947_pt1 | contig 37110 bp, 31 predicted proteins | sample TabmetS3T2R1_FD_70207 | JGI IMG/M metagenome (GOLD analysis project Ga0081455, IMG submission 70207) | Tabebuia heterophylla rhizosphere microbial communities from the University of Puerto Rico - S3T2R1 | ecosystem: Host-associated > Plants > Roots > Rhizosphere ...
GGAGTCGGAGATCGGAAACGACCGGCTCGCCGCAACATACGAACATGCGCGCGGGACGGACTCGCCCACATTCACGTGGAACGACCTCGGCGATGACGTGCTGATCGTGGCCGTCGGAGACGACTGGTCCGTGGTGACCATGCTGACCCAGGGCACGTGGTACTACCTGCGCGGCTCGGAATCCGAGGGAGAGGTCGAGGTCGATCTCGCGGGCCAACCCGCGACAGTGCCGAGAAGCGCCCTCCTGGAGCGTGCGCGCGGCCTGGAAGTCCTACAGCGGACTGACGACTTTGCGAAGCTGTTGAGCATCTACCCATGGAGCGAGCAATAAGCATCCGCTAGCGGCTCGCCCGCGCGGCGTCGATCGGAAACAACCGCGACGAGCATGTCCCCGCGCACGACGTGGTAGGCGTCGTAGCGGTCGACCGTGGGTCGCGATGTGGGGTCAGCAGTTCGATGCGCTCGCCCAGGCAGACGGCACCGATCATGGCTTGCGCCAACGCGTCTGCGACGCGCGCCGTCACGCGAGTGCGGTTAGATGCTCGAAACCGGCGATTGGTGTGATGTCCGGCAGCCGGCGGATGCCGCCGTTCTGCGCCCATTGGCCTTCGGGCACTTCGTGAATGACGCACGACGTGACCACCATCCGGCTGCCGTCCCCGTCGGTGGCCGCGACGGCCGCCTCCTGAAGGTCCTGCGCGAACCGGGCCTTGCGGGCGCCGTCGAGCACACCCGTGCTGACTTGCCAATCGATGAACACCCCCGCGATGCCGGCCTCCACGGGTTGCGCGGCGGAGTAAAAGCACCCCGGCCCGAGCTCGTCGAGAAGAACGAGTGCGCGCATTCGATGTTGAGGCAGATCGGGAACCGACTCCGCACGACATGCCGCCTCCGTCAGCGCCGCCGCGAGGCGAGCCTTTTGCGCGTCGTCGAATGCGCCGGGTGTCAGGGTTACTCGCATCAATGGCATGCAACCAATGTCCTACACCGCACCGCGCGACGCCAGTGGCGAGAATGACAGCTTTCTTGCATAATCTGCCAATGATCGGATTCGATGTCCTCGTGCTGGAGGGGGCAAGCGCGAGCGCCGTCGGCACCACCATCGACGTGGTGTCCGCGGCGAATCGCATTGCCGGCAAGCCCACTTTCGATCTGCGGTTCGTCTCGCCGCAACGCCGCGTCACCCTGCGAGGCGGCCTGCTCGCCGAGGCGGTACTGCCTGCCCAGGCGCCGGTTCGTCGCCCGCCGCCACCCCCTGCGTGACGGCGGGCGTGACCCTGGCCTCGGCGTCCCGGTTGCGCCGCCTCACCGCTGAACCCCCGACCCCACCCCGATCAGGGCGTCCAGGTCTTTCCGGTGCAGGCTGCGCGCTGAGGCGTCCTCATAGGACACCGCACCCGCGCGCACCAGCGTGGCGAGGGACTGCTCGAAGGTCACCATGCCCTCCTTGGTGCCGCTGACAAGCGAGTTTCGCAGCTGGTGCGTCTTGCCTTCCTTCAACAGGTTCCGCACCGCCGTGTTGGCCACCAGCACTTCGAAGGCGGCCACCAGCCCGCCGCCCTGACGCGGCAACAGACGCTGGTAGACGATGCCGGTGAGGGCCGCCGCGAGCTGCGCCCGCACCTGGGGCTGCTGGTCGCCGGGGAACGCGTCGATGATCCGTGCCAGCGCCTGTGAGGTGTCGTTGGTGTGCAGCGTCGCGAACACCAGGTGGCCGGTCTCGGCGACGGTGAGGGCGAAGCGGATCGACTCCGGATCGCGCATCTCGCCGACGAGGAGGACGTCGGGGTCCTCCCGCAGCACCGAACGGAGGGCAGCGGGGAACGACGCGGTGTCCGTACCGACCTCTCGCTGGTCCACAATGGATCGGATGTGCCCGTGCACGTACTCGATCGGATCCTCGATCGTGATGATGTGACAGGCCCGCTCGACGTTGATCTGGTTGATCATGGCGGCGAGCGAGGTGGACTTGCCGGACCCGGTGGGGCCGGTGACCAGGATCAGGCCGTGGTGCCGCCGGGTGAAAGAGTGCAGGACGGGTGGCAGTCCGAGTTGCTCCATGGTCGGCACCGCGTGCGGGATCATCCGCAGCGCCACGGCGGGGGCCCCGCGCTGGTTGAACGCGTTGCCGCGGATCCGGGCCGTGTCCCGCCAGCCGAAGGCGAAGTCGTACTCGTCCGCGGCCTTCCAGGCCATCAGCCGTTCCGGGGTCAGGATCTCGGCGAGGATCGCTTCGATCCCGGACGAATCCAGGACCGGCTGACCGGGCAGCGGCCGGAGTTCGCCGTGCACGCGGGCCTGCGGTGGCACACCGGTGGTGAGCAGCAGGTCGGTGCCGCTGTCCTGCCACACGGCGGCCAGCAGGTCGTCGAGCCTGGTACCGGGGGATGGCGCTTGCACGAGGGAGTCCTGTCCTGGTCAGGCGCAGGCGCCTGCGGGGCCGAGGGTGTAGCTGGTGTTCTTGCCTCCGCTCGCGACGGGTGCGTAGGCCACCGTCGTGGGCGCCGGCGGGTTGAGGAACTTGTCGGCGCCGGCGGTCATGGCGGCGAGGTCCGGCGGATATTGCGTGTTCTTCGCGTAGTAGGCCTCAAGGGCGGTGGTCACGGTCGACATGTCCGCCTGACACGCGGCCTGCTGGCCGCGGTTGTTGATACCGACCACCGAGAACACCACGACCGCGGCGAGGATGCCGAGGATCACGATCACGATCAGGAGTTCGATGAGCGTGAATCCGGCGTCGGAGCGCCGGAGAGCGCGTACCTGCTGCAACATGAGGGGCACCTCTTTCACGGGCACGGACGCGCGGGGCGCCCGCGGGTAGGGCACATCCGAGGGCCGGGGATGTGACGAGAAGTCACACAGACTCGCCACCGGTGAAGGGGCGGCGCGAACCGACTTTCCCCCCTGATTCCGGCTCCCGCAACAGAAATGGCGGCACTGCGCGGTCAGTTGACCCGAAAGTGCGATCAGGGATCCGGGGGCGGCCGCCACCCCGCTACCGGCTCGGGACGGCCGAAGTGGTACCCCTGCGCCTGATCGCATTCCAGGCCGCGGAGGATCTGCGCCTGCCGCTCGGTTTCCACTCCTTCGGCGATCACGACGAGCCCGACCGCATGCGCCATCGCGACGATGCCGCCGACGATCCCTTCCGCCTCCGCGGACTCGCCCAGATCGGACACGAACGACTGGTCGATCTTGAGGATGTCCAGCGGTAGCCGGAGAAGCTGGGCCAGTGAGGCGTATCCGGTGCCGAAGTCGTCGATGGCGAGCGTCACCCCGAGCTTCCGCAGGGCGGTGAGTCGGGATGCCGCGCCCGCCGGATCCCGCATCAGGGTGCTTTCCGTGATCTCCAGGCACAGAGCCGATGGTGGCAGCTCGGCGACGTTGAGGGCGTGCTGCACGGTGAACAGCAGGTCAGGATCATCCAGCTGGCGCGCCGAAAGGTTGACGGCCACGTGCAGGTCGAGCTCCTCCTCGCGCCGCCGCCGGGCCATGTCGCGGGTCGTGTTGCGCATGGTCTGGAAGCCGATCTTGTTGATGAGGTCGCTTTCCTCGGCCAGCGGAATGAACTCCACGGGGGAGATGACGCCGAGCTCCGGATGGTTCCACCGCAGCAGTGCCTCGACGCCGATCGCGCGCCCGGTGGGCAGGTCGACCACCGGCTGGTAGGCCATCCAGAGCTCGTCGGTGCCCAGCGCCTTGCGCAGGTCCTGCTCCAGCCGCAACCGGCGTTGCAGGCGCTCGCGGAGGGCGACGTCGAAGAACTCGAAGCGGCCGCGGCCGGTGGTCTTGGCCTGGTACATGGCGACGTCCGCGTCCCGGATGAGGTCCTCGGCCGTCCGTTGGTCCTCCGTCGAGGCGAGGACGATGCCGATGCTGGCGTCGACGTGCAGGTCCCGGCCGAACACGACGATGGGATCCACCAGCCGGGCGCGGATGTGCTTGGCCATGGCTTCGACCTCGTCCAGCCGGTGCACATCGAAGTCGACGACGGCGAACTCGTCGCCGCCCAGCCGCCCGACGAGGTCCTCGCTCCGGACGCTGTTGCGCAGGCGCTTCGCCACGATCCGGAGGACCTCGTCGCCGACGGCGTGCCCGAGCGAGTCGTTGATCACCTTGAACTTGTCCAGGTCCACGAACAGAACGGCGATTTCGTGCCTGCGTCCCGGGGTCGTCAGCGCCTGGTTCACGCGGCTCACGACGAGACTGCGGTTGGCCAGTGTGGTGAGCGCGTCGTGGGTCGCCTCGTAGATCAGGCGCTCGCCGAACTGCCGGCGCTCGGTGGTGTCGCTGAACGACACGACGACGGTGTAGGGCGGGCCGGTTTCGGTGTTGAGCGTGCGGCAGCTCAGTGACAGCCAGAGCTCGTCCCGGCCGTCCCGCTTCAGGCGCACCGGCAGATTGTTCTGGGGCTGCCCGGTGCGGCGGGCGACGGCCGTCGGCAGCGAATCGGGGGTGAACAGCCTCCCGTTCTCGTCGTACAACTCCAGACCGGTGAGTCGTCCGGAGGTCAGGGTGTCTGCCGGGAGGCCGAGGATCCGGGCCGCGGCCGGGTTGGCTGATTCGATGTGCCCGTCGCGGCCCAGGACGATGACGCCTTCTTCGAGGGAGGCGACGACGGTGGTGAAGAACTGTTCCGCCCGCCGCCGCGCCGTTTCGTCGGCGCAGACCAGGACGTAACCACCCGTCATGGCGGCCGCCGAGACGCGCAGGTGCTGCGGCTCACCCTCCCCGTGCGGCCGGGTCGTGAGGTTGGCGCCACCCGGCCGCATCACGGCCTCGGCCTCGACCGGACGGCCGAGGAGATGGTCGAGGGGACGTCCGACCGATTCCTCCGGGGACACGCCGAAGATCTCCTCGGCGGCCGGATTGATGCTGGTGACCGTCCAGCTCGTGTCGGTCGCGATGATCGCATCGCTGACATGGGTGACGAGGGCGGCCTGGTAGCGGAGAGCGGACTCCGCGGCCAGTTGCGCGGTGATGTCCCGCAGGATGACCTGGTAGGCGGTCCGGCCTTGCCAGGTCGTGTGCACGGACACGGATTCGACCGTCAGGGTGCCGCCGCCGGGTTTGAGCAGGACCGCATAGGACGGATCGGAATGGTCGCCAGGGCGGGTGAGGCTCTTCAGCCGGCTTTGCATGGCGCTCAACGATTCCGGATGCACGAACTCGGTGATGGGGTGTCCGACCACCTCGGAACTGGATGCCACGTCGAGGAAGCGCAGGGTCGTCGGATTGGCGTAGACGACCTTGCCCTGCTGATGGACGACGATCGCGTCCGGGCTCAGTTCGATCAGCAACCGGTACCGGTCGGTGAGGTCGGCGAGCGACTGCAGGGCCGCCTCCTGGGCCGTCGCGTCGGTGGCGATTCCGACCAGGCTGGGGATTCCGCCCTCTTCGAAGCGCTGGGCGCGGAAATGCGTCCAATGGGACCCGCCGCTCGTCGTGTCGAACCGCCGGGTTTTCTCGAACGCCGCTTTGTGGCTGTCCGCGCGTGCCTCGTCGATCAATGGCTTGAGCACTGCCGTCAGTGCCCGGGTGACGGTTTTCTCGTCCGTATCGCTCAGCCCGATCAAGGCAGGCATGCCCGGTGTCCAGGCGACCGCACCACTGGCGAGTGCGACCCGCCAGCCGGCACCGCCACATTCGGCCAGCGCGAGGTCGGTGATGACTTCGGAGGGCAAGTCGATGCCCACGGCCAGTCCGCTGGCACCACTGGTTTCGCTACGCATGCAGTCCTCCCGTTCGCCCGCACACCTCCACCCTGCTCATCGTCCGGCGCATGCTCGGGCGATGAGGGTGTGATCGTGAGCCGATCGGGTGTTTTTCCGAAGAAGTTCGTGCGGTTTATAACGAATGAATTCCGAGTGCCGATATGTGGGCCGAATGTCGGTGTGGCCGTCCGGCCGGTCCACCTGAAACTACCCGTTATGGTCCATCAGCGCTGCGCCGGGTAACTCGGGGTTTCCGACATTTCGGTGACAGTTCTCGCCGCGGCGGTGCGTATTGGGGTACGACGTAATGCGGCAAGGGCGCCAGACGCGAAAGAGGTGATTTCGGTGGTGTCGGACGACTGCGTGGTGCTCGGGCTCGGTGCCGTCACCGGGTACGGCTGGGGAGTGGACTCGCTGTGGCAGGGCTTGCTGTCGGGGAAATCCGCTGCTCGTCAGGTCGACGGCTACGGTCCGGGCGGAGCGGACCGGGCCTGGGTCGCCCTCGTCCCCGACGGTGGCGATCCCCAGGACGGGCCGACCCGGTTCGCCAGGGCGATGCGGGCGGCCGCGCGGGAGGCCATCGAGGACGCCGTGCGGCGCGGCTGGCTGCCGGGCGAACGCGTGGGTCTCGTCCACGCCGTCGTGATCGGCGAGGTCGACCTGTGGCGGGATTTCTACCTGCGGCACAACGGCCGGCTGCCGGTCCGGGACTACCTCTATCTCATGCCGTCCACTCCGATCTCGTTGTTCATGCAGGAGTACGGATTCCGCGGCCCGGCCATGAACGTCTCGGCGATGTGCGCGTCGGGCAACGCCGCGATGCTGACCGGGAAGGCCTGGCTGGACGCGGAGATCGTCGACGACGTCATCGTCGTCGCCACCGATCTCTCGGCCACGCGGGAGAACGTCCTGCACTTCGCCCGGCTCGGCGTGACGATCACCGACGCCGAGCCGCTCGACGCGTGCCGGCCCTTCCAGGACGGGAGCCGCGGTTTCGTCATGGGGGAGGCGTCGGCGGCCTTCGTGATGTCGAAGCGCCGGTCCGGGGCGGCCACGCCCTACCTGCGGGCACTCGGGGGAGCGATGACGCACGACGCCCACCACGTGACGTCGGTGGAGCCGGATCTCACCTCGATCCGGGCCTGTGTCGAAGCGGCCCTGCGCGATTCGGGGGTGCCGGGTTCCGCGGTGCGGTACCTGCACGCGCACGGCCCCGGCACCAGGCAGTGCGACCGCGCGGAGGCGAGCGTGCTGGCGGAGTTCTTCTCGTCCGAGACCTGGCTGTACTCGATGAAGCCACTGGTCACGCACTGCCAGGGCGCCGCGTCCGCGGTGGAGATCGTCGCGACCGCGCTCGCCCACGAGCACGGTCTCGTCCCGGCGCCCGCCGCGGTGGCGCCCGCGCACCCGCGCCTGCTCTCGGGCCCGACTCCGCTCGTCGAGGGCGTGACCGTGAAGTCATCTCTGGGACTGGGCGGGCACAATTCGGTCGTGCTGCTGGCGCCGGCGTGATGCCGCGCCCGGCGGCGACCGTTCGAATCTGGTGACGAGGCAGCTCCGCAGACGCTGCAACGCTTCCGTGGTCAGCTGCGACACGCGGGAAACGCTCAGCCCGAGTTCGTCCGCGAGTTCGGCGATCGGGCGGTCCCGCAGGAAGCGGCCGACCACGATCGTGCGCAGACGCGCCGGCAGCGCGTCGAGATCGCTCCGCAGGCACTGGAGAAGTTCGCGGTGCAGCAGTGAATCCTCAGGGCCGCGGTCGTGGTCGCGGACGAGGTTCGCCGCGGTGTCCGGTGGCAGGTCCTCGAGGTGCACCGGTGGCGCCGGTGCGGTGATCTCCGGCACCGCGCTCTCCAGTTCCTCGAGCACGGCGCGGTGGATCCGGGGCGCGGCGAACTGGATGAACGGCACGTCACTCGACTGGTCGTAGGCCCTCGCCGACAGGACGAGGGCGAGCAGCCCGGCGGAGATCAGCCCGTCCGCGTCGGTCTGGACCGGCACCCGGGAGACGATCCGCTCGGTGTGCTCGTAGACCCAGGGCAGGTGCTCGGTGACGAGGAGTTCGGTGCGTGCCGCGGTGTCCATCGTGCCCGGTCATCCCGCTCGGGTCACCAGCCTCGCCACGCTCGGCGAATCGTTGATGACATCGCGGGCCACCTCGTCGATCTTGCGGCGATCCCGGCGTGCGAACGCGCGCATCACCTCGAACGCCCGCTCGGTCGAGACACCGTGCCGTTCGGCCAGGATGCCCTTGGCCTGTTCGACGGCGATCCTGCTGTTCAGCGCGGTCTGCAACTGTCCGGCCAGGGTTTCCGCCTTGCGCAGGGAGCGGTTCGTGAGCAGTCCCGCGGCGGCGAGGGTGCCCAGCGCCAGCGCGATTCTCTGCTCGTCCGGGGCGAGCGGGCCCGGGGTGCGCCCGAACAGCGTGAGTGTGCCGACGATCTCGCCCTGGTGGCGCAGCGGCACGACGTGCACGGCGTGGTATCCCGCCCGCAGTGCCGCCTGCCGGAACGCGAGCCAGGGCTGCGCGTCGTGGACGTCCGGCAGGGTCACCACCTCGCCACGGCGGAAACCCGCGACGCCTGGTCCGTCGTTGAAGCGCAGTTCGATGGTGTGCAGGAGCTTTACCGCGTGAGCCGACGCGGCGGCGAACTCGAGGTGGCCGCCCTCGCGGGTCAGGAGCACACCGGCCGCGTCGACGTCGACGAGGTCGATGACCCGTGCCGCCAGCGACCTCGCGTACGCGGCCTCGTCGAAATCCCGATCATGAAAGCCGGAAAGCTCGACGCAGGCGTCGGTCAGCTGAACTTCTCTCTCCATGTGGCTCCCTTCCGCAGCGCGAACCACGACGCCCCTTTGTCCCGGGGGTGTGCATTGTCTATCTCAGTAATGCAGTTGGTGAAATGCTCGCGGAGCCCGTTCACCTGCTATGGGTGAGGACCGCGGCGGATGCACATGCACCTGCACCTGCCGTCGCTCGTTATCGCGTGGCGTAGAGGTAGTAGGGAATCCAGGGGCGCGGGTCCGCCGGGCGGTCCTGGAGATGGAAACCTTCGGCGACCAACAGGTTCCGCACCCCGGCGAAAGTGCGCTGCCATTCCTCGCCGCCCCGGTCGGCCTTGAAGTCGTGGCAGGACACGACGATATTGCGGACTTGCGGTAACACTTTTCGGGCCGACCGCAAAACGCTGAGCTCCGCGCCTTCGATATTCATTTTCAACAAGTCGATGCGGGTGAGCCCGAACCGCTCGACGAGCGTGGCGAGCGTTTCGCCGGGCACCGCGACACCCCGGGCGGCATCCGTGGTCAGCCCGTTCGAGTTGTGATCCGGGCCGTCTTCCACGTAGGCGGGGCCCGGGAGGGCGGTGACGGCGCAATGGACGGCGCTGACATTGTCCAGGCGGTTGAGCGCGATCGCGCGCTCGAGGCAACGGAACGAGCGGGGATGTGCCTCGACACTGATCACCCGTCCCGCCGGTCCCACGAGCTTGGACAGCAGGCGCGTCTCGCTACCGGTTCCGGCGCCCAGTTCGACCACGGTGTCGCCGGAGAGGGGATGGTAGTGGAACAGGAAGACGTCCCGGGTCGTCTCGTCCTGCCCGCCCGCGGACGCGCCGCCGAGGCGCGGCTGGACCACGGTGCCGCCGCGATAACGATGTACCCAGTCACCGTCGTGGTACCGCACGACGCATCGCGCCCGGCGTCTGACCGTCAGGGCGATCGACCCGACCGGTGCGAGCCACCGGGGTGGCAGGCGGCTCTGCAGATGGTCGAGCGCGTTCCGGCTCAGGGGCATGATCACTCCGTTCGGTCGGTTGCGGGAAGCCCGGGTTGACGCCGCCGGGGCCGACGACCCCGTGTGGACGGACGAGCTGGGCGAGGGTGCGCACGAGGATCCGCAGATCGAGTCGCCACGTGCGGTGCTCGATGTAGTAGAGGTCGAGCTCGATCCGTTCCGGCCAGCTGAGCAGGTTGCGGCCGTGCACCTGCGCCCAGCCGGTGAGCCCGGGGCGGACCGCGAGCCGGCCCCGCTGCCGCCGGTCGTAGCCGCGGACCTGCTCGGGCAGGGTGGGACGCGGTCCGATCACCGACATCTCGCCCCGCAGGATGTTCAGCAGCTGCGGCAGTTCGTCGAGGCTGAGCCGGCGCAGCAGCCGGCCCAGCGCGGTGAGTCGCGCGCCGTCCGGTTCGCCCGGAAAGCGCGGCGGCTTCATCGTGCGGAACTTGACTATGGCGAACGTCTTCCCGTGCCATCCGGCCCGGGCCTGGCGGAACAGCACCGGGGAGCCGAGCCGCCAGCGCACAAGCGCCGCGATGACGACCATCGCCGGCCCGGCCAGCGCCAGTCCGGCGCACGCCGCCAGGACGTCGAAGAGCCGCCGCGACGGCGGGTCACCGGTGCGGCGGGTCATGCCGTCGCGGTCCGAAGTACCTTGCGCACCGACTCGGCGAGGTCGGCCATGTCCTCGGCGGTGAGGTTCGGGTGCACCGGCAGGGTCAGCGAGGTGGCGCCCAGCTGCGAGGCGATCGGCAGGCGTTCCGGCACGCCCTTCATCTCCGTGAACGCCCGCTCCCGGTAGATCTCCGCGCACCCGCCGAATCCGCAGGGCACACCCTCGGCGTTGATCGCGGCGACCACGCGGTCCCGGTCCCAGCCGGTGCGCAGGTGCTCGGGCCGGACATGCGCGTAGAACCGGTAGTAGGCGTGCTCGACGTGGGCGGGCGGGTCCTCGGCGCGCACTCCGCGCGCGCCGCGCAGCGCGTCCAGCAGGATCCCGGCGTTCATCTGCCGCCGTTTGACCCACTCGTCGAGCTTGCCGAGCTGGTGCCGGCCCACCGCGGCCTGGATCTCGCTCATCCGCCCGTTCGTGCCGAACCGGTCGTGGAGCCAGCGGAACCCCGGTTGCCGCGGGGACTGCTGCACCGCCGCCACGTTCTTGCCGTGGTCCTTGAACTCCCAGCAGAAGCGCCACCGGGCCAGGTCCGACGTCGTGACCGCACCGCCCTCGCCGGCCGAGGTGATGATCTTGTCCTGGCAGAACGACCAGGCCGCGATGTCACCGAAGCTGCCCACCGGCTGACCGAAGTACCGCGCGCCGTGCGCCTGTGCGCAGTCCTCGATTATGGCGACGCCGCGGTCCTGGGCCAGCTGCTTCAGCGGTGCCAGTTCCGCGGGATGCCCGGCGAGATGGACGACGATGATCGCGCGCGTGCGCCGGCTCAGCGCCGGCTGCACCGTCTCCTTCGTCAGGCACTGGCTGTGGATGTCGACGTCCGCGATGACCGGTCGCGCCCCGCAGCGCACGACGGCGGAGGCGGTGGCGATGAACGTCGCGGCCGGGACGATCACCTCGTCGCCGGGTCCGATGCCGAGGCTGAGGAGGGCGAGCTCGAGCGCGATCGTGCCGTTGGACAGCGCGACGGCGTAGAGCGTTCCGGTGGCGGCGGCCAGTTCCCGCTCGAACGCGCGGCCCTGCCCGCCGGTCCAGTAGTTCACCTGGCCCGAGGTCAGGACTTCGGTCGCGGCCGAGATCTCGGCAGCGTCGAACACCGGCCACGTCGGAAAGGTCTTGCTCCGGACCGGCGTTCCCCCGTCAATGGCCAGTAGCGACATGGGTTCCTCCAACTCGCGTGGCAGGGTGGATGACTGCGGCGGGGACTCCGGCGACGGTGGCGCCCGCCGGCACGTCACGGGTCACGACGGCGGCCGCCGCGACCGTCGCGGAGGCGCCGACGGTGACTCCTTTGAGGACGGTCGCCCGCGCGCCGAGCCAGACGTCGGGTCCGATGTGCACCGCGGCCGACCGGTGGTTTCCGGCGAGCAGGGGCGATCCGCCGGAGCGGTCGTGGTCGGCGTCGCGGACGACGGCCATCTCGGCGATGAGCGTGCCCTCCCCGATCTCGACGTGTTCCCGCGCGACGATGACGGAATGCGGGCCGATCGACCGGGCGGCGATCAGCAGGTGGGCTCCCGCACCGGCAATCACCTGGCACCCACGGCCGACGACGACGCCCCGCAGTTCGATGCGGGCACCGGGACCGGCGTGGATCTCGCATCCCGGGCCCAGCATGGAATCCCGGATCGTGACTCCCGGGAAGGCCAGGCGGGCATACCCGACTCTGGCCGCGGACGCGGCCAGCGAACCGGCCCGGCGCGCGCCCCGTATCGCTCTCCTCACCTCAACTCCTTTCGATCGCGACGCCGGTCCGAAGCCGGCGGCGCAGCAACCCGGCGGCCGCTGTGGACAGTCCCGCGTAGACGACGACCGAGCCCGCGGCGACGCCGTAGGAGCCGGCCCACTGGGCGGCAGCCAGATAGATCACGAGCGCGGCCAGGCTGCCGATGACGCCGAGGGTTCCGGCGAGACCCGTCCAGCCGCCGCCGAGCAGTCCGCGGCCGGCCACCGAGTACGGCGCCAGGCAGATTTCGGCGACGGCGAGCACCACCACGAGCGTCCGCGCCGATCCGAAGTCCGGTCCGAACACCGGCACGATCAGCAGCCAGGCCGCCGGTGCCACGACCAGACCGGCCGCGGCCGCGGAGAGCACCGCGAGCTTGGTCGCGGACGGGAACCGGGCCGCTCCCGCGCCGGTCGAGGTGTCCCGGAGGTAGAGCTGTCCGACCGCGGCGGGCAGCAGGCGGCCGATCTCGGCGAGTGTGGCCGCCAGCGAGTAGACGCCAACGGCCGCGGCGCCGCCCGCCACCCCGAGGAAGTACCGGTCGGCGCGCAGCGCCATCACCAGGCCCACCGTGAGTCCGAGCGCCGGTGTGCCGCGGCGCAGCAGCGCCCGGATCGGTCCGGGTTCCGGCCTGCCGAGGCGAGCCAGTCCGGCCCGGTGCAGCGCGCCCACCTCGGCCGCCCCGGCCAGGACCATTCCCGCCGCCTGCGCCAGCAGAACCGTCGCCGCGCTGTCGGCGAAGACCAGCCCGAGCGCGACGCCGGTGAGCCCGCCCGCGCTCACCCCGGCCGCCGCGAGGCCGCCACGGCGGAACCGCCCGTCGGCGAACCAGGCGTCCGGCACCTGGGTGAGCAGAACCTGTCCCACCGTCACGGCACCGGTCGCGGCGAGCAGGCCCGGGGTGGCCAGTGACGGGTCGATCCACGCCGAGGAGACGGCGGTGGTGGCCACCGCCGAGGCGACGGCGACGGCCGCTCCGCCGACCGAGCACCAGGTGAACGCCGACACCAGCGAGCGCCGGTGGCCGCCGGACGCGGCGGGCAGTCGCGACCGGAACGCGGCGCCGGATCCGAGCCCGCCGATCAGGCCGTAGACACTGGCGATGGTCAGGCCGAGCACCATGAGACCGCGTTCCGAGGGCCCCAGCGCGCGAGTGGCGAGCAGGCCCGCGACCGCGTTCGCCGCGGCCTGGAGCACGCTCGCCCCGGACAGCCCGGCGAGCCCCCGCCACCCCCGGGTCACCGGTGCGCTCCCCGGTCCGCGGTCCAGCGCGAAGCCAGCCGGACGAGCCCCAGCACGAGCAGCCCCACCCCGATCTGCACCGGAACCGGCGCGAAACTGTTCCGGGTCTGGATCAGCAGCGGGAGCAGGACAACGCCGACCAGCGCGTCCCCGAGCGGGGTGCGCGGCCGTCGCTCGAGCAGGCCGATCACGAGGCCGATCGCGCCGAGCAGCAGCAGCACCCCGAGCAGACCGCCGTTGTGGTATCCCTCGGCGACCGGCGACCCGCCGATCGGCCCAACCCGGTCCAGCACCTCGACGTTGAACAGCCGGGTGTCGTGCGCGCCGCTCTGGTGCCCGGTCAGCCCTTCGAGGAACCGCAGGGGCACCGCGACCAGGGTCACCCCGTACCGGAACGCCTCGCCGAAGGCGTGCCAGTCGAGCACCACCACGGTCGGGCGCAGCGAGTAGCCCATCTCGGCGATCGCGTCGAGGGGCGCGGACCACAGCGAGGATGCCGGGGCGCTCGTCTCGCCGAGCCGGCTCGTGCGAACGAGCCCGATGAGGGTCAGCACGACGGGGACTGCCAGCACCGTCCACAGCGGACGGAGCCGGCGGCCGCGCCGCGCCTCGACGGCGAGCAGCGCCAGGAGCGGGAACAGCACCGCGCCCCGGGTCCCGATTCCGAACGCCACCACCGCGTACGCCCCGAACCCGGCCCAGGCCACGACCCGGGCCCCGCCACCGGCGACGAGCGCCAGGATCGCGCCGACGCCGATCAGCAGCGTGCCGTAGCCGAGCAGCCCGTCGGACTCGTGGGACTGCAGGAACGTCGTGTATCCGCCGATCACCGGCGCGCCGGCCCGGAGCACGGCCATCGCGAAGATGGCGAGTCCGGCCGTCTCCACGCCCAGGCCGACGACCGTCAGCGCGGTCCGGGGCACGGCGGGCGATGGCGCGGCGGGTTCCGGGACCGGGCCGCGGACCAGGCTGGCGGTCAGCGTGAACGCCGCCATGCCGAGTACCGCCAGCCGGACGGCTTCCGCGGTATAGCCCTGGTACAGCCAGTCCGTGTCATAGGCGGTGAAGGCGTCCGGCCCGCGCAGCGCGATGCTGATCAGCAGTCCGCCGTGGAACAGTCCGAAGAGGACGAGGTAGGCCGAGCTCGGGCGATAGACGCCGCCGCGGCTCAGCAGCGACAGGCACAGCACCCATACGACGGTGAAGCCGAGGGCCAGTCCCGGAATGCCCTCGCCCGGGACACCGGCCGCGACCAGGACGCCTGCGGCGCCCGCGAGGGCCAGCTGGACGAACTCGCGGTGCCCGGCCCGCACCGGCGTCAGCGACTGGTCCACAGCTGCCTCCACACCTGCGCGCACTCCTCGGCGGCGTAGGCCGACGAGCGCACCGCTTCGCTGATCACTCGCCGTTCCACGGGTGACGAGGTGGCCAGGAGCAGCGCGGTCCGTGCCCACTGGTCGGGTCCGGCCCCCAGTGGCAGCACGGTGAGCCCGGGCAGCCGCCGGGCGACCTCCCGGAGGCCGGGCAGGTCGGTGGCGAGCACCGGGACACCGCTGGCGAGCGCTTCGAGCACGACGCCGGGCAGTCCCTCGCGGTGTGACGGCAACACCAGTACCGACGCCTTGGCCAGGACCTCCTCGACCCGGTCCACCTCGCCCGTCACCGCGATGGCCGGATCGCGCAGCGCTAGCGGCTCCAGATCGTGGGTTCCGCCCGGGCCCGCCAGGACCAAGCGCGTTCGCGGTTCGATGCGGCGGGCGGCCCGGTGGATGCGCACGGCGAAGTTCCGGTTCTTCTCGGGCGCCGCGCGGCCGATGTGGACGAGAACCGGTTCCGGGGGCCGGTGGCTGATCAGCCGGAACCGTTCGGTGTCCACGCCGTTGGGGACGACGCGATATCGCGGGTCGCCGGGTGGCGGGCAGGCGAACGCGAGGGTGGCCGTGGTGACGCCCAGCACCGCTGTCGCCGACCGGCGCAGCACCGCGCGTAGCGCCGCCCGGTACAGGCGCCGCACCCGGGTGGACGGTCGTCCGTCGCCCTCGCTGTGCAGCCGGGCGATCCGGTTCGCGACCCCGGCCGCCGCCGCGATCGCCAGGACGGGACCGCTGAACAGGCTCACGTGCGAGGTCACCACGTCCGGCGGATCCGCGCGAAGCCGGTGCCACAGCCGCGGCAGGAACGTCGGCCACGGCCGCAGCGGGCAGCGCTCGATTTCGACGCCCGCCCCGCGGAACTGGCCGGCCAGGCTTCCTTCGTGCTCGCCGAGAAGCAGGACGCGCTGCCGGACCTCGGTGGCCGGAATCCGGCGGCACAGGTCGAGGGTGACGGTCTCGGCACCCCCGCGATCCAGGGTCCCCAGCACGTGCACGATGGTCACCGGCATGGCCGCCTCCGGGCCGGTGGCACCCGCCGGATCCATCCGGCGAGCAACCGGTCGAGTTCGCCCTCGCCGTACCCGCGTGCGAGGGCCAGGTTGCGCCGCGACTGCGCCTCCCATTCCCGGTCGTCGCGCAGCAGGCGTGCGATGGCCCGGGCGAGCCCGGCCGGATCCTCCGGTGGGACGAGACAGGATTCGTCGAGCAGCTCGGGAATACCGCCGACGTTCGTGCCCACCGCGGGCAGCGCCCGGGCCATCGCCTCGACGAGCGCGCGCGGCAGCCCTTCGGTCCGGGAGGGCATGACGAACAGCGACGCCGAGTCGAGGAGATCAAGGAGAACGGACCGGTCACCGATCGTGCCGGTGAACGTGACGGACCCGGCGAGGTCCAGGCGCCGGGCGAGGTCGACCAGGTCGTCGTGCAGCCGTCCGTCGCCGACGATCGTCGCGGTGACCTTCACGCCCTCGTCGGCCAGGATCCGCATCGCGCCGAGGAGGACGTCATGTCCCTTGTACCGGGTCTCGTGGCTGCCGATCGCGACCAGGTGGCCCGGCTCCGGTGCCCAGTCCCGGGCACACTCCGCGAGCGCGCCCGGGCCCAGCCGCACGTTCGGCATCGACAGCGTGGGGGTCCGTTTCCGTGGCGGATAACGATCCTGGAGCGCCGAACGGGTCACGAACCGCGAAGCGGACGCGCCCCGCACGACCCACCGCAGGTACGCCGCCGCGGGATCGGCGAGCCGCCGGCCCAGATCGCCGAGCACTCCCGACCGCAGCACGTCGGCGGGGTCGCCGACCACTTCCACGGCATAACGGCGGCGCAGCAGACGGCACACCGGCGCGGCCACCGATCCGACGATGCCGGGCTGGCGAAGGACGATGACCTCGGCGCGGGCGACCTCGCGCGCCACGGCCCTGGCCAGCGGCACGAGCCGGCGGGCCAGGCTCCGTGGCCCGACGTAGTACGGCAACGGCGCGAGTTCGCTGCCGTCGTCCAGCGCACCGGCGGAACGCCCCGGCAGCGCTTCCCCCCGGGCGACGATCCGCATCCGGTTGCCGTCGCGGAGGTAGGCCTCGCGCGCCGTGCTGCCGTTCGCCGGGTCCACCGGCTGCCACCCGTGGTCCGTGCCGAGGAACCGCGCGTCGGTGAACAGGCTGAGCGTGCGCGGCCCGTGCGGTGGCTGCTGTGCCGCGCGCTCGAGCGTGTCGGCGACGTCCTGCGCGGCCCGGATCCCGGAGAAGTGCTCGAGGACGAACCGGCGGGCCCGCATCCCGCGCTCCGGCAGCGCGCCCCGCCGGAATTCCGCGTAGGCGCCACGCAGGGACTCGGCGAGCGCGTCGTGGTCGCCGCGCGGGAAGACCCAGCCGGAGGTGGTCGTCACCGTCTCGGGGAGCGCGCCCGCATCGCTCACGATGCTCGGCACCCCCATCGCCCCGGCCTCGACCGCCGCCCCGTGGTTCTCCGACAGGGACGGCGAGACGGACAGATCCGCCGCGGCGTAGCAGGGCCGCACGTCGTCGGTGGTGGGCAGCCACGTGATCGAGGAGGACCCGCTGATCCGGAACCGGCGGATGAGCTCCTCGCGGTGCGCCTCACCGGCGTCGTCGAACCCGCTCCCGATGAGCACCAGACGGCTGCGCGGGTGCTCCGCGTGGAAACTCGCCCACGCGGACAGGAGCACGTCGTGGCCCTTGATCCCGCGTCCTCTGTGGACCGCACGCTTGGGTGCGTACACCAGCGCCACCATCACCACCAGGAACGTGTCCGGCTCCACCCCGAGCGCGTCCCGGGTGCGGTCGCGGACGTCGGGACCGAGCGGCTGGAAACGCTGCGCGTCGAAGCCGTACGGGATGGACGGTGCGCGGTCGGCCGGCAGGCCGAGCTCCCGGTACTTCCGCGAGGTGAAGCGGCTGCCCCCGATAGTCACGGTGTCCAGCCGGGCCAGCACCCGCTCCGCCAGGCGCACCGGAGGTGATTCGAGATAGAGCGGCCCGGCCACCATGTGCACGCGGGGAATGTCCAGTCGCAGGCTCGCCAGCCGCGTCGCGAGTGCGGACGCGTAGAGGTGGTAGTGGAGCACGTCGGGCGACAACGTGCGCAGCACGCGGCGAAGGCGCAGAAGCCCGAGTGCGGTCGAGAGCCGGGGCCGGAAGCGGAAGTCGAAGGGGCTCTCGACGACGGGCACAGCCCGCTGTGCCAGCGATGTCCGCAGCCGCCCCGGTCCGGGCGGCAGGAGCACCATGACGTCATGGCCCCGCCGGCGGAGCTCGTCGATGTGCGGCAGTATCCAGAGCCCGCCTTCGTTGGTCTTGATCGTCAGCAGGATCCGCAGCGGCGTCGGCGGGGGCGTCACAGGTACTCCACCTGGGAGCCGGCGACCCGGTGCCGGGTGTCCAGCAGGTACCCCGCCTCCTCGGCGACGACGGCGTAGTCGACGTCGTCGTGGTCGGTCAGGAGCACGACCGCGTCGGCGGAGCGGAGTTCCGAGGCGCCGAGGTCGACCAGTTTCACCGTCGGCGGGCACAGATGGGGTTCGACATGGGAGTCCACGACCCGGACGACCGCCCCCTGCGCGGCGAGAAGTTCCACGACGCGCAGTGCGGGAGACTCCCGGATGTCACCGGTGTTGGCCTTGTAGGCCAGGCCGAGCAGGAGGATGGTGCTTCCGTGCAGCGCCTGCTGCCGGCGGTTGAGTGCGGAGGTCAGCCGTTGCACCACGTAGTCCGGCATGTGGTCGTTGATGTCGTTGGCCAGCGCGACGAACCGGAAGTCGCGGTTGAGGTCGCGCCGGACCCGCCACGACAGGTAGCTGGGGTCGACGGGCAGGCAGTGGCCGCCCACGCCCGGCCCCGGCGTGAACCGGCAGAAGCCGAACGGCTTGGTGGACGCGGCGTCGATGGCCTCCCAGACGTTCACGCCGAGCTCGTGGGCGAACACGGCGATCTCGTTGGCGAGCGCGATGTTGACGTGCCGGAAGGTGTTCTCCAGCAGCTTGGTCAGTTCGGCCTCTTTGGGGCTGCTGACGGAGATCGTGGTATCCACGAGGCGGTCGTAGAGTCGGGTCACAGCCGCTCGTGACTTCTCGTCGATCCCGGAGACGACCTTGGGCGTGTTGACGAACGTCCACTTCTGGTTTCCCGGGTCGATGCGCTCGGGGCTGTATCCGACGTAGAAGTCCTCGCCCGCGACGAGACCGCTGCCGAATTCCAGCAGGGGCACGACGATCTCCTCGGTGGTGCCGGGGTAGGTCGTCGACTCGAGCACGACGGTCGCGCCCGGCCGAAGGTGGGGCGCAAGTCCCGTCACCGCGGCCTTCACGAAGCGCAGGTCCGGCGCCGAGTCGGTGAGCGGCGTCGGCACGGTGATGATCGCGGCGTCGAAGGAATAGGCGTCCTCGTAGGAGTCGGTCGGCAGGTAGCGGCCGCAGGCGAGCGCCTGCTGCAGCCGCTCGTCTGACACGTCGTCCACATAGGACACGCCGTCCTTGAGCGACCACACGCGGACCGGATCGGTGTCCAGCCCGACGACCAGGAATCCCTGTTCCACCGCCCGGATCGCCACCGGCAGGCCGACGTAACCCTGCCCGACGACGACCAGCCTGGTGGGCGACGGCGTACTGGCGATGCTCATGCGGAAGCCTCCTGGGTGATGCCGGATTTGCCCGTCGCCGACTCCATCCACGACAGCGTGCGGAGCAGACCGGCGCGCAGCGGGACCGGCACGACGCCGGGGAACAGGGAACGGAGCAGGGCCGTGTCGGCCTGGGAGTGCGGGACATCGCCCGCCCGTGGTTCGGTGTGCCGGACCGGCAGCCGCCGTCCCAGGATGTCCGACAGCACGGCGATCACCTGGTTGAGCGAGGTGCGGGTGCCGAACGCCAGGTTCACCGGCGTCTCGCTCGTCACCCGCCGGACGACGGCAGAGGTCAGGACCTCGACGACCGAGTCGACGTAGGTGAAATCGCGCGATTGGCTGCCGTCCCCGTGCACCACCAGCGGGTCACCGCGTAGCGCGGCATGGATGAAGGCCGGGATCGCCGCGGCGTAGGCGTGCCCGGGCGCCTGCAGCGGGCCGAAGACGTTGAAGAACCGCAAGGGAAGCACCGGCACGCCGAAGGACGCCTGGTAGGCCACCGCGTACGACTCGGCGGCCAGTTTGGTGACGGCGTAGGGGCTCGTCGGACGGCACACGAGGTCTTCCGCCTTCGGCAGCACCGGGTTGCGGCCGTACACCGAACTCGACGACGCGAGCACCACGTGGGCGCCGGATTCCCGCGCCACGTCGAGCACCGCCACGGTGCCGGTGACGTTCGCGTCGTGGCTGCGGCGCGGGTTCTCGATCGACCGGGGCACGGACGGGACGGCCGCCAGATGCACGATCGCGTCCGCTCCCCGGCAGGCCCGGCTCACCAGTTCCGCGTCGAGTACCGACCCGATGCGGACATCGAGGTCCGCTCCGGCCAGGTTGGCCAGGTTGCCCGTGCTCAGGTCGTCCAGCACCACCACGTCGTGCTCCCGGGTGAGCGCCCGGCACAGGTTGGCACCGACGAATCCGGCGCCGCCGGTCACGACGATCCTCATTGCGCGCTCCCATCACCGGCGGCGACGCGGGCGGGCGGGCGCGGTGGGGACCTGCGGGGGTCCGGCTGCCGGGGGATGTCGGGCCGTTCCGCGACCAGCACGGACATCGCGCGCTCAGGCCCGAGTTGCGATTCGCGCAGGCGCACGATGTCCGGGTCGAGTGGCGGCGCGGCGATCTGGGAGATCAGCGGGTGCAGGGGGCGCCAGTCGGACTCGCCGTCGCCGAACAGCTCCTCGTGCAGCTTCTCGCCCTCGCGCAGGCCGGTGTAGACGATCTTGGACCGGCGGCCGGACAGTGTCATGAGCATCTCGGCCAGCTCCCTGATCCGGGCTGGCTCGCCCATGTCGAGGATCAGCACCTCGCCGGAGGACCCGATGGCGGCGGCCTGGACGACGAGCTGCACGGCCTCCGGCACGGTCATGAAGAACCGGGTGACGTCGGGGTGGGTCACGGTCACCGGCCGCCCGGCGGCGAGCTGCTCGGCGAAGGTGGTCAGCACCGACCCCCGGCTGCCGAGGACATTGCCGAACCGGACGGACAGGTACGTGCGGCCGGTGCGTCCGGCGGCGTCGGCGACCAGCCGTTCGCCGATCCGCTTCGACCGGCCCAGCACGCTCGTCGGGTTCGCGGCCTTGTCGGTCGAGATGTTGACGAACTTGCCGACACCGGCGTCGATCGCCGCGCCGAGAACGCCGAGCGTGCCGAGCACATTCGTCTTCCAGGCCTCGCCCGGGTGGCGTTCCAGTGCGGCGAGGTGCTTGAGCGCCGCGGCGTGGAACACGATGTCGGGACGCCGGTCGGCCAGCACGGTCCGCATCACCTGGGTGTCGCGGATGTCGGCCAGGACCACCTCGGGGGAGTCCAGCCGTGCTTCGGCGTGCAGGGACAGCTGCACCGCGTGCAGCGCCGACTCGTCGTGGTCGAGCATGACCAGCTCGGCCGGGCCGAAGCGGTGGATCTGGCGGCACAGTTCGGATCCGATCGAACCGCCGGCGCCGGTCACGAGGACACGCTTGCCCGTCAGGCAGTCCGCGATCGAGTCGAGGTCGGTGTCGATCTGCTGCCTGCCCAGCAGGTCCGCGACGTCCAGCTCGCGCAGATCGGCGATCCCGGCGCACGGGCGCAGCAGCTCGTGCAGCGGTGGCACCGTCTTCACCTCGAGACCGGCGGTCCTGGCGGTGCTCAGGAGCCGTCGCATCGTCTCGGGTGCGGCGGTGTCGAACGCGACGACGACGAGCCGTGCCTTCGTTTCGGCGGCGACCGCGGGGACGGCCTGCCCGTCCCCGCGAACGGGAATCCCGGAGATCCGGTTGTGCCGCAGTGCCGGGTCGTCGTCGAGGATCGCCACCGGCAGGAGGCCGCCCGCCGACTCGGTCAGCATGGCGCGCACGAGCTGCTGGCCGCGCCGGCCGGCGCCGTAGACGATGACCCGGCGGGCCCGGTCGCGGTCGGGTCGCGCCTGCCGTGCGCGGTGGCCGCGGACGATCAGGCGCGGCGCTAGCATGAGCGCCAGCGCGAGGGGGGCCGCGGCCACTGGTACCGACCGCGGAACTTGGGGGGTGGCCGACAGCAGGACCACGCCGGAGAGCGTGATGCCGACGACGGCCGCGACTCCGGCGACGGTGAGTGCCTCGTCGAGGCTGCCGGTGGTGCACCGTCCGAAGTAGAGGAACGTGGCGAACCCGGCGCTCCACAGCACCGCCACGGCCACCGAGATCGTCCACAGTAGACCGGTCAGCTGGATCTGTGCCGGATCGAAGTCGAACCTCAGCCAGCAGGCCGCGGTCAGCGCGACGGCCCAGGCGGATGCGTCGAACAGGCCCGCGGCACCGCGTCGTAGCCAAGGCGTTCTCAGGCTCGGTCTGACGGCGGAAGCCGCTGCGGGAGCTGCCATCGGGTTGTACTCCTAGGATCGTCACGCGAACGGCAGACGGCGAGGTGGCGAAGAACAACCTCGCGTATTTCCCGCCGGGAAATACGCATGACGAAAAATGCGTCCAAGCCGTGTACGCGAATCGCGTTTGCTTCAACGCCCCAGGATGCTTCGGGGTCCGGGAGACATCGGGGAGATGCTCAACCTTTGATTGTGAGGTTATCACCCGGTCGGCGAGTGGGGAAATCCTGTCACCGTATCGAGTAACGGGGTGATCCCGGGCGCCATTTCGGTGCCGGTGAGGAATTCGGCGAAACGTCCGACGGCGTGGGCGATGACCTCGACCGTCGCCCGGTGCGCGGCGAGCGGGAGCCGGATCGGGTCCCCGATCGCGTCCAGCTCCTCGGGCACGTATCCCTGGGTGCCGCGGGCGCGGGCGGCGAGCCGGACGGCTGCTCTCGCCCGGTCTGCCGGATCAGTGCCGGCCGGTGGTGCGGTGCCGGTGATCAGGCGCGCAAACTCGCGGATGGTGAAAGTCCTGCGCAGCGCGGTGGGAACCGTTGTCACCACAACACTCCGGTGTGCGCGCTCGGCAGTGAGGACGAGGTCGGCCCGCTCGGCCAGGTCGGCGTCGAACCGTCGCGACCGAAAGGCGCGGGCGTCCTCGCCGAGCCCGAGCCGGGCGAGGGCGGCGCCCGTGGCGGTCGCGATTCGCCTGCCCGGGATCGCGGCGGTGCCCGCGCTGATCATCTCGATCGGGGCGCCGCGGGGGGCCATGGCGTCGGTGATCAGGTGGCGCGTGATTATTTCGGCCGTGGGGGAGCGGCACAGGTTTCCGGTGCAGACGAACAGCACGCGGAAAACACGTGAATTCACGGAGTCGAGCCGCCCAAATCGGTGCCCGGATGAGTGCGGACATACCCGGCCACGTCATTCACGCTCATCGAATGCCAGAGTTGTCCGCCGTTTTCCGCGTCGAGATACACCACCGATTGACCGCTTTCCCGGCCCAGTCCGGCGACGGGTGCGGTCAGGAAGGTCACGTTTTCCGGGCGCAGGTTGCGCAGGCTCCAGCCCAGCGAGCGCAGATCCGAATTGGTCAGGGTGTCGTCCACGGTGACCCATCGGGTGAACTCGTCGAGGAAACCGTAGGTGCGCACCGGGCTGCTGAGCAGGCCGCCCTCGGTGGCCCGGGTGAGCAGGGCGCGCACCGCGTTCTGGTGGCGCTGCACCCGGTCGAGGTCACCGGCCGGCAATCCCTTGCGCTGCCGGACGTAGCCGAGTGTGGCGGCGCCGTTGAGGTGGTTCAGGCCGGCCCTGAGTGTGAGGGCGCCGAAGGTGGTGGTCCGGTCGATCGAGACGTCGATGCCGCCGACCGCGTCGACGAGAGCCTGCAGGCCCGCGAAGTCGATCACCGCGAAATGATCGACGCGGATGCCCGTCAGCTTTTCGACGGTGTCGACGAGCAGCGACGGCCCACCGTAGGCGTAGCTGGCATTGATCTTCGCCTTGCCGTGACCGGGCAGGTCGACCCAGCTGTCACGCGGGATCGAGACGACCGCGGCGCGCGTGAAGTCCGGGTAGATGTGCACCAGCATGATCGCGTCGCTGCGCTGGCCACCCGGCTCGGCCGCGGGCTCGGTCGCCTCGCTGCCGGTCGTCGGCCCGTCCGCGAGCGAGTCGCTGCCGACCAGCAGCACGTCGAGGGCGGACGTCGGGGGCGGCCGCGTGGACTCGTCGAGACCGGCGAAGACGTCCGGGGTCCGGTGGATCTGTCGGGCGAGCCGTTCGCTGGTGAAGTAGGCCCCGGCCGCGGCGAGCCCGACAACGGCGACGACGGTCACGGCGGTGATCTTGAGGATCTTTCCCCAGCGCGGTCGGCTGCGGGGCGATCGGCGGGCCGTATCGTCCGGCACCGGCTGAGATTCAGACATGGCGTCCTCGATCGGATCGGCTAGCGGCGGACGCGGCGGGGGACGAGGGCGGGCTCGGGAAGCCGTCCGGTCAGCTTGCCGTCACCGTTTCGCCGCGGGTGCCCGTTGGGCTTGGCCGTGACCCGGGCGAGCGGTGTGGTGAGGTCGGCTTCGTCGCCGTCGTCGGCCGCGTAGTAGGTGTAGTAGGAGTCGGTGGTGGAGCCCGGAACCATCGTGAAAACGGTGCCGAGCACGCGGACCGACACCGCGTCCAGCGCGGCGATGGCGGCGCGCACCTGGCCGGCCGTGGTCTTGCCGTACCGGACGGCGAGTAGAGCGCCGTCGCAGAGCGTCCCGAGCGCCGCGGCGTCGGTGACCGGCAGCAGGGGAGGTGCGTCGAGGAGCACCATGTCGTAGCGCTCCCGGAGGTCGGCCACCAGGTTGCTCATCTGCTGCGAGGCCAGCAACTCGCTCGGGTTCGGCGGGATCGGCCCGCTGGCCAGGATGTCGAACGTCTCGTCACCCCAGGACTGCAGAGCCTGCCCGAGCGACACCCGGCCGGCCAGCACGCTGGTGACGCCGACCGCGCTCTCCAGCCCGAGGTAGTCGGCCGCGCGCGGGCGGCGCAGGTCGGCCTCCACGAGCACGACCCGGTGTCCGGCACGGGCGAGCACGATCGCGGCGTTGCACAGCGTCGTGGTCTTGCCTTCCTCGGGCAGGGCGCTGGTGACCACGATGGCTTTGCGTGGCCGGTCGACGTCGATGAACTGGAGATTGGTCCGGATCTTTCGGAAGGCCTCGGCCTTCGGCGAGTGCGGGTGCTGCTGCACGGTCAGGGGGTGCCGCGGGACGTCGGGGTCGAGCGCGACCGCGCCGAGGTTCGGTGCCCCGGTCAGCCGTCGCAGGTCCTCGACCGTCTTGATGGTGGTGTCGAGCGCGTCGCGAAGGAAGGCGAGCGCGAATCCGGCCACGAGGCCGAGCAGCACGCCGAGCCCGAAGTTCACGGCCGGTTTCGGCGTGACCGGTGCGGCCGGCAGCGGTGCGGGTTCCACGACGCGCGCGGTCACGGCAGCCGCCGAACCGGCGCTGGGCTGCTCCAGTTCCGACACCAGGCGGATGAACGCCGCGCCGGTGGCGTCCGCGATGTCCTTGGCGCGCTGGGGCGAGCCGTCGGTCGCCGAGGCGGTGAGCAGAACGGTGTCGGGCTGGGCCGAGGCCGTGAGCTCCGCCGCGATCTGCGCGGCCGGGACATCCAGGTGCAGCCGGTCGACGACGTCCTGCGCGACCCGGTTGCTCGTGAGCAGCCGGGTGTAGGACTTCACCTTCTGCTCCGACAACAGGCTGCCCTGGTAGGCGGCGGACGCGCCGTCGGAGCCGGTCTGCGCCGAGACGTAGATCGTCACCTGGGCCGAGTACTCCCGCGGTGCGGTCCACGTGAACACAGCGGCGGCGAAGAGGCCGGCCAGCAGGCCTGCCACCACCGCGCGCCACCTTTTCCCAGCGACCCGCAGAAAGTCGTGCAGGGTCACGCGTCACCTCCGGCCCACTTGAATTTCGCCGTGAACGGCTGGGGCCGGGCCGAATTGCGGATCATTTTTATCACAGGGTTCCGGTGTTCAGTTGCCAATCACCGTATTGTGCGGACGTGCGCCCTGCCCGTTACGGACAGTAGTCGACCCGGTCCCCGCTGAATTAATCTCGCGGACGGTATCCGCTTCGTTTCCCGCCGTGCTGGGTGATTTTCGGTCACCCCCGTTCCCGCGTCGTTTCGCGCACGGCCGCGTGATGCACGGCAAATGTCCCGCCGAGGTCGGGTGACTAGGTCTTTCGACCCCGGTCGCACGAGGTCTTGCGTCCCTGTCGGCCCCTGGTGGAGCGAGGAAACAGTCGGGTCGTCACGGCATCCCGCGCCTTGCGGAGGGGGATATGGAATCAACGTCGAAACCACGGTTGGCGAAATTGGCCGGAACGTTTTCCGCGCTGATATTTATGGTGTCCGGTGTGGCGATTTCGCCACCGGTCTGGGCGGCCACCGGAAATGCCGATATCGACACCGCCACAATTCAGGGACTTCTCGACCGACCGGTTGATGGTGTCGTTCGATTGCCACAGGGTGTGTTCGTGGTGTCGCCGACCCTGAAGCTGCGGCGCGGGGTGAAGATCATCGGCAGCTACACGGTGCTGAAAGTATCGCCAGGGGCGGGGTCCTACGTCGCGATGCTCACCGGTGTGCAGGCGAGCACCGACCTGTCCGGGCTGAGCATCACCGGAGTGATCTTCGATCAGAACACGCAGCAGGCGCCCGCGAGCACGTACGCGATGTACCACGGCTCGCCGCGGTTCGCGGTCGCGGTGTACCGGGGATCCGGCATCGAGATCAGCGGCAACCAGTTCCTCAACTCCGACAACCTCAACACGGTCGTCACCGGGACAGTGGTCGATCACGCGGTGATCCGGAACAACATCTTCAAGACCACGGACCCGGCGCTGCATGATCACTCGTCGGTCTACACCAACAGCCGGGACGTCCAGATCACCGGGAACTTCTTCTACGGCAGCACGGTCTACGGCGCGGCGATCGAAACGCACGGCGACCGGGCCCTGATCGCCGGCAACAAGGTGTACGGCTACTACCGCGGCGCCAATATCGTCAGCTCGACAACCGAGTTCAGCGGGAACGCGGTGTTCTGTGGCGTCAACCTGGTCGCGCTGTGGTCACTGCCGCCCGACGGGCTGCACGACGTCACCATCCGCGACAACCGGCTGTACTACCCGCAGCCCGGCTACTGGCAGGCGCTGCTCGGTATTCGCATCCCGGACCAGTACCTGCGCCCGGTCATTGAGGAGCCGTCGTCTCAGCTTCCGTTCGTCCGGATAACGGTGGAGGGTAATCGGTAGGCCGCGGCCCGAGTTCCTCGGCGAGGATCGTGTCGACCCTCCGGCCGGCCCGGCGCAACGCGGATACGAGGACCGACAGCAGGAGTGCGGCGACCGCGAGCGCGACGAGCAGCTGCCACGAGTGGAACAGACCGGCCATGACCATCCCCCGGACGATTCGGACACGGAGGCCGGGGACCGGGGCCGGACGATTGATACGCTGCGTATTATATCGGTTACATCCTCAGCGGCGTTACTCCACGGTGCCCGGTGCTCACCGGAGTGTGTTGGTCCGGGTCACCGCGCGCGCGGCCCCGGATCGCGCGGGCATCGGGCGGGCCGGGACGCCCACCACCACCTCGCCCGCGGGCTGGTCCTTCGTCACCACCGAACCGGCGCCGACGAAGGTGCCGGATCCGACCTGCAGACCTTGCAGGACAGCCGCGTTGCTGCCGACCGTGACGTCACGGTGCAGGACCACGTTGCCCGCGATGTTGGCGCCGGGCAGGACGGTGACGAACTCGTTGAGCACGGTGTCGTGCCCCACCGTGGCGTTGTACTGCACCTGTGAGTGGGCGTCCAGGCGGACGCCAGTCGAGACGAAGGCGTTGGCCAGCACGATACAGCCGTTGGGCACCTCCACGTCGTGCGCCAGGGTCGCCGCCGGATGCACCACCGAGGTGGGGATCAGGCCACGGTCGAGCATCCGGGCGGCGAGCGAGCGCCGCACCGCCGGATCGGCCACGGCGACGACGAACCAGCCTCCGGCCACGTCCGCCGGGCGGCGCACCGGCACGCCGTGGACCTCGGCCGTCGAGAGGTGGTCGTCGACCAGGACCAGCGTCGAGGTGCGATGCCCGGCCGCCAGCAAGGCGTCCAGCGTCTCCCTGCCGAGGCCGCCGGCGCCGACGATGTGCACAGGTGCCATCCGTGTGGTGCTCATGAAGGTGTCCTCTTGTCGGTCGTCGGCTTGCCGGAGCCACCCGCCGGCCCGTCTTGATCGCGGGGCCGGCGACCGCCGTCTCAGTGGGGGGCACCTCGGCGGTCGCCGGCCGGTACCGCGGCTCGCGGCCGTGGCACCACAGCACGTGGTGAGCATGCCGCTCGATCATCTTGGGTGGGAGCGCCGCCGGCGGCTTCATCCGGGATGGGTGATCACGAGCGCGGCGTCCGATGAGATCCTTTCGAGTGGTCCCTCGTATGGGCTAGCAAGCTGGTTGCGCAGGGTGAGGGACACTCGATCACCGAGTGCACGCGGCAAAAACCACGATCGGTGCTCACTCGATCGGGGTGACATTCCTCTTTCGAGATGCGTGACACTCACAGAGTGCGGAAGTTCTTCTACGCTCTCTCCCCGTGCACATCGAGCGCCGAACATCGTTCACAGGCGAGGTGCCGGCAGCGAAGATCAGCGCGCCGCTTATGCCGCGTGAGTTCACGCCGCGGGAAAGACCGGGCGGCCTGTTGCCGCGTCCTGATGCCGATGACGAGCCGCTCGTCACGCTGGTGTGCGCACCCGCGGGTTTCGGCAAGACGACGTTGCTGTCGTCCTGGGTGCGGCAGGTGCGAACCGAGCCGGTTCCCGGGCTGGTCGCGTGGCTGACCGCGGACGAATCGGACAACGACGCCGCGGTGCTGAACAACGGAATCGTCAGTGCTGTCGGGAACGCGCTCGCCCGGGCCACGGACGACCATCTGCCGCACCAGCGGGCCCGGAAGAACGATCCGGTCGCCGAGGTGGCCGACCTCATGGACGGCCTGGACGAGCGACTGTGGCTGGTGCTCGACGACATCGATCGGTTGCACACCCGCGAGGCGCTCGAACTCCTCGCGCGTCTGGTCCGCTGGATGCCGGCGAACCTGCGCCTCGTCCTCAGTTGCCGCCGGGAACCTCCGGTACCGCTGCACCGGGTGCACCTCGCCGGCCGGCTCCGGGAGATTCGCGCACGCGACCTCGAATTCACCGAGGAGGAAACGCGCGAGGTCGTTTGCAGCCTGGGCATTGAGCTACCCAGTTGCGAGATGCGCCGGCTGACGAGTGTCACCCAGGGCTGGCCCGCGGCCACCCGGCTGATCGCGCTCGGACTGACCAGCAGGAAACAGGACACCCCCGCGATCGCCTCGGTCGTCGCGACCGACCGTGCCATCGCCTCCTTCCTTGAGACCGATGTGCTGCTCAGGCTTTCCGCCGAGCAGCAGGATCTCCTGTTGCGCACGAGCGTGTGCACCATCGCGTTCGACACGGACCTGGCGGCTTCGCTGACGGGCCGCGCGAACGAGGACATCGTGGCGCTGCTGGAGAGCGCGGACGGTTTGGTGTCCCGCTCGGGCGACGGTGCGCGCTATTGCGTGCAGCCGTTCGTCCGGTCCTATTTGCGCGCCAAACTCGAGCGCCAGTCCCCGGAGCACTATGCGACGCTCAGTCGCGTGGCCGCGATCTGGTACCGCCAGAAGGGCGATTCCCTTGTGGGGGCGCGGCATGCCGCGCATTCGGCGGACCACGATCTGATCACCGACGTGCTGGCCGTTGACGGGCCGGCGCTTCTGCTCAGGGGTGAGCTGGACCTCTTCCGGTCGCTCGTGGACGCGCTGCCGGGGCACCGGACAGCTCGCGCGGACGTCGGACTGATCATCGCGCTGGGGGAGTTGACCAGCGGCGACCGGGTGGCGGCGGACCTGCGGGTGTCGGGCCTGGCGGGCGCGCTGGAAACCGATACCACGCAAAGGGTCCGGGATCTCGAGCTGATCGTCCGCACCCACTCGGCACGGTTGACCGGGACCAGCGCTCCCGGCACCGGCGCCCTGGACGATCTGGTGACGCGCGCCTCCAGCGCCGATCTTCTCGTGTTCGCCCTCGTCAACCGGGGCACCACCGCGTTCTGGCTGGGGGACACCCAGCGCGCCGGCCAGGACCTCGAAAAGGCGATGCACATCGCGATCAGCAACGGGTTCGACCTCGCTGTCCTGCATTGTCTCAGCCACCTCGCCGGCGTGGCCGCGGCGACCGGTCACTATCCGCGGATGCAAGGCGTGGCGCAGCAGGCCTTGCGGTTCGCGGAAGAGCGCGGCGCGTTGAGCGTGGCGTCGTGCTTCGCCTACACCGTGGCGGCCTGGGGTGCGCACCAGTTCCTCGAGCGCGACAACGCGATGGAGTTCTCCGCCAAGGCCGTCGGGCTGCTCGGGGGGAACAACGACCGGACGGTCGAGCTGTGCGCGTTGTCGATCCGCGCCGTGGTCGAATTCGAGTACGGTGACAACCCGTATGCGGCACTGGTCCGGCTGCGCGAGATCTGGCAGGACCTGAGTCCGGCCGAGCCCGTCCAGCCGAATGTGCTGGCCTACGAAGCGCTGGCGGAGAACCGGATGACGTTGCGCCTCGGGCGCGCGGACTGGGCGGCCGAGGCGGAGCGGCGTTTCTCCATGCGGGTCGGCGAGACCGGCGAGACGCTGTTGATGCGTGCCCATCTGCATGCGCACCACGGCCGGGTCGGGCCCGCGCGTGCCCTGCTCGAGCGGGTCACCACCCAGCGCTCACCGTCCCTGGTGCAGCTGACCAGGCTCGAGGCGCATTTGCTGGCCGCCGTGCTGGCCGAGCGGGGCGATGACCGCAAGAACGCGCAAGCGGAGGTGGTGGCGGCGATCGAGCTCGCCGAGCCCATGCTCGCGCTGCGGCCGTTCGTAGAGGCGGGCGGGACGATCCGTGGGTTGCTCGTGTCCCAGCTCGGCCGCCTCGGACGGCTCGACGCGTTCGCCGAGCGAGTCGTGGCAGTGCTTCCCGCTGAACAATCCGGCGTTGCCACTGAATTGACGCCCCGGGAGATTCAGCTGCTCCGCGAGCTGCCGTCCCTGGCGACGATCGACGAGATCGCCGCCGCACTCTATGTTTCGGTCAACACGGTGAAGACGCATCTGCGGAATGTGTACCGGAAGCTCGGCGTGGCGTCCCGCCGGGAGGCCGTGGTAGTGGGCAGGCAACGGGGGCTGCTGTAAATGTACCCATTCGTGCCCGCCGTCACCCACCAAGGATGACGACCGCCGTTACCCCGATCGGAAAGATCTTGGTTGTCACCCGTTGACGGGATGGCGACCGATATCGATCGGAGGTATCCGACCTAATGGCCCTTGGTGAGCGGGTAATCGTCTGGGAGGACGCATACCGGCGTTATCAGAGTTCCGCCGGGCCGAACGTCGTCGTCACCTCTCGAGCGGTGGCGTCGGCATGGCGGTCCATCCTCCAGGTCGCCGAACTCCCGTGGTGGCTGCTCGCCGCGGTCGGTTCGGCCGCCGAGGCGTTCGAACGGCAGGCCGAGGAATGGGAGGCCGATGCCGCCCGCGCTCGGCTCGCGACACCGCCGAAGCGAGTTCTCACCATTCTCGGCGCGGAACAGGAATCCGACGACAGCGCCGAGGACGCCGCGCCGGAAATCCCCCGGTCCCGGATGCCCGCCGATCCGCCCGTCAATCCCTCGAGTCCGGACGTCGTCGCACCGGCACTTTTTCGACAATGTGCGTCGTGAGAACGAGGGGGCCGTCCTCGGTGATGGCCACCGTGTGCTCCGAGTGGGCCGTGCGTGAGCCGTCGGCCGACCGGATCGTCCAGCCGTCGGGGTCGTAGATGATCTGGTCGGTCGTGGCGGCGAACCAGGGTTCGAGCGCGAGCGTCAGCCCTGGCCGCAGCTTCAGGCCGCGGCCGGCCCGGCCCTTGTTGGGCACGTGGATATCCTCGTGCATGGTGCGGCCGATGCCGTGACCGCCGAACTCGGTGTTGACCGGATAGCCGTAGTCCTGGGCCACCGCCCAGATCGCCGCCGAGATGTCACCCAGGCGGTTCCCCGGCCGGGCCACCTCGATCGCCGCCGCCAGCGCTTCCTCGGTGGCACGGATGATCCGCAGGTCCTCCTCGGCGGCGGTCCCGACGACGACCGTGCGCGCCGAGTCGGCCGCCCAGCCGTCGATGGTGACCGCGAGGTCCGCGCTGAGCACGTCTCCGTCGCGCAGCGTGTAGTCGTGGGGCAGGCCGTGCAGGACGGCGTCGTTGACCGACAGGCAGATGACGTTGCGGAACGGGCCGCGCCCGAAGGACGGTGCGTAGTCCCAGTAGCACGACTCCGCCCCGCGCCGTTCGATCATGCCGCGCGCGTGGTGTTCCAGGTCGAGGAGGTTGACGCCCACGTCGGCGAGCCGGCCGACCTCGGAGAGCACCTCGGCGACGAAACGCCCCGCCACATGCATGCGTTCGATCTCCGCAGGCGTCTTCAGTTCGATCACGAATACCTCGCGTCACAGAGTTGGTATTACTATACCGGCACTCTAACACTTGCCGGTATAGTAATACCACTCGTATCCTGGGGGCATGGTCCGCCAGCCGCTCACCCCCGAGCAGATCGAAGCCGGCAGGCGTCTCGGCGTCCTGCTGCGCCACGCGCGGGCGGGACGCGATCTCGCGGAAGTCGCGCACGCGGCCGGCATCTCGCCGGAAACCCTGCGCAAGATCGAGACCGGACGCCTGCCCTCGCCCGGATTCGGCACGATCATCTGCCTCGGCGAGGCGCTCAACCTGCCGGTGCAAGAGCTGGCCGCCACCTGGCGCGGCAGCGAACTACCGCTGGAAGCCGCCTCGTAGCCCTGCGTCAACCCGCGCCGGAGCCGCCGCCCGGAGCCGCTGTAGCTCGGCCGCGATTCGGCCTACGCTGTGAAGCATCGGTCTGATGACACGACGCAGGAGGACGCACGACGCAGTGCCCAGTCCGCTGTAGGCCGCGGCCGCGACGACCGGTGGCCGCGCGCACGCCGCCGTGCGTTGGGGACGGACCAAGGGCGGTTCTCCACCATGAGGGATGCACATCGGCTTGAGACCACGCCGGCAAACGTGGGCCGCGACACCGTGTTCGCGGCTTGGAAGCGCTTCGTACAGGGCGAGGACCAGGTCCCGGGGGTCCGGCCCCTGGTGGCGATCTCCTGGTATCGCTGCCGGGAGCAGTACCGGGTCGACCCGCACCTCACCGAGGTCCCGGTAGCCGTCGCGGAGGTCGACCACGCACCCGAGCACGATGGCGTGTTCGCCGAGCTGGGTTTCCGGGCCGCCGCCATGGCGGATGAAGCGGTCAACGTCGGCGGCGTCGTCACCGTCACCGATGCCGGCGGCCGGATCCTGGCCGAGTGGGGCGACCAGGCCACGCTCGCCAGAGCCACCGACTCCCATCTGGCGCCCTGGTTCTGCTGGTCCGAGTGCGCCGCCGGCACCAACGGGATCGGCACGGCGCTCGAGGCGCACGGCCCGGTACTGATCAGGGGCGCGGAACACTGGTGCCAGGCGTTCCACAACTGGGTCTGCGCGGGGGTGGCGGTTCGCGACGCGGTGACCAGGGCACCGATCGCGGTCCTCAACATCTCGTGCTGGCGCAGGCAGCTTCCCGCCACCGCGGGCACCTGGCTGGCGAACGCGGTCACCAAGACCCAGCGCAGGCTGACGAGGCGTGCGCGGGACAGCGGCGCGGAGTTGGTCGCCGCGTTCACCCAGGCCAGGGCCCGGTCGAGCGCGGCGCTCGCCACACTGGACACCGCGGGCAAGGTGGTGATCGCCGACGAGACGGCAAGTGTGCTCATGGGGGTCCCGGCCTTCACCCCGGCGGTCGACCCCACGCTGCGGTGGAAGCCCGGACTGCCGGAGCTGATCGGCGCCGTCCGGTACGCCAGCCGGCAGGCGGCCCGCAATCCTGGCTGGGTCGGCTCGACACAGATCTTCCCCCACCTCGCCGACGAGCCGGCCGCACTGGAAATCCGGCCCGTCTTCCTGTCCGGGCACCTGATCGGGAACCTGGTCGCGTTCGGTGCCTCCGACGGGGCGCAGGTGCCCCAGCCGGAGGCGTCCGCGCACCCGCGCAGGCAGCCGCGACGGGTGGTCGCGACGCGCGACAACCGGATGGTGCTCTTGCGGCTCCCGGAAGTGTCCTTCGCCGAGTCGGAGGGAAACGACGTGTGGCTGTCCACCGACCAGGGCCGGTTGCGGGCCGCGTCCGCGGGCCTGGACAAGCTCGACGGCGAACTCGCGGACGCCGGCTTCCTCCGGGTGCACCGCCGTTATGTCGTCAACGTGAACCGCGTCCGCGAGATCGAGCGCGGGACCAAGGGTGAGCTGTCCCTGGTGATGAACGACGGGACGAACACTATGGTGCCGGTCTCCCGCCGGAACGTGCCGGCCGTGCGTCGCGCGCTGGACATCTGAGTCCCTTGTCCCGGAAAGGTTTCCCCATGTCTGACACGCCGGACGCCCGGCACGGCGAGACGAACGTGCGGAACGCGGGCGGCCTCGGGCTCTCCGTGCCGCCCGGGCCCCCCAGCCACCGGACGAGCGGCCCGGGCACCCGCGACTGGTGGCCGGACCGGCTCGACCTGACGATTCTCCGGAAACCCGTCGCGAACCCGCTGGGCGAGGACTTCGACTACGCCAAGGAGTTCCTGAGCCTGGACCTGGACGCACTGGCGCACGACGTCGACGCGGTGCTGACGACCTCGCAGCCGTGGTGGCCCGCCGATTTCGGCCACTACGGACCGCTCGTGATCCGGATGGTGTGGCACTGCGCCGGGACCTACCGCGTCGACGACGGCCGCGGCGGCGCCGCGGGCGGCATGCAGCGCTTCGCCCCGGTGAACAGCTGGCCGGACAATCGCAACCTGGACAAGGCGCGCCGGCTCCTCTGGCCGGTCAAGAAGAAGTACGGCCGCAAGATTTCCTGGGCCGACCTGATGGTCTTCGCCGGCAACCGCGCACTGGAGACGATGGGCTTCACCACCTTCGGCTTCGCCGGTGGGCGCCCGGACGTCTGGCAGCCCGACGAAGCCGCCTACTGGGGCCCCGAGCACGCCTGGCTCGCCGACGAACGCCACGGCGGCGTCCGGGACCTGGAGAACCCGCTGGCCGCAGCCCAGATGGGCCTCATCTACGTCAATCCGGAGGGCCCGAACACCGTTCCCGACCCGCTCGCCGCGGCGCGCGACATCCGCGAAACGTTCCGCCGCATGGGAATGAACGACGAGGAGACGGTCGCGCTGATCGCGGGCGGGCACACGTTCGGCAAGACCCACGGCGCGGCCGACCCGGAACGCCACCTCGGTCCCGAACCCGAGGGTGCCCCGATCGAGGAGCAGGGCCTGGGCTGGCGGAGCAGCTACGGCACCGGAACCGGATCTGACGCCATTTCCAGCGGACTCGAAGGCACGTGGACGCCGACGCCGACGAAGTGGGACAACAGCTTCTTCGAAACCCTGTTCGGCTACGAGTGGGACCTCGAGTTGAGCCCCGCCGGTCTGTGGCAGTGGATTCCACGCGACGGCGGCGGGGCCGGCACCGTGCCGGACGCCCACGACCCGTCGAAGACACACGCCCCGACGATTCTGACGACGGATCTCGCTCTGCGGTCCGACCCGGCCTACGAGCGGATCTCGCGCGGCTTCCTGGAGAACCAGGGCCGCCTGGCGGACGCGTTCGCACGCGCCTGGTTCAAGTTGACGCACCTCGACATGGGCCCCATCCAGCGCTACCTCGGCCCGCTCGTCCCCCGGCAGCGGCTGCTGTGGCAGGACCCGATCCCGGCCGTGGACCACGAACTGGCCGGGCCGGACGAGGTGGCCGCGCTCAAGGCCGAGATCCTCGCCTCGGGGCTGCCCGTCGCCGACCTGGTGTCCGCCGCGTGGGCGTCGGCCTCGATCTTCCGCATCAGCGACAAACGCGGCGGGGCCAACGGGGCGCGCATCCGCCTCGAGCCGCAGCGCGGCTGGCAGGTGAATGACCCGGACCGGCTGGCGCACGTGCTGCGCACGCTGGCGGGGATCCAGGAGTCCTTCACCAGCGCCCGGACCGGGGGCGCGCGGATCTCGCTGGCCGACCTCATCGTGCTCGGCGGGTGTGCCGCGATCGAGCGGGCCGCGGAGGCCGCCGGTCACCCCGTCGAGGTGCCCTTCACCCCGGGACGCATGGACACGCCGCAGGAGTGGACCGACGCGGAGTCCTTCGCGCCGCTCGAACCGGCCGCCGACGGGTTCCGCAACTACCGCGGCAAGGGTGCCCGGCTGCCGTCGGAGCATCTGCTCGTCGACCGGGCGAACCTGCTGAACCTGAGCGCGCCCGAGATGACCGTGCTCGTGGGGGGTTTGCGGGTGCTGGGCGCGAACTCCGGCCGGTCCTCGCTGGGCGTGCTCACCGCACGGCCGGGGGCGCTGACCAACGACTTCTTCGTGAACCTGCTCGACATGGGCATCGAGTGGAGCGCGCGGGCCGGGTCCTCCGCCGGCGCGGAGACGTTCGAGGGCCGTGACCGTGCCACCGGTGCCCTCGCCTGGACTGCCAGCCGCGTCGACCTCGTGTTCGGCTGGAACGCCGAGTTGCGGGCGCTCGCCGAGGTCTACGCGAGCGACGACGGCGGGGAGAAGTTCGTGCGCGACTTCGTGGCCGCGTGGGACAAGGTCATGCACCTCGACCGGTATGACCTCGCCTGATTCCCGCGATGGCGGGAAATCGGGTACGAACGGCCGCTGGTGGCGGACGAACGGCACAGTCCGGCTATCGTGGCGCTCGACCTTGTCGGGTGCCATTTCCCCGGCGTAGAGTCCTGCTTGATCGGTGATCTTTGCGATTCAGGGTTCCACCCGCACATTGGTTTCGATGTGATGTTGTCTCAAGTGATCACAATCAGGTTCGCACCTTCGAGTCTGCTCTCGCCACAACGTCGGCGAAATCTCGGGCGGACACCGAATTCTGGATAAGGAGGTGGGCCCAATGACGACCGCGAAGGAGCGCGCCGACCTGCTGGACGAGCTCGGGTTGGACGCGCAGAACAAAGCGGCGCTGGGCCGGGTGCTGGGGACCGGAAGTATTGGGCAGGCCAATGAGAGATCCGATGGGCGGATGGAGGCGACCATCCGCATCCAGCCTGATGAGATCAGCTGGGATCCGTCGATTCTGGTCATGCCGCACGGCGGTGATCTCGAACTCGAACTCGTCAACGACGACCTGAACACGCATTGCGCGCTCCTGCCGAGCAATGGCGATCGAAAATTCATCTGGCTGGTGAACCATTCCAAAGGAAAGGCCAGCCTCAACCTCGACGGTCCGGGCTACTACTGGTTCAGCTCACCCACCGGCAACGACGAAGGCCGGGGACTGACGGGCGCCATCGTCGTGCTGGGAGATGTTCCGCCCGAGGCTCGCCTCGACCGTCCCGACCAGCCGCGGCCCTAGAAAGGAGGAGGCTCTCTAATGCTTTTGTCAAGCGGCGTTGGTGGAGTGTCTGGGTTCGTAGGGTTGTCGGGTGCGCAGGATGGCGTGCAGGACGTTGACGCGGCGGCGGGCCAGG
>Ga0081455_10000948_pt1 | contig 37109 bp, 34 predicted proteins | sample TabmetS3T2R1_FD_70207 | JGI IMG/M metagenome (GOLD analysis project Ga0081455, IMG submission 70207) | Tabebuia heterophylla rhizosphere microbial communities from the University of Puerto Rico - S3T2R1 | ecosystem: Host-associated > Plants > Roots > Rhizosphere ...
CTATGAGATCCCGGTACGGCTTCGCGAACAACTGCAACTGCGGTACCCAGCCGATGTGTTTCCCTACGCCGCCGGGGTGAACCGCCGTATGGATATGGATCACACCCTCCCCTATCTGAGCCTCGACAAGGGTGGGCCGCCGGGCCAAACCAGAATCGGCAACCTCGGACCTTATGTGCGTCGTAACCACCGCCGCAAAACCCATGGTGGTTGGCAAGTCCGGCAACCCGAACCCGGCATTTGGCTGTGGCGATCACCCCACAAACGCATCTACCTGGTCAACGCCACCGGCACCCACCCACTCGGCGACGGCGAATTCGCCCAAGCGATCTGGCGGGCCGCAGCACGACCGCCAGCAGAGCTGGTCGGGCTAACCCAAGCTGACAGATCCGACCTCGGGGTTTAGTCTGATGCGGCTGAAGGTGAGCCGCTGCGCATGCCGACAGTGTGACTGACGATCAAGCACGAGTACTCGGGGAATCGGGTTGGACGTCAAACGCAGGACCTTCCTGCTCGGCACCGCCTCCTACGCTGTCGTGGGCTCCTACGCCGTCGCGGGATGCAGCCCTGCACCCGCGGTGCCCACATCTTCGGCCAGCTCGGGATCTGCCGCGGCACCAACCGACCCACCGGCATCATCCGATCCGGAGCCAACTCCCGGCCAGCAGCCTGGCAGGAGGCCCGCCACCGGCACGGACCAGATCTCGCGAAAGACCCTGATCCGGCGGTACTCGGGCAAGAAACCAACTAAATGGGGTGAAGCTGTTCCTCGGGTCGTAAGACGGCTACCAACAAGCGACCGCGTCGTTGCTCTCACCCTGGACGCATGCGGCGGCCGAACGGGCAGCGGCTATGACGCTGAACTGATCGAAACGCTGCGACGAAAGCGCGTGCCGGCGACTCTGTTCATCAATGCCCGATGGATTGAAGCCAATCCGGGCAAGTTCCGGAAGCTCGCCGCGGACCCGCTCTTCGAGATCGCCAATCATGGAGCCGAGCATCGACCGCTGTCGGTGACTGGCCGATCGGCCTACGGAATTGCGGGCACCGCCAGCGTCGCCGAGGTCATCGACGAGGTGGCAATCAACCAACGGCTGATCAAGAAGCTCACCGGCGTAACGCCCGCGTTCTTTCGGTCGGGTACGGCCTACTACGACGACGTGGCAGTTCGCATTGTGTCCGATCTTGGTCTGCGGGTGGTCAACTTCAATGTGCTGGGCGACGCGGGTGCTACCTACTCAGCGACTCAAGTGGCCGCCGCGATGCTGAGCAGCAAACCGGGCTCGATCGTCCTGGCACACATGAACCGGCAGGACCACGGAACAGCGGAGGGAATCCACGCTGCAGTGCCGAAACTGCGCGACCGCGGCTTCCGGTTCGTGCATTTGTCGGAATACCTGCACTGAGTCGGAATTTTTGGGTACTCGCAAGGAAGCGAACACATATATACGGAACAGATCGGCTGGACCGGCGGGTTGGGCGTCGTACGCTGACAACCGCTGCTAGACGACCAGCCGGGGACGGTACCACGCTGGCATCCGTCGTGTCCGCTTCACCGTTACGACAACCGACCCACCCGGCGTCGCACCAACCTGGATTCGACCGTCCCGGGTTTCGTCTGCCATGGTGGCAGTGGAGCGTACGGCGTCGCTTGGGACCATGATCGGACTGGCGGCCACGATCATCCCTCTTCTTTCCGCCTGCAGCAGCAGCACCCATTGGCATTGATCGATCGTGCCATTCCCTGAGCTGTTGGAGGGGACGAACTCGTCGTGCAACAGCCGACGAGCGTTGATCTTGAATGTCAGGATGGAGCCGGTACGGGATGCCTCGCGCCCAAGATCAATAAACTCTGGACTGTCGGGATGCCAGGCTGACAGGCTGAGTCGCCCAGTGGAGGCGCTGGCCTGATTGACGCTCACCTTGAGGGTCAGTCGTTTTCGCGAAAGATAAACCTCGCAAAGGACCGGCGGTATTGGCATGCGTGCGGCTCCGACCTGGCGGTCTTCTGGACTGAGTAGCCGGTCGAGCTGGGGGCCGAGTGCGTACGTCGGCAGCTCGCCCTCGCCGTACGCGAGCGGTTGACGTAGCACCCGGTTCAGCCTGACCAGATCTTGCGGCGAGCCCACCTTCGCCGTCAGCATCCTCAGCCGCTGACGGTCCCCAAGCTGGCTGAGCACCGAAGCCGGCATGTAGGGAAAGATCTGTGCCTGCATCACATCGAGAAACCTCTTGCGTTCCTCCGAACCAGCGATCATGAACGGCCCGCTCAGGGCGGGAGGAAGGGTCTTCACGAAAACGCGCTGAAGCAGCCGATCTCGGCGAGGGCCTGGTGCGGTGTTGGCGACAACGAGCTCGACCATCCGAGCGGCGGTCAGCTGCTTGTTGACCAGCGTCTGGCGTTGCCGCGACAAGTTGCTGCCATCCGTCAGCAGGCGCCGATTGTAGAGGTTGCTGCCTCCGAGGATGCTGATCTTACGAGCGGCAAAGAACAACGCTGCCATGAACACCTGATCTTCACCTTGCACCATGTCGTCACAGAATCGCAGAGCAAGATCTTCGATCAACGACCGCCGGATCAACTTGTGCGGTGTGAGAGCCCGCCAGACACCGTCATCCAAGAGGTCTGCGTCGAGCACCGTTCTGGCGGAGCGCCGTGCTGCCTCTGGACGACCGATCCAACTGACGTGTGCCACGACGATGTCGGACTTCTGTCGCTCGGCCACGTCGACAAGCCGTCGCAGCGCGTCGGGACCGAGATAGTCGTCAGCATCGTGGAAGAAGACATACGTCCCGGTGGCTTCGGAGAGAGCGCGATTGCGGCCGGCGCTAGGACCTCCGGTGTGCTGCTGCTGAATGATCTTCACGTTCGATCGAGCGCCCTCAAGTTCACTCAGGTAGCTCCAAGTGCCGTCTGTCGAACCGTCGTCGACAACGATGATCTCGATCAGCTGCGAGGGCAGGCTCTGGGCGGCGAGCGCGTCCAGCGCATGACCGAGTAGTGGTCCGGCGTTGTAGGTGGCGATGATCACCGATACCGCGGGCGCCCGCAAGCCGTCCCCTTGATCGGGAACCGGCTGCGATCCAGGCAGGCCCACCACGGCGGCTGACCCTATCGATCCTGCCCTCGACGGCGTCCCCGGAGGACGACACCGGCGGCGGCCAGACCAAGCAGCAACGGGACCATAACGACAACGGGCAGCGCACCTCCAGCGGTCAGCGTCGATTTGCTTGCGACGTCGACGTCGACAAGCGGACTGATCACCAGAGCCTCATTCCCGGCCACCTTGTTGCCGAATGGCACCACGACGACGTACGCGGCAAAGTGGCCGGCATTGACTGCTTGGATTTCCCAGGAGAGTTTCCGGCTCTCTCCAGGTTGTAGAGACAGCTGCTGGCTACGATCTGGCGACCAGTCCTCGGGATCGACGTACACGCTGCCTTCAATGCTCGCGACGTTCAGGTGAGCCAGGATCTCGCCGCTGGGTGCGGTGCCGGTGTTGGTGATCTCAGTTGTGATCATGAAACGGCCGCCAAGCACCGTCTCGACGTGAGGCGGTTCGGCGACCACCTTCACGCTCAGGGGCGCGGTTGCCAGCGCAGGTGCCGGGAGCCAGGCCACTACGGCGACCAGAAGCGTAATCAAGAGCGCCACCCTCATTCCGAGTTCACCCCTCGAGTCAGCCGCACCAGTCGTGGGCCAGCGAGGATCAGTGCCCCGCCAGCGATGATCGCGGTGAGCAGCGGTGTGATCAGAAGAGCCAGATCCTGCGTCCAGCCATGGCCCTCGACCAAGATCGAGGAGATGTACGCCAGCCCTGACGCCACCGGGTTGGCACGCAGCAAGACCTCGAAGAACCAGCCCTGTGGCAATCCGCTGGGTAGCTGGGTCGGTGCGAACAAGATCAGCAAGAGAAAAATGCTGGCCGCAATGCTGGTCTTGTTGGAGTTGCACGCTGCACTGATCAACAAGCCGATCGAACCAAGGCCAATTGCCACCAATGTTCCGACGCAGAAACCCAGCGCCAGTGCTCGACCCAGAATGCCCACTCCGCGAGCGAGCACCCACACGTACGGGATGCTGACCAGGAATGTGGCGAACCACAGCGACAACGCAGCTATGAGCTTCCCGCCGATGATCGACCGCCGCGGGACCGGCGTTACCAGTAGCGTCTCCAGCGTTCCCCGCTCCCGCTCGCCGCTGATTCCGTCGGCGCTGACCACCAGAGTGGCCAGCACACCGACCGCCACCGCGAACTGCAGGACGAGGTTGACCGACTCGCGTTGCTCGAGAAAATTCAGTGCCTGATTGGTCGACGTCAAGTACGTCACGCCGCTGAGCAACACGCTGAACAGGAAGAGCAAGATCAGCCCGCGTCCGCTCGTCCACAAGTCTCGGCATTCTTGTTCGGCGACAACAAGCAATCGAGACTGGCGTTCGGCTCCGGCGCGCACACCCTGCACCGTACCGACGGCTGGGGGTGCCACTTGAATGGTCATGTGACCCCCCGGCTGGTCATCTTGAGGAAGGCGTCGGACAGGCGCGCTCCCTCCAGCTCGAATCGGAGGACTGGAATGCCTGCTGCCGTCACGGCTGCGAGGACCTCATTCATCACCTCACGGTGTGCGGAATCCGTCCCGGGTCGATCCACAGCGAGAACCAGCAGCTCAGGTTGCTCTGCGGTCTGCTTGATCGTGAGCCCTGGGAAGCCTGCGAGCACGTTCCGGGCGCGCTCGACAAGGTCGAGCGGTACACGCAGCTGGGCAGATTGCTCGATGAGCGCAGTCTTGATCACCTCACCTACGCTCCCCGAGACCAGCACTCTGCCGTTGTGCAAGATCACCACCTTGGAGCAAACCTCTTCCACCTCCGGCAGCAGGTGAGTGCTCAGCACGACAGTTGCATCGCGAGCTTTTGCGATGCCCCGAATGATGTTGAGAACCTGGGCTTGACCGGCTGGGTCGAGTCCGAGCGTCGGCTCGTCGAGGAATACCACGACCGGGTCGTTGATCATCGCGCGGGCGATTCCGAGTCGTTGCCGCATGCCGCGGCTATAGGTCGAGATCCGGGACTGGCCGCGATCTTCCAGCCCGACGGCAGTGAGCAGTTCGGCGCTCAGTCCGCGTGCCTGACTGCGGCTCAGGCCATAAAGGCGCGCGTAAAAGCGGAGGTATTCGGCACCGGTCTGATGAGCTGGGTAGCCGCTGCTCTCCGGAAGCACACCGACGCAACGCCGGATCTCGGCCGACGAGGTCGATGGGTAACCAGCAATCGAGAATTCGCCGCGAGTGGGCTGGAGCACAGTGGTCAGGAGCCGAATAGTGGTGGTCTTGCCAGCTCCGTTCGGGCCTAGAAGCCCGATGATTTCACCCTGGGAGGCCGAAAAACTGACATCCTCGACAGCGGTGCGACCGTCGTACTGCTTGGTCAGTCGCACCGCTTCTATGGTGGTGCTGGTCATCGGCCTGCCTGGTTCTCGGGCCCCCGAGGCGACAAGGTCTCATTCAATTCCAACTAACAAGTCATGAGAAAAAGATGAGAATCTCGCAGAGCAACCAGACGCTGTCCTGAGGGTCAGAGCGCTTGCTGCAATGGGATATGCAGCGCTCGAGGCTCCTCTGTAAGGACGTCTGAAATCGCTGCCTGATACCAAGAAAAGGAGCGACATGTCCGAAGCGACACCCAACGCGATCAATAGTGAGTCCGGGGCGCTCCAGGACCGATGCGATCTTCTGCGTTCACTGCACGTCCGGGGCCGTCCACTCGTGCTGCCGAATGTCTGGGATGCTGCAACGGCGCGGACTGTGGTGGCAGCCGGGTTCCCGGTTGTCGCCACGACCAGCGCGGGCGTCACTGCGGCTCTGGGCTATGAGGACCACGAGAAGGCACCACGCGAGGAGATGCTCCTCGCCGCGGGACGGATCGCGCGCAGCGTGGCGGTCCCGGTGACCGTCGACGTCGAGGCGGGCTACGGGCTCAGCCCGGCCGAGCTCGTGGTGACGCTGAAACAAATCGGGGCTGCAGGCTGCAATCTCGAGGACACCGACCACGGCAACGGAACGCTGCGTAAGGCAGATCAGCAGGCCGCCTGGCTGCACAGCGTCCGCGAGGCGGCGAGCAAGCAAGACTATGGGTTGGTGATCAACGCTCGCGTTGATGCATTCCTCCATGTCCTCGACAAGCAGCCCCAGGCTGACCAGCTCGAGGAGGCTCTGACGCGGGCAAATGCCTACATCGAAGCAGGTGCCGACTGCGTCTATCCGATCACCCTGTGGGAGCGCGACGCGCTCACGTCGTTCCTGGCCAAGGTCGACGGACCGGTCAACATCCTCGCGACTCCGCGGGCCCCTTCAATCGCAGAACTGGCCGAACTCGGAGTGACTCGTGTCAGCTTGGCGGGCTTCCTGCACCGAGGAGCGATGGCGTGGTTGCAGGGCACCCTCACCTCACTTGCTCGAGAGGCTGAGGAAGCTGGATCGCCGATGTCCCCGGCGGACTCGGAGAATTGAGGTATGGCGCCGCGAGAGATCCGTCGCGAACAGCTGGGGAGCGGCATCACCGCAGACAACAAATCGGTCGTCCGTCGATTGATCACGGAGGTGCTCAATGGCGGCCACCTAGAGATCATCGATGAGCTCTACGCACCCGAGCTCGCGGTGGCGGCTCGACGCTGGATCGGCCCATTCCGCGCCAGCTTCCCCGATGTCCACATGGAGATCGTCGAGCTGATCGCAGAGGACGACAAGGTCGTCGGCCGGTTCAGCTGCTCAGCCACACACCAGGGCAAGTGGCTTGGCCACGGTCCGACCGGACGCCGATTCCAACGGGTCGCTGAAGTCGCGATCTTCCAGATTCGCGACCGCAAGATCATCGAGGCCTGGTCGCTCGAGGACACGTTGTCCCGGCTTCGACAACTTGGGCTGCTGCCGACCAGACCTTAGAGCTTCTGAGGCTCAGTGCGCGCTTCGAAGTCGTCGGACAGGTCTTCGCCAGGAAGGAACCAACGGCCTACCACCTGAACGCTGAGCTCATTGGCACCGTCCGGGACCACCAGCGGCACCGACATGGTGCCCACGATCCCGGGGGCAATGGTCGCGCGCTGACGTAAGCCGCCGAGCCCCTCGGCGTCAGTGGTCATGAATCCCGTCGGTAGTTCAGGAAGCGGAGTTGACGACACCGGCGTCCCAGTAGCACTGAAGTGGACCACGCATTCATCAAGCTCGAGCTCGAATTCGACCGGCTCCGTGCCACTTCCGAGGACGCCAAGTGCCAGCGTCTGAGGGAGCGGCGGCACCGCACCCACCGGCCGGGCAAAGAATTGAGCCACCGCCAACGGCGAGGCAAGGAGTCGCTGCGCCACCCGATCGGCCGCGATGCCCACCGCCGCATGGCGCGGGTCTTGCCCCGGCACGTCCACCTCGACGTCTGGTCCGGCGGCCGCCAACTCGCGGACCTCGGTCGCATCGACCTCACCTTCGTAGGTCCCCACAGTGTCGCCCCCCGAGCGAGGCCGCAGCACCTCGAGCCTGGCATGTCCGTCATCGCTCACGGTCAAACGCTCGTCAGTCGAACTGGGCGGCGGCGTACGCCAGCGCACCGTGACCACCGTTGTCATTTACTACTCCCCCGCCTCCAAAAGTGCCGGTCCCGTCGCCGTCCTTCGGTCGTGGCGGGCTTTACCCGAACAGCGCTAGGACATTGCCTGAGCGGGCCCGCAGAACCATCGGCAAATGAGCCTGCCAGTCCTAGGATGAGGCCTAGTGTGCCAGCCCCCGGCGGCACCATTACTTCCCGGAGTCCCCTATGCCTGCGGCCATCGCTGACCTACGACTCTGTAGTGGTTTGGCCCTCCCGGACAGCCAGTAGCTTTGGTCCGGCGCAGACATGGATCCTGTCATCTTCTTGGAGAAGGTACGGCGTCCTGACCTGCGTGGACTGGTACGCGAGCGGCTAGACCGCCGTGCTGCGGCCCTCACCGACACCGCCCCACATCCGGTATCACTCGGTCTGGTCCTCGGACCGCCGGGCTCCGGCAAGACCACCTTGTTGAGCCATCTCGCAGCCGCTGCCGCCGAGGCCGCAGCCTGGTATCGAGTGGGCACTGAGGACGACGACGAGATCGCACTCACCCGCCACGTCGGGCACACGCTCGGGGCCGCGCTCGGCAGACCGGAGGTGATCGCCGCGGCCGTGCCTGGCCGAGTCGCCGATCTGGTCCGCGCCCTCGACGATCCGGCGGTCGGGTCAGTGCAGTTGATCATCGACGATCTCCACGAGATCACCGGTACGCCGGCCGAGCGGGCATTGGAAAGCTTCCTGGAGCTCCGGCCGCGCAAGGTCCGGGTGATCTTGGGCAGCCGGCGCCCACCTCGGATCAACACTTCGCGGATGCTCGTCTCCGGCGAATTGCTCCAGTTGGATGGCGAGGATCTCCGCTTCCGTTCGTGGGAAGTAGAACAGTTGTTCCGTGGGGTGTACGCCGCACCGCTCTCCCCAGAGGCCGCGGCTGCGCTGACCCGGCGTACCGGCGGTTGGGCTGCCGGGCTGCAACTCTTCCACCTCGCGACAGCCCAGCTCAGCCGCACCGAACGCGAGCGAGCGGTGGACGAGCTAAGCGGGCGGTCGCGGCTGATTCGCTCCTATCTCGCTCGCAATGTCTTGGATGGCTTGGATCCAGCGCGCCGCAGGTTTCTGCTGCTCACCTCCGCGCTCGGCGTACTGACCGGCGACATCTGTGATGCCCTGCTCGACACCTTTGGCAGCGCCGCGGTGCTGTCGGAGCTGGAACGAGAGCAGCTTTTCACGACGAGCACCGACGCCGGGTTGACCTACCACTATCACCAGGTGCTGCAGACCCACCTCGAGGTTGTGCTGGTGGACGAACTGGGAGGGCGAGCGGCGCGAGAACTCTATTCGCGGAGCGCAGAACTGCTCGAGCAGACCGGAAGGACCGCCGCAGCCATCCGCGCCTATGCTCGCGCCGAGGATTGGGGATCGGTGGCGCGGCTGCTCAGACCCGACTCCGTACCGCTTGCCGAAGATGAAGCGCTGTGGGGCCTGCTCTCACTTCCAGGTGCCCCGACCGACGATCCGGCGCTGGTACTGGCGGGCGCCCGCCGGTTGGCACGGCACGGCCGGATTGCCGACGCGATCACCGCATTCCGTCACGCCGAAGCTCTGCTGGATGACCCCGAGTTCCGCCGCCGGTGCACAGTGGAACGCAGCGCGGCTGCGGTGTGGTTGCCACATGCGGCACTTGCTCCGATGCCCAGCAGCTACGAGACAGACAACGATTCCACGCTGCTTCGACTGTCTCTGGAACTCCGCCAGCTCACGCTACAGATCCGGGATCCCGAAGCCTCGGAACGATCACTGGTACGTGGCCTGGCACTGCTGCTGACGGGTGATCTTGTTGCTGCGGCCCAGGAGCTACGTGGCGCTGAGACCGGATGGCACTCGGCTCAGACCACGCCTTGGGAGGCGCTGGTGGTGCGTCTCGTCTCGCGACTGGTTGACCTCCTTATCCAGCCGGATGAGGTCTCCGCGGGCCAGGTCGAGGAAATCATGTTGAACGCCGACGTCGAGGGCTGGCCCTGGCTCTCCCGCCTCGCCCACAGCCTGCAGACGGCCATGCTGCTCGCTGCCGCCCCCGAGCCGTGGCGCATGTCGGCCGCGGCGGAATTGCTAGATGATCTGGAACGCCGGCAGGACCACTGGACGCTAGGTCTCTCCTCGCTCGCGATCGGTGCGGCGTACGCGCGAATCGATCAGCCCTCTCTTGCCTCGCGGACGCTTGGGCGGGCCGAGGACGTTGCGGCTGAGCTCGGGGCACCGGTCCTTGGGGCCTGGGCACGTCTGTTGCGCAGCTCTGTGGCGCTGCGGGCGAGCGCGCCGGGCAGCGAGCAGCAGGCGGCGAGCGCGCTCCGCACGGCTGCTGCGCTGGGACTGCGGCATGCGGATGATGTGCTGCAGGCGATCATGCGTCAAGATCACGCAGCTGCCCTTCGACAAGCTCAGAGCGCAGCATCACCGGCGCAGGGCGCAGCATCACCGGCGCAGGGCGCAGCACCACCGGCTGCGAGGTCGGTGCCGGGCGCGGCCGTCACAACCATGCGCTGTCTGGGCGAATTCACGCTTGCCGCTGGCGGCGTTGATCTGCCGTGGCGGGAACTGCGGCCCAGAGTGAGGGCTTTGCTGATGTTGCTCGCAATGAATCACGGCCGTCACATGCACCGCGAGCGACTCGTTGACACACTTTGGCCAGATGCGACCCTGGCATCGGGGATACGCAGCCTCCAAGTGGCTGTCTCCAGCATCAGGCAGTGCCTGAGCGCCGGCGGCATCACCGAGGATGCGCTCCGTCGGCACGGCGACGCGTACGCGCTCCAGCTGCCGTCCGCAGCTGATCAACTGGCCGACTTCGAACGACTTGCCCACGCAGCCTCGAGGGCGCAGCCGTCAGAGGCATTGCGGCTGCGACTGTCTGCGCTGGATCTCTACACCGGTGACTTGTTGCCGGAGATGGGTCCGGCGGAGTGGGTGGTCGAAGAACGGGCACGGCTCCGGCTCTTGGCCGCTGAGGTCGCATCGGAGGCGGCGCGAAGCGCGCTGGCGGCGAATGACGTGCGTACCGCACTCGATGCGGCCCGTCGCTCAGTTGTGCTCGACCCGTACCACGATTCCTCGTGGGAGCTCGTCGTAGAGATCTGCGAACGGTTAGGTGATCACAGCGCGGCCGCTGTCGCGCGGCGCGAACAGGCCCGGATCTGGGTTGATCTTGGGCTGGTGATACCGAGTCAAGATCATGCCGGTCGAGTCGCCCGGCGTTCTTGACAGCCGCTCTGCATTCACGGCCAATCAGCGCTGGGTCCAGAAGGGCCGGGTAATTTGCCTCGCCTTGAGATCAAGGTTGGTCAAGACCTCTCCATCACTCACCCGTGTCAACCAGAGGTCGAAGGTGCTGCCCGGACCGCCGAAAGCGGACTTGCGATTGGAAATGATCAGTAGGTTCTTGTTGTCGGGCGACCAGACTGGTTTGAAATCCGCGGCCGGGGTGGTGGTAACCGCTCGAGCCGCAGTCCCGTCGGCATTCATCACGAAGACATCCTCGTTCGTGCCCCCTCCCGGGTTCGGAACCTTCCGACGGAAGGCGATCTGATTTCCGTCCGGAGACCACGCTGGATCGGCATCGACGCCGTCCGCGGATTTAGTCAACTGCTTGGGGTTGCCAGTCCCGATCATCGGCAGCGTATAGAGTGCACCGCCATTGACACCGGGATCGTCGCTGGCCCAATAGAGAACCGTTTGACCGTCAGGTGAGATGCCAGCGTCACCGATCTTGTTCTTCTCCGCATCCAGGCGTCGAATCAACCTGCCGTCCAGCCCAACGACCAACAAGCCGAACTTGTTCTTGCTCAGCTGGCAGGTGATCAAGATGACGTTGGGGTCGGTCAGGCTCCAGGACGCGTGCGCCACGTTGTCACAGCCAGCTGGATCGCGATTGAACAGCTTCCGGTCGCCGGAGCCGTCCGCGGCCATCACCCGCAGCTTGCCGGCGTTGGCGTAGATGATCGTATTGCGGGTTGCCTGCATGACCGGATTCGAGTTGCCCCCTTCAGGGCTCGGCAGCTCGGCTTGTTTGATCTTGCCCTCGGTGTCGACCAGGTAGAGAGGCCGGTCAGGCCCACCGTCGAATCGCATCGGGACGATGACTTCACTCTCCGGAATCGCCGCCGACGACGGCAACTTCTGAATAGGGCTAGCGGTGGGTCCTCCGCTTGAGGTTGCGGTCGCAGTCGGGCTACCGCTCAGAGTCGGCGACAGGCTGGCATTGGGGGTCGGCGATACCGAGGCCGCGGCAGTTGGTGTCGGGAAGAAGATGCTCGGCGAGGCTGTGGTGCTACCCGGTTCACCCCTTCCAGCGATCAGGAACCCGACGCCGACCGCTATGCCGACGAGCACCAGCGCTCCGGCGATGATCAAGATCAACCTGCCGCGGGATCCGCCGGGACCTTCATCCCCGGGTCCAGGTGGGTAGCCGCCGGGGCCGCCTGGACCCCGCGCACCGTAGGGCTGGGTTGGGGGTGTCCCGGGCGAGTAGCCGGGCGCGCGACCACCAGGGCTGCCAGGGCCGCCCGGGTACTGGCCGGGCGGGTACTGCCCCGGTGAGGGAGCGGATCCAGGTCGCGGCATGGGGCTTCCGGGCGGACGCTGTGCCGGCGGATATGAGCTTGATGCCACAGACGCCTGCGCCCACGGCGGCAAGGGTGATGAGGGTGTGGCGGCGTACGCGGCCTGGCCAGGGATGGTCTCTGCTACGTCTGAGTCGTCCGAAGTGAAGTAGTCGAAGATGAGGTGGTCGGGCATCGTCTCTTCCGGGATAGGCGCAGGTGCCTCAGCGGCGGGCACGGGCGGATGATCGACAGTGTTGGCTGGGGCCATTGGAGCGGTGATCACGGTGGCGGCATCCTCCGCCGGTTGAGTGATCACCGTAGTAGCGTCCTCTGCCGGTTGAGTGATCACTTCGGCCGCAGCTGTGGGCTCTGGTGCAGGTTGCGGCTGGTCGGCCGTCGGTGCTCCTTGATCAACTGGAGCCAGGTCTTCGCCGGTGGACGACGCATCGATTGTTGGCAGCATGGCTGCCCCACCGGCCGTGACCGCGCCGGCATGTGCAGCGAGCAGGCTTCCGATGGCGATGTCGTACTCGGGATGCGTACCGAGGGCAATCGATACTCCGTCGAACTCGCGCTGCAGCAGTTCGGCGACGATGGGCATTCGGCAACAGCCGCCGACCAGAATGATCGCGGCGAGGTCGCTCGGCTGTACGCCAGCGTTGTGCAACACGCGGCCGGTCATTCCAACACTCTCCCGGAGTGCAGGCCTGACCAGTGACACGAACTCCTGTCGGCCAAGGGAGATCGTGGAGTTGTATCCCGGCAACGACACCGGGACCTGCGCCTCGGTCGCGGTCGAGAGTGCCTCCTTCGCTTGCGTACAGGCGCGTCTCACCTCGGCCAACCGGCGCCGCGAGTCAGGGTGATCCTTGTCGAGCTCGCGTCCACGATCGCCGAGATTGTTGAGCACCAGCCGGAAGACGGCCTCATCGAAGTCGGCGCCCGATGGATGATCGGTTCCCTCGCTCGTGAGGATTCGCGTGCCGTCTGGAGTCTTCTCCAGCACCGTGGCCTCGCACGAGCCGGCGCCAAGGTCGTACACGACGACTCGCGCGCCGTTGTTCAGCGACTCGCGTGCGGCGTAGGTGGCGACGGCTGCCTCTGCGTCTGTGCTGTGACTTACAGTGCCGAGGTTGGCAGCGGTGATGGCCCGATCGAAGCACTCGACCCGATACTCGTCCCAATGCGCCGGATGACTGACCACCGTCGCGCTTGGCGGTTGGTGTTGTTGGGCAGTGGCCTGAGCAACAACGAAGCTGATCAACGCGGCTGTCGCCTGCTCCGCGGTGATCTCCTGCCCGCCGACCACCATGGGCACATCGGTTCCCAGCTGTCGCAATGGATCGATGATCATGCGCGACGGGTCGTTGGCGCCACGCTCAGCTGCCGTGTCACCGGCAAGGAATTGGCCATCACCGGCCAGAAAAACCACCGATCGGGTCTGCTGCGAGCGAGAGCCGAGGCCGACCAATTGCACCGGCGCGCCATCGACAGCGATCGACGCGACGGTGTTCGTCGTGCCAATGTCGATGCCTAGCCGATAGGCCATATCTGGTTCTCCTGGTCACCCGGTCGGCTCATCGTAAAGCGCCGATACCGACAGGAGTGGTTTCGTGACCAGACGGATACAAGCCGCCTGCGCCTGCTCAGGCGGGTTGCACCGACATGCGATGGCGGACATGGGCTGGCTTGACGGATCGGATCAGGGCATCGAGGCGATCCAGGTCGACCTCCTGACCGTCGGCTGGATGGACGACGACACTCAGCATTTCCTGCGGCTCGCCTGGCAGCGAACCGCCCGGGCTTGGTGACCAGCGCGCCCCACCGGACTCGCTGACATCAACGGGCATGCCGAGCGCGTTCTCCAACTCGGTCGCGATGCTGCGCCGAGTGCCGCGGGTGGCGTTCAGCGTGCCGGCGATCTGCAGCTCGTAGCGTTGCCGGGCCTGCTCGACGTTGAGATCAACTCCCAGTCCGAGCCACTGCGCCAGCCACGGAATCATGTCCTCCGGGGTGGTCGCGGGATCAAGGTAGTTCGCAAACGTGTCGAGCGTCAGCACCGCCGGCGCCAGCAAGTCGTCGAAGCTCGCACACAAGCTGCCCGCGAACGGATCCTCGCTCAGCATTGACGGCAGCGTGTTGACCAAGGGATGCGGGCTGGCCAGCTCGGCGATCATGCCCCTCACCGCGTCACCCGTACCTGATGATCAAAGGAGTAGACCAGCCCGGTCTCGGGCAGATCCATTCGGTCCACGGCGGCCGAGCGACGGCCAGTATCGGCCTCCGCGGGAAACAGCGCGACGCGTATCTCGCGGGACATGTCCACCCCAGGAATCCGGGCCAGCGCTGCATGCACCTCATGAGACTGCACCGACCGCCCGAACGGCCAGCCGGTCCCATCGGGCCCGCCGATCAGCGGATGGTAGAGCCGGTAGAGCGCTCGCAGCACGTCCGTCCGCACCTCTGCCGGGTCGAACCGCGGCCGCGAACTGAGGCTTACCACCGCAGTCAGCCACAAATAGTCCGGCGGCTGCACCAGCAGCCGAGTGCCGACCAGCCGGCGCTCGTCGAGGCTGTTACTGATCCGCTCCAGGATCTGCCACGGCGGATCAAGATCAGCTCGCTCGATCCGGCCGATGGCGTCGCTTGCCACATGCGGCACCACGAGTACGCGCACGCCGGACGCCGTCCCCTCCTCCGCGACGCAATGGACCCGTGCGGCGTCAGGCGCAACGTCGCGAGCCAACTCCTCGAAGTCGCCAGCGGTCACGGCGCGCCCGCGCGACCGCAGCAGCAACGGGCCGCGCGCCTTGGCATCATCCAGGGTCTCGGCTTCGGCCCCGCCGATGGCGGGCGACCGGTTCTCCACGCGCGACACGTACGGGATGCTGGTCTTCAGGACTCGGACTTGACCGCGTGCCACGTTGCCGGCTTGGCCACCGCCGGTTCGGTACGACTCCAGCCGCAGCACCGCTCCGGCCGGCGGTATCGCGCCATGGCGCTGCAGACCACCACCGATGGTGCGGAGTGCCGGCCCGAAATGAATCTCACCGGCGTAGGCATCAACGCGGAAGTGTCGATCGTCGGGACCGGACAGGGCAAAGTGCGGCACCTCGGTCCAGAGCTGCTCCTCCTCACCCTCCGTAACGATGATCGAGAGCGCTTTGTCGGAAGCGACAACCGGGCGGCGCTGCAGTGTAAAGCGCTGGGCCGGCGTGCCGTCGGAACGGCCCAAGATCTCGCCGTGCACCACCTCGGCATTCACCGTCGGCGCGGTTCCGCCGATGGTGTGCGCCTCTACGTCGATCACTGTCGGCGATTCGATATAGGTCGGCACATCCGGAGGCGCCTCGATCAGCCGGCACCGCAGCCAGCCCGCCCGCTCCTTGGCGATCACCGAGGCCTGATGGTTTTCCGGCACATGCAAGATCACGTCGCCCGGCTTGTTGAGACCGCCGGTCTCGTCGGAGTCGAGGTCGCAGGCAGTCCAGCCCGCATCGGTCCAGGCTTCCCACACGATTGGTGGGCGCCGGGGATCGACCCCGCGACCGGACACCTTGCAGTCCAGCCGGAGCAGCACTGCGCAGGAGGGCACAGCCTCCGAGAGACCGATCAACAGCGCGTCGCCGATCATGGGATTGGCACTGAAGGCTCGGAATCCGCCGCGGCCGAGGGTCATCGTGGTGTCGACCGGCGGCGACTGGTTGGACTGAGTCGCCGCATGGGCGAACTCGCAGGGGATGATCGCCAACTCTCGGGTGGTGCTGAAGACGACGGGATCGGAGATGTCGGTACGCGGCGTAGCCACCTGACTCTCGGCTCGGACCAGCACCGTCTGCGGCTGGGGAGCGGAGAGCCAGAACGTGGTTTGGCCGCGAGCGGCAGCCGGCGGGCGAAGCTCCACCCCGATCAGTTCTAAGAACTTGATGTAGTTGAGGTCGGGAACCCGATTGAGGCGATAGATCAGTTGATCAACCATCTGCGCCACCGCCTCGATGAGGGTGACGCCGGGATCGGAGACATTGTGATCGGTCCAGGTGGGGCAACGCTGCTGGACGAGTCGCTTGGCGTCATCGACGAGATCTTGGAAAGTCCGGTCGTCCAGGTTGGGTGCGGGGAGCATGTCCTAGAAACCTCCAGCGAGGAGCATCGGTCTCCTCGAATCGGTGGCCGTTGTGGTGGCAACCGCTGGGAGCGGTTCCTCCTGACTGGGGATGACATAGAACGGGAAGACCAGGTTGCGCGGGTCGTTGAGCCCGCGTACCTGATAACTGATGTCGACGTACAGCACCCCAGACTCCATGGCATTGAAGCTGACGCCGACATCGAGTACATCGATCCGCGGCTCCCAGCGCTCCAATGCCTGGCGCACGTCGTACGCGATCTGGCCGGCGGTTGCCGAGGTAGCGGTGTTGAAAACATGATCATGGATGCGGCAACCGAACTCCGGTCGCATGGGCCGTTCGCCGCAGGCAGTTCCCAGGATCAGCCGGATCGCCTGCTCCAGCTCGCGATCGGAGTTGACCAGTGCTACCCCCCCGGTGGCGTCGGTGCCCAGCGGATAGGACCAGCCGGCGCCAATGAAATCAATCTTGGCGGCTGTGGTCGGGGCGGCGGCGGAAGACATGATCAACCGCCGATCAATACGGTCGGGGCGCCCATGATGATCGGGGCACCGCAGCCGGACAGGTCTCCCATGCGGGCCGCTGGCATACCGCCGATCAGGACGGTCGGGCAGCCGGGTGGCACGATCACCGTCGGTGGATGGACCGCCGGGGGTGGGAACGAGCAGATATGCGGCGTACCGACTGTGGCCGCCGGCATGCCGCCGATGAGGACTGTCGGCACCCCGGGTGGCCCGATGACGCCGGGGTGGCCCGTGGGGTCACCTACGCGAGCTGCTGGTGGCATGGGCGTGGACCCTCTCTCATTTTGCGTTAGCCGTCTTGAGACGACTAACGAGTGTGATTTCGGCGCTAGAGACACGCGTTGGCCGTCTTGGGACGGCAAACGTCAGTCCGATCAGTTGATACGGACCATGGCTGCCTGGATCGAACATGAGGCGCCCCCTTTCACCTCGGTGGAGCCGCTGCCCTCGAGCTTCGCGCTGACCCCGCTCAGGCTGAGTTGGCTGCCGGCCTTCACGTCTACGGCACCACCTCCCCCATCGACGGTGATGCCGCCTGTGGCCTTGAGTGCAATCTGGTTGCCCTTGAGCTCCATGTTCGCGCTCGCGGAGTCGATCGTGACGCCTTGCGTTCCTTCGATCACGACCCTGCCGTCAGCATGCAGAGTGATCGTGGTCCCGCTATGATCCATGATCAACTTGAGTTTCTCGTCTGTGGTCGCGACCCGTACGCCTTCCTTGCCCGAGGCGTCCACAAGATCAACTCGATGCCCCAGCCGGGAGACCATGGAACGCCGATTGATTCGGCCAGTACCGCCGTCGACCAGATCCATCGGACCGCGGGGCATGGTGTCGATCCCGTTGAAGAGTCCACCGATCACCGTGGGCCGGCGGAAGTCTCCCTGTTCGAACGCGACCAGCACCTCGTCGCCGACCTCCGGCAGCACCTGCCAGCCACGGTCCTTGCCGGCACCGCCCTGCACGGTCCGTGCCCAGTCACTGACGTAGTCCTCTGACAGCCAGGGGAATGTGATCTTGACCCGCCCCGCCTGCTCCGGATCGGCCGCGTCGCTCACCTGCCCGATCACGATGCCGGTTGGCGCCTTGCCGCGCCCATTCGAGGTCAGACCGAGCAGTGTTCGGTCGCGTCGCCCAGTCACCGAGAAGGAGGTTGTGTAGCCGGTGAGCGGATCGAAGCGATGCCGCGATGTTGTGATCGTGTACTTCCCATCGAACGGCTCCCCGAGTCCGTCGACGCTCACCGCGGCCCCCGCACGGAGCTTCGGATTTCCGCGTGCTGTGCCCTCGAACTCGGCGAACGCGCTGGCCACCTCATCGGCGAGAGCCTTTGCCGCCTCGTCGACCTCGGCCTGGGTGCGATACGGCACATCGGTCGCCACGTACGTCGGGTCACCGAAGGTTTTGGCCAATGCCTCCGAAGTAACGGTCGGCAGCTCGATGCGTGTAGTGGTCGCAGGTTCGGTCGCGGTCAGCGCGATCTTCGTCGCAACATCCCAGCCGCGCACCTCCACCTTCCCGACCTGGCCTGCCGACGTCAGGATCGAGCGAAACCGCAGCAGGTCCTTGCCAAGCTGCAGCACCAATGGATCCGTGTTGGCTGTGCCGCTCGCGGGTGGCGCGGCGCTCGCCACGGCCGGCGATGAGAAGGAGAACTTGCCTTCGCGTACGGCGACATCGAGATTGTTGGACCGAGCCAGTGCCGAGAGCACCTCCCAATCGGTCTGCCCCGCCTGGCTGTAATGATCAAAAACTGTCTTGGTGGCAGTCACCTCACCGATCCGAAGCCCAACTCGCTGAGCGATCTTGGTGGCGATGTCGGAGGCCGTCATCTGCTGGTAGCTCGCAGTGCGCCGGCCCCGGAAGAACCGGTGGGTCTGGTCGTACCCGCGAATGACGGTGAACGTGCCGCCTGTGTCGTACTCCGCCTCCAACGCCGTGACCTCACCTGAAATCAGTGGTTCTGGCTTCGGCGCTCCAGCCACCTGAACACTGACCTTGATCAAGGAGCCAACCTTCGCGGCGGACTTGGACAGCACCATCCGGTTGGGATCCCGGAAGCGCAGGACGAAAGTGTCCGGCAACTGCTTGCTGTCATCGACGTATGCGGATACCAGCAGTGTGGCGATGTCCTCTGGCAACGGATTACTGTCGATCTCGACCAGGCAGGTGTTCGTGATGCTCATCGCGCGAGTTCCTCGGGCGAGGGCAAGAGCAGCACTGTTCCGGTGGGCACGCGGAGCGGGTCGTCGATCTCGTTGAATGCCGCGAGCCGTCGCCAGGCATTCGGGTCACCGTATTCGGCGAACGCCACGGAGGCCAAGCTGTCGCCGGCGATCGTACGGTGGACGCGGCGCACTTCTTTGCTGCCTGAGCTGGGGTTTTGCTTGCGGAACTTCTCCCCTGGCATCTCCTCCAAGCTGACGCTACAGGCGGCGCGGATCGGCATGCCGTCGGAATTGAACAAGGTGAACTTTGCGCTGACCGAGGTCACTACCGCGGGGAAGCTGGAGATCGAGCCCCAGTGCAGTACGACGATCGGCGGGGATGGCTTCTTCTGACCTGCGCTCTTCTCGGTGGCTACGCAGCAAGAAAGCAGGCTCTCCACTGCCTTGACCACCGAGCCGTCCTGGGTACTGGTGGCGTCGAAGAACATCTCCAGCGTCATCTTGGACGGCTCCGGACCAGTGAACTCGGGGGGCCCAGCCGTTTTGGACCCTTTAGTTGGCTTGCGCTCCCACTTGGCCGACTTCGTGATGGTGACTTCCTTGGGATTGAACTGGAAAGGCACCGTGCCACGCTGCGCACCGGCGTCGCCGCCACCACTCGGCGAAGGCGATGGGTCGTAGAGGCTGAGCTGTGCTTTCTGCAGCTGCGCAGGGGCTGCGGCTGCCTTGTCGCCGGGGAGTGCTTTGTTATTCTTGGCCGCAGCCATCAAGGCAATTGGGGTGGTCATCTCAGGTCAGCCCTTCCCGGGCAGGAAACCGTGGTGCGCGAGTTCGACGGTCTCGGTGGCCACCTTCGGGCTGTCCGGATTCAGGCTCGGACCGGACCACCTCACCGGGATGACTCCGTCGAGATTCCAGGTGGCGACCTTCTGGCGGTCGCCTGTCATGGCAGTGATCGTCGCGGTTTGGCGTTTGACGCCGTTCGCAAAACTGCAGAGCCAGGCGGTCAACTTGGCGCTGTGCTCGCCAACCGGGCGGCTCAACTTGACATTGCTGTACTTGATCCGGGTCGGCAGCTGATGGACAAATCCGTTGTTGCCACCCTCCTCGCGCTGCTCGATGACTACCTCGAGACCAAGTCCCTCGCACGTGTTGAACCAGCCCAACTCGTCATTGTCGATGCGTACGGAGAAACAGACGCTGACTGCCGGATCCTTCTCGGTCGGTTCCTTCTGATCACTAGGCATCGGTCACCACTCCTGCTCGTTCTCGGTCCAACCACAACTCAGCACGCAGCCGCGCCGTGAGTGGTTCGTAGAGCCGCCGGGCCAGCTCGTCAAGGTCGGGCGGCTTCGCTCCGGCCGCTGCCGGCGCCACTGTCGATGACGAGGCTGGCGGCGTGGCGGGCGTAACGACGGGATCTGAGGTTGCTGGGGCCGTTCCCTCGGCGGGTTGAAGCTGGACGCTGGTGAATCCGTCCTCTGCCGGCGATCCGGCTTCGCTGTCGCCTGCGGCGCCGAACATCGCACCAAAAGACATGGCCACGGCGGGTTCCGACCCGGTCGAGACAGCCTGCGCGATGGTCTGAGGAATCGCGGGTCCAACGGCGACGGTCCGACTCGATGCAGTCGAACGAAGAGTTGGGTACGTGGACGCGGTTGCCGGGAGCCGGGAGACACTTGGGAGGGAGCTGTGCCGAAATGACTGGATGGATTCCGCAGCGGCGGCTCGCGTAGGGATGGTCAAGGGTTCTGGCACGACGGCCGGTCCGATTGGAGCCTCGGGAACGGCTCGCTGGGTTAGCACCTCCGCACCCGCCGCGCCCACGGGAGTGGTCTTGACAGCCGGTTTCGGTGGCGCGTACTCCCGGACCGCCTCCGACCCCGGCCTTGCGGGCTGTGACCGTACGACTGGCTCCGGCAAGATCGCTGCGCTGGTGGGCGCCGGCTCGACTGCCTCCAGACGCTGTATCGGGGCTTCAGCCACTGTTTCGTGGGTCTGCGTTTCGCGCCTTGGGACGGCTAACGAGTGTCCGGATGGGGAATTCGACCCTCGTTTGCCGTCTTGAGACGGCAAACGTTGGGCAGTGGGTGCTGTTGTTGGAGCCGTCGCTGGGATCGGGCCGCGGGTACTGGGCAGGGGCTGGCCAGCATGAGGCGAAGTGTGCCTGGTCGCGCCGGAACGCTGAGCTGGAGTGACCTGTGGCGTCACGAATTGCACCGGCTGTACTGGCGGCGCGACCGGAGGGGACACGCGTTCAGTCATGGTAGTCCGCTGGAGGGCGAGCGGAGTGTCCGTTGGCCGTACGCCGAGCGTCGGGGTGTTACGGACGATCGGTAATTGAAGTTCAGAACGCCGCTGCACCATGCGCCCTGAGCCTTCCTTCATGCGCCCTGAGCTTTCCTTCATGCGCTCTGAGCTCGTCGAAGGGCGAGCATCCCGCGCTTCGACGGGCTCAGCGCTCATACTTATGGGCTCAGCGCTCATGTCCAGAGGCTCAGCGCTCATCTCAGCAGGCTCAGCGCTCAGATTCATTGGCTCAGCGCTCAGATCAGCAGGCTCAGCACGCATTTCCACGGGGACGTCCTGGCGGGTGATCGCTTCTGCGAATCCGCTCAGGGGCACCGACTTCGTCGGGGGCGCCACAGATCGGCTGACCACCGGCAGCTCCCTGCCCGTTGGGCCGGGGCTCGGCCCGGGCCGTCGTGGAGCAGCTGCACTTTCACGGACCAGCGGCAGCTCGGGATCAGCTGGCCGCTGTACTGATTGCGCTACCACCGGAACTTCCCGGCTCGGCGTCACCGGCGCTGCAACCCTAGATCCATGATCAGCTGAGAAGGTGGGCGGTGCGGCAGCAACGTCAGACTCCGGTGTCGATAGCTCGATCTCTGGCAGCTCCAACGGAACCGTCGCCAGCTCGGCGGGGTCGGGCGTGATCACACTTCGCTGCACGGTGAGCCCCGCGCCTGTCGAGGGGACGGCTCGTCTGGGCACGACAGACTTCGGCCGCGGTGGCACCGTCAGCTCCGGACCTCCGGGATGCGCATGCGGCACACCAGGCGAGACAAGACCGTCAACCAGACCGCCGGCTTCCGGATCAACCTGATGAGCCAGCGGAGCGAGGAAGCTCGGATTGGCGTACGAAGACAGTGAGTCGCGGAAGTCGTTGGTGATCGCAACCGGGCGGAGTGAATCGGCGAGTGTACGTTGCAAGGCAGGCAGGTCGCGCCAGGCACCGACGGGCTCAGCTGCACCAATGATCAAGGGCGCAGCCGGCACAGCAGGTGCAGCCTCGGCAACCGGCTCTCGCCGGTTCCGGCCCAGCTGCCACCACGCCATTCTTGGTTACCTCCTACTCGTCAAGCGCCTGGTCAGTCCGCTTGGATCCGGGTGTTGAGCGCACCGATCTGCGCCACGAAGCGCTGCCGCTCGAGATGATCAAGATCGAGGATCTCGTCACGCGACCAATGCAGGTAGTAGGCGACGTACGCGACCTCCTCATAGAGCCGATCGGTCGCGTACGTCTCTATTCCCCCAGGCGCCCACCCGAGACGTCGACGGCGAACCGGTGCGAGCACGAGGGACAGGTGACGGCGGCGCGGGTGTGACCCTCGGTGTTGACCCGGCGGTAGAGGTCCTGCAGGAAGGCCAGGTCGGCGGCGAACAGGTTCTCGACAATCCCCGCGTGTACGTCAGTGATCGTCCCGATGCGGGTGATCACCCGGGCCAGCAACACCACAGTCAGGTATGCGGAGTTCTCGCGTACTCGATCATCACGCAACGGGATCAGCTCGTCTCGTGCTGTAGCGAGCCGCATCGCACCATCGCGATGCACCGTCCCCGACGCGTCGACATACCCGCGCGGCAAGACGAAGGAGAACTCGGTGATCAGCGGCTCTGGCTCGGGCGGTGCATCGGAGTTCCCAGGTTGTCCTGCTACCGCCTCCGGGAGCACATCCGCAAGCGAACCGCGACGCATTATTCGACCTCGATGCTCTCGCAGGTCAGGACCAGCTTCTCAGACAGGTAAGAGGTGTCGCCGGCCTTCAGGCTGCTGATCTCGAGACTCTTCGGCCAGGCGTTGGTCAGCTTGTAGCGCTTCACCGGCTTGCCCTGGAAGTCGAAGACGATGATCGCGCCGCCCTTGCGGACGTCCTCCATCTTGCCGAAGCGGCTGTCCTTGATCCAATTTTCGAAGCTCTGGTCCTCGGTGAGACCGCGGGTCAAGGTGACGTCGGGAGCCTTGGGACGCCCCGGCAGCCGGCGGATCTGGTACTTGCCGTCCGGACCGTTCTCCTTGTACTCGACGACGTCCTGCTCCAGCTTGAGCCCGGTGACCTCGCTTATCGCCTTGATCGTGATGCCGTCGAACTCCAGTCCGAATGAATGGCCGACCCCGCTGTCGCCTTCTGGTAGTGGCATGTTGTCTACTTCCTCTCTCTTGACTTCGACTTGTCAGCGTCGGTGACTGCTTGAGCGACCATGGACGCTGACAACTCGGCGGTGGTGGTGGGGTTACTCGCTGACCAATGAGGTGCCGCCGGAGAACTGGGCTAGCCGGAAGATCACGAACTCCGCCGGCTTGACCGGCGCCACACCGATCTCACACACCACCTGGCCTGCATCGATGCCCTCGGCAGGGTTGGTTTCGTCGTCGCACTTGACGTAGAACGCTTCGTCCGGGGTGGTGCCGAACAGCGCACCGGCCCGCCACTGCATGACCAAGAAGGCGGCGATAGTACGTCTGATCTTGGCCCACAGTGCCTCGTCGTTGGGCTCGAAGACCACCCAGTTGGTGCCGTTCAAGATCGACTCCTCGAGGAAGTTGAACAGCCGCCGGACGTTCAGGTAGCGCCAGGCCGGATCGGAGGAAAGGGTGCGCGCGCCCCAGACACGGATGCCGCGGCCTGGGAAGGCGCGGATGCAGTTGATGCCCTCCGGGTTCAGTAGATCCTGTTCGTTGCGCGTGATGTTGATCTCAAGATCAACGGCACCGCGCACCACCTCGTTGGCCGGGGCTTTGTGCACGCCGCGAGTGTCGTCGTTGCGGCTCCAGACGCCTGCCATGTGACCCGACGGCGGCATGAAGGACAGCAGACCGGTCGCCGGGTTCATGGTCTGGATCCACGGCCAGTAAAGGGTCGCGTACATCGAGTCGTACCGCGCCTTGTCGACCCGCCACTCCTTGATCTGTTGAGCATTGAATCCTGGCGGCGCATCCAGGATGGCAACTCGATCACCCATCAGCTCGCAGTGCGCGATCATCGCGGTATGCACTGCTTGCACGGTGTCAAGATCGATTGCTCCCTGCTGGTAAGCGCTCATCAGGTCCGGTACGCAGAGCATGGTGACCTCTTCGACGGCCTCGAGGCCTGCGAAGCCGGTACGGTCGGCGACGTCGCCGACGTAGTCGTCGGCGCTCAACCGTGTCGACGGCAAGGCTGCAGCGCTGGGCGGCGCGGCCAAGGCGGTCTCGCTATTGGGCAGCCGCTCGATGGCACCGCTGCTGGTCTCTTCGAGATTGATCAACTTCGAGGTCGCGTTGACCATGGTGACGACGCTCTGCTTGCCCTTGCCGAGTTGCGCGTTGTCGAATTCCTCGACCACTTGACCACTGCGCTTGACCAAGAGCTTGAAGGCCTCGGGACCAGGATTGTCCCCGCCCGCGTCGGCGATCTCGACGCTTACCTCGCCCGGCTGCACCGCCGGATCGATCACCGTCACCTTGAGTCGGCCAATCTGTGCGGTCGGTGCAGCGGCAAGTTCCTTCGCCTTGGCGCTCCGTGGCGCCGGTCCGCTGGAGCTGGCGTCCTGTCCGATTCTGACGACATAGCAGTTGCCGCCGCCGTTCATGAAGTATCCGTAGACGGACTGCGCCAGGTAGCTGCCGGCCACGAAGCCGCCGAACATGTTGTTGAACTGAGTCCAGTTGCTGATCAAGATCGGCCGGTTGAACGGTCCGGACTCGGCCAGGCCGACGAACGCGGCCACGGCGGTTCCCACCCCCGCTATTGGGCGCGCTCCCGCGGCGACTTCCTCGACGTACACCCCTGGGGACTGGTAGGTCGGCATGCTGGCTCCTGACGATGAGACGGTGATCAAAATCAAGGCACAGCACACGGAGTAAGTGCCTTTGGAAGTAGCGTCCTCCCGCGCGCGTACCAGCGGTACGGCCTGGTGGACGCGTCCTGGGGCACGGTGTTTTGCCCGAGTGGGCAAGCTGTGATCACCAACGCCATCGCTGCGCATCAAGATGCGCTAATTTTGCCATCACAATGCTAGAATGACGACATGAGGACGACGATCAATCTCGATGACGATGTCGCCAGCGAGGTGGCCAAACTTCAGCGGGAACGTGGCCTCGGGCTCTCAGCCGCGGTCAATGAACTGGCACGGGCGGGCTTCCAGACGACTCGACAGAAATATCACTACGAGCACATGTCGTACGACATGGGTGCACTACTTGATCTTTCCGATGTTGCCGACGTGCTGGAGCTCCTCGATGAAGCCGATCGGCCATCAGGCACTGCGCATGCTTCTTGACGCCAATGTTCTGCTCTATTCGGTCGACAGGGGCTCCAGTCATCACACTCCGTGCGCCGACTGGGTCCGCAGCGCCTTTACCGGCCCGCGACGCATCGCCCTGCCCTGGCAGACCATAGGCGCCTTCCTCCGCATTGCGACCCACCCCCGCGTGTTCTCTCGCCCCCTATCCTCCGAAGCTGCCTGGGCCATGATCGAGCAATGGTTGACCGCGCCACACTGCTGGGTTCCAGAAGCATCAGAGCGGACCGCTCGCATTCTTGGCGAGCTGATCAACAAACTCGACGTTCGGGGCAATCTGATTACCGATGCCCAGCTTGCCGCGCTCGCGATCGAGCACGGCGTTCCAGTCGTCTCAGTCGATTCGGACTTTGCGCGATTCAGGGAGATTCGCTGGATCAACCCTCTGCTCGCATGATCAGCCCGACGTAGGCTCCCTTTGTGTCGATCGGGACACTCGTCAATCCACGTGTCAGCCTGGCAAGAGCGGTACGGGAACGCATCGCCGGGGACTTCGAGGCGCAGCACGCCGAGATTTGGCGCGAGGGCGAGCGATGGTTCAACGACCAGGATGTGATCTGGCGCGTGCACGGCGACACCTCGGTCTTCGTCGCTGCGATCCGGGCGTTACTACTGCAGTCGCTCCATCCGGTAGCAATGCATGCGGTCGCCGAACACGCAGGCTTCGAAGCCGATTTCTGGGGACGACTGCAGCGCACCACCAGATATATCGCGTTGACCACCTACGGCACAGTGCGTGATGCGGAGCGCGCAATCGCAGCAGTCAGAGCGGTCCATCGCCGGGTAACGGGCACCACTCCAGATGGCAAGCCGTACTCGGCCGATGACCCGCACCTGTTGATGTGGGTCCACGTCGCCGAGGTGGACAGCTTCCTTTCGGCCTTCCAGGCCTTCGGTGCTGAGCAGCTGAGCCCGGCCGAGGCGGATGAGTACGTACGACAGGCCGGATCCGTTGCCGCCCGGCTGGGTGTTGTCGACCCTCCTCTCACCGTGCTGGAGCTGACCGACATCATCGAGAGCTACCGACCGGAGCTCAGTGGATCAGGTACCGCCCGACGGGCGAGCAACCTGCTCCTGGTCCAGCCACCGTTCGCCGGTCTGGCTCGGGCCGGCTATCACATGCTGGCCGTCGGCGCCGTCTCGACTCTGCCGGCATGGGCCCGGGTTGAGCTGCGGCTTCCGACGCTGCCAGTAACCGAACGGGTCCTGATGAGACCGCTGGCCCGCTCCGCCATGCGAGCACTGCGCTGGGCCCTGGAGCCACCGCCCGCCGATCTGTCAGAACGCATGACCCAAAGCTCACCTGGCATCTGACAAGTCGGCGGTAGGGGGCCAAGCAGTAAGGCGGCCGAGGAGTCGGCGACCAGATTGGCCTGATCGCCGCGGGATGTTCCAAGGCGCAAGGCGCTGGATACGTTGGCCGTCTTGAGACGGCAAACGAGGTGAGATCGGCAGAAGGCACACCCTGGCCGTCGTGAGACGGCAAACGTGGCACGAGTCGCAGCGAGAAGGCTGAATTCAGCCGTCGCCGGCTCCCTGTCTAGGCAGACTCAGCCCGGCGCGGCGGCAACGGTCCTTCGCCTCGGCCCGCGTCAGAGTCACCGTCGGAAAGAAGACGATCCTGCCAGTCCCGTACCTTCAGCACGACCTTTCGGCCGTCGGCGAGGCGCAGGCCAACCACCTCGGACAGGTAACCCGCCTCGAACAGTGTCGCGACCGGTCCACTACCGAGTAGCCGGCACCACATCGCGACCAGGGACGAATCCACCATGCCGATTGACCGACCGACCACATCGGTCGTATCAGGCCGGGCCCCCTTCCTCTCTTTCTTCGTCACCCTCGCGCTGAACGAAGAGTCCTTGCACCGGCTCTTCGGTTTCTTCCCCCTCAGCCCGCTGTACGAACAGACCCTGGACCGGTTCCTCTTCCTCTTCTTGCCGCTGCACAAATATCCCTTGTACGGCAGCCTCCTCCTCGGCGGCATGCCGCTGCACCGAAGGGCCAGCGGCCGGGGCGGCAGCCGTCTGCACCGGCGTGGGCGCAGACATCACCCGATCGGCGTTGGCGGCGGCATCCCGTTCAAAGCGGTCGCCAGGGTCGCTGAGCTTGATACCGCCAGGCGCCGAAGTACCGTCCACCGGTCCACTTCGCTGCTGGACAACGTGGGTCAGCTCGTGGGCCAACGTGGTCTTGCCCTGCTGAGTGGACGGGTCGTACGTGTCGCGCTGGAAGACCACATTGGAACCGACGGTGTAGGCGTGCGCATTGACCGCGGTCGCCGAATCAGCAGCAGCGGTGTCGTCGTGCACGCGTACGTCTGAGAAGTCGTGTCCGAGGCGGGCTTCCATCTCCGTGCGTACCTCAGGCTCCAGCGGGCGGCCGCCGGAGTTGATCACGTCATGCACCGGTGAACGCTCTTCTTCCATCAGTGAGGTCACAGCACCATTGCCGACGGTGCGTTGCAGGCCGAGGATGGCATCCGCGTCGAGCACGTCACCGCGTCCATGCAGAACGGCCCGGCCTGGGTGGGCTTCGCGGTCATTCTCGATCCGAGATCCCTTGGGGCGCAGCGAATCCTGCTGCTCGTCGTTCAAATGGCGATGCATGGGTCGACCTCCTCAGCCGTTTCAACTTTCGCACGTCATCGGGTGAGTGGGTAGTAGTGGCCGAACTCGCGCTCCAGCACCAGCCGGCCCAGCTTGCGGTACTCCTGCTCCACGGCAGCGATCAGCTGCTGCATCGTCACCGAGGTACCCGCGGCTGCCGCTAGATAGGCCGCCGTGGTAGCTGCTGACCGGATGTTTCCGCCGGCCATCTCGAAGGATTCGGCGAGGAAGTCCAGATCAAGATCATCAGCCAATGGCAGCGGTGGCGCCAGGCAATGGACCCAGAGCGCCTGCCGCAATTCCGGCGTCGGTGCCGGGAAGTCGATGATCGCGTCCAGCCGACGGGTGAAGGCTTCATCGATGTTGGCTCGCAAGTTGGTGGCCAGAACCGCCAGTCCGTCGAAGGTCTCCAGCCGCTGCAACAAGTACGCACTTTCGATGTTGGCGTAACGATCATGAGCATCCTTCACGTCGCTGCGCTTGCCGAAGATCGCATCGGCTTCGTCGAAGAACAGCACGGCGTTCACGCCACCCGCCTCGGCGAAGATGCGCTCCAGGTTCTTCTCGGTCTCGCCGATGTACTTGTCGACCACGGTGGCCAGGTTCACTGTGTAGAGGTCCAGCCCGAGGTCGCGCGCGATCACTTCGGCGGACATCGTCTTGCCTGTTCCTGAGTCGCCGGCGAACAGCGCGGTGACCCCGCGGCCTCGACCTCCGCCGCGGCGCATTCGCCAGTCGGAGAGCACGGTATCCCGGTGCCGGGCCCGAGCGGTGAGCTCGATCAGAGCGCGGCGTACGTTGGGTGCCAGCACCAGGTCGTCCCAACCGACCTCGGGCTCGATGCGTCGAGCGAGCCGTTCCAAGCCGGCTGCATTCTGGGCCCGGATGCCGCGGCGCAGATCCTCAGAGGTGATCTTCCCGTCGCGCAGCTGTGCCGAGGTGCGCGCCGCATTGACCGCCCGCTGCACCTGAACCGGCCCGAGCGGCAGGTGACCGGCGAGTGCCCCGGCATCCAGACCGGCTGAGGCTTCAGGACCTGCTGCGGCGAGCTCTCGGCTCCACAGCTCAATGCGATTGCCGACGGTGAGCATTGGAGCATCGAGGGCAAGGGGATTCCGGATCGACCACTGCGGGTCCCAGGTCGAGGCACCGAACAGCAGCAGCGGAACGTCTGCCTCGACAAGCCAGCGCACCACGTCGGCATGCGGCTCGACCTGCTCGATCGGGCCGGCGACTAGTCCAGCCCCACGCAGGAGTGCTTCTCGGACCGCAAGCGAGGCAACGACTCGGGGATCATGGACCGCTGCCAGCCGCCCAAGATCAACTACGACCGCCCCGGCACCGAACTCAGTCAGCGCAGCGACGGCTGTAGCCGCGCCGCTTCCGGCGACGCGCTCCTTGAGATGGATCAGCCGTACGCCGGCGCCGAGCGCATGTGCCAGCTGGCTGGACAGATGGGTTCGGTAACCGGCCACGTCGATGATCAGTCCAGACAACTCGGCATCCGGCGCATCGTCGCCGAGCAGGTGTGCGGCGACTCGGTCAGGAACGCGTAGCCCACGGGTCAGCATGGGCCGTTCGGTGTCCTCGACCAGCACCAGGCCTTGCCTCAGCAGCGGCCGACTCGGTTCCAACCTGGAGCGAGCAGCGGCACTCAAACCGGACACACCGGCCAGCTGCAGGGCGAGCCCAACCGAGGCACGACGTCGGGTGACGTCGTCATTGAGATAGCCGTACAACCGCTCGAACCGCGAGTCCAGATCGGGCAGCAGCGCGATCATGATCAACTCGACATCGAGTGAGGTCAGCCTGGCCTCCCGGGCCAGACTGCGGAGCCGGATCTCGGTTCCGGACCGCTCAGCTTGCAGCGCCTCGGCGTCCAGTCTGGCAAGCTGATCTTGATCAACTATCACGCCTTCAGCCGGCGCCGAATCGAGCAGCTGGTCGACGGCATCGTCGGTGAGGTAGAGGCCGCGGAACGGGTCGTCGGGAGCAGGATCCGGGGCCCGCCGTTCCGCCACAAGGGCACGTACCCGCTGCTCCACCAGGCCGGCTCGACCCAGCAGGTAATTGAGTGAGTCCCTGGAGATTGCAGAGTCACGTTCTGGTTGCGGGACGGACCCAGTGATCACGAGACCCTCTTGATCGGCCGCCGGCGGCGTATCGAGACCCGTGCCGCGTTACCGAAATTTGGGTGGCGAATGGTCTGGGCGGGCACTCCGGCTCGCTCATCGATCGCAGCCTCCGGCTCCTGGACACCGGTCTGTCCCGGCCATCGTGACCGGTCCGGTGCCTCTGGTATTTCAGACTCTTGTTGAGCTGCGGCCCGCTTTGGGCTGCTCCCCCTTTCCGGTTTCCCAGCTGGTTGCGCCGCTCCGGCACGTTTGGGCCTCCCGGTCCGTCCTGACTTTTCAGCCTGTGCGGCTGACCGGTCGGACTCCACCAGGGTGTAGCCGACTGTTTCGGATACCTGTACATCTTTCGACCCGCCGAAGTTGAACAGCGGCGGCGTGGTGACCGGCGGACCGACTTCGAACTGCTGGCCGGTGTCGATGGGCGCACTGACGACGACATCGATGGACGGCTTGAGTTCGCCGCCGAGCGCGGACCAGACATCTGCGAAGCCGCGGTCCTCAGGCGGTGGCAAGCCAACAGTCAGCGGCACCGGAAGCCCGATCTCGGCAAGGGGCCCGCTGAGCATGTCGTCCGGCAGCGCGTCGTACCGGATGAATGCGGCCAAGAGTGCTGCGAGCAGCCGGTGCTCGTCTTCGGGCCGCTGCGTCCAGGCGGTCACCAAGTACGACAGCTTGAAGTGCCGTGGCGGCAGGTACCGGCCGATGATGCGGGTCTCGTCCTCGTTGTATTCGTTCAGCATCCCGCGTTCCCGGCGGCGCAAGTCCTCGCGGATGTCGTAGAGGTAGACATCGATGGTGGGTGTGGTTCGCCGGCTCGCCCAGTCGCGGGTTGGCGCATCGAAGACCACCTCGACGTCGCGAATCCCGGACTCGCGATCGATCAACGCGCGCAGCGCAGAGTCCACCTCGTGGATCACACGGATCAGTTTGGCTCGGAGCTTGGGGGTGAACCAGCAGTCGCTGAACCGTCTTGGGGGCATCTCCCACTGCCCAATCGGGCAGTGCCCACTTGTCAGCGTGCATGGTCCCTCGAGCAACCACCCATGCTGACAACTCGGAGCCTAGGATTCGACCTGTGGCGGACCCGCTGATCAGCCTGGACACCGAGCGCACTTCCGCTCAGCCGGGCGGTCAGGCACGAGTCAGCATCACCGTGACCAATCCGGGAACAGTGGTCGAGGGCTACCAGTTGCAGGCGCTCGGGCCGCTGGCGCCGTGGTCCGAGGTGGTGCCGCCCGAGGTATCGGTCTATCCGCAGCAAGAGACCACGGCCGCCCTGGTGATCTCCCCGCCGACTGGGACTGGCGTGCCCAGCGGGCTGCAGCCGTTCGGAGTGATCGCCCGCTCAACGCTCGATCCGCAGGTCAGCGCTGTCGCCGAGGGCGACATCGAGATCGGCCAGGTCTTCGGCCTGCAGGCCAAGATCATTCCCGTTACCTCTTCGGGACGCTGGCGTGGTCGACATGTGATCCAGCTCAGCAACTGGGGTAATGCGCCAGCGCAGCTGCGGATGATGGCCACCGATCCTGACGGAGCGCTCGGTTTCTACTTGCGCCCGGAGTTCGTCCAGATGCCTCCCGGCGGCCAGGCGACGGTGCGCTTGACGGCGCGTACCAAGCACCCCTTCCTGCGCGGTACGCCTACGCGGCTGCCGTTCCAGGTGGTGGGCGAGCGGCTGGACGCTTTGCCGGGACCGGCACCGACAGCCGGCATGGGGTACGGGGATCCGTCCCGACCGGTGGTAGACGCGGCGCTGAATCAGAAGCCCATCCTGTCCAAGGGAGTCATTGCCCTGTTCGGGTTGCTGGTTGCTGGGATCATCGCCCTCGTCGCCTACCTGGTGGCGCGGGGCCCTATTCCGCCTGAGGATCTGGCGCCTCGAGGCTCACCGCCCAAGCCGACGCTGACCGTGACCTCAGCAGGGCCGGACAGCATCGGACTGACCTGGGCGGCCGTTCCCGCGGCGGAGCACTACAGCCTGCAGTACATCGATCCCAAGAACGACAGCGTGACCAGGGTCGATCAGCTGGAGGGCGCGGTGACCTCCTACACCGTTCCGGGGCTTGCGGCCAATACTGATTTCTGTTTCAGGCTGAGTGCTACGGCGAACGGGTTGACCGGCCCGCTGTCGGAGAAGGTCTGCCAGCGGACTGCGCCGCCATCGCCCTCACCTAGTCCGACGGCGTCGCCCACACCGACGCCGAGTCCAACACCTCCGCCAAGCTCATCGGCGCCGGCATCGACACCCGCAGGCGGCACGCCGGGCGACCCGAACACCGACCCGATCATGAAGCAGAAGTGGATCGCTGTCGCCTCGGTGCTTCCTAAGTCCGCCTATCAGGAGGCCGATGCCCAGGCCAAAGTCCAAGCTCTGGCCGGCGCGGGAATCCAGGCGAAGTACCTTGACACCCGGTTCTACCCGCGGATGCTGCTTGCCGGAACCACTCCACCCGCGACCCCGGCCGAGGAGTCGTTCCTGGTCTACGTCGCCACGCCGTTCGGGACCCAGATCGATGCGGAGAACCAATGCGCTGCGGTCACCAGCGTCACCGGCGAGGCCTGTGTCGCCGCTCAGCCTGACCCGCCGTAAGCGCTCTGACCTTTACGGCTACTTCTTCTCGGGTCACGGCTAGTCAAATTTCCGACCAATGCGGAGTTTTCGACACTCGATCAACCGTCTGGTGACCGAGAAGCCCGCATTGGTCGGAAATTTGATAAAGCAGGAGGCCAGCCCCTTAGCTGGGATAGGCCTTCAAGATCACCTCGGTGAGGCTGATCAAAGGTTGCGCGTTCGGGGCTGGATAAGCTGAGCTGATCCCGATTAGCATTTGGCTGACCGGCTTCTCGCTGTCGATCTTGATCACTTGCTGACCGGGCGCGGCTGTCAGGTTGACCACTTGGCATGGACCGTTGTCGAACGCGACGCCCAACACTTTGGGCAGCGGCTGCAGCTTGCGCTGCGGATTGCTCTCGGCCAGACCTGGCGCAATCTGCAGCATGCGGATCCGGGCCGGCGCGAAGGTGAGCACAATGACTCCGGTGCCAGGGGCGGGACCACACTGAGCCTCCTGGCTCGGTGCCCAGTTCATCGTCCACTCATTTTCCGACTCATCGACGAGGGCCGCAGGATTGGAGTTTGCGGCGCTGGCCTCGGGCGGCAGCACAGTGGCGTTGACCGGCTTGACCCAGACGTAGTCGCGTGTCAGCGAGTACCAGCCGCTCTTCACCGCTTCGATCGGATTGGAACCGAGCACGATCGCCGCGACCGCTACCAATGCCGCCACCAGCACCCCGATGATCACTCGCCGCCAGCGGTACAGCGGCGGCAGTGAGCGCCGGTACGCCTTCCGCGCAGCCTTGTCTTGGGCGGCCTGGCTGACCGGCGACCAGTACGCGTAGCTCGCGTAGGGATCCTCGCCCGAGACAAATCCGTAGCCACAACGCGAGCAGAAGCGCCGGGTACCTGGGTTGATGGTGCCGCAGTTGGGGCAACTCATGTCGTAGGGCCCCTGGTAGTACGCGCCTTGGTCGTAGCCGGCGTCGTAGTAGCCCTGCCCGGCGTATCCCTGGTCGGCGTAGCCCTGCTCGGCTGATCCCACATTCGGATATCCCGCCGCTGGATTGCCGACTGGCTGGGTCTGTCCAGCCCATTCGCTCTGGGGTTGCGGAGGCGGCGTTGCTGCCGCCGAGGTCGGCTGGGCGGGCTTGCCAGACGGCTTGGTCAGCACAGACCGATCCCAGGCCAAGTAGGTGTTGCAGTTGGTGCAGAACTCGGTACCCGGGGGATTGGACGTACCGCAGGCCTCACAGATCAACTCGATCGTGATCACCTCCAGGTTGCCGCGCGGACCTCGCGCTCCAATCATTCACCCAAGCGGCAACCGGAGCTAAGCCACATCCGATCAGATCAGGCCCTCGCGTACCGCATAGGCAACAGCGTGGGTACGGTTGCGCAACTGCAGCCGGGTGGTCAGATCGTGCAGCACATTCTTCACAGTGCGCTCGCTGTAGCACATGCGCAGTGCGATCTCGCCGGTGTCGAACCCGTCCGCGACCAGCCGGAGGACCTGCGTCTCGCGCGGGGTCAGGCCACTGAAGGTAAGGCCACGCGGCGCCAGCACCTGACGCTGTAATCGCCCGACCTGCTCCAGCAGGCGGCCCAGAAGATCGGCCGGCACCTCGCCTTCACCGGAGGCGACCTTCAGGATGGTCTTGACCAGCATGTCAGCGCTGGCATCGCAGCGGCGCAACAGGCCCGCCACGCCCGCCTCGGCTGCGGCGACCAACGCGGCGTCGTCGACCGCAGTGGCCACGAGCATCAACCGCGGCTGACCGTCCTTGCGCATCGCCCGCAGGTCCCGGGTGGTCGTCTCATCGACAGTGTCGGCGATCATGACCGCGACCGCCGCTTGCGGCGCGGTTTCAACAACGCGGATTTCCGGCCGCATCCGGAGTTGGCCGACCACCCCTGCCTGGGAGATCGGATCACGGGCGCGAACGTAGGTAGGGACGGCGGTGCTGCTGGACATACTCCTCGCTTCCGGGCTCGCTGCTGACTGGGTACCGAAGTCAGCATCCGCCGCCGGCTCACACTCGGCTCAACGGCCGCTCATCGAGCGCTCATCGCGGGAGTTGTATGGGGCGAGGCAGCCGAGCTCAGACTGTGGGCGGATCGACCGCGGGCTCCTCGTCGACACCTTCCTCTGGAAGCAGGCCCTTCTGATCAAGGACAAAGAGCAGCACGAAGCCGGGGACGACGATCAGTGCTGCGAGCACGACCACGACCAGTACGGTGCCAAGCGTGCCGGCCGGAGCAGCCGCTGCTGAGAACGTCAGACTCTCCGGCAGTATGTAGGGCCACTGCGCAACGCCCCAGCCGAGAATCGTGCTTGCCACGGCGACCACGGCGATCAAGCGAGCACCGCGCGGAGCGTGCCGAACCAGCAGCACGAGTGCGGCGACTCCACACAGCGCACCAAAGATCACCAGCGGCAATGCGCGCGAGGTGAGCCCACCGAAGAGATAGGGCGCGTCAGCGCTGAGCACGAAGATGCCGATGATGCCGATGACCCCGACAACGGCGGCTGCAATCACGGCCCTGCGGCGGAAGTACTCGACCATCGCGATGTTGTCCAGGCGGCGCGCATCCCAGACCAGGTAGACCGCGGCCAGGTAGGCCACGGCCGCCACGGCCAGCACACCGCCGAGAATCGAGGTCGGGTTGATCCAACTGTGCACCGGATCCCCAGCCTGGCCGCCGGCCGGTACCCGGCCAGAGGCGATACCGCCGGCGATAGCTCCCATGCAATAGGGCACCAAAACCGACGATGCGGCAAACGCGGCCCCGAAGATACGGCGCTGATTCGTGGTGACAACCGCCTTCCGGAACGCGAAGCTCGCGCCCCGCAGCACAATCCCCAGCGCCGCGATCGTCAGCGGTACGAACAGCGTCAGCGTGATGGAGGCGTACGCCTCCGGGAACGAGGTCCACAAGACCACAAAGATGAAGATCAACCAGACGTGATTGGCCTCCCACACAGGCCCGATCGAATGTTCGATCATGTCGCGCGGATGCTCACCCTTCTCCGCCCCGCCCGAGGTCAAATCCCAGAAGCCGGCCCCGAAATCAGCGCCCCCGAAGATCGCGTACGCGACCACAGCCAGCAGCAGCACCACCGCAACCGCGGTGCTCACCCGGCCGCCTCCTCGCTCCGCGCAGACACCTCGGTCAGCGCACTCGGGCCGTACGGGATGTCCTGATCGGTAAACCCGTCAGCCTTGCGGAAACGCCGGCTCATGCCACGGAGCACCAAGATCGTCGTGGTGCCAACGAGGGCGTACAAGATCACGACTGCGAAGAAGGTGATCCACACCCCGGTGTTGCCGGTGACCGCCTCCTCGACCTTCATGTAGTTGTAGACGATCCACGGCTGCCGACCGACCTCGGTGACAATCCAGCCGGCCTCCATGGTGATCACCGCGGCTGGTCCGGCAACGGCGGCCGCCCGCAGAAACCACTTGGTCTGCGGCATGCGGCGGCGGAACACCCACGACAGTGCATACCAGACAGCCAGCAGGAACAGCGCGGTGCCGAAGCCCACCATGATGTCCCAGCACAAATGCACAATGTTGGTCTGCCTGATGGTCGGGCGTTGATCCGGCGGCACCGAGTCCAGACCCTGCACCACGGTGGCCCGGCCGGTGCTCGGATCCGACAGCCACGAGGCCAGCCCGGGGATCGGGAGGCCGCCGGTAACCTCACCGTCCTCATTTAGATGACCCAGCAAGGTTTCGGGCACATCGCTACTCGTCGTCGGCACCAGCTCAATAGCGGCGAACTTGACCGGCTGATTCTGATACACCCAACGCGCCAACCCATCACCAATGCCAATCTGGATCGGCGCGGCGATCGCCCCGACGGTAAAGGGGATCACAAAGCCGAGATAGTGGTAACGGTCCCGCCGACCACGTAGCATCCCCGTGGCATAAACCGAAGCGATCAAGAATCCGCCCACCAGATAGGCCGCGACCACCATGTGCGCCGCCTGCCACGGCATGGAGGCGTTGAAGATCACCTGAACTGGATTGACCTCGATAACGTTTCCGTTCGAATCGAGGGTGAAGCCGGCCGGTGCGTTCATCCACGCGTTCGCCGAAACCACCGAGATGCTGCCAAAGATCCCGGCAATCGGGATCGGCACCCCGGTCCAGAAGTGGGTCCAAGGCTTCAGCCGTCGCCACCCGAAGATGTAGATCGCGACGAAGATCGCCTCGGTGAAGAAGAACACGCCCTCGAACCCAAAAGGCACACCAAAGG
>Ga0081455_10000949_pt1 | contig 37086 bp, 36 predicted proteins | sample TabmetS3T2R1_FD_70207 | JGI IMG/M metagenome (GOLD analysis project Ga0081455, IMG submission 70207) | Tabebuia heterophylla rhizosphere microbial communities from the University of Puerto Rico - S3T2R1 | ecosystem: Host-associated > Plants > Roots > Rhizosphere ...
CCGCCCCGGCTAGACGATGTAAGGGCGCACGGCGTTCCGCGCGAGGAGGAAGCCCCGCTTCACGAGCTCCTCCGTGCCCTCGAAGCGCCGGTCCTCGTGCTCGATCGAGACGACGTAGTCGTAGCCGACCGCGTACAGCGCGGCGATGAACCTGCTCCAGTCGACCTCGCCGAGCCCCGGGAGCCGCGGCACCTGCCAGCCGATCCCGCTCGAGAACGTGCCGTGCCGGTAAAGGCCGTCGCGACGAACCTCGAGGTCCTTCGCATGGACATGGAAGATCCGGTCGGCGAAGTCGTAGACCGCCCGCTCGTAGTCGATCATCAGCCAAACCAGGTGCGACGGATCGAGGTTGAGACCGAAGTTCTCTGCCGGGATCGCCTCGAACATCTCGTCCCAGATCGCCGGCGACCAGGCCAGGTTGGTCCCGCCCGGCCACTCGTCGTAGGAGAAGATCATCGGGCAGTTCTCGATCGCGATCCGGACGCCCCTCTCGCCCGCGTAGTCGACGAGCGGCGGCCAGATCTCCCGAAAACGCTCGAGGTTCTCCGGCAACGACCGGTCCTTGTCGTTGCCGACGAAGGTGCCGACGATGCCGACGTCGAGCCGCTGCGCCGCGTCGATCACCTTGCGCAGATGCCCGTTCACCTCCTCGCGCTGAGCGTCGTCCGGGTGGAGGTTGTTCGGGTAATAGGCGAGCGAGGAGATCTCGAGCCCGTGCCGCTCGAGCACGCCGTGCACGGCGTCGGGATCCAGGGAGTCGACGTCGATGTGGGTGACGCCGGCGTAGCGGCGCCGCTCGCCGCCGCCCGCGGGCCAGCAGGCGACCTCCAGCGTCTCGAAGCCCTCGGCCGCCCCCCACTCGGCGACCTGTTCGAGCGTGAGCTCCGGGAACGCCGCGGTCAGGAATCCGAGCTTCATGTCTCCACCTCCACCCATCGCTCTTCACGGCTGCTCTGCGCGACAGCCTCTGCGAGCACGTTCTCGACGTGGCCGGCGCGAAACGTTGGATAGTCCGGCTCGTCCGGCGGTCCCCCCGCCGCCACCGCGCGATAGACGGCCCGGTAGAGCTCCTTGAAGGTGTCGGCGAATCCCTCGGCGTGGCCGGCGGGCAGGGAGGTCGTCTCCCGCGCCCGCGGCTCGAGGAGCGCAGGGTTGCGGAGCAGGATCTCGTTCGGGCGATCGCGATGGCCGAGCCACAGCTGCTCGTGGGCCTCGGAGTCCCAGTAGAGCGCTTCGCGCGAGCCGTCGACCTCGAGGCGCAGCGAGTTCTTTCGTCCTGCGCTGACCTGGGAGACGACGACCGATCCGCGCGCACCGCTCCGAAAGCGGATCAGCAGGTGGGCGATGTCCTCGGTCTCCATCGGTGCGTCCTCACGCTGGACATCTCCCGCGGCGGTGAACGTCTCAACCTCGCCGACGGGTCGGCGTCGCACCGGAATCGCGGTCGCCAGGTCGGCGAAGACCGACTCGACCTCGAGTCCCGTCACGAACTGGGCAAGGTCGAGCCAGTGCGATCCGATGTCGCCGACGGCACGCAGGTCGCCGTTCTTGTCCGGCTCGAGACGCCAGTTCCAATCCGTGTCGAGCTGGAGCCAGTCCTGGAGGTACCCGCCGTGGACGTTCCAGATCGTGCCGAACGCTCCGCTCTGCGCGAGCTCATGCGCTTGCTGCACCTGCGGGTAGAAGCGGATGTTGAAGTTGGTGCAGTGGACGAGCCCGCTCCGCTCGGCCAGCGCGAGAAGCTCGCCGGACTGCTCGGACGTCAGGGCGAGCGGCTTCTCGGACACGACGTGCTTGCCGGCCTCGAGCGCCTGCTTCGCCTGCGGGTAGTGCAGGTGGTTCGGGGTCGTGAGGTGGACGACGTCCACGCTCCCGTCGTCGAGGAGCGCCTCGTAGCTCTCGTAGACCGGCGCGATCCTCTTCGCCTCGGCGCGCTCTCGGCTCGAGCCGACCACCCCGACGACGTCGATGCCGAGCCGCCGCAGCGCATCGACGTGGACGACGCCGATGAAGCCGGTCCCGACGACGCCGGCGCGAAGCTCCGTGAGCTCCCGCGTCATTTCTGCTCGGCGGCGATCACGTGGGACGACTCTACGTCGAAGACGACGTCCAGGCCGTAGCGTTCGCCGACGTAGCGCGTCTCCGTCCACTCGAGCGGCTCACCGTCCTGGTCGTAGATCAGACGCCGCTCGACGAGCAGCGGTCGTCCGCGCTTGACGCCAAGCAGACGCGCGTCCTCCGGTCCGGCGGCCTCCGCGCTCAGCGACCCCCGCCCGGCGGTCGGCACGATTCCCGCGGCGATGAGTGTGGCATGAAGCGAGTCACGTTCGAGGTCGCCGCCGAGCAACGACCCGACTCCTGCGGCCGGGAACACCGCGCACTCGAGCGCGATCGGCTCACCGTCTGCAAGCCGCACGCGGCGGAGAACCGCAACCTGCTCGACGCCGAGCCGCCGCTTCTCCTCCGCCTTCGCGGGTCGGCGCTCGCGCTCCACGACGCGCGACGTGGCCACACGTCCGCGCCGCCGCATCTCCTCTGTGAAGGAGAGCACGTGGCTCGCCGTCCGCGGCGCCGGGCTCTCCGCGACGAAGCTGCCGCGCCCCGGCACGCGGTAGACGAGCCCCTCCTGGACGAGGCGCTGAACCGCGTTGCGTGCCGTCATGCGGCTCACGCCGAACTCGGCACAGAGCTGGGCGTCCGACGGAAGTCGCTCGTGCGCGTCGAGCGCGTCGATCCTCCCGCGCAACGCCTGCTCGATCTCGTAGTAGCGGGGGACGAACTCGCTCACGCCGCGTCAACCGCCCAACGGTCGGGCCGATGCAGGGGAGCGCCGACGAGACCCAGGTCGAGAGTCGTCAGATGCCAGCGGCCGAGATTCGCCGCGACGAGCAGTTCGAGCTCCGCGCCGACGAAGCAGACGTTGGTGGGAGCGGCGAGCAGCGTTCCCTGGGGATCCTCGGCCGCGATCTCGAGGGTTCCGTCGGCATCGAGGTGGTAGATCCGGTCCGGCCGGTAGCAGCTGACGAGCAGGCCGTCTCCCGCCGTCAGCGCGACACCGTCCGGGACGACGCCGTCGATCCGCAGCACGTGCTCCACCCCGCCGCTCGCCAGGTCGATGCGGTTCACGGTCGGCTCGTAGGAGTCGACGATCCAGAGCCAACGTCCATCACGCGAGACGGCGCAACCGTTCGGGAAGTGGGGCAGCGCCGTGGAGATCACGTCGAGACCGCCGTCGGTGCCGAGCCGCAGCACGCGGCCGTCTTCTCGGCCCCAGCGCCCCGAGTCGGAGACGTAGAGCGCTCCATCGGGGCCGAACGCGGGGAAGTTCGGAAAGCCCACGCCCTCGGCGACGAGGTGCGGGCTCGATCCGTCCCACGCCCAGATCGAGCCCTGTGGGCCGCAGCAGAGGACGATCCGCCCGAGTCCGTCGACTGCGAGCCCGTGGACGAAGCCGGGCACGCGGGCGACCTCGACGGCGCTGTGCCGAGTGAGGTCGACTCGGTAGAGCTGACCGTCCTCGCCGCCGGCCCAGAGCGAGCCCGACTGCGGGTCGTAGGCGACCCCCTCCGGATGGTCGAGGCCGTCGACGAGGATCTCAAGTCTGGGCGTGACCGACTGCACCGTTGATCGTGAGCCCTCCGTCGACGAGCAGCTCCTGGCCCGTGACGTAGCGGGCGGCATCGGAGGCGAGGAAGACGACGACGTCGGCGACCTCCTCGGGAGCACCGATCCGTCCGAGCGGGATCCGCTCCTCGTAGGTCTGCCGCACCTCGGGTGTGTAGGCGTCTTTGTTGAGCGGCGTGTCCGTCGCTCCGGGGGCGACCGCGTTCACGGTGATGTCGGCCGGAGCCAGTTCGAGCGCGAGCACCTTCGTCAGCGCCGTGATCGCACCCTTCGCCGCCGTGTAGGCGCCGAGGTTCGGGACCGCCAGGACGCCCGCCGCCGAACTGACGTTCACGATCCGTCCCGAGCCCTGGACGAGCATCTGCCGCGCCGCGGCTCGACAGCCGTAGAAGTAGCCGTGCAGGTTGGCCGCAAGGAGGCCGTGCCAGTCGTCGTCGGTCGTCTCCACCAGCGGCTTGACGAACAGTCGGGCCGCGTTGTTCACCCAGATGTCGATCAGTCCGAAGCGCTCGACCGCCGTCTCGGCGAGGCTCTCAACGGTGGCGCGGTCACCCGTCGAGCCCACGAGCATGACCGCCTGCCGCTGGGCCCGCTCGATTGCCGCGGCCGTCTCCGGCGCCTCTTCGAGCGCGATTCCGGCCACGTCGGCACCTGCTCGGGCGAGCGCGACGGCGATCGCGGCGCCGATCCCTGTCGACGCGCCGGTGACGACGGCGCTTCGGCCCGAGAGGTCGAACGGCGCCGTGCTCATGCGGCGACTGTATAGCCGTCTAGACGGGTCGGCAAGGCGCGTGGGAGGATGGCGGCATGCCACACGAGCCCGTGCTGACCACCGTCGTCGGCAGCTACCCGTTTCCCGGGTGGCTGGAGCTTGTCGCGACGCACCCGGACGAGACCGGCGTGGACGACCGCGACGAGGCCGTGCGCGACGCGGTCACCGTTGCGATCGCCGACCAGGTGGCCGCCGGGCTGGACGTGATCACCGACGGAGAGCAGAGCCGCTACGACTTCAACCTCTCCTTTTACGCCTTCCTCGAGGGTCTGGAGCTCGAACGCGAGCCGCGCCGCCGTCTCGGGCCACCCGGCCACGACCAGCGCGGGCGCCACCGGATCGTCGGCGACCTGGCGGCGCCGTACGGGCTCGGTGTCGTCGCGGAGTTCGAGCGGCTCCGGGAGCTCGCGCCGCCCCCACCGCCTCGGCTGAAGGTGAGCGTCCCCGGGCCGTACACGCTCGCCGGCCGCATCGAGCTGAGCGCCGACTACCCGGACCGCTATGCGGTCACCGAGGCGCTGATCCCCATCGTCCAGGCGGAGCTCGCCGGGCTCATCGAGGTGGGCGCCGAGACGATCACCGTCGACGAGCCATCGATGAGCTGTTACGCGTACCGGGAGGACACCGAGCGCCTCGTCGACGTCTTCAACCGGACCGTCGCGCCGGTTCGCGGCCGCTGCTACCTCGGCACACACCTCTGCTTCGGCAACTTCAAGGCCAGGGCTGCAGGCCCGCGCCGGTACGCGCCGATGTTCCCCGCCTTCCTCGGGCTCGACGCGGACGAGCTCCACCTCGAGATGGCAAGCCGCGAGTTCGCGGAGCTGGAGGTGATCGAGGAGATCGGCCGGTCGAAGGACGTCGCGGTCGGGATCGTCGACGTCAAGAGCTCGTACGTCGAGCCGCCCGAGGAGATCGAGGAGCGGATTCGCCGCTGCCTCCGCCATGTCTCGCCGGAGCGGCTCGCAGTTGCCCCCGACTGCGGCCTCTCCCAAACTGCTCGCTCGATCGCCCGCGCCAAGCTCGCCGCGATGGTCGAGGGTGCGCGCCGGGTTCGCGAGAAGCTCTAGGCCCTGGGCTCGAAGGCGAACGCGCGCGCTGGGCTCGCGACGAAGATCTGGTCGGCGAGCTCGGAGCCCAGCTCCCGCTGGAGCCGCGGCTTGAAGCGCGCGAAGACGTAGTCCATCCCGGGGCCGCCTCCGTACGCCCGCAGCATCGACCGGCGCCCGGTGTCGCCGCCGAGGAGGATCTGGCCGCCGACGCCGCGCTCGGCCAGGTCGGCGATCAACCGCAGGATCGTCGAGTCCGGCCAGTACTTCGTGCGACCGGGCCCGTCGAGCTGGAGCCACGCGCCGGTCGCGGCCGTCTCCGCGTGCTCACCGGCGTCGGGGTTGCGGTCGAGGTGCGCGAGGACGATCGAGCCCGGCCCGACGCCCAACTCCCCGAGCCGCTCGACGATCGCCAAGCCCATCGTCCCGTGCTCGGTGTGGACGCAGACCGGTGCACCCATCCGGGCATGCGCGGCTGCGCCGGCCTCGAACGCCTTCGCCTCGAACGCGGAGAGCTGGTGGTACCCGGCGCCAAGCTTCAGGATCCCGCACTCCGCCAGCTCCTCGGCGAAGCGGTCGGCGAGCGCGTCGACAGGCTCGTTCCGGAGCGGGTCGTCGGCCGCGTAGTGGGGGTCCCGGTGGAGGCCCGTCGCGGCGACGACATGCAGTTCCGCCTGCTCGGAGACGGCGCGGAGCCCGTCGAGGTCGCGGCCCAGCCCGATCGGCGTCCAGTCCACAAGCGCCCGCGCGCCAACACGCACCAGCGTCCGGGCTTCCTCGATCGCCCGATCGACGTCGCTGTACTCGTCGCCGGGCTGCGCCGGCGTCACGAGGAAGAGGTGCTCGTGGGCGTCGCACGGCCCCAGCTCGCCGGGGTCGATGTCGCCGCGGACGGTCCGGACGATCACGGATCGCGATCGTAGTCGCCGCGGCAGCGCCGGTCTCACCTGGCATCCTGGGGCGATGCCGCCCGAGCTGGCGATCCGCCTGCGCGGGGCCGTCAAGCGCTACGGGGAGATCACGGCGGTGAACGGTCTCGACCTCGACGTCCCGGTCGGGACGTGCGTCGGGCTGCTCGGGCCCAACGGCGCCGGGAAGTCGACGACGATGCGCCTCCTCACCGCCCAGTCGATCGCCGACGAGGGCGAGATCGAAGTGCTCGGCTTCAAGCTCCCGGACGAGTCGAAGATGGCGCGCGCCCAGTGCGGCGTCGCGCCGCAGCTCGACAACCTCGACACGACGCTGACCGTCGAGCAGAACCTGCTCGTCTTCTCGCACCTGTACCGGATCGGTCGTCACGACCGCCACGAAGCGATCGAGCGGGGGCTCGAGATGGCGAAGCTCGTCGACCGGCGCGACTCGCGGGTGGACAAGCTCTCCGGCGGCATGCGCCGGCGGCTGCTGATCGCCCGTGCGCTGATCCACCGGCCCCGGCTCGTGCTGATGGACGAGCCGACCGTCGGGCTCGATCCGCAGGTCCGCCAGGAGCTCTGGGCGCTCATTGACGCGCTGCGCTACGAGGGCACGACGATCCTCATGTCTACGCACTACATCGAGGAGGCGCAGCGCCTTGCCGACACCGTGCTGATCATGTCGCACGGCGAGGCGGTGGCCGCCGGGCCGCCGTCCGAGCTCGTGCTCGAGCATGCCGGCCGCGAGGTGCTCGAGGTCTACGGGCCGCCGGCGCGGCTGGCGGAGGTCGAGGCCGAGGCCGGGGCCGCGGGCCTGCGCACCCGGAGGACCGGCACGAGCGTCTCGATCCTGAACGTGGACGGCTTCGGCGGGCTCGACGGCGAGCGACGGCCGGCGAACCTCGAGGACGTCTTCGTCCTGCTCACAGGCGAGGAGATCGCCTGATGGCCGTCGCGACGCGCACCGCGCGCATCGGACGGCTCGAGCGTCCCGCCCTGACCGGCGTCCTCGTCCGCGAGATCGTCAACTACTCGTCCTACTGGAAGTCGAGCACGTTCTCGTCGACGGTCGAGCCGACGATCTACCTGCTGGCGTTCGGCTTCGGCTTCGGTTCGCTCGTCAGCACGATCGGCGGGATCGACTACGTCGACTTCGTCGGCACGGGGACGGTGGCCACGGCGGTGCTCTTCTCGAGCGCGTTCCCGGGCATGTTCGGGACGTTCGTCAAGTACCAGTTCCAGCGCACGTACGACGCGATCCTCGCCGCCCCCGTCGACACCGAGGAGCTGGTGACCGCGGAAGCCGTCTGGATCGCTACCCGGGCCGGCGTCTACGGCTGCGTCCCGATGGTGGTCGCGATGTTCTTTGGGCTCGACCCCGCGTGGGGGATGCTGGCCGTGCCGTTCATCGGCTGGATCGCCGGGTTCGGCTGGGCCAACTTCGGGATCTCCGTCGCCGGCTTCTCGAAGTCGTTCGAGAACTTCAACTACGTCGTCAGCGCGGTACTGACGCCACTCTTTCTCCTCGCCGGCTCGTTCTTCCCACTGGACGACTTCCCACAGTGGGCGCAGGTGCTGGCGCAGCTCAACCCGCTGCACCACCTCGTCGTCCTGATCCGCGACTGCGTGATCTACGGATGGGACGGGTGGAAGGACTTCCTCCGTCTCGGCGCCCTGATCGTGTTCGGGATCCTCATGTGGCGCATCGCGATCTTCGCGATGGAGCGAAAGCTGATCGACTAGCTGAGGCGCGTGATCCGGCGCGCGCCGATCAACTGCCGTCGGCCGAGCGACGCGACCTCGACCCGGCGGCCAGACGACGGAGCGTGAACCATCAGCCCGCGGCCGAGGTACATGCCGACGTGGCCGAGCCCGTAGAAGAAGACGAGGTCGCCCGCCTTCAGCCGTGACCGCGTCACGCGCCGGCCTCGACCGTAGAGGGCGTAGGAGCTGTGCGGGAGACTGATGCCGAGCCGACGGTACGCCCAGTAGACGAGCCCCGAGCAGTCGAACCCGCTCGACGGCGACGAGCCGCCCCACGCGTAGGGGACTCCGACCGCCCGCAGCGCCACCCTCGCCGCCCGCTGGCCCAACGTCGGCCGCGGCTTCAGCACCGGCAGACGCTTGCTCCTCGGCGGGCCGTCCAGTCTCGCCGCGGCTCCGGTCGCCGACAGGCCGGCGATGAAGACGGCGAGCGCGAAGGCGAGCAGGAATCTGCGGAGGAGGTTCGGCATGAGGGAAACGGGGTCGGGCCGCGTCAACACGTAGGGGTTGCAGCCCTGGCCTGTTTGATCAGCGCCGCATGGTAGTACAGAAACCGGCATTCCCCTCCCCCAAAAGGGTCAAACTCGCGGCTCCATGGGGGCCGATCTCCACGTGGCCGTACTCGGCCGAGGCGAGCCGGTCGTCTTCATCCACGGCGGTTTCGGCGGCAGCGAGGAGGCGTTCGCCGAGCAGCGGGACCTCGCCGATGCATACCGGCTGCAGTTCGTCGATCGCAGGGGCTACGGGAACAGTCCGCCAGCGGCGCGGCTCGACTTCGACTCCCAGGCCGGGGACCTCGCCGCCGTCCTCGGGGACGGCGCGCATCTCGTCGGCCACTCGTACGGCGGCCTGCTGGCGCTGCTTGCGGCCGCGAGACGGCCCGACGCGGTCCGGTCGCTGACCGTGATCGAGCCTCCGGCGCTGTCGGTCGCACGCGGGGATCCAGCCGTCGAGGAGTTCGTCTCCCGGCTCGAGCGGTGGTACGCCGACGCCGAGGGCACGCCGCCGGAGGAGTTGCGACCGGACTTCCTCGCGGCGTTCGGCTTCCAGCGGCCCGCCCCTGTGAAGCTCGGCGAAGAGGACCGGATGGCCGCGATCACGACCGCGCTCGAGCCGCCGCCGTCCGAGGCCGAGATTCCGCTCGAGCGCCTGGCGGCGGAGCCGTTTCGCAAGCTCGTCGTCTCCGGGGAGTGGGACTCGGCGCCGCCCGCCGCCCGGGAGATCGCCGGGCGCGCGTTCCACGTCGTCTGCGACGCGCTCGAGCGGCGGCTCGGGTGCCAGCAGGCTCGATTCGCAGGAGCGGCGCACAACCCGCAGCTGCTCGGCACGCCGTTCAACGATCGCCTTGGGACGTTTATAGGCGGAGCCACCGGCGACGGCTGAGCAGACGATCACCCGCCGCGAGCTCAATCGCGCTCTCCTCGAGCGCCAGCTGCTGCTCGATCGCGCCGAGAAGCCGGTCGGCGAGACGGTCGAGCATCTGCTCGGCCTCCAGGCGCAGGCGCCGCTGCCGCCCTACTACGGCTTGTGGTCGCGCCTCGCGGACTTCGACCCGCACGAGCTGGGCCGCATGCTCACCGAGCGGGAGGTCGTGCGCGTCACGCTCATGCGCGGGACGGTGCACCTCGTCACCGTTCGCGATGCGCTCGAGCTGCGGCCGGTCGTCCAATCCGCGGTCGAGCGAACGCACAACGGCGCCTTCGGACGACGGATGGGCGGTGCCGACCCGGCCCGCCTGGCGCGCGCCGTGCGCGAGCTCCTCGTCGACGGGCCGTTGACCGCGCGCGAGCTCGGGACACGCCTGGTCGAGCGCGGCATCGGCGACGACGTGGAAGCGATCGGGAACGCTGCCCGCGTCTATGTCCCGCTCGTCCAGGTGCCGCCGCGCGGTGTCTGGGGTGCGGGCGGGCAGGCGAAGTACCAGCCGCTCGAGACGTGGACCGGCGCGAAGCTCGAGACCGAGCCGTCGGTCGATGAGGTCGTGGGTCGGTACCTGCGCTCGTTCGGTCCCGCGTCGGTGCTGGACGTCCAGAGCTGGTCGGGGCTGACGAAGCTGAGGGAGGTCTTCGACCGCCTGCGACCCGTCCTCCTGACGTTTCGCAACGAGGACGGCCGTGAGCTCTTCGACATGCCCGAAGCGCCGCGGCCGGACCCCGACACCCCCGCTCCGGTGCGCTTCCTCGGCGAGTACGACAACGTTCTGCTCGGCCATGCCGACCGCCGGCGGCTCATCCCCGAGGACTTTCCGTGGGCCGAGATGCTCGCTCCAAGCCGCTTCGTCAACAACCTCCTCGTCGACGGGCTCCTGCGGGCGACGTGGTGGATCGAACGCGAGAAGCGCGCCACGCTCGCGATCAGGCCGTTTCGCAGGTTCTCGCGGGCCGTGCGCGCGGAGGTGACCGCCGAGGCGGAGCGGATGATCGACTTCGCGGCGCCTGAGGTGGAGGGCCGAGAGGTCCGGATCGAGCCTGCGATCGGCTGACGACCGATGAATCCTCGGGTACAGCTCCGTCTGTAGCTAGAGAGACAACCCGAGGAGGAATGAAGTGGCAGTCATGACGAAGCAGGTGCGTTCGGCCGACGGGACCGCGATCGCGGTCGAGCGGGTGGGTGAGGGCCCCCCGATCGTCTACGTCGACGGGGCCATAGCCCACCGTGCGATCAACCCGACCGCCATGCAGCTCACCCGGCTGCTCGCGCCGCAGTTCACCGTCCTGGCCTATGACCGGCGCGGCCGCGGTGAAAGCGGGAACACCGAGCCCTACGCCGTCGAGCGGGAGATCGAAGACCTCGAGGCCGTGATCGGCGAGACCGGAGGCTCGGCGTTCGTCGTCGGAGGCTCGTCCGGCGGCGTGCTGGCGCTCGATGCAGCCGCGCGCGGCCTCCCAATCAGCAAGCTGGCCGTCTACGAGCCTCCGTTCATCGTCGACGACACGCGTCCGCCACTGCCGGACGACTACGTGGCGCAGCTCGACCGGCGGGTCGAAGCAGGCAGTCCCGGCGATGCGGTCGAGTACTTCATGACCGCCGCAATGGGGCTTCCCGCCGAGCTCGTCGCCGGGATGAAGGCTGACGAGTCGTGGTCGGCGTTGGAGAAGGTCGGGCACACGATCGCGTACGACGGCAGGATCATGGGCACCACGATGAGCGGAAAGCCCCTACCGGCGGATCGTTGGAGCGGCGTCGCGATCCCGACGCTCGTGATCGACGGCGGCGCCAGCCCGCCGTTCATGCACAACGGCGCGGACGCGCTCGCCGGTGTGCTCCCCAACGCCGAGCGCCGCACGCTGGAGGGTCAGACCCACCAGGTCGAGCCGCAGGTCCTCGCGCCGGTGCTCGTCGAGTTCTTCGAGCGCGGCAGCTGAGCCGTGGCCTCTGAGTCGAGCCTGGACGACCTGCGGCGATCGCTGATCGGCACCGTGGTCAGTCCCGCGGATGCCGAGTACGACGCCGCGCGGCGCTGCTTCAACGCCCTCGTCGACCGGCGTCCTGCCGTGATCGTCCGCTGCGTCGGAACGGCTGACGTCGCTACCGCGTTCGACTACGCCCGGGCCAATGAGCTCGAGGTGGCGGTGCGCGGCGGCGGCCACAATCCCGCCGGTCACTGCGTCTGCGACGACGGCCTCGTGATCGACCTCTCCGAGATGCGCACCGTGGACGTCGACCGCGACAACGGGATCGCCCGCGCCCATGGCGGCGCCACGTGGCTCGACTTCGACGCCGCCAGTCAAGCGGCCGGGCTCGTCACGCCGGGGGGAGTCGTCGGCTCCACGGGCGTGGCGGGACTGACGCTCGGCGGCGGCATCGGCCACCTGACGTCGCAGTACGGGCTGACGTGCGACAACCTCGTCGGGGCCGAGGTCGTCACGCCGGACGGAGCCGTCGTCCGCGCGAGCACGGACGAGAACGCCGAGCTGCTCTGGGGCCTTCGCGGAGGAGGCGGCAACTTCGGGGTCGCGACACGACTGGAGTTCCGGCTGCACCCGCTCGAGCGCGTCGTGGGCGGCTCGCTGACCTACGACGAGCACGGCGTCCGACCGGCGCTCCGCACCTTCCGCGACATCGTCGCTTCCAACCCGCGCGACCTCAGCTGTCAGGTGGGCCTCGTCGTGGACGAGTCGCTGGCGCCGACCCTCGCCGTCTACCCCTGCTACACGGGCTCGGAGGAGGATCCCGAGGAGCTGCGGGCGCTCAGGTCGGTGCCGGGCCTCGTCGAGGACGCGGTGCAGCCACTGTCCTTCCTCGAGCAGCAGCAGCTGTTCGACTCGCCGTTCGGCGAGAGCCGCCACTACTGGAAGGGTCACTTCGTGCGCGGACTCCCCGACGAGCTGATCGACGCGCTGCTCGCACGCATCGTCGCGCTCGGGAGACCGCCGGGAGGGATCTTGATCGAATCGCTGCACGGCGCACCGAAGGACGTCGATCCGGCCTCCGGCGCCGCCGGGTTCCGTCCGGCCGCGTTCAACATCAGCGCAATGGCGACCTGGGACGATGCCGCGCTCGACGATGAGCACATCGAGTGGTCTCGCGCGACGGCGGCGGCGATCGAGCCGTGGTCCGCCACCGGCGGCGGCTACATCAACTACATGCAGGCGGACGAACCGAGCGAGCGGGTGCGCGCAGCCTTCGGCGGCGAGACGTTCGATCGTCTCCAGGCGCTCAAGACCCGGTACGACCCGAGGAACGTGCTCAGCCGGAACCAGAACGTCCCGCCGCTCGCCGCCCGCGCGTAGAGCTCAGGCTGCGAGCGGACGCTGCTGCGACGCTTCTGCGATCCAGAGATGAGTCGCAGCGAGCGCGCGCCAGGGGCGCCAACGGTCGGCGAGCGCTTCGAGCGCGGCACGAGAGCGAGGCGCGGCCTGCTCGAGCGCGCGACGAATCCCCAGATCGGTGACCGGGAAGGCGTCGCGCTCGCCGATCCGGAGCGCGAGGTACTGAGCCGTCCACGATCCGAGCCCGTCGATCGCCGTGATCGACGCGGTGAGCTCCTCGAGCCCGACGCTGCCGTCGAGCCGGATGCCGTCGTCTGCGACGGCCCGGGCGAACGAGCGAATCGCGCGCTCCCGCGTCCCCGTGAGCCCGAGGCCCGACAGGTCGGCGCGCGCGAGCCGGCTGGCCGGAGGAAAGGTGTGGCTGAGACCGAGCTGGCCGAGACCGCGGACCGGTGTCCCGTGGCGCCGGACGAGTCGTCCGGTGATGGTGTTTGCCGCCGCGATGCTGACCTGCTGGCCGATGATCGCGCGCACGCCGGTCTCGTAGGGGTCCCAGGTTCCCGGGGTGCGCACGCCCGGCCGAGCCCTGAGTAGTGGGCCGATCGTCGCGTCCCCGGTCAGGTGGTCGGTCGCTTCGTCGAGGTCGAGGTCGAGGTTCGCGATCCGCCGCGCCCGCGCGACGTGATGCGTCAGCTCCTCCCAGTGAGGCAGGTGCGCGACGAGGACGAGCGAGTCGTCCTCACCGGGGTGGAGCTCGATCACGCCCGGGTCGCCGGCCACGGTGATCGTCCGCCGGTAGACGCGCCCGGAGACGTGCTCGACGCCGGGAATCGCGCGGGCGGCGCAGTAGTCGACGATCGCGTCCCAGTCGAGCGGCCCGCGGAACGGCAGCCGAAGCGGAAGGCCGCCGTCGGCGACGAGGCGATCGGCCTTGCGGCGCTTCGCGCGGAGCTCGCGGGGTGAGGCGCGGAAGATCTCGCGGCAGGCGCGGTTGAACTGGCGCACGCTTCCGAACCCCGTCATCAGCGCAATCTCGAGCATCGAGAGGTCGCTGTCGTCGAGCAGGCGGCGGGCGAAGTGCGCCCTGGCCGAACGCGCAAGTGCGTCCGGCGTCACTCCCAGGTGATCTGCGAAGAGCCGGCGGAGGTGCCGGCCCGACACGCCGAGCCGCGCGCCCAGCTGCTCCTCGGTCGCCCGGTCGAGGGCGCCGTTGAGGATCAGGCGCGCCGCCCGGCACACGAGCTCCGGTCCCGTCCACGTCACCGACTCCGGCCAGCGATAGGGCCGGCACTGGAAGCAGGCACGGAAGCCGTCCGCCTCGGCGGCGGCCGCGAGCGCGTAGCCCGTCACGTTGGCCGCGTTCGGCCGGGCCCCGCAGCCGGGACGGCAGTAGATGCCGGTCGTGCGGACCGCCGAGAACGCGTGCACAGCGGAGGTATAGCCGCCCGGCCCAGCAAGAACCGGACGGATCCGGACACGCCGTCAGTCCGGGAGCAGGGGCACGACCAGACCCTGGTCGCGCCCGAGCAGGATCGCCCGCGTGATCGCCGACGTGCCGTACCGGTCGCGGATCTCGTCCAGCGCAGCATCGAGCGCGATGCCGCTCGCTCGGTCGAACGGCAGCGCGAGCTGGACGGCGGTGGCGTCGACGAGGTTGCTGATCGAGACGCCGACGAGCGTGATGCCTCGGCGTTCGATCATCGGCATCGCCGCTCCGAGCAGACCTCTCGCCGTGGCGACGAACATCTGGGTCTCGTCGGTCGCTTCGAGCAGCGTGTACGACCGGGTCGCCCGGCTGAAGTCGTCGAAGCGCAGGCGGAGCACGACGGTTCGGCCGACCCGCTTGCCCGTCCGCATGCGGCGCGTCACGCGATCGACCAGACCGATCAGGATGGCGTCGATCTCGTCGCCCGATCGGGGCGACCGACCGAGCGCCCGCTGCGAGCCGATCGAGCGGCGGCGCCGGCCGACCTGTACCGGCCGAGGGTCGCGGTTGTGAGCGAGTGCGTGGAGGTGCCGGCCCGACGCGCGGCCGAGCATCGACACCAGCACGGCCTCGCCGAGCTTCGCAACCTGGCCGACGGTCGTGATCCCCCGCTCGCGGAGCTTGTTCCCGGTGACCGTCCCGACGCCCCAGAGCCGTTCGACCGGGAGCGGGTGGAGAAACGACAGCTCGCGATCGGGCGGGACGACGAGCAGGCCGTCTGGCTTGGCGACGCCGCTCGCCACCTTGGCGAGGAACTTCGTCCTCGCGACGCCGACCGTGATCGGCAGGCCGACCCGCTCGCGCACGGCTCGGCGCAGACGTGCGGCGATCTCGACGGGCGACCCGGCGATCCTCCGCATGCCGCGAACGTCGAGGAACGCCTCGTCGATCGACAGCCCCTCGACCAGCGGGGACATGTCTTCGAACACCTTGTAGACGGCTTTGCTCGCCTCGGAGTAGGCGGACATGCGCGGTGAAACGACGATCGCGTCCGGGCAGAGGCGTCGGGCTCGCGCGCCGCCCATCGCCGTGAGGACACCGCGAGCTTTGGCTTCGTAGCTCGCCGCGAGCACGACCCCCGCGCCGACGATGACCGGCCTTCCGCGCAGCCGAGGGTCGTCACGCTGCTCGACCGAGGCGTAGAAGGCGTCGAGGTCGGCATGAAGGATCGTGGCTTCCCGCATCGAACATATGTTCGCACAGCAATCGTACCGTTCGACTGGATCGGGACGCGGGAGGCGCTGATCGGACTCGCCGTTGCGGCAACCCTGGAGATCGCCGCCTACCTGATCCCCTTCCTCGACAACGCCCTCGACGTGATCGCGGGCCCCGCCGCGGTGGTGGCGGGAACGGTCCTGATGGCGTCGTCGATCGTCGAGATGAGCCCGTTCCTCAAGTGGACGCTCGCGATCGTCGCAGGGGGCGGGGTCGCCGGCACGGTGCAGCTCTTCACGAGCGCGACCCGGCTCGCCTCGACGGCGACGACGGCGGGGCTCGCCAACCCGGCCGTCTCGGCGGCGGAGACGGGCGGCTCAGCCGGCCTGTCGATCGTTGCGATCGCCGTGCCGGTGCTCGCGCTCGTCCTCGTCGTCGTGCTTGTGTACGTCGCGGTGCGGGCGCTCCTGCGGCTGCCGCGCCGCGCGGTCAGTCGAGGACGGGCGGCAACCCGAAGCGGCCGAAGGCCTCGGGCGTGACAAAGGCGGTGATCTCCTTGATCTGATCGCCTTCGAAAGTGAGGACGTCGATTGCGGTCGCGCGGTAGGTCTCGGTGTCCGCGTCGAGGCTGTAGTAGGCGATCGCCGGCTGGCCGTTGGCGTGGGTGGGGACGGCGCGAGCTTCCGCGCAGTACTCGACCGCTTCCTTCGCGAAGGCGGCGAGCGTTTCGCGGCCGCGCCACCAGCTCGCCCATGGAGGCATCGAGAAGACCGCGTCCTCGGCGAGCAACGTCCGCAAGGCATCGACGTCGCCCTTCGCCCAGGCATCGACATACGCCGCGACGAGCTCTCGGACACGGTCGTCGCCCAGCGAGCGCAGGGTCGCCTGCTGGCTCCGCTCCGGCAGTCGATCCCCGACCGTCCGGCGCGCCCGTTGGAGCGCGCTGTTGACGGAGGCTACCGTCGTCTCTAACGACTCGGCGACCTCGCGGGCGGAGAAGCCGAGCACCTCGCGGAGGATCAGTACGGCGCGCTGATTCGCCGGAAGATGCTGGAGCGCGGCGACGAACGCCAGTTCGACGGCCTCACGCTGTTCGTAGCGCGCCGCCGGCGCGGCATAGCCGTCGGGGACGCCCAACGCGTCGTCGGGATAGGGCTCGATCCAGACCGACTCGCTCAGCGGCTCGCCGACGTCCGTCTGCGTGCCGCCGGGCTCTCGGCCGTAGTCGAGTGGGAGGACGCGCTTGGGACGCCGCGCGATCGCATCGATGCAGGCGTTGGTCGCGATCCGGTAGAGCCAGGTGGCATACGAGCTGCGGCCCTCGAACCCGCCGAGCTTGCGCCACGCGCGCAGCAGAGCATCCTGGAGCGCGTCCTCGGCATCGTGGAGTGACCCGAGCATCCGGTAGCAGTGAGCCAGGAGCTGTGCGCGGTGGGGCTCGACGAGGCGTCCGAACGCATCCTGGTCGCCGTCGCGTGCGGCGGCCAGGAGCTGCTGCTCCCGCGGCGGGCTTGTCGTCCTCACAGCCATCCCTCGCAGGTTAGACCGGCGAGGCGCTGCGAACTCATCGCCGATGCGTGTCCTCCTTCGGGAGGACGCGTCCATCATCCGCGGGCAGGACGCAGAATCCCGCGATCGAGGGAAGACAATTCGGATTTTCTGCGCCACGGTTCTTCTTGTCGAACCCAACACTGATGACAAGGAGAACCACCATGATCCACGCAGGAGACAGACTCGAAAATCCGGTGACCGGTGAGGTGCTCATCTTCCACCGCACCTCGCAAGAGACGAACGGCGAGTCCGTACTGGTCGAGACGATCGTCCGGCCGCACGGCTTCGTTGCTGCGGCCCACGTCCACCCCAATCAGACCGAGCGCTTCGAGGTTCTCGAGGGCGTACTCGGCCTCAGCGTGGGCCGCGAGCAGCTGCTTGCGGAGCCGGGTGACGTCGCCGTGGTCGCTCCGGGCACGGCCCATAAGTTCTGGAACGCCGGCGAGAGCGACGTGCGCTTCGTCTGCGAAGTGCGGCCCGCGCTCCGGTTCGAGTCGTTGATCGAGACGATGTTCACGCTCGCCGCCGAGGGCAAGACGAATCGAAAGGGTCTGCCGAACCCGCTTCGGCTCGCGGTGATCGCGAAGGCGCACTTCGACACAGTCCGGCTTCCGTTCCCGCCGGCGGCGCTCCAGCGTGCGGCGCTCGCATTCGCCTCGCCGCTCGGCAAGGCCCTCGGCTATCCCGAGACGGTGACGGCCTAGGCCACGACTCCGGGGCTTATGTCGGGAGCAGCGGGTGGAGTGGGGCGCTGCTCCTCGATCTCGCGGCGCAGCGCCTTCCAGCGCTTTCCCCTCACCCTCGAGTACGCGGCCGGAAAGCGCGTCCTGAGCTCGAGTGCGCCCTGCCGATAGCGCTCGGCAATCTCGCCCATCGCGAACACCGTCGCCGGTGACAGCTCCCCGCCACGTTCCGCGGCGAGGCGCCGCAGCCGCTCGATCGCGACGTCCGCGTCCTGGTGGAGCCCGAGGAGATCCTGGAGCTCGACCAGGCGCCTGATCACCGGCCGAGAGGTTCCGGGATAGAGGTCGGTGAGGAACTCGAGCGCGTACCGCAACCGCTTGCCGCGGATCCGCACCAGGTGGTACTCGCTCGGGTCCGAGTGCGTGCCGATCCTGTCGCCCGCCTTGCGGAAGCGGCGGAAACGCGACTCGATCAGCTCGGGGGCAGCGGCGCGGGCCGGCACCGCGGCCCGGCCCGTGCGCGGCGTCCGCACGGAGCGAAGCATGCGCCCGAACCGTCCGACGAAGGTCTGGTAGCGCCGCGAGTCGAGCACGTCGAGCATCTCGGCGCGCGCGGCGGCGCGCTCACGCTCCAGCAGCGTCCGCAGCGAGCCCAGCGGCTCCTGATCGGCCTCGGGAAGCGCCGCCAGCCAGTCGTCGAGCTGCTCGAGCTGGACGTCCAGGTCGCGGACCGCTCCGAGAGCGCCGCCGACCCACGCGAGCTCCTCGCGCAACGGCGTAGAGCTTGGTGGGAGGACCTCCGAGAACAGCGACAGCGCCGCCCGTAGCCGCCTCGTCGCGACCCGCATGTCATGGAGCTCCTCGATGTCGTCGCCGAGACGTGTGCCGGGCTCGTGCGCAAGCATCGCCGAGAAGTGCGTGCGCAGGACAGCTCGAGCGACTGCGCCGATCGGCGCCTCGGGATCGACCGCTGTCGGGCCGAAGGTGACGGCCGCGGGCACGCCGAGACCGGCCGACAGCAGCCCGGCCTGGTACTTCGACAACCCGGCTGGTTGGAGGCCGCAGTCCTGGCGAAGGCTCTCGACCAGGGTCGAGACGCCCTCCTCGGCACCGACCGGGACTTCGACCTCGACCCGGCGGAGCCTCGCCGGCGCGCCGCCCGTCGGGAGGCGGATCGTGGTCTCGTCGAGCGCGATCTCGCCCTGCGGACGCCCGGTCGATAGGAGCGAGTAGGTCCGACGGCGCGTGCGGACCTCGAAGAGCGGTGCGATCCGTCGCCTGCCCGCGACGGCGCGAACCCGCTCGCCGACAGGCCCGTTCACCGTGCCGAGCAGCTTGGGGTCGGGATGATCGAGCCGCTCCGACACCTCGCGCCGCACGCGCGGCCCGGTTCCGTCCGGGATGGAGCCGAGCGCCTTGAGCGTGACCTCGCCCTCCGCGTCGGCGCGACGGGAAGCACTGCGAATGCGGAGGGTGTACCCCGCCCGGTGGAAGCGCCGGTCGTCCGTGTCGAGGTAGAGATCGACGTGGTTGGCCGTGCCGGCCGGTGTGATCGCCGGAGTGCCGGGGCCCTCTGCGGAGTGTTCCTCCAGCCACCGGACGACGGGACGCAGGTCCAGAGCGTCGAACTGCCACTCCAGCTCTTGAACGTCACCGGCAGCCATAGGAACCGCAGGGACCTTAATCAGGCTCGGCGGCTTCGGCGTCGGCTTTCGGGGGTCTCAGTCGCCCGCCGCGCGATCGCGCGCGACGAGGTCAGCGTACTCAGGGTGCCGCTCGAGGTACGCGCGGACGAACCGGCAAACGGGGACGACCGAGAGCCCGCGTGCGCGGATGTCGTCGAGCGCGCCGGCGATCAGGCGCGAGCCGTAGCCCCGGCCCTCGAAGGCGCGGTCGACGTCGGTGTGGACGAGCACCACTGCGTCCGGCCGAGTGTCGTAGACGATCGTTCCGATGACGCTCTCGCCCTGCAGCAGTTCGTAGCGCTCTCGTGACTCGTTGTCGCGGACGCTGAGCTCGTCGTTTTGTGTCATCGCTGGTGGTTCTACCCGTTCGTCTCCGGGCTACGCAGACGCGCCTCCGCGGCTCGAGTCTCGATTCGAAGGTGAGGGAGACGGGAACGACAGCATGATGCTCCGTCGCACGATCCTCGCGGTCTCGCTCGTGGCCATGCTCGCACCGGCCGGTCGGGCTGCGCCGGAGGCGAGGAATGGTCAGCTCCTCTACCTACGGCCCCTCGGCGGGAACGCGGCTCCGTGGGGGCGCCTGTTCGTCTCCCAGCCGGGCGGGGCCGGCGCGCGCGACATCACGCCGGCCGGGATCTACGACGTGCAGGGCGCCGCCTGGTCGCCGGACGGCCGGCGCATCGCGATCTCGGCGCTCGCCGAGGGGGATCACGATCCGGAGATCTTCATCGTCGCCGCCGACGGGACCCGTCTACGGCGGGTGACCGACAACCACCTCTCGGACCGGCAGCCGGCATGGTCGCCGGATGGGCGGCAGATCGCCTTCGCCAGCGCGCGCACCGGGCTCTTCCAGATCTACTCGATGCGCTCCGACGGAAGCCGCCAGCGCCGGCTCTCGCAGCAAGCGGAGGACTGCGAGACGCCCGCCTGGTCACCGAACGGGCGTTGGATCGTCTTCAGCTGCGAGCTCGGCTATTACAAGCTCGTTCGGATGCGACCGGACGGCTCGGGTGAGCGCAGGCTGCTTCCGGGCTATCCGCTGACCGAGACCTCTCCGAGCTGGACACCGGATGGGCTGATCATCTTCAGTCGAGGCGCGAAGTCCGCGCGTGGGCGGGGCATCTTCACAGTGCGCGCCGACGGCACCGGCCTGCGGCGTTTGCGAGCGACCGGCGGCGATCCTGCCGCGTCGCCCGACGGCCGGCTCGTCACCTTCACTTGGATGCCGGACGGCGCCAATCAGGAGCTCTTCGTCATGCGCCGCGACGGCACCGGAGCCAGGCAGATCACGGCCACGAACGGAGTGATGGAGTGGAACCCGGACTGGCAGCGAGCGTCACGGTAGGCCGCGGGGCCGGCGTGGAGCCGGCCCCGCTGTCAAAGCGTTACTTGCTGAGCGTGCCCTGAACCTGGCCGTTCGGGAACGTCGAGGTATGGACGTTCACGTAGAACGCGCCGGGGCTCTGGGCGATCTCCTGCAGCAGCGTCCGCTCGACCACCGTGCAGCCGCTGGCGGTCCGGTTCGTCGGAGCGGTCAGCGGTACGACGATCGCCTCCGTCGCAACGCGATGGATGTGCGCGGCCGTGACGTCCGTCAAGCCCTGGACGGTCAGGTCGTAGCAGAGCCTGGTCCGGCCGAGCTGGACCGAGACCGTCGCGCTCCCCGACCCGGTCGCTCCCGAGACGGGCCGTAGGGCCGCGGTCAGCTTGACGCCCTGATTCGTCGGCGAACCGCTCGGGCAAGCCGCCGTGCCCGGCATCAGCAGATCACCTCTGTGGCGCAGGTGGCCGCGAAGGACCTTCCCCGACGACGAGCTCGGGCTGGTCACCGCCCGGCTCGAGATCGTGATCCGCCGGAACAGGTTCGACGTCGAGCCCGTCGCGTGGCAGATCGTGACCCGGGTCGCCGGTGCGCTCGTCTTTGCGGGCGTCACCGCCGGCGCGGGACAGGCGGCGGCCCCGACGACGACCGCGTCACCGGTGTGGCGGAGATGTCCTCGCAGCACGCGGCCGGCACCCGATCGCGGGCTCGTGACGGCCCGGCCGGACACGCTGATCCGCCGCCATGGATTCGAGGCCGAACCGGTGTCGTGGCAGATCGTGACCTTGCTCGGTGCCGCGACGGTCCGCGCCTCCTGGCCTTGTGCGATTGCGGCGCCTGCCAGCAGGACCGGCACGGCGGCAACGATCGCAATGAATAGACGCTTCACGTCATACCTCCCGCAGTTTGCTTTCGCCTGGAGTTATGCCCCCCTCGCGGAAGCGTTCGCCGCCCAAACGGCGACCTTTTCAGTTTCCTTACACGGATTCTCCAAGCAATCGAGGGCGCCGGCGGGCAACCGGCGCCCTCTCGCTGCTCTCGCTGACCCTGGTCCATGACCCCTCGCTCCAGGCCGTCGCTCCGGCGTTCGGCGGCGTAGTCGTGAATCCACGGCCCGACTGACATCCGAACCTAGGATGAACGCAGTCGTCAGTCACTCGACGGAAAGGAGAACTCATGCCGACGGTCACCAAGGGGTTGTGGGTGCCGCTCGAGGCAAAGCCGGGCAAGGAAGAGGACGTCGCGAGCTTTCTGGAGGGCGGACGCGCGATCGTCGAGGATGAGCCGGAGACGGTCGCGTGGTTCGCCGTCAGGTTGAGCGACTCGCAGTTCGCGATCTTCGACGTCTTCCCGGACGACTCAGGTCGGCAGGCTCACCTGTCGGGTCGCGTGGCAGAGGCCCTGATGGCCCAGGCGGACGAGCTGCTCGCGCGCCCGCCAGACATCCAGCAGCTGGACGTGATCGCGTCCAAGCTGCCGGCGTAGAGGCCGCGCGTCTCCGCTACTCGAGCCTGTAGGCGCGGAGGATCGACTGCTGCACCGAGTTCCCCGCGCTGTCGGTTGCGGCGGCGCGCAGCGACACGAAGTCGGCGTTTCCGGGGTGGAAGAGCAGAGCCAGCCAGCCGCTCCCCACCTTGACCAGGAGGACGCGTCGCCAGGTAGCGCCGTCGTCATACGAGACCTCCACGTCGAGGTCGCGCACCGTGGCCGCCGGAGCGACCGCCTGGCGCTGCACGGACACTGGCAGGAGGAACGCCCGGCCGCCCGGCGTTGCGTTGTTCTCGTCGAGCTTCGGGCCGAAGCGGACCGCCATCACCGGCAGCGGGGTGAACGCAGCGTCGGGGTCGTGACGTGACTTGAACGTCCACGTCGCGCTGATCTCGGTGGAGATCTCGGCGAAGCTCGAACGTGAGCCGCTGATCTCCAGCCGGTATTCGCCCTCGGCATCCGGAACGCCGAAGTCGCCGAGCCCGGAACGATCCGTCTCGCCGATCAGCTCGCCGTTCAGGTAGAGGGCGGTGCGTCCAAGGTCCTCCCGCGAGAAGCCCTCGTGGTCGTCACTGAAGTCGTTGTACGGCGGCACGCTGACGGTGATCGCGTCGCTGTCCTGCGCCAGCTCGATGCTCGAGTCCGACGACCCACCGCCGTGGTGGCGGAAGATCCACTGCGACGGCGAGCCTTCGACCTCCGGGAACGCCGGCCCGAAGACCGCCCTCCCCCAGACCTCCTCGGTGGTGCGCCCGCGCCGCAGGGTGAAGAGCGGCTTCGTGTGAGTGGTCTCGAAGACCCCGCTCAGCGGCTCGATCGTCTGGAACTCGGTCTGCCAGCGGGCGTCGTCGGCGATGTAGTACTCGGTTCGCTCGAACGGAAGGCGGAACTGGAAGCCGAACGCGCTGCCGCCGATGTCGCCGTCCGGCGGGAAGGCGCCGGCGAAGACCAGTCCGATCCGCGCCGACATCGGCGTCCGGTACTCGCCGCGGACGGTGGCCAGGTCGCGCTTCCTCACCTCCCGGTCGAACCCGGTGAAGTAGCGGCCCCGCTCGAACCAGACGAGGTGGTACGCGTACGGGCTGTCCATGAAGATCCCCGCCGCGCCCGGCTTGCCCCACTGGCTGTGCACGCTCGAGATCACCTCGCTCTCACCCACGGGGGCGCCAAGCTGAGCCGTGAAGAGGTGCTCGAGGGTCTGCGAGGCGAGGGCGCCGAGCATCCCGAGGCCGTCAGGAGCCCTGCGCTCGTAGAGGACGACCGCGGCGGCGGAGGAGGCCGTCGGCTCCGGCACCCGGACTCGCATCGGCTTGGCCTCGCGCGCGTCTATCACGACCTCGGTGTCCCGGTCGAGGACCAGGAGCGGCTGGGCCAGGGCAGCGACATCGGGGGCCTGTCCGGTTGGGGTGTCGATGACCGAGTAGAGGTGGTAGCGACCGGCAGGGAGCCGCAGCGTCAGCGTGCCGTCGGGATCGAAGTTCGGGCCGCCGATCACGGCGTCCACGCCGTTGACGAAGGTCGTGTAGCTGACGGGAACCCGGCCGCGCCGGTCCAGGTGCTTGACGGTCAGGTTGTAGCGCTCGGCCTCCTTGTCGACCGCGAGCGGCGTGCGGACCGAGGTCCCCGCGCCGCTCGCGAGCACAGCTCCCGAGTAGATGCCCAGCGCGCCCGGGACACGGGTGTCGGCCGTGAGCGTCGTTACGGCCTGGCCCCCGGCAGGCACGGTGATGGTGCTCGGCTGCAGGGTGAACATGCCCGCCGGCGCCGGCAGTCCGTCTGGGCCCATCACGTCCAGCGCGAGCTCCAGTACGACCGGCGTCGACCCAAGGTTGCTGTACGTCACTTCGCGCGTCAGCACCTCGTCGTCCTCGTGTGGGAACGGCTGGAGCCCGAGGCTGACGCTCGCCGGAGTCGTGATGACCTCCTGCGCGATCGCCTGGGCGACGTCCACCCGACCGGCTCCCTGGTCGAACACCGTGAACGACGGGTTGGGTCGTGCGGAGCCCATCAACGCCGCCTTCAGCTGCGCCGGGGTCCAGTTCGGGTGCTTCTGCGCCACCAGGAGGGCGGCGCCGGCGGCGTGGGGGGTCGCCATCGAAGTCCCGCTGAGGCTCGTGTAGAAGTCGTCAACCGGCTCGCCGATGACTCCGTCGGAGGCGCGCGCGGCGACGATGCCGACGCCGGGCGCAGTCAGGTCGGGCTTGATCGCCGAGTCGCCGACCCGAGGCCCTCGGCTGGAGAAGTCCGCGAGCGTGTCGTCGCGATCGACCGCGCCGACCGCGAGGGCGGCGTCGGCACTCGCCGGCGAGCCGACCGGCACGTTGGTGCCGTCGTTGCCGGCTGCGGCCACGAACAGGGCTCCCGTCTCGGCAGTGAGCTCGTTCACCGCTTGCTCGATCGGGTCGAGCTCGGGAGTGTCGAGGCCGCCGAAGCTCATGTTGACGACGTCGGCGCCCAGGCTGCTCGCCCACTCCATGCCGGCGAGGATCGCCGACTCCGGGCAGGTGTTGGCCGGGCACACCTTGCCGATGAGCAGCCGGGAATCCGGCGCGACGCCTCGGAACGTGCCGCCTGACGCCGCCCCGCTGCCGGCCAGGATCGACGCGACGTGAGTGCCGTGGCCGTAGACGTCGTTCCCGTCGGGCGCGGTCGTGAAGTTGCGTACCTCGACAAGGCGGCCCGCGAAGTCCGGATGGTCGAGGTCGATACCACTGTCGAGCACAGCCGCGGTCATGCCCGTGCCGGTGAAGCCCGCTGCCCACGCCGCCGGCGCCCCGATCTGCGGGACGGATCGATCGAGCTCCAACCTCCGCCGGGCGTCGAGCCAGACCGATGCGACTCCGGGCGCCTTCACGGCTGTGGTCCAGAATTCGGCCGCGTCGCGCTTCGCCGTGCGCATGGCGGTCATGCCCAACGACGGCAGCCGGCGTGTCACGCGGGCCTCGCCCGCTCGGAGAGCCGGCAACGCCTGCGGCGCGTTCACGGTGATCAGCGGCAGGTCGCTTCGCCCGCGGTCGCCGTACCCGAGCTCGAGCAGGCCGGTGACGTCGAACAGACGCCGGTCGACGCGGCCGAGATTCACGAGCCTTGTCGCGTCAGCCGGGATGACGTAGTGGTGGCCGTCCTCGCGGTAGTGCTCGAAGACCATCTCGGTCCGGCCGCGCGCAGGGCGCACCGCGATCGCGTCGCCGCGCAGCGTGACCCGGTCGCCGGTGATCAGGGTGACCGTTCGAGTGGGAGTCTGTGATCGGCGCTCGACCTGCGACGCCTGGGAGAAGCCGACCACCGGCACCGCCAGCGTGAGAACCACCGCGACCAGAGCCAAACCGACACGAGCCAGCATGCTTTCCCTCCCCGACGTTGCCCCCCGACCGATGGGGCGAGCATAACGGCACGTTGACAAGACCAAGCGCGGAAGCCTTTGATGAAAGCGCTTGAATCTGTCACTCCCACTCGCTGTCTTGGTCGGAGCGCTCCTCGGTTCGGGGTGCGGGGGAGAAAGAGACTCCGAGGCCAGCTCCGACGGAAGCGCAACCGAGCCAGCGGCCGAAGGCGCCTTCGTCGAGGACGACTTCTCCGATCCGGCGAGCGGTTGGGCGCGAGACGACGACGACGCGGTCCTGCTCGACTACGCCGACGGCGGCTATCGCATCCTCATGAAGGCTTCCGGGCCGCGGGACGCGAGGCTCACGTTCGGAGCGGGTGACGTGCAAGCGGTTAGCGTCGAGGCCGACGCGACGGAGCGAGCGGGACCGTATACGTCGGGGCAGCCGGACGAGTACGAGTTCCACGGGGTCGCCTGCTGGGGCGCCGGCGCCGATTCGGATGAGCTCGACTTCGGTTACAAGTTCGTGCTCACGCCCGAGGATCACTACGGGATCCTCAGGGACGACCAGAGCGAGGACGGGCTCGTCACTCTGGCGGAGGGCGACGGTGACTTCGGCGGCTACGGGGCGACCAGCCGCATCCGAGGCGACCGCGTTACGCGTGACGGGCGCTCGACGCTCGTCCTCTGGGTCGACGGGAAGAAGGTCGCGGAAGCACGCGACCCGGACGGGCCTGATCGCTTCGCGGCGATCGGCTTGACCGCGGAGACGAGCCAAGCCGGCACGGACATCCACTTCGACGACGTGCTGGCCTGGAACGCCGCCGCGGGGCGACCGGTGAGGCCCGAACCGGCCCCTGAGAGGATCTCGGAGCCGTTCCCCGAGCCAAAGCCGGCTCCGACGGGCCTCTGCAAGCGGGAAGGGATTCGCTACTCCGGTGGGACGGCGGAGCGCGGCGAGGTGTGCTTCACGGTCACGCGTGACCACACGCGGCTGCTCGAAGTCGGCTTCACGTTCGTGCCGGCCAACCGGTGCCCCGAGATGGCGACCGGGACCTTCTACGCCGAAGGTGAAGCCGGGCCGACTGTGACGCGCGATCGGGTGAGGAGCTCGGGCTTCACCGGCGATATCGAGGGCACCGAGGCGACCGGGATCCTCCAGGACTGGGACATCTGCAGGGAGCGGACGTTTGAGTGGCGCGCCCGGCGAGTCCCGTAGCCGGCGCTCGGCTCACCCGCGACGTCTGGTAGCCGCCACCCTCGGCTCGCGAACGGACCCGGTGACTCCTTCCAGCGCTTGGACCAGCAGCCGGCGCAGCGTCTCGCGCTCGTTCGCGTTCAGCCCTGCGAGCACGTCGTCCTCGATGCTCTCGAGCGCCCGCTCGGCGCGCTCGAGCGCGCGCTCTCCGGCAGGCGTGACGCTGACGATATGCCGCCGTCGATCGCTGCGATCGCGCTGCCGCTCCGCGTATCCCTCGTCCTCGAGGTCGTTGAGGAGCAGCACGAGGTTGTTGGGATCGAGGTACATGGCCTCTCCGAGGTCCTGCTGGGGAATCGGCCCCTGGTCGCGCAGATAGGTGAGCGCGACGTACTCCCTGAGCCGAACCCCGAGCAGCTTCTCGGACGCTCGCCGGTAGACCGCACGCGAGAGGCGCGTCAGCAGCACCATGGAGCCGGGCGTCGTCATCGCTTCCACTATGACGAGGGTGAACCGCGTGAGAGCTCGTCGACAGCGTCCTGCACGCTCGGGTAGCTGAGAAGTGCCCCTTCAGACTCCCGCAACCTGACGAGGTCGCGCACGGCGGCGATGTCCTTCGCGAGCGCAAGCTTCACGCCCTCGCGCCGGAGGTCCCCCGCGAGCTCGACGAGCATGCTCACGGCGGTGACGTCGATCGACGGCACGTTGGAAGCGTCGAGCACGATCGCGCGTGTTCCGTCGGCCGCCGCACGAGCGCGGATCTCGTCGCGCACGAGGTCGGCGTTCGCAAAGAAGAGCGGGCTCTCGACGCGCAGGACGACGATCCCAGGGGCGGCCTCGTTCTCGGGATGACGCTCGAGGTCGCCCCACTGGTCGCTCGTCCCCTGAACCCGCCCGAGCACCGCGACGCGAGGCCGCGAAGCGCGGTACAGGAGCAGCAGCAGCGACACGGCGATTCCGATGAAGAGGCCCGGGAGTGTGTCGAAGACGAGCACGCCGAGCATGGCTGCGAGGGCCGCGACGAAGTCGGGCCTGGCGGCGACGGCGAGCGCGCGCCCGGCGCCGCGCACGTGGAAGCGGTAGAGGTTGACGAGCGCGCCGATGTCGACGAGCTCGATGAGCGCCGCGATGACGATCCCGGCCAGGACCGCCTCCGGCAGCTCTTCGAAGAGCCCAGTGAAGAAGAGGAGCGTGACCACGGTGAGCGCGGCGACCACTAGCCCGGAGAGCTGCGAGCGCGCGCCGGCGGACGCGTTCACCGCCGTCTTGGACAAGCTGCCGTTCACGACCATGCCGCTCGAGAGCCCCGCGCCGAGGTTTGCGGCGCCGAGCCCGACCAGCTCGCGGTTCGCATCGATCTCGTAGTGGTTGCGCGCCGCATACGTCTTCGCCGCCGCCAGTCCCTCCGCAAACGCCACGAGCATCACGCCGACCGCCGCGGGCGCGACGTCGAGGTAGCGCGACGAATCGACGTCGGGCAATCCGAAGTCGGGCAGGCCGCTCTGGATCTCTCCGACGATCGCGACTCCGTGCTGGTCGAGGTCGAAGAGCGACACGGCCAGGATCCCCAGAACGACGGCGACGAGCGAGCCGGGAACGACTGGCGCGACCTCCTTCAGCCCGACGACGAGGACGAGCGTGGCGAGCCCGACGAGCAGCGTGAGCCCGCTCGTCGATCCGAGCTCGCCGAGCACGCCCCAGAGTTGTTCGAAGAAGTCCCCCTCCTCCTTCGGCACACCGAGGAGCTTCGGCACCTGGCCGATGATGATCGTGAGCGCGAGCCCGATGATGAATCCCTTCAGCACCGGCTCGGAGATGAAGCTGGCGAGGAACCCGAGACGGAGCAGGCCCGCGGCGAGGGCCAGGATCCCGACGGTCAACCCGAGCGTGATCGTCAGCTGGAGGAATTCGTCCGAGCCCGGAGCGGCGAGATCTCCCACTGCCGCTGCCGAAAGCGCCGCAGTTGCCGCCATCGGCCCGACCACGACGTGCCGCGAGCTGCCGAAAGCGGCGTAGAGGAGGAGCGCACCGGGCGCAGCGTAGAGGCCGACCACCGGCGAGACGCCCGCGATCGACGCGTACGCCAGGGCCTCGGGCACGAGCACGGCCCAGACGGTTAGCCCCGCGACGACATCACCTGAGAGCCAGCGGCGGTCGTAGCCACCGAGCCACGCGAAGATTGGGAGCCTCACGCCCGGCGGATCCTATGCCGACGTACGTGCACGCGATCCTGGGGCCCGGCGCCGCATTGGAGTAGATTCACGTCGCCGCATCAGCTCATCCTCACCGGGGAGGTAAAGCATGCCCGCGGAGAGCAACGACCTGCCGCGCGAGATCCTGCCGATTCCCGACAGGCGTTACACCGGATTCACCACATACGACGCCAGGGACCCGGACACGACATTCCCGCCGATCGCTCCGCTGCGCCCGCCTGCCGGTGCTCCGAACGTCCTCATCCTCCTGATCGATGACGTCGGGTTCGGCGCCTCGAGCGCCTTCGGCGGGCCCGTGAACATGCCGAATGCCGAACGCCTGGCCAAGAACGGCCTCAAGTACACGCGCTTCCACACGACGGCGCTCTGCTCGCCGACCCGCGCGGCGCTGCTGTCCGGCCGCAACCACCACGCCGTGGGCATGGGCGGCATCACCGAGATGGCCACGTCGCATCCCGGCTTCAGCTCGCTCCGCCCCAACAGCATGGCGCCGCTGGCCGAGATCCTGCGCCTGAACGGGTACGCGACCGCGCAGTTCGGCAAATGCCACGAGGTGCCGGCTTGGGAGGCCAGCACGGCCGGGCCGTTCGACCGCTGGCCGACCGGAAGCGGCTTCGAGCACTTCTTCGGGTTCATCGCGGGCGAGACGAACCAGTGGTATCCGGCCCTGCACGAGGACGTCACCCCGGTCGAGCCGTGGGGGACGCCCGAGCAGGGCTACCACTTCATGGCCGACATGACCGACCGGGCCATCGCCTGGGTCCGGCAGCAGAAGGCGCTCACTCCCGACAAGCCGTTCTTCGTGTACTTCGCGCCGGGAGCGACGCACGCCCCCCATCACGTGCCAAAGGAGTGGGCCGACAAGTACAAGGGTCAGTTCGACCACGGCTGGGACAAGACCCGCGAAGAGACGTTCAAGCGTCAGAAGAAGCTCGGGGTCATCCCCAAGGACGCAGAGCTTACGCCGCGGCACGACGAGATCCCGGCCTGGGACGACATGGACGAGAAGCTGAAGCCGGTGCTGGCCCGGCAAATGGAGGTCTATGCGGGCTTTCTCGAGTACACCGACCACCACATCGGCCTGCTGCTCGACGCGCTCGAAGCGCTCGAGGCCCTCGACGACACGCTCGTCTACCTGATCATCGGCGACAACGGGGCTTCTGCCGAGGGCGGGCTCCAGGGCACCCTGAACGAGGTCGCGATCGCCGAGGCTCCGGACGTCGAGACGCCCGAGTACCTGGCCGAGAACATCGACAAGTTCGGAACGCCGGAGGGATACAACCACTACGCGGTCGGCTGGGCGCACGCGATGTGCACCCCTTACCAGTGGACGAAGCAGATCGCGTCGCACTGGGGAGGCACTCGGAATGCCACCGTCGTCCAGTGGCGGAACGGCATCAAGGCCAAGGGCCAGGTCCGCACGCAGTTCCACCACGTGATCGACGTCGCTCCGACGATCCTGGAAGCAGCCGGGCTACCCGAGCCGACAGCGGTGGACGGCATCACCCAGGAGCCGATGCACGGGGTCAGCATGGCCTACTCGTTCGAGGACGCGAAAGCCGCCGAGCGTCACGAGACCCAGTACTTCGAGATGTTCTGCAACCGCGGGATCTACCACAAGGGCTGGTCGGCGGTGACGAAGCACCGCACGCCCTGGGAGGTCCACGGCGAAGGAGTCCCCCTCGACCAGGACGTGTGGGAGCTCTACGACGGCTCGTCGGACTGGACCCAGGCGCACGACCTGGCGAAGGAGCAGCCCGAGAAGCTGGCCGACCTGCAGCGGCTCTTCCTGATCGAGGCGGGCAAGTTCAACGCGCTGCCGCTGGACGACCGAGTGGTCGAGCGGATCAACCCTGAGCTCGCCGGCCGGCCACAGCTCATCGAGCGCGACTCGATGGTGCTCTTCCCTGGGATGAGCGGGCTGAACGAGAACTGCATGCTCAACACGAAGAACAAGTCGCACTCGATCACCGCCGAGCTGGTCGTACCGAAGGACGGCGCCAACGGCGTGATCGTCAACCAGGGCGGCATCACGGGCGGCTGGGCGCTTTACCTCAAGGACGGTCGCCCCACCTACCACTACAGCTTCCTCGGCCTCGAGCGGGCGACGATCGCCGCCCGCAAGAAGCTTCCGGCCGGCGAGCACCAGGTGCGGATGGAGTTCGCCTACGACGGCGAGGGGTTCGGCAAGGGCGGCGCTGCGACGCTCTTCGTCGACGGCGAGGAAGCGGCGTCGGGGCGAGTCGAGCGAACCCACGCGTTCAACTTTTCCCTCGACGAGACGACGGACGTCGGCCGCGACACTGGAGCACCCGTGTGCGACGACTACGAGGCAGGCGACAACGCCTTCACCGGCGAGATCAAGTGGATCCGGCTCGACGTCGGCACCGACAGCCACGACCACCTCATCGACCCGAAGCAACTCATGCACTTCGCGATGGCCCGTCAGTAGGGAGAGGAGCACCGGGTCCGACGAGGCGAAGCGCTGCGACCTACGTGCCTGATCCGCCTGTCGCCGGCGGCTCGACCTGCGCAGGCGGCACGGCTCGGCTCGGCTCGGCCTCCTTCGGCTGATCCCTGATCCCCCACCGATAGCGAACGCGTAACCAGGCCGTCACCAAGACGGCGAGCGTCGTCCCGAACCCGAGCCAAGCCCAGATCTGCTGGAACTCGTTGTCCTTGATCAGCTTGACGAGTGTGCAGACCGCCATCGCGGTCGCGAGGATTCCGGTCACGATCGCGGCCGGCCACCCTCGCATCGACAGCCTCGGGATCACGACCGGTATGAGCTCCCAGATGAGGATCGCCACGGCGAAGATCGCCGCGTAGACGCCGTAGTTCGAGCCCTCGTACCCGGTGCGCCAACCGCAGATGCGCGGCTCGTCGCCGCTCGTGACCGCGCAGATGCGCTGCCACGGCAGCGCCAGCTCGATCAGGAACGCCGCGCTCAGGAGGAGGATGACCTTCGATCCGAGCGGGCGGTCCCAGAACTTCCGCACGGCCTTAAGTGTACGTCCGCACTAGGTCGCCAATGACAGCCCGACCAGGATCGGAACGAGGATCCAGCAGCCGAGCGTCAGGCCGACGGAGACGAGGACGAACGTGCGAGTCGAGTCCTTGGGCGGCTTGCCGCACCAGCCGATCGTGCTCCAGAGGGTCTGCAGCGGAGCGCGCGCCGCGAGCCGGATGCGTCGGGACGCAAGCGCGGCACCGCGAAGGATGATCCACGAGGCGGCGAGCGCAATCAGAGCGCCGACCACGCCGATAAGCGAGGCGAAGAGCGTGCTTTCGAACAAGCCGGTGATGCGGCCGAGCGAGGCGAAGATCGGCAGCGCCGCGCCGCCGAGGAGGAATGCCGGCAGTGCCAGCTCTCGCGTCTGGAGCGCATCGGTCATCCGAGTGGCATCGATCCGGGCGCGGTGGAGCTCGCGGCGCTCGTCGCTGCCCGGCAGCGCCTGGATCTCTCGCAGGCCGTAGAGGTTCCTGAGCTTGTTCGAGATGTTCCGGATGTACGAAACGACGAGGTAGCGCGCGACGAGCTGAACACCCCACCGGACCGCGGCGCGGAGCGGCCCCAAGCTCTTCCCGGCTCCGGTCCCGTGGTAGCCGTGCCGGGACAGGGACTCGAGCGCCTCGACCATGTTGCGGTGTGCCTGCGGGAAGGCATCCGGTCGAGCGAGCGGCTGGGTCCGCGAGATCTCGTGCATCATCTCCCGCTCGCGGGGGCTCGTCACCTCGATCGCGTCGAGGTACTTCGCGATTTCGTCTTCGTTGCCGGAGAGCAGCTTCAGCCGCTCGATCGGGTTGTCGATCTCCTCGAGGAGCTCTTCCTGCTCCGTTGGAGGTGCACCCGTCACGGAACCGTCGGCGGCCACGGCACCTCCACGATAACTCGTACACCGAAGCGCCTCCAGAACGCCGACGGGCGGCATCTGCCGCCCGTCATCGCCTTGCGTGGAGCATGAGCTATGACGCGAGGATCTTGGCCTTCTGCGCTGCGAACTCCTCTTCGGTGAGGACGCCCTGCGCCTTCAGGTCGGCGAGCTTCTGCAGTTCCGCCACCGTGTCGACGGCCGGCGCTGCCGCTGGTGGAGGCGCCGCCGCGGCTGCCTGTGCCGCCGCCTGCTGCTCCTCGTAGGCGGCTTGATCCTGCTCCGCGTACTTCCTCTGCTGATGGTGCACGACCGCGCCTGCGGTCCCGGCGACCACGGCCGTTCGGGCCGCCGTCCCGATGAGCCCGGGGCGCCCGACTCTGCGTCGCATCATCTGCCTGCTCCTTCTGACCTAGTTGGGGTTGGCGACGAGATCCTCGCGTGCCGCTGCGACGACCTCGTAGGGGATCCGCTCGTTCGCGACGAGCTGGCCGTCCGCGTTTCGGACGGCCTCGGCGAACCTGGCCGCCCAGACGTTCTCGAACAGCATCACCGCGCCCGACGAGTTGTTCTCGAGGCCGTCGGCCGCGATGGCGATATCCTCGTCGTTCAGCAGCCCTTCGGCACTCGCGACGTCATCGATGTTCGCGGCCTGGTCCTCGTCAAGCTCCTCGAGCTCCATTGCGGCGACGTTGCCTTCTGCGTCCTTGTAGATGAACACGAGGTCGATGATGCGGATCGTGTTGCTCTCGACGAGCTCGCCGAGAGCCGGGACGATCTCGCCCTTGAACTTGTTCCCCGGGAACTTGAGGACGAGGTACTCGACCGGGCCGACGCTCATGGCTTCGAGAGCTCCGACCGGATCGCGTCGTCGGACGGCAGTTGGCCTTCCGGCGACAGCTTGTCGACCACCTCGGGCATTGCCTTGCTGAGCTCCTGGGCCGCCTCGTCGACGCTGACTCCTGCGTCATCGGCGATCTTCTGCAGGTTCTCCGGGTCCGCAGTGGCCTTCACCTGCTCGGCGCTGATCGGCTTGTTCTCGCCCTTGCCGACCCAGGAGTCGAATGTCTCCCCCAGGCCGGACTGCTGAGCGCGCTCTTTGAACTTCTGAAGGGAGAGCGATCCCTCCTCCATCATCTTGGTGACGCTCGCGACGTACTTTTCCGGAACGCCGCTCGACTTCAAGAACCCGGTCAGGGTCTCGGTCAGCCCCATCTGCGTCCCCCTTTCGTTCGAAGGGCCCGTGCTTGACGATCACTCTACTTCTTCCAGAGTCGGCTCCTCACGCGCGTATCCTGCGTCGCCGTGGAAGCGTCGGTAGCGGCGTCGCCGCCCAGACCAAAGAGGAGCGAGGCTGGTCGCTGCGCACCGCCGCCTCGATCACTGCCGCGGTCGGTGCCCTCCACGCGCTTCTCTGCCTCCTGTCGTGGCCACCCGTTCGCCCCGGACCGCTGATGGTCAGGCAGACGCCGATTCGAGACTCGCAGCCCTACTCGGCGAAGACCGTCGCCCAGTCGTCCTTCACGGAGACGACGGTCCAGTCGTCGGTCTTGGCCCGCTCGAGCGCCTGCTCGGCGCCCTTGACGTAGTCGAACTCCCGCTCGGGGTCGTCGTGCAGGACGAGGAGCCGCAGCGCCGGTCGCCCTTTGCCGCCCGCGAAGCGGAGCATCGGGATGTCCCCGTTCGAGTTTCCGCCGACGAGGATCGGCCGCCGGCCGATCCGGCTCCAGATCCTCACCGGTTTGGCGGGGCCGTCGTCGAAGACGTCGGGCTCGGCACTGTAGGCAAGTGATCCTCCGTGCTCGTTGTCGGTGTACTGCAGCCCGTTGGAGCTGCCGACGACCCGCTCAGGCGGAATCCCGTACAGCTCCCCGGTGATCGTGCGCATGAAGTCGCGGCTGCCGCCGGACGCGACGAAGCAGGTGAAACCGTGCCCTTCGAGGAAGCGCAGCAGCTCGACCATCGGCTGGTAGCCGCAGTCCCGGAGCCGTCGGCCGAGGGTCGGGTGCGGGGCCACGTCGAGGAAAGCCTCAGCTGCCGACGCGTACTCCTCGACGGTGTGCCCTGCGAATGCCTGGAGGACGCCGCTGAGCAGCACCTTGAGGTCGGCATCGTCGCCGGTGTAGTGCTTATCCATCACGGCACCGAGCCACGCGTAGTCCTTCTCGTAAGCGGCCTTCCACGGCTGATTCTGCCGCAGCGACTCGTCCTCTTCGCCCATGGCGGCCAGGCGCTGCAGGATAAAGCCCAGTTCGATCGGCATCGGCTTTTCGGCCCACAGCGTGCCGTCGTTGTCGAAGACCGCGACCCGCTCCTCGGGCGGGATATCGCGGGCCGCGGCCTCCGCGAACTCGACGATCGCCTGGGTGGTCGGAGTGTCGTTCCAGGAGGCGAGCTCCCTCATCCACGCCCGCCGCTCGCAGCGTCGGCCATCTTCTCCAGGGCCTGGTCGATCGTGAAGCTGGCCGCCTTCTGCCGCGGCGGGAAACCCTTGAAGGTCTCGAGGAACGGAACGATGATCGCCTGCGCGGCAAGGACGATGTAGCCCTTCGACGCGACCCAGTCCCAGTACGTGTTGGACGTGATGTCGGCTCGCTCGAAGGGATCGGTCCGCAGGTTGTAGAGCTTCGGAAGCCGGAGGGGTGTGAACGGCTCCGCCCACACGCCCAGCGTCCCGGCCGCCCGCTGCTCCATGAACACGATCTTCCAGTTGTCGAACCGAAGGGCGACGAGGTCTCCGTCGTCCGAGAAGTAGATGAAGCCCTGGCGCGGGCTCTTGTCCACATCGCCGGTCAGGTACGGCAGCAAGTCGTAGCCGTCTATGTGGACCTTGTAGGTCGTGTCACCCGCGGTGTGGCCGTTCTTCAGCTTCTCGACGATGTCCGGCTCACCGGCTGCTGCGAGGAAGGTCGGCAGCCAATCGTGGTGCTGGACGATCTCGTTGGAGACAACACCCGCCTGAATCTTCCCGGGCCAGCGAACCATCAATGGGATCCGGAAGGCACCTTCCCAGTTCGTGTTCTTCTCGCTGCGGAACGGGGTCATCGCGCCGTCTGGCCATGTGTTCATGTGCGGCCCGTTGTCCGTCGAGTACATGACGATCGTGTCGTCGGCGATCCCGAGCTGATCGAGGAGATCCAGCACCTTGCCGACGTTCTGGTCGTGGTCGACCATCGTGTCGTGGTACGGCGACTGCCAGCGGCCGGCTTTTCCCAAGCTCCTGCGCTTGGTGTGTGTGCGGAGGTGCATGTGCGTCGTGTTCACCCAGCAGAAGAACGGCCGTCGCCGGTTGTGCTGGCGCTTGATGAAATCGCAGGCGGCGTCGACGAACTCGTCGTCGCACGTCTCCATGCGCTTCCGCGTCAGCGGGCCGGTGTCCTGAATCCTCTGCTTGCCGACGCGGCCCCAGCGCGGGTGTTCCTTGGGATCGTCCTTGTTCGTCGCCCTACTGCGCAGTACGCCGCGCGGCCCGAACCGCTCGTCGAACTGCTCGAAGCCGTGCTTGCTCGGGTAGTCCGGGTCCTCGGGGTCTTCCTGCGCGTTCAGGTGGTAGAGGTTGCCGAAGAACTCGTCGAACCCGTGCACCGTCGGGAGGAACTCGTTCCGGTCGCCGAGATGGTTCTTCCCGAACTGGCCGGTGGAGTAGCCGAGCGGCTTCAGGAGCTCGGCGATCGTCGGATCTTCCGCCGACAGTCCGATCGGCGAACCGGGCACGCCGACCTTGCTGAGCCCCGTGCGAAACACGCTTTGACCAGTGATGAACGAAGACCGCCCCGCGGTACAGCTCTGCTCCCCGTACGCGTCGGTGAACCGCATACCCTCGTTGGCGATGCGATCGATGTTCGGCGTGCGGTAGCCCATCAGGCCGTCGCTGTAGCAGCTGAGGTTCGTGATCCCGATGTCGTCGCCCCAGATCACGAGGATGTTCGGCTTGTCCTGCGGCATGCTTCTCTCCTTCCTGCTACGCCGCCCGGACCAGGCAGCGGAAGCCCAGGTGGCACGTCGAGGTATCGATCGCCTGGGCCATGCGCGCCGCAGGCCGATAGCGACGGCAGTAGTTCGGTGCGCAGAGGTGTGAGCCGCCCTTCATCACCCTCCGCGGGATTGCCGCAGTGTCGTTCGGGTCGACGCTTGCTGCACGTGGGTCGCCCGAGCAGCAGGGCGACATCGGCTCGTGGCTCGACGCGTACCAGTCGGTCGTCCACTCCCACACGTTCCCGGTCATGTCGTAGAGGCCGTAGCCGTTGGGCGGGAACTTGCCGACGGGCGAGGTGCCTTCG
>Ga0081455_10000950_pt1 | contig 37085 bp, 32 predicted proteins | sample TabmetS3T2R1_FD_70207 | JGI IMG/M metagenome (GOLD analysis project Ga0081455, IMG submission 70207) | Tabebuia heterophylla rhizosphere microbial communities from the University of Puerto Rico - S3T2R1 | ecosystem: Host-associated > Plants > Roots > Rhizosphere ...
GCCAGCGATGGAGTTGCCCCCGGTATCGGTGAAGGTGTGGTCGGATGTCATCAGGGCGGTCAGGTCATCGATGTCCTGCCGGGTGATGGCGTCGTTGAACTGCACGGCGATCGCCGCCGGATCGGTGCTCTGAGATCGATCCACGGTTGGACACTAACCGCACCTGAACCGATCTGCTTTTGCCCGCGATTGGCGCCTGCGCGGCTCGACGGTGCCGCAGAGCTCGTCTCTGCACCGCGAGTCCGACCTAGTGCCTCGGCGCGCTTACAGTTCCCTAACCAGTCATCCGAACCGGATAGGCCAGCAGCGACACGGACGTAGGTTAGGCGATCATGGGCTGCGACGCCCGGGATCTGAACGAGGTCTGATGCCAACCCGAGTCAAAGCTGCGGACACCACCGAAGCCGCAGTCGGATCGGTGATGGGCCATCGATCTCTTGCCCTGCTTCGTATTGCTGTCGGATTCCTATGGATCCAGAACGCGGACTGGAAGATCCCGCCGAGCTTCGACGCCCTGCTGCACTTCACTCGGTACGCCGTGGAGTATCCCGTGTTCCCGCCTTACGCCTGGCTGGTGCAGCACCTGGTCCTGCCGAACTTCGCGTTCTTCGGCTGGGGCGTACTGCTGTTAGAGGCGGCGCTCGGCGGCTTTCTGCTCGTCGGCCTGGGCACCCGGTTCTGGGCGCTGCTGGGGATTGCCCAGACTGTGGCCATCAGCTTGTCGGTGCTCAACGCGCCCAACGAATGGCATTGGTCCTATTTCTTGATGCTGCTTGCACACATCGTGATCCTCGGCACGGCGGCTGGGCGGTACGCCGGGATTGACGGCGTGCTGCGGGCCAGCTGGCGGGCCTCGTCGAGCCGGATAGCGAAGATCATGGCGTGGGCTTCATGATCAACATCGGCAGCCGGCAGCGGGCGGCGATCGTGCTGGGCGCGACCGCGATCCTCTGTACGGGCTTCGTTTTGTTCGGCGGGCCGTTCAAGCTGGTTCCTCTCAACTGGGGTGCGATGGCGCTTGTCAATCTCTTATTGGGCGCATTCGCGGTCATCGCTGGCAGCTCGCGCCGCCGAGGGCTGATAGTGCTTGCCGGAGCGCTTTTCCTGGTCGGGGTTGGGGTGGCGCTGGCGCTGCTCATCGTCGGCACCGGCGGATTCCTGCGCGTCAGCGTCGCGGGGGTCAGCTTGTGGTCTGGTCTCGGCGCGGGCCTGGTGGCGTTGGGCGTGACGCCAGATCGACCCGTGCCCGCAGCTGCCGAACCAGCAGGGCCAGAATGAGCAACACCGCAGCGAGTACGACCAATCCGCCAACGCCTAGCCAGCTGATGGCGGCCGAAAGCCGGGCCTGGATCGAGGCTGCGGCGCTGATGATCGGATCATCGGTCGCGGCGCCCTGCAAGACCCGCAACTCCCACCAGCCGTAGTAGCCGACGTAAGCCCCGACGAGGAGCAACAGCGCACCGCTGATGCGTGACGCCAGGCCGCCCACCTGCCTGAGCCGGTTGAGCAGCGTGGTTCGCGCCAGGGCCACGGCCAGCGCCGCCGTGCCGACCAGAATCCCCATTCCCAACCCGTACGCGAGGAACATGGCAAATCCTGCGACGGTGGATCCAGCGCGAAAACTGGTCACCACGATGGCCAGGAATGGCGCGATCGTGCAAGTCAGGGAGGCCAGCGCGTACGACGCCCCGAAGCCGACCATCACGCCGAAACGACGAGTCAACCGAGGCCCCGGCGGACTCCAGCCAAGTGCGGGCAGTGAACGCCCCGCGATCAGCCAGCCGCCGGCCACCATAAGACCGACGCCAAGCACCACGGTGACAAACGGCAGATACCGCTCGATGCCAGACGCAACCGGTGAGATCACCAGGCCGAAGATCCCGAAGATCGCCATGAACCCCAAGGTCATGGCGGCGGTGCTGGTCAGGGCGCGTTTGATGGCGCGGCCCCGACCAGGTTGGTTCTCGTCAAGGATGAGCAACGACAAATAGGCGGGGAGCAGTGCGAATCCGCACGGATTGACGGCAGCTAGCAAACCGGCGCCGAGGGCTAGGAGTAGGTCCTGCGTCATCTCAGTTCGCGACTGCTGCGACTTTGTCGGCTAGCGCCTCACTGCCGCCGTAGCCGGTTTGGAACCTCAGCTCCCCGCGCCCGTCCAGCAGCACGAAGGAACTCTGCTCGACCACCCCGAAGTGCTTCCAGACGGTACCGCGATCATCGATCAGATGAGTCACAAACGGCACTTGTGCGGCGAATCTCTTAATGGCCGCGGCATCGTCCAGCGAGCCCACGCCGATCACGGTCAGCTGGCCGTCGTATTGCTTGGCGAGCCGCTGCACCTGGGGGATTTGGCTGCGGCAGGTCGGGCACCACGGCGCCCAGAACCAGATCAGCACTGGCTTTCCCTGCAAGCTTGCGGCGTCGAAGTGCTTACCGTCCACAGTCGTTCCGCTGAACCGCAGGCTCGCCGGAACCTCGGCAGTCTGGGCCGACTTCGAGGGCTTGGCTGCCGGTGATCTCGCAGGTCTTGTCACCGGCGAGGACGCGGCGGCGGTGGCGGTCGACACCTGCGATCCGGGTTGATTGCCAGCCCCAGGTGTGCTTTGTGGCGACCCACAACTGATCGCAAGCGCGAGCACCCCAAGCAACGCGCACCAACGGAGCTTCATCAAGATTGAAGAGTAGCTAGGCACAAGGAAACCAGTGGGCAGCCTCATCTGCGCGGGCCAGCTGTCGAGCGTAACGCTCCCGAACTAGCGCGATCGCAGCGGCAAGCGGGAAGATGTCGGCAGTGACGAACTGGTCGGGATCGCACGCGGCCACCGGATGCCAGTAGACACCTTCAGCGGTAATAGTGACCTCGGGGATGAGCGACTCCACGGTCAGTTCCAGCCCTGCGTCGGCTGCTCCCTGGCGGGCCACGGTTCGGATCACCTGATGGCGGCGATCGATGCCGATCGAGTCGAGAAACGCCCGCAGCGCCGCGGCGGTATCGGCTTGATCCGCCGGAAGGGTGGCGGCCACCTTGACGATGAACCCGTACGCTTGCGCCGTCTTGATCCCGTCGACGGCCCGCTGCCAGGATCCCCTGCCGCGATGCTGATCATGAAGTTCACTGGTCGCTGAGTCGAGGCTGATCTGCAGCGTGAGCCGGTCGCGGTCCATGACTTTCAGCCTGTCGAGGCGGCGACCGTGGAAGAGCATCCCGTTGGTCAGCAGGGTGGTGGGGAGAGCTCTAGTGCAGGCCGCCACGAGCTGGGCCAGATCCGGTAGCAGAAAGGGCTCTCCGCCGGTGAGGATGAGTTCGACTACGCCGGCCTCGACGGCTTCGGTGGCAAGCTGCTTGACCCGATCCAGCCCCAGGGCCCGTCGGTCGGTCCGCGGTGACGACATCACGCAGCAGTAGTCACAGCTGAGATTGCAGTCGAAGTTGGTGTAGAGCCACAGCCGGGTTCCCGGGATCTGGTCGGGAGGCACCCGGGCCATTGGGTCGGCTCGCAGACCGCGCCGGATGGCCACGCTCTGGCTATCGATCTCGACAAATTCGTTGCCAGTACGCTCACACCACGCCGTGACCATTGGCTTCAGCTGTGCTGGATCAACTCTCACGACCGGCACCCGGACCAGACCGTGGTGCGGGGCAGCCGCAACCGCTTCGGCCAAGTCCAGCAGCACCGCCGGGTTCACCATCGAATCGAGATTCCCTGCTGGCGAACCGCGGCGAACAAGGACTCATAGCCGTCGAGCCGGGGCGGCACCCATGCCCGGAGGCCCTCCAGCTCCATGATCGTGCGATGCGTTGGGTTGTCCCAGTCCATGGCGAACAGGTACTTAAGCCACGTATCCACGCGCTCGAACGGCAGTGTCGGCAGCACCGTGAAGTTGCAGTGGCTGTACGTGGGTGAGGTCCAGACGGCTTCGAAGGCGCCCGGCATCAACTCCTCGCGGCCGATCGCCTCCCAAGTGTTGATGCCGAGAGCGGCCGCCTCGGCCCGGTCATCGAGCACCGCGCGCAGTGCGTCGTACTCGCTGCGTCCGGTGTCGCCGTGTTTGCCGACATCGGAGTCGATGCGTACCAGCTCGACCTGATCGTCGGCGACGCCCGCTTCGCGCAGGTAATGGACCGGCAGGATCGCGGCCTGCGCCGAGTCTTTGGAGCCGAGCGCTAGCCGCCGACCTCGAAGACCGGTCAATCCGTCGATGCGACTTCCGGTCCGGGCGACGATCACCGTTTGAAAAACCGTGTCGGTGTCGCGCATCGCAAGCGCCTGGCATCTTCCGTCGGTATGCAGGACGGTCCGGACCCACGCCAAATTGGTGTTCCATGCGATATCGATGACGCCGCCGAGCAGGGCGTCGACCTGCCGGCCGTAGTTGGAGAACAAGGCGAAGTCGATCGGCGCCTCGGTGTCGCCGAAGTAGTCGCGGATTCCCTCCCAGATCGTCACGACGTTTGGGGTGTACGCGACGGCACCCACCAGCAGCGGTTCATTCACAGATGGCCTCCTCAGCAGGGATCGCCTCAAAAGAGGGGCTGACCGGTAATGGCTTTGCCGTACAGGTCGTAAAGGACGTCGGCGGTAGGAGCCATGACATGGCCGGCCCGCGCATCGCGAAAGTATCGATCAACCTGGAGGTGCTCGGAGAATGCCGCACCGCCGCAGACCCGCATTGCTGTGTCCGTGATGCCCAACACCGCGTCGTTGGCGGCAGCCTTAACGCCTAACACATACAAGGTCGTGTCATCGTTGGGTTCGGCGATCCGCCACGCGGCCTGGTCGACATAGGCCCTGGTCGCGGTTAATTGGATCGACATCCGCGCTAGCTGCGCTCTAATCGTCGGCAGCGCCGCCAGGCTTTGGCCCAGATGCACTAGCTGAGCTTTACTCGTATGCCGAACTGCAGCCGACACCGCGCCCTGCCCGAGGCCGACCGACACCGCGGCATTTCCCAGGTTGAACCACGGCATCACTGTGCTGACCATGAGATCGAAGCCGGTCCCGGGTTTGCCGATACGGCGGCTGTCTGAGACCTCGAGGTCGAATCTCATTGGGTTGGAGGCGTTTCCGCGCATTCCCATCCCGTGCCAGTCGCCGGTGACCGTCGACCCCGCCATATCGGAGGTGACAGCGAAGAGGTCGATGCCGTCTCCCTCAGCACTCCCGGTCGAGACCACGTACACATCCGAAAGGCCCGCGGAGGTCACCCAGCTCTTGGCGGCGTCGAGCCGGATCCCATCGCTGTTGCGTACTGCCTTGGACACTGGTGCCCAGAAGTGAGACCGGGAACCAGCCTCGGAGAAGGCCAGCGTGCCGAGCCGCTCGCCGCTGGCCATCGATGACAACAAGTCCGGCGGCTCGACCGGCGGCCCGGCAGCGACGGTCATCGCCGCAGCTACGTGCATCAAATAGACCATTGCTGTGGAGCCGCACGCGCTGGCGACGCCCGTCAAGGCGGTCACCAGCTCGGTCGGGCCGCCGCCGAGCCCGCCCGCATCCTTGGGCAACGTCAGCCCCATTAGGCCCGAGGTCCGTAAGGCGTCGATGGCTTTGGCGGGGAACTGCCCATGCGCATCGACGTCTCGAGCGGTTTCGCTCGCCACGGCCAGCACCGGATTCAGCCTGCTACCGAGGTCCACCTCAGGTACCCCCATCACTTATTGATCGGCCGTCTCAACGTAACGAGACGTTGAGAACGCTCGATAGGACAAGCAGGGGACCGTTCGTCATTCGTAAGCGTTGGGAGCGATCGCGCTACGACCGGGGCGAGCACAACTCGTCCTCGGGAGTCGTGCACCTCGATCGATCTGATGTCAGCGTGCCGTAAGCGCCGAGGTACCCCAGGGCCGGTTCTAGTTTCCGGTCAACATCAGGAGGCTGATCATCTTCGTTCAAGCGCCGAATCCTTTCCTCGACGGTCTTACGTGGCCGCCGCTTTGCCAGGCGATGGTTTGTTGCGGGGTGTATTGGTTCGTACATAGCCGTGGAGGGTGCCGATGAGCCGGTTCGCAGAGGATTCGCGAAAGCCTTTGGTGGTGTGTGGCTGCGCCGACCGCACACTCGCATGACCAGCGTGGAAGGTCGCGGTCTGGGTGCCGCAGGATCAGGCGACGGAGCGTGCTTGAGCCACACCGAGGATGAACGGCTTTCACTGGCATCGAAAACGCGTGTACTGTCGGCGTGGCCGAGCCGACTCGAATGCTCCACGCCGTCCGACTGCGACCCAGCGGGCACGCTGGTTGGGCGGAGGTGACGCGTGTTCCCATACCGGGCTGGCATGCTGGGACACGGTCTTCCCGACCGGGCGAAAAGGAGCGTAGATGTTCGTTGTCCACGCCTGTTGGCTGCCCGGCAGGATGCATGGTCGCACTGCCGAGCCCGGCCGGCTCGGGATCTGGGGCGAAGACTCCTCCGCACCGGCGGCGCTGCCACGCAAGCCAGGCCGCAGGCCGCGAGTGCAGGTGCACCCGTTCGCCGCAGCGCATGAAGATCTCGTCGCTGTACTCGCTTCCGCCGCCCTGAAGGCAACCGCGTCGACCGTCACGCTCACCTTGCCGACCCGGGGCGTTGGGCCGATCGCTTCGCCAGAGCTGGTGCGGGATCAGGTCGACGCTGCTGCCGGAGCAGTGTCGTCCGGCCAGTGGCAGGTACCCATGCTCGAGTTCGATGCTGACCTCTCGCTCGCCGTGCTGAGCGAACCGGACACCGAGGACGCGGTGTGGGGCGCCTCGCTCACGCACGCGTCCGAGCTCGGCCGATTCGCGGCGGATCTCGTCGCACGCGGGCGGCTGCTGCCCGGCGTCATCGTCGACGCGCCGCGAGCAGTGTGGCGCCCAGTGCTCACCGCGGCGGACGCGGCGTGGGCACGCACGCTGGCGCTGTCGGCACCGCCAGCACTGTTTGCGGCGGGCCCCGATACCGGCCACGGCCTCTGGGCCGATGCCCTGGACTGCCTGGTCGACGCGGCGGCGCGCAGCGTGCTCGGCGGGTCCCGACTCACGTTGGGTCGTGCGGGTGATCCGGTCACCCGCGCCTGGCTGAGCGCATTGACCGGCAGCGAGCGGGTCTTCGCCGCCGACCCGGCCGGGGTCGCCGTGCTTTCCGATGTGCTCGCAAAGTGGCAGCGCGACGCCGTCGCTGGCCCGGTTCGGGCATGCTTCCGGCTGGTCGAGCCGGTCGACGACGAGGAGTGGCAGGTGCAGTTCGGGCTGCAGGCCGCGGACGAGCCCAGCCTCGTGGTCGACGCCGAGGCTGTCTGGCGCTCCCGCGGCAAGCTCCCCGCGCTTGCCCGCCACGTCGACGCGCCGCAGGAGACCTTCCTTGCCGAGCTGGGCAAAGCGGCCCGTCTTTACCCAGAGCTGGACGGCGCGCTACGCACCGCACGGCCCTCACACCTGGGGTTGGACACCGAGGGCGCCCACCGGTTCCTCAGCACGACGGCTCCGACGCTGGGAACGGCTGGGTTCGGCGTACAGCTGCCGGGCTGGTGGACCAAGCCATCCTCCCGGCTGGGGCTTCGGCTGAGGGCATCGACGCCCGGCCAGCCGGGACAGGTCGACGCCGGCAACGCCGTGCTCGGCTTCGATGCTCTCGCCGAGTTCCGCTACGACGTCGCGGTCGGCGGCCAGATGCTGAGCGCTGAGGAGCTGGCCGAGCTGGCCGAGGCGAAGGCACCGATGGTGCGCCTTCGCGGCCAGTGGGTCGAGCTGGACGCACGCCGCCTGGCCGCCGCGCTCAAGCTGGTCGGGCGTCGCGAGCAGGCGACCGTGGGTGAATTGTTGCGTGTCGGCCTTGGCATCAACTCTGCTCCGGAGGACCTGCCGGTCGAGGGCGTCGAGGCCGACGGCTGGCTCGGTGAGCTGCTGTCTGGGAGGGCCGAGCAGCGGCTTTCGGCGATCCAAACGCCGGAGTCGTTCTCCGGGCAGCTGCGACCGTACCAGTCCCGCGGCCTGTCCTGGCTGGACTTCCTGCACCGCGCGGGGCTGGGCGGCATCCTCGCCGACGACATGGGGCTGGGAAAGACCGTGCAGCTGCTCGCGCTGCTGGCGCACGATGCAGATGCTGGCCCGAGCCTGCTGGTGTGCCCGATGTCGCTGGTTGGCAACTGGCACCGCGAGGCCGCTCGGTTCACCCCGCACCTCCGGGTGCACGTGCACCACGGCAAGGAGCGCGCCCGGAGCGAACGGTTCTCCGACGCGGTCGCCGCCGCCGACCTCGTTATCACTACTTACGCGCTCGCGGCCCGCGACGCCTCCGATCTGCGCAAGGTCTCGTGGCGGCGCGTCGTCGTCGACGAGGCGCAGGCGATCAAGAACGCCGCCACCAAGCAGGCCACCAGCATCCGCTCCCTGCCAGCGGCGACCAGGATCGCGGTCACCGGCACGCCGGTCGAAAACCGCCTCGCCGACCTGTGGTCGATCCTCGAGTTCGTCAATCCCGGCCTCCTCGGGTCGGCTGCGACGTTCAAGAAGAGGTACTCCGAGCCGATCGAGCGGCACGGCGACGACGTTGCGGCCGAGCGGTTGCGGCGGTTTACTGGCCCGTTCATCCTGCGACGGGTCAAGACCGACAGGTCGATCATCGCCGACCTGCCCGACAAGTTGGAAATGGACGTGGTCTGCAACCTGACCGCGGAGCAGGCAGCGCTGTACCAGGCGGTGGTCGACGACATGCTCGAGCGCATCGAAGCGACGGACGGGATGGAGCGGCGCGGCCTGGTGCTGGCGACCATGACCAAGCTGAAGCAGGTCTGCAACCACCCGGCGCATTTCCTTCGTGACGGTAGTCAGCTGGCGGGACGCTCGGGGAAGCTGGAGTGCCTCGACGACATCCTCGCCGAGGTGCTTGCGGTGGGGGAGAAGGCGCTGCTGTTTACGCAGTACGCGGAGTTCGGAGCCCTGTTGCGCGGACACCTGACCGGGCGGTTCGGCCGCGAGGTGCTGTTCCTGCACGGCGGTGTCGCGAAACCCGACCGCGACGAAATGGTCGCGCGCTTCCAGGTCGGCGACGCGGCGTCGCCCCCCATCTTTGTGTTGTCGCTGAAGGCCGGAGGCACCGGGCTGACCCTGACCGCGGCCAACCACGTCGTACACGTCGACCGCTGGTGGAACCCGGCGGTGGAGGACCAAGCCACCGATCGGGCGTTCCGGATCGGGCAGCGTCGGACGGTTCAGGTGCGCAAGTTCGTGTGCGCCGGAACGGTCGAGGAGAAGATCGCGGCAATGATTCGGGACAAGCGGGGGCTGGCGGCCCGCATTGTCGGCACGGGAGAGCAGTGGCTCACTGAGCTGTCCACCGGCCAGCTCGCAGAGCTGTTCCGGCTCGAAGCAGGGGCGGTCGTGGAATGAGCGAGCAGCGCTGGTATCCGCCGTCGCGGCCGCGGGCCGTCGAGAACGGCCTCAAGGCGCGCAGCAGCCGCGGCGCCATCGGCGAGTCCTGGTGGTCGCGCCGCTTCCTGGATGTGCTGGAGTCCTTCGCGATGGGCAGCCGGCTCACCCGGGGCCGGACGTACGCACGAAAAGGACAGGTCATCTCGCTCGACGTGGTGCCCGGCGAGGTGCGCGCGACAGTGCAGGGTTCGCGGGTGAAGCCATACCGGGTCACGATCGGCCTCCCGGCCTTTCCCGAGATCGTGTGGGCCAAGGCCGAGATCGCGCTGTCCGAGCAGGCGCTGCCCAGCGCCAAGCTGCTCGCCGGCGAAGTGCCGCCTGAGCTCGAAGATCTATTCGCGGACGCGGGCGCCCCGCTGTTCCCGCGCAGCGTGAACGAGCTGGATCAGCGCTGCACCTGCCCAGACTGGGAGGTCCCGTGCAAGCACCTCGCGGCCACGTTCTACCTGCTCGCCGAGGCCTTCGACGAGGACCCCTTCCTGATTCTGCGCTGGCGCGGCCGAAATCGGGATACACTCCTGAGCCGGCTCAGGGAGCTGCGAGGCCACGGTCCCTCCGAGGAGTTCGACGACGCCGCGCCTGCAGCGGCGGGCAGCTTGCTCGCGCTGGCCGGCCTTACCCGGCCGACATGCCAGCCGGAGCTCTTCTGGCTGCATCCACCTCCGTTGCCCGCGCGGCCGACCACTCTTGACGTCGACCGGGACCTGCTGCTGCGGCAGCTTCCGACGCCGGGCCCGATCCTCGGCGGTAACACGCTCGTGTCCAAGCTGGGCACCGCGTACCAGCGATTCGGGGGTGCGTTGTAGCGGTGGCGCGCCAGGACATCGAGGCACGGATACGCCGCGTCGCAGAGCAGGCGCTGGCCGAGCAGCACTACGTCCGCCCGATCGACGTACTGCTCGGCCTTGGCTGGTTGGCGCCCGAACCTTGACCGGTGGAAGCAGGGGCGCGTCCCCTACCTCGAACAGGTGGTCCAGGGCAATCTTGGCAAAGTCTCAACGGCGATGACCGAGTTCCGCCGCTGGGCCCAGGCGAGCGGCTTGACGCCGTCTGAGACGACCTATCTGGCACGGACGCGCGACGGCCACCAGCTCCGGTTCAGCGCTAGTGCCGACCCGAGTATCGAGCAGGCGTATCGGACGCATTGGGTCTCGCCGGAACTGTCCAAGCGCAAGCGTGAACGCCTGGTCGAGCGGCAGAACCGGCCACCGGACCTGGTGGTGATCGCCGCGAGCAAGCCATGGACATGTACCGTGTGCCGAGGCGAGTTCGGTGCCGGTGCGATTCTCATGATGGACGACGCTGGGCCGCACTGCATGGACTGCTCCGACCTCGGTCACCTCGAGTATCTGCCGGCCAGCAACGCCGCGCTCACCCGTCGAGCAACGAAGCTGAGCCGGCTGTCGGCGGTGGTCGTGCGGTGGAGCCGGTCGCGGAAGCGCTATGAGCGGCAGGGCATCCTCGCCGAGCCCGAGGCCATTGAGCAGGCCGAAGCGGAGCTGACCGAAGGTGAGGTGCGCGAACACCGACGGCTGGGCGACGAACTGCATCCCTGACGCGAGGACCACATGCATCGCCTTCGGTGGACCTCGGTGGGGAGCTGTTGAACGCCACGCGCATAGGACGCGTGAGCAAGCGGGCTGCGTTGATTCGCTATCGCTCGGCCAACCTTGCGGTGGACATGGTCCGCAGTCAGCTGCTGCCCTGCTGGATGGGCCGCTGGCGGACGTCATCGCCCACCCCCACCCAAAGCTGGCACCTACATCCGGCCGACGACAGGTGGGGCTAGGGTCCATGCGGGCCGGGACCGTTCAGCCCCGAAAAGGGCGGCTCTTTTGCACCGAAACCGATGAGCGTTAGGCACGAATTGGGCACGGATTTTGCATGATCAACCGCGGCAGGGCCCGATTGGCGTCCAAAAAAGTAGCCTCTGACAAGGCACTTCGGCCGAGGCGCGGCGATGATCATGGAATAAGGCATGAGCAGCCTAGTAATTCTTGTCATCTGGTCGTTCGAATAACTTGAGGAGGCTTAAAAGTGGCCTGACTAGGAGCGATGCAGTGGAGCGGGTGACGAGAATCGAACTCGCATGACCAGCTTGGAAGGAATCTGCGCACCCACCAGAGCCGACTCCGATGCGCCCGCCGGTTTGACCTTCTCTCACCGCGAGGCACCGTCATTGGCTTTGGCTTAGGGCCCGCGAAGGGCCCGGCGTGCGACTACTGTTCGATTTGCTGTGTCTTGCTCCGGTCTCCTGAAGCTCGCCGCAGTCACGACGCCGGCCGCCGTTACCATCCCGCCGTTGACGTTCAACGTGCGGCAGAGTTGTACGCCCGGTTTGGACCCCTTGCGCAGTCGATGGGCACAGTCAGCCTCGAGATGGAACCCCGTCGCCGAGGCTGAGTCTACGACCCAATGGCGCTTCCGTTGGCGATGTGCTCGGCGACCCGCCAGGCATTGGCCATGATCGTCAGCGTGGGGTTGATACCGGTTCCGGTCGGGAATGGGCCACCGTCTACCACGAAGAGGTTGTCGACCTCGTGGCTCCGGCACCAGCGGTCGAGCACAGAGATCTCGGGGTCGTTACCCATGCGGGTGGTGCCGTGCTGGTGTGAGCAGTTGCCCGTGATGCGGTCGATGTACACCTTCTGAACAGATGTTGCTCCAGCCGCCTCGAGTATCTCGGCGTTCCGGTCGATCAGGAAGCGGCCCATCGCAAGATCGTTTTCGTGCGCAATGATCGTGATTTTGGCGACCGGCAGACCCCAGGCGTCGGTGACCGTGTCGTCGAGCTCGACTCGGTTGTCGTGCTGCGGCAGGTCGTGCACAACCATGGCAATGGCCATGCTGTGGTTGAAGTAGTCACGGTCGATCTGCTTGGCTTCTGTTCCCCAAGCGGGGCGGTTGGGCAGCGACCAGTTGATCGGCAGCGGGATGCCGACGCCCGCACAGGCGATGTGGCCGCCGCCGACGAAGCCGCGGCTGTCGTCATGCCCGTTGAACTCGAAGCTGCTGGCGCTGACGTAGCCGCCGCCGGCCCAGGCGTAGATCGGATCCTCGAATGTTCCCACAGCGGCGCTGTACTCATGGAAGGTGACGTTGCGACCGACCAGGTCACTGCCGTTGGCGAGCCCGTTCGGGAAGCGGGAACTCTTCGATAGCAGCAGCAGCCTGGCGGTTTCAACCGCCCCGCAGGCCAGAATGAAGACACTTGCCTCCTGCTCGTAGGTCGTGCCGACCTCGTCTGCGTACACCGCACTCTTCGCTCGACCCCGCTCGTCGACGGTGATCTCAGATACGTAGGCGTTGGGTCGCAGGTCGAGGCGACCGGTGGCCAGCGCTTGGGGCACGAACACATTGAGCGCGCTAGACCGGGTTCCGGTCGGGTCGCCGTGTTGCTGGGCGAAGGCACTGATGACGGTCGGCGGCCGGCCGTTGAAAGGCCGGGAGAGCGCCGCTTGTGGAGTAGGGAACGAGTTGTAACCGAGATTCGCGCATCCCTGATGGAACTTCTGCGCATAGCGCGACTGGGGTAGCGGCGGGCACGGATACTCCTTGCTGCGCCGAGACTCGTAGCGGTTCGCGCCCGCCCGCCCCGACACACCGAACGCCCACTCCACCTGGGTGTAGTACGCCTCAAGATCGTCATAAGTGACCGGCCAGTCGACAAGCGTCGTTCCCGGCACATCCCCGACGACGCTGTGCAGCTTAAAGTCCTCTTCAGTGAACCGCGGCAGCCAGCCTTGCCAGTGCACAGTCCCTCCGCCGACCATCTGCGGCACGGGACAGAACAGCTCGGTACGGAACTCGCCGTCCACTTCATCCCGAACCGTGCGCGGGTTCAGCAGCGGGTCCGGCCACAGGTTGTAGCGGTTGATGTTGGCGAGTTCGTCGCCGCCGAAAGTTTCGCGGGTACGCCATGGGCCACGCTCCAACATGACAACGCGCATCCCGCGCTCGGTGAGGACCTTGGCGGCGGCGGCGCCGGACGCCCCGGCCCCGACGATGCAGACGTCGGCCCGGTCGGGCTTCGCTCCGTTAGTCACGATGCCTCCTCCTTGGCGATTGGGTGCTCCCGATCGTCTGCGAAGTAGTCCAGGGTGCTGTAGCGGCCGCTGTGCACCTCAGCGAGCGAGGCTGGCCCCGGAAAGCCGATCACATCCCAGCCAACTCGATTGCGATTGCCGCCATAGATCGGGTCGGCGTAGAAGCCCTGCCGGGTATGCAGGGCCAGCAGTGGCACGAAACCAAGATCAACTTCCGCGCTGGTCTGCTGCAGCGCAGGTTCGACCGGCGCGCCGTACAGCGTCGCTTCCGCCTTCGCGAGCTCGGTTTCTTGCTGCTGATCGGGCCGCTCGAGGTCGCGCAGCACTCCGTCCTGCTGCTCTGCCGTCAGGTCCACGAAGTCAGCGTCGTGCGCTGCGCGGGCCCGCTCGTCAAGATCGCGTACGCCCGAGACGTAACGCTCACGCACGATCTCGACGCGCTGTCGCCAAGCGTCCGCCCGCTTGCCCGACAGTTCCTCAAAGCCGCTGCCGTCGGGTTTGGCGTAGATGTAGTCGATCCCAGACAGATACCGGTCGAGGAAGTCGATGGTTCCGGCCTCCACCGCTCCAGGTGTGTCATCGGTCGGGATGATCCGCGCCATCGCCGCCTCAATGGTGGCGCGTTGGTGATCATCGAAGAACCTGCTGGTGGACGCCAGGTCAGGTTGCTGGCTCGTCATACGGGCACCTCCACCCAACTGTTGATCTTGGCCGAGTCGATCACCGCTGCGGTGAGGACCGCAGCACGATGACCGTCGGCGAATGTCGGAACTCCGTCTCGTTCCTCGCCGGCAGCGACGGCGTAAGCGTCGGAGACAAAGGCTGTGAAACTGTCTTGGTAACCCTGAGGATGGCCAGCGGGCAGTCTTGCCAGCCGGCGGCTGTCGTCACTGGTCAACGTGTCGGGACCGCGCACGACGATCCGGTCCTCGGCCGTGCCGCCGACCCACAGTGCATCGGGCTGCTCCTGATCGAACGAGTAGCTCGCCTCGGTGCCGTCGAAGGAGAACCACAGACGGTTCTTCCGGCCCGGCGTCACCTGGCTTACCACGAGCGATCCGGCCGCACCCCGGTCCGTCTCGAACAGCACGACCGCACCGTCCTCGGTCCGAGCCGCCTCCCCGCCTCGCTCGCGATAGGCGTTGGCTGTGCTGGCGACCAGCCGCAGGATTCGGTGCCCGGTGACGAACTCCATCAGGTCGCACCAATGGACACCGATGTCACCGAACGCGCGGGACAAGCCGCCCCGTGCAGGATCGACCCGCCAGTTCGTCGCGCTGCTACCCGCCAGCCAATCCTGCAGGTACGAGCCGTGCAGTAGCCAGAGGTCACCGGCCTCGCCGGAGGCAATGCGCGCTCGAGCCTCTCGTACGGTCGGATAGAAGCGGTACACGAACGGGACCGCCGCTAACCGGCCTGAGCGGCCCGCCGCTTGTACCAACGACTCGGTCTCGCCCGTGCTCGTTGCCAGAGGCTTCTCGCAGATGACAGCTTTTCCAGCCTCCAACGCGGCCGCTGCAAGCTCGGCATGGGTTGCGTTCGGAGTGCAGACATGCACCACGTCAACGTCGGCGCTGGCAATCAGCTCGGCGGCAGACGCGGCCGCGCGTCGGCCGCCGAGCCTCGCCGCCGCGTCGGCGCCTGCGGCAGGCGTGGATCCGGCCACCCTGCTGATCATGTGACCGGCTGCACGGACGGCAGCGGCATGCACGCCACCCATAAAGCCTGTCCCGATGATCCCCGCACGAAGTACGGCAGGCGTGGTCTGCGACATGGGTCTACTTTTTACGGGCAAGAGCAACGGCAAGGATGATGATCGCGCCGCGGATCACCTGCTGCTGGCTGGCGTCCAAACCGGCCAGGATCAGGCCGTTGTTGATCAATCCAATCAGCAGTGCGCCGAAGAGCGTGCCGATCACCGAGCCGGCTCCACCGAAAAGACTCGTGCCACCCAGGATGACGGCTGCGATGGCCGACAGCTCGTCTCCTTGTCCCCATTGGAACCGGCCAGACTGCAGCCGGCCTGCGTAGAGCATGCCGGCAAAGGCGGCCACCGTACCGGAGATCAGCAGCACCTCGAACTTGATCCGCTTGGTGTTGATGCCGGTGAACTCGGCTGCCATCCGATTGCCGCCGGTGGCCAGCACCTGCCGACCGAAGCGGGTCTTGCTCAGCACGATCGCCCCGACGGCGACAAAGATCGCCATCCACACCACCAGGCCGGGGAAGGGACCAAGGTTGCCCGAGCCGAAGGCCAGGTTGTAGGCGTAGGACAGGATTGGCTGCGGTGCCGAGTCCGTGATCCACTGCGCCAGGCCGAACGCGATGCCGAGCATGCCCAGGGTGACCAGGAACGACGGGATTCCGAGACCCGCGACCAACCCACCATTGATGGAGCCCACCACGACGCCAACCAAGAGGCCGGCAATGACCCCAGCGACGACTCCCCAGTTGGCCACGGCCATGGCCGTCACCACGCTCGCCAGGCCGGCTACCGATCCGACGCTGAGGTCGATCTCGGCACAGGAGATCACATAGGTCATGCCGACAGCGATCACTGTTATGGTCGCGGTCTGCCGCAAGATGTTCAGCAGGTTATTGGGGGACAGGAAGCCTTGATCACCGAGCAGTATCGCGAAGAAGATGAAGATCACGACAAAGCCGATATAGATGACATAGCGCCGCCAGTCGAGTGTGGCGAACCGGCTGCGCCGCTCAACTGCGACAGCGCCGCCACCTTCGGTTGCGGGCTTGGTTGTCTGGGTCATGATTAGACTCCTTGGACGGCGTGTTGGAGGGACTCTTCGTCAGCGATATCCTGGCGGGCCAGCTCCTGTTGGACAGTTCCGTCTCGCAAGATCAAGACCCGGTCGCTGACGGCCAGGAGTTCGGCGTACTCCGATGAGATGACGATCACGGCTTTGCCCTCTTCGGCGAGGTTGCGGATCATGGTGAGGATCTCGGTTTTGGTGCCAATGTCGACCCCGGCGGTCGGCTCATCCATGATCAAGACCTCGGGCTCGGTACCGAGCCACTTGGCAATGACGACCTTCTGCTGGTTTCCGCCCGATAGCAGCCGCACCGGGCGCGCCGGATTGGCCACCTTCACGGCGAACCGCTGGATCAAGGAATCGGCGAGCTCCTTACCCTTGCCGTCATCGATGAGCAATCCGCGTTCGATCTTCCTGAGCAAGGGGAGCAGGAGGTTGTCGCGGACGGAGTGCTCAAGGACGAGACCTTGCGCTCTCCGGTCCTCCGGGATCAGTGCGAGGCGGGCCTTGATGGCCTGCCGTGGATCGGAGACGTCGATGCGCTGGCCATGCATACGAATCTCCCCGGACTCCAACTTGTCGATGCCGAACAGACAGCGCGCCAACTCGGTACGACCGCTGCCCATCAGACCGGCTAGCCCGATGATCTCTCCGCGGTGCAGCGTGAACGATACGTTCTGGACCCGCGAGCCGGCGGTGAGACCGTCAGCCTCGAGTAGGATCTCGGGCTCCGCCGACGTGTCGCGCTCCTGATAGGCCAGGCCCTCGATCTGCTGGCCGACGATGCCCTCGACGATCTGCTCAGGAGTCACGTCGGTGAGTCGCTCGGTGAGCAGGTTCTTGCCGTCGCGGAGGATGGTGATCCGATCGGCAATGCGGTACACCTCCTCCATCCGATGAGAGATGTAGACGATCGAGATCCCGCGCGCCTTCAATCGACCGACCAGCTCGAACAACTGGTCCGCCTCGTGCTTGGCCAGGCTGGCCGACGGTTCATCCATGATCAAGACGCGGGCGTCTTGGGCCATGGCTTTGGCAATCTCGGTGAGTTGCCAATATGCCGTTCCGAGGTCGCCGACCCTGGCTCCGGGATCGATGTCAACCTCCATCTGCTGGAACACCTCACGTGCCTTGTCAACGGCCTCGCGGTCACGGATGAAGATGCCGTTGCTAAGCGGCTCGGTGGTGAGGTAGATGTTCTGAGCGACGGTCAGGCTGGGTACCAAGCTGAATTCCTGGAACACCATGCCGATGCCGGCCGCCTTGGCGTCGTGGATGGAGGAGAACTCCACTTCGCGGCCGTTGATGCGGATCACGCCGGAATCCTTGCTGTAGACCCCCTGCAGGATCTTCATCAGCGTTGACTTCCCGGCCCCGTTTCCGCCGGCGAGAGCGTGCACCTCACCTTGCGCGACCTCGAAGTCCACACCGGCCAGGACAACATTGCTGTCGAAGGCCTTGCTGATCTCTCGCATTTCGACTGCCGGCACATCGGTCTCGGCGACCGGGGCCGGGGCAGCTTGCACGTCTGTCATTCGCCGCTCACTCCTTACTTGAACGAGCTGACAAGGTCCTCGGGCGGGTCCTCGTGGTAGACGGTCTTCCAGGCCTCGAGGACGTTGTCGTGCTGTACTGGCAGCGCGCTTAAGGCGACATAGGGCGGCGTTTTCTCACCAAGCACCGCCAAGGCACCCAGCCTTGCCTCGGTGACGCCTTGGTCGTAGGGAAGCTGGGCGCCCAGCCCGACGACCAGCTCACCCTTGGCCAGCGCGATAGCGACGTTCTTACCCAGGTCCTCGGTCGCGATCCGCAGATCGCCACGGCCTGAACCGCGAGCCGCAGCCATGACGCCCTCGGCTGGCACATCCCAGACTGCCCAGATACCGGCCAGATCCGAATGCTTGCTGATCATGGCGTTCGCAACGCCTTGGGCGTCGCCGGCGAAGTCGGGTCCCGCGATGCCTTGCTCCTCAACGATCTGCATCTCTGGGTAGTCGCTCTGAACCGTCTTCTTAAAGCCCTCGTAGCGCTGCCTGGTGACGAAGAAGTCGGCCTCGTGGAAGATCAGGCCGATCTTGCCCTTGGCGCCCAGACCCTTGGCCATCAGATGGGCGGATACGACGCCGTTGCCAAAGTTGTCCGCAGACACAGCCGAGACGTAGTCCGTGCCGGCCTTGAATCCCTTCGGGACGTTGTCCATGAAGACGAGCTTTGCCCCGCCTTGCGCCGCGGCCTTGTACGCGTTCGCGGTCGCGACAGGATCAGTCGGTAGCGACACGATGATGTTGGGCTTCTTGCTCATCACCGTCTCCAGGTCGGAGACCTGCTTGTCCGGCTTGAAGTTGGCATCGGTGACCGCGACCACCTCGATGCCGAGATTCTTGAACTCGGAGCGAAGTCCCGCGATCTGGGCGGTTGACCAGTCGTTGCCGGCATAGTGCATGACGATGGCGGCCTTCGCGCCCTTCGCTTTGATCTGGTTGATCTGATCAGGAGTCATGTCCGCCGCCGTGGCCTTGGCGGGATCCTCACCGTTCGGGCCCTTGCTGAGCACCTGGCCCTCCAACTCCTTTAGAGCCTGGTCGGCCTTCTCGGCGGCTGCCTGATCGGGTGGGGCGGTGGTGGTCTGGCCTGGGATGTAACAGCCGGCCAAGGTCGCCACAGCAACAATGGCGACGCCGACTCGAGCGAGCGTTCGTCTCAACGGAACCTCCGTTGTTAGATATCGCGTCTGCCCTGGTGGAGCTCGCCGCCTGGCTACGCGACCTGGATGGTGAGAAGTTGGTCGAGGTAGGCCTTGCTGATCTTGGCGGCCTCCAGTGGATCGCCGGCATAGGCGTCGAGTTCAACGATCAGCCAGCTGTCGTAGCCGGCCTCACGGACGGCGGAGAGAATGTCGCGGAAATCTAACGAGCCCTGACCAAGCGGCAAGAACTCGACGGGATCGAGCGCCACATCTTTCAGATGTATGTAAGCGATGCGGTCCCCGTAGCGGCGGATGAGAGCCGCCGGATCGCCCCCACCGGCAGCCAGATGAGCGGTATCGGGGCAGAAAGCGATCTGAGTACGAGGCAACAGCTGCTCGAGCTCTTCAGGACTTTCGACGATTGTGGTGAGATGCGGGTGGTACGACGCCGTGAGTCCGTGCTGGCGGGCGAGCTCGTGGACCTGGTCCAAGGCGCTGGCCAGACGGTCATAGTCCTCTGGAGTGGTGCCGGCGGCCCGCCGCGCACCGCCGCCTACCACCAGGCGCTCTGCACCGAAGGTGGCGGCCAGCTCGCAGGCCCGACGTACCTTGTCCAACTCGTCCGGCAGAACATCGGGATAGACGAATCCGGCTCCGGTGTAGACGCTGACTAGTTCGACGCCGGCCTCGGCCAGTAGGCCGCGCAACTCCTCCGGACGGTCGGCGTAGGCGGCAAGATTGCCGTCGAACATCTCGGTACCGGTGTAGCCAGCCGCAGCAATGTCGCGTACGGCTTCTTCCATCGAGCCGTAGGTCAGGTAGTAGAGATCTTTAGCACTGGTGACGCCTTGCGGATGGCCCACAACACCGCCCCAAGTGATCGAGTGATACCCAAGCTGCACGATGGCCCCTTCCTCGGAGCTCTGCCAGTGGCCACGGGGGTGTCCGTCCCGCACCCGACTGGGCCGGCCCGTGGTACACAACAGCCTTCATGGACCATTCCCTAAACGCCGGGCGATGAAACACCTGCCGGTTGGACTGTCCGTCGAAGTTGACGATTCCAGCCGAAGCGGCGGATGTCATTGGCACGCGAGGTCGAAATTCCCGCTGCGACTTGGTCTCGGCGTACAAGCGAACCGGGACCTCGTGCGCTTTCCAACGGCGTCCGGCTGGTGACAGACTAAACGCGGAGGCGACATGGCCAGCGAATCCACTGCGGTGAATCATCGATTCAAACTGACCGCCGGGACCCACATGTGCTGCATGTATCGCGGCCCTGCGGAGCGCGACGAGCTGTTGGAGCCCTACCTCGCTGAGGGCCTGTGGGCCGGCGACACATGTTTCGTGGCCGTCGGCGACGAAGACGCGCGACGGCTCCGCCGCCTCCAGGCGACGGGCGGACCCGGACGCCTGATCATACGGACCGCGGCCGAACCCGTGTTCGACAGGGACTTCTTCGACATCGATCGGATCATCGCGTTCTGGGAGAAGACCATCACCGACGCGCTTGGGGTCGAGGGCGTCGCCTTCGTCCGGCTGAGCGCAGAAGCGACCTGGTGGCTGACCCAGATTCCGGGCCAGGAGGACCTGTTGCGTTATGAGGCGCGGTTGAACGATTTCGCGGCTCGTCATCCGGTGTCCGTTCTGTGTCTGTATGACATCGAGGAGCTCGGCGCAGGCGTCGTCTTCGACGCGATGAAAATCCATCCACGGATCTGGCTGTCCGGTCTGGTGCTGGAGAACCCGTTCTTCGAACCGCCAGAGCACGCGCCGCACCGTCGATGACAAGGTCGCGCTGGTCGGCAGCCAGGCCAGATCCGAGCAGCCAAGGGACGGGCGAAGGTTCCACGGAACTGCAGCAGGCAGGCGATGACATCGACCTGAGGCGCGCCTTGACCGGCTTGCAGGAGCTGATGGTGTTGTCGATGCTGATGTTCGACCGGAACCAGGTCGAGGGCGTCCTGCGGGTATTCGCGAGCTCGGTGCGCGCGGTCACCGGTTGTGAGCTCGTTGAGGTCCGGCGCCGTCGCGGGAACACCTGGATCTCCTGGCCGGGGCCAGGATCGGCGCTGCCGGAACCGGAGCCGGTGACCAAACCAATAGTCGAGCCGGACGGTTCGCACTGGCGGTGCACTACCGCGATCGCGGCATTCTCCGGACCACCCGGCCGCCTGCTGCTCAGGAGCGCGACCCGGCCTGACGCCGCGCAGCTCTTCGTCATCGAGCGTCTCGGCCAGCTCCTCGGTGCTGCCCTGATGGACGCCGAGCTTCAGGAACGCGATCGTCGACGAGCCCACGAGCTGGACCAGCTCAACAACCAGCTCGCCCGGACCGTTGCCTCGCTTCAGCATCGCCAGGCAGTCCAGGAGGCGTTCACCAACCTCGCCATCAAGGGCTCCGACGAGCAGGAGCTGGCAGCCGCGCTGAGTGAGCTGACCGGCCGGACCGTCGTGGTACGCGACGCGTTCGGTCACGAGACAACACGGGTCGTGGATGCGGACCAGGACGCCGGCCCGTCTCCCATCGATGGGTCAGACCGTTCGTCGAAGGACCTCGGCGGCAGCACCAGCATCGCCACCATCGGCGGCCGGAGCGATCTAGGCACGATCGGCTTCGAGACCCCGCCCACCGATGACGACGAGGATGCCCAATTCGCGCTCCGGTACGCCGGCACCGCGCTTGGCTTGCTCAAGGCCCATCTGCAGGCCATGAGCGAGATCGAGAACCGCCTGAGCCGTGACCTCGTCGAGGACCTACTCGAAGCTGCCGTAACACCCGAGGCCGCCGAGGCACGGGCCGCGGCGCAGGGTCATGACCTGCGCGCCCCACACGACGTCATCGTGGTCGCGTGGCCGACCCCGGAGCCCAAGCCAGGAAGACTCCACGATCATGCCATCAATCCGGTTCGACAAGCGATGGCCCGGCAACGCCGTCCCTGCCTGGTTGCACGAAGGCGTGGAGTGATCGTGATCCTGGCCCACAGCGGAGTCGACATTTCCGCGCTGTACAACGATCTGTGCCGCGGACTCGAACGGCCCGACGGCCAGGTCGCCATGGGCGAGCCGGCTCTCACACCCCAACAAATCCCGCGCGCGTACGCCCAGGCTCGGCGAGCGTTGACAGCGCGACAGCAATCCAGCAAACCCTACGGCGCCACTGACTATGCCGATCTCGGCGTAACGCGCATCCTCGCGATCGAAGAGAATGCCGCCGAGGTCGAACGCCTCATCTCCGACTGGCTCGGCGGCCTACTCGACTACGACATGCTCCACGGCACCGATCTCGTCCCGACCCTCGCGGCCTATCTTGACCGCGGCGGAAACTACGACGAGACCGCTCGGGCGCTCTCCATACACCGCAACACCCTTCGTTATCGGCTCGCGCGAATCACCAAGATCTCCGGCCACGACCTCACCGAGGTCGACACTCGGCTCAACCTGCACCTCGCAACCAGAGCATGGATGCAACGTCACCAACCGCTCGGTCAAAGCCAATAGGAATCGTGCCCCAGTCCGGGAAGAAGGCCTTGGCATAGGGGTCGAGGAACACTCACGCTGGGTAGTAGTCGAAGCTCACCCTTGCGAGCGAGGCGACCTCCTCCCGCCGCAGCCGCCGTACGCGCCGCTTTTCGTCGTCGGTCGGCATCCCGACCTGCGCCGGGGTGATCCGGGCCCGGCGGCTGGCCGGGAACCCTCTTGTGACCGTGAATCGTGCCGTGGCCGTTGCCTGGTCGATGGCCACAATGCCGGCCTCGAGGTGCTCGCGATGGTCGATGACAGGCTCGAAAACCATCACCGCTACCACGCCGTACGCGCTCACCTCCTCGAACTTGCCGAACGACCGACGGAGGCTCCCGCGGCGTACGACGACGCGTTGCGCCTCGTAACCAACACCCGGGAGCGCGACTACCTGCAACTCCGCCGGGCACGGCTCTGGTCGGCGTGAGGGCTGCAAGCCAATGCTTTCGAGGTAACCGGATTACGTGGCAGTTCCAGTGGAGGGTGTGTGCCCGGAGCAGGTGATGCCGCTGCGGAACCTGACCGTCATGATCTGCTGATCACAAGCTTCCGCATTCATGCTCTTCGGTTAGAAGCCCGGCATGCCTTTAGTGCCCGTGCACTCACCAGACAAACGGGCGCCCTCCGAGATATGGGCCAACTGCTGCAGTTTACTGCTTCAAGTGCCTCAAACTAGTAAGCCAGGGAGCGCGAAAAGTGCGCTGACTAGGCAAAATAGTGGAGCCAAGGGGACTCGAACCCCTAACCCCTTGCTTGCAAAGTGGCGGCATGGGTCTCGCCGAACATCATCGAATGGCGCCGGCGTTGCTGTACTTTGCTGCCGTACTCAGCGGGGTCGCGGTCGTGGTAAGAGCGCCTCGAGGTTAGTGTTTCGCTACGCCGGCCAGGCTTACACTCGCCAAAGGTCAGAGGGCTCCCGGCGACGCCGCGCGACGGGGTTGCAGTGATTACGACGCTGCCTCCCACCGGCGTCGCGCGACGATGTCCTATACGAGCGTCCTGTATCACTGGCGCAATACTTCCCATTGACGGTGGATTTCTGGCGCAGCAGGCGGCACGCACGCTCGAGCATCGTATTGACCGCGATCGGCCAGGCAATTGACCAACGACAGAGGCTTAGCTGCTCGGCTGCTGCGACGCGCTGCCTGCTTCCGCACCGACGTTCTTGCCTTGCAGCGCCTCGATCAGCTCGCGTTCGCTATCCACGCTCAAATTAGTCTGAATGACTCGCGGGTTGTACGGCTTGAGGGCCTCGATGACCCGGTCCACGGTGGCGTTCCGAGCCAGGAAAAACACAGCGGCCTTCCCGGGCTCGAGTGTCTCCCCTATCTCCCGGATTAGGTTGTCGTCGACTCCAATATCGGTCAAGGATCCGGTTACTGCACCTGTTCCAGCACCCACACCAGCCCCGACCACCGCACCGGCCAACGGGTTGAGGAACAATAACCCGATCAAGGTGCCCCACAGCGCCCCGGTCACCGCGCCCGTCCCGGCCATGGCTGCAGTCAAGTTCACTGACTGGTGAAGCTTGACCTTGCCGTCCGGGGTGCGTTCTACCCAGGCTGCGTCCGCCAGCTCCAGCAGTTGTTGCTTCGCCAGATCGCCTGCCAGGTCGAGCACCTTCTCCGCCGTCTGAGGGCTGTCGACGCCAAATACCAGCAGCTGTGACATGAAGAATCTCCTCACTTCTCGGCGTCGCCGGTTACGACTCGCTCTGGGTGGACTCCTCGGAGGCGTTAGCCGGTTCCGCCGACTCGGCCTCGACCTCGATCTGACGTTCGCCGCTTCCGCCAGTCTGCAGTTGAATTCGGCGCGGCTGGGCAGCCTGAGTGATCGGGAGCGTCAGATGCAGGACCCCGTCGGCATACCTCGCCTGGACGTTCTCGGAGTCCACCGTGTCGCCCAATTGCAACTGTCGCGTGAAGCTTCCTTGAGGCCGCTCCGCCACGAGCACGTTCTGAGCCTGCTGGTATTCCGGGCGACGCTCTGCAGTGATCGTCAAGACGTGTCGCTCCGTGGTGATGTCGACACTGGACGGATCCACGCCGGGCAGGTCCAGCGAGACATGAAACCCGTCATCGGCCTGCCAGACATCCATCGGCATCCCCATCGGGGTTCGGGTTCCCGACAGTAGCTGGTTCGTCAGCCGATCCATCTGCCGGAACGGATCACCGAACGGGTCGAATCGCAACACGCTCACTGCAACCTCCTCAAGACTGGGTCAACGGTGTTGATCTTCGTATGGAACCAACCGCGGTAACGCTCGAAGCACGCCCGACGGTGGCCGCATGCCGAGGACCGGCACACCGGAATAGGACTTCAGAGACATTTGGGTTCATACCCACTCAACCGCAATCAGGGCCACAAAGCTAGAGGCAGAATGACTGATTGATCTCAGTTCGCAACGGGCAACAGAAGCATCAGGAAGGTCATGCCGGGACCACGCTCGCTTGCAGGTATCAGGCGCTCGACCTTGGCCTGATAGTCGGCGTGAAGGATGCTCGGGTCAACAACTTCTGCCATAGAACCGCCCGCTCGTCCTCTCCGACCAGGGCCACCATGACGGTCGTTCGTCGAGCACCCGACTTGGACCGCCAGTGTCGTCGCTGCCATCGCCGCAGGAATCATCCAGCTTCGCCGGGCCGGAGGATCTGTCCAACGGCGACAACCATGCGTACAACAGCGATCGACCACTCGGCACCAGTTCGAGGGGCTGCCTTCCTACCCCAGGAATCTCCGTCCCTCCCTCTCGCGCTAGCCAGCACAGCGCACTAACTTGGCGCGGTCCGGTAAGCATGGGCAGGCCCCTTTCGGGTATGGATACGACGAGCCGCGCAGAGTCAAAGGCGTCTCAAGAAGTCAAAGGCGTCTCAAGAACCTTGCGATGACGACAACCGTGAGCATGGGTATTCCGGGTGTGGGAGAGATTCGTCCGGGTACGCACATTTGCGTTCTCTATTCGGGTCCGGCCGAGCGCGACAGCCTGCTATTCCCCTTCTTGCGAGAGGGGATTCGCAAGGGTGACAGGTGCTTGTGCCTTATCGACGACGCCGAGCCGGGGTCGGTTCGAGACGGGGTCGAGTGGCAGCAGGACGGCGGGCGGGCGCGGCACTTCGAGCAGCTCAACATCGACCGAGCGTCTGAGGTGTACCTTCAATCCGGGCGGTTCTCGGTCCAGTACATGATGTCTTTTCTCTCAGGATGCCTGAGCATGGCCGCCGAGTCGGAATCTCCGCTGCTGAGGGCCGCGGGCGAGATGTCTTGGGTGCTGCCACAACCCGAAGGGGCGGAGGACATCTTCGTCTATGAGTCAGCGGTCAACAAGATCGTCGAAGACAAACCCGCGGTCTTCATGTGTATGTATGACCTGGACCGCGTCGGCGTCTCTATGCTCGTGGACGTGCTCACGACCCATCCCAAGGTGCTACTGGGCGGAATGGTCCTCGACAACCCTCAGTATCTGACCCCGAGGGAGTATCTGGCGGCCGAGACCGCCTCCGCCACGACCCGGTACCCCCTTGCCAAGGTTCGAAGGCCGCGGACGCGCGTGATCGCAACCGACCCGTTGCAGTCGCTTACCGAGTCCGAGCTCCGGATCGCCGAGCTCGTAGCCAGCGGAATGACGAACCGGAGCATCGCCGAGTACCTGATCCTGTCGCCCCACACGGTCGACGCACACCTCAAGCACATTTACACCAAGCTAGACATCCACTCACGCGTCGAACTCACGATGTTGGCCCTGCAGCACGGTTAGTTGGTTCCGGCCTGATCGGAGCATTCGAGCGTTGCGCTGCCGATCTTTGTACCGGGAGCTGGGGCCGGCGAAACTGAACGCCGCCGAGCCAGGCACGCTGTCGCATATCTGACAACTACCCCATTCACGGGATGCCGCCAGGTCTGTGCGGTGACAGCATGATCAAGACAGGGCAAATCCGGCGACAGGAGCGAACCATGGCAACGGCTGTAGGCATCGACCTTGGTACGACGAATTCGGTCATTGCGGCGATGGAAGGGGGACAACCTCAGGTCATCTCCAATGCCGAGGGCAATCGGACCACACCGTCGGTGGTAGCCTTCCTCGATTCCGGGGAGCGGCTTGTGGGACAGATGGCCAGGCGACAAGCGATCTTGAACCCGAAGGGCACCATCTACTCGGCGAAGCGGTTCATCGGCCGAAACTACGACGAGGTCACCAGCGAGCTCAACGCGGTCTCCTTCGATGTCGTGCCCGGGCCTGACGGTGCGGCACGGTTCGAGGTGAATGGCAAGCAGTATGCGCCCGAGGAAATCTCGGCACAGGTCCTGCGCAAGCTGGTGGAGGACGCCGGCAAGTTCCTTGGTGAACGGGTCACTGAGGCCGTGATCACGGTGCCTGCGCATTTCAACGACGCGCAACGGCAGGCGACCAAGGACGCCGGAAAGATCGCCGGATTGGAGGTTCTCCGGATCATCAACGAGCCCACCGCCGCGGCCCTGGCGTACGGCATGGACAAGCTGGAGAACGAAACCGTCTTAGTCTTTGATCTTGGTGGCGGCACTTTCGACGTCAGCATCTTGACGGTCGGTGAAGGGGTTGTCGAGGTTATGGCGACGGCTGGCGACACGCATCTGGGCGGGGACGACTTCGACCGCCGTATCGTCGACTACCTCGCCGATGAGTTCAAGAAGTCCAACGGCATCGACCTGCGCAATGATCCGCAAGCTCTGCAACGCCTCTTCGAGGCCGCGGAGAAGGCCAAGGTCGAGCTGTCGGCAGTAACCCAGACCGCGGTCAACCTGCCGTTCGTCACGGCTGACGCATCCGGACCGAAGCACCTGAACGTCAATGTCATGCGGTCCACGTTCGACCAGCTCACTGCGGACCTCGTTGAACGTTGCGTCGGGCCGGTGAAGCAGGCCATGGAGGACGCCAAGGTTACGACTGACGACATCGACGAGGTCATCCTCGTAGGCGGGTCGACCAGGATCCCAGCCGTACAGAACCTGGTACGCCGTATGGCCGGTGGCCGGGAACCGAACATGACCGTCAACCCTGATGAGGTGGTGGCGATCGGCGCCGCTGTTCAGGCGGCGATCATCAAAGGCGAGGTCAAGGACGTACTTCTGCTCGACGTCACGCCGCTGTCGTTGGGGCTGGAAACCCTCGGCGGCGTGATGACCAAGGTCATCGAGCGCAACACGACCATCCCGGCGCGTCGTACGGAGATCTTTAGCACGGCCGAGGACAACCAGTCTGCTGTTGATGTCGTGGTCCTTCAGGGCGAGAGGGAGCGTGCGAGTGACAACCGGGTGCTGGGCCGATTCCGCCTCGAGAACATTCGGCCGGCGCCGCGCGGTGTCCCCCAGATCGAGGTCACCTTCGACATCGACGCCAACGGCATCCTGCACGTCTCGGCGCGTGACAAGGACACGGGTGCCGAGCAGCGGATCACAATCAGCGAGACGTCGAACCTGAACCAGTCAGAGATCCAGCGGATGGTCGCGGACGCCGAGGCGCACCGCAGCGAGGATGCTGCACTGCGTGCGCAGGTGGATGCGCGCAACGAGCTGGACACCGTGGCTTACCAGGTGCGGCGGACGTTGGAAGACAACGCAGGAGCGATTCCGGAGCACGAACGCGCCCGTGCGGAGCTGTTGCTCAACGACGCGCGCACTGCGCTGGACGAACAGGCCGACATTGACCGGCTGCGCGCCCTCACCGGGGAGATGCATCAGCTCCTCCAGTCCCTGGCTGCTTCGGCACGGGCTGGCGCCACAGCTGGGGCCTCTGCTGGTTCGGCGCAAGGCTCGTCGGGGGAGTCGGGCGACGACTCCGACGACGTGATCGACGCCGAGTTCACCGCGCGCTGATCCGCCATGTCCGAGCAGCGGCCCCCCGAGCGCAACGGTGTCGAGCCCGAGCCGCAGACCCCTGAGCGCAATCCTGCCGAGCTAGAGCAGCAGGCTCCGGAGGGCAACCGCACCGACTCCGAGCCCGATGTGCTGGAGAAGGCCCAAACACGAATTGCCCAGCTCGAAGACGGCTGGCGGCGTACCGCAGCCGAGTTGGACAACTTCCGCAAGCGATGCGCGAAGGACCTGGTCCGGGCACGAGTGCAGGAACGTGTGAGAACAACCGCTGCGTGGCTGCCTGTGGTCGACAACCTGGAGCGGGCCTTGGAGCATGCCTCATCCGATCCGGACCAGATCATCGAGGGCGTACGCGCGGTGTACCAGCAGGCACTCTCGGTGCTTGCTGACCTGGGCTTTCCGCGGCGCGATGACACCGGCAAGGTCTTCGACCCGGCCCTCCACGAGGCCGTCGGGACCATTGCGAACAAGGAGCTCGTCCCGGGCACGGTGGCCCATGTAGTACGTCCTGGGTACGGGCCCGACGACGAGATCCTTCGTCCTGCGGCCGTGGTGGTGGCCACTAGGAGCGATTGATGGCTCGGGACTTCTATGAGGTCCTCGGTGTCGGAAGAAATGCCGACCAGTCCGAGATCCAGCGGGCCTACCGCAAACTGGCTCGGCAGCATCACCCTGACGTCAACAAGGACCCCTCGGCCGAGGCTCGATTCAAGGAGATCTCCGAGGCATACGACGTGCTCTCCGATCCTGAGCAGCGCAAGCGGTACGACGCATTCGGAGAAGACTTCCGTCGCGTACCCCCCGACGTTAGCCCTGAGGAGTGGCGACGGGCGCAGGCGTACGCGGGCGCCGGTGCGGGCGCTGGTGCGGGCGGCCCCTGGCCGCGAGGAGACCCCGGGTCGGGCGGCGTCCGGTTCACCGACGTCGAAGGGGATATCGATCTTGAGGACCTTCTCGGCGGAATATTTGGTGACCGTGGCCGCACAGCACGAGGTCCGATGCCTGGTTCGGATCAGGAGTTCGAGGCCGAGATCAGCGTCGAGGAGGCCTACCACGGAGCCCAACGCAGTCTCACCATCACCGGCCCTGATGGGCAGCGCACGCTCGACGTGAACATTCCGGCCGGAGTGGTCGACGGGCAGCGCATCCGGCTGCGTGGGCAGGGGGGTCGGGGCACTGGCGGGGCTGAGCCTGGTGACCTGTATTTGATCATCCGGATCGCTCCGCACCCGCGCTACCGGGTTTCGGGTCGGGATCTCTTCGCGACGCTGCCGCTTTCACCGTGGGAGGCTGCGCTGGGCGCAACCGTCCCGGTCGATACTCCTGGAGGCCTCGCAACCGTCAACGTGCCGCCCGGCACGTCGAGCGGCCGCCGGCTGCGCCTGAGGGGTCATGGTTTGCCGAACCGCCGAGGCGAACGAGGGGACTTCTACGCCGAGGCTCAGATCCGGGTGCCATCGTCTCTGACACGGGAAGAAAGACGGCTCTTCGAGGAGCTCCGAGAGCGCTCCACCTTCGATCCGAGGCGGCAGCGATGACCATCGAGCGGAGATATGCGCTTGCTCGTCCGTTCCTACTGAGCCTTGACAGCTATGCACGTCTCACTGGCGTACATCCTGATCTTGTGCGGCGCCTCACCACACTCGGGCTGCTCGAGATCACTCGGGATGCTCAAGGTGGCCTCTGGTTCGAGCCGTCGCAGATTTCCGCGATGGCAAGAATTCAACGACTGCACAGGGAACTGAACCTTAACTACGCCTCGCTCGGGTTGATCATCGACCTGCTCGATCGGATCGCGCAGCTCGAGCGGTTGCAACGGCGCCACGCTGCCAGAGGAGGAGATCGATGGACCTGAACCGCTTGACCCAGAAGTCGCAGGAGGCATTGCACGACGCCCAGACCAAAGCGCTCCGCTTCGGCCACACCGAGGTTGACGGAGAGCACCTGCTCCTGGCATTGCTGGACCAAAGCGAGGGCCTGGTCGGGCCCTTGCTTGCCCGCGCGGGGGCGGATCCGGACCGGCTGCGCGAGGATGTGGAGGCGGAACTAGGACGCCGACCGCGCGTTTCCGGTCCGGGTGCGGCGCCCGGTCAGGTATTCGTCACCCAGCGGCTCTCCCGCTTGATCGAGAACGCCTCCCGGGAGGCAAATCGGCTCAAGGACGAGTACGTCTCGGTGGAGCACCTGGTCATTGCCCTGCTCGATGAGGGATCATCCTCTGCGGCCGGCAGGTTGCTGCAGCAGCATGGCCTGACCCGCAACGGCTTCTTGTCAGCGTTGACCGAAGTCAGGGGACATCAGCGGGTCACGTCGGCGACGCCGGAGGGGACGTACGAGGCGCTCGGCAAGTACGGCCGGGACCTGGTTGCCGAGGCCGCGGCCGGACGGCTGGAACCGGTGATCGGCCGTGACTCCGAGATTCGCCGGACCATCCAAATCCTGTCCCGCAAGACCAAGAACAACCCGGTACTGATCGGTGAACCCGGGGTTGGCAAGACTGCGATTGTCGAGGGACTGGCGCAGCGGATCAACAACGGGGATGTTCCCGAGGGTCTGCGCGACAAGACGGTCTTCGCTCTGGACTTGGGTGCGCTGGTTGCGGGGGCGAAGTATCGGGGGGAGTTCGAGGAGCGGCTCAAGGCCGTCCTCAACGAGGTTCAGAGCGCAGAAGGCAGGATTCTGCTCTTCGTTGACGAGTTGCACAATGTCGTCGGCGCAGGCGCTGCGGAAGGCGCCATGGACGCCGGCAATATGCTCAAGCCGATGCTGGCTCGAGGCGAGCTGCACATGATCGGCGCGACCACGCTCGACGAATATCGCACCCACATTGAGAAGGACGCAGCACTCGAGCGACGCTTCCAGCCGGTGCTGGTCGACGAACCCAGCGTCGAGGATGCCGTTTCGATCTTGCGCGGGCTGCGGGAACGCCTCGAGGTCTTCCACGGGGTCAAGATCCTCGATAGTGCGCTGGTTGCGGCAGTGACGCTGAGCCACCGCTATATCTCCGACCGCTACCTGCCCGACAAGGCCATTGACTTGGTGGACGAGGCGTGCGCCATGTTGCGTACCGAGATTGACTCGATGCCTGCTGAGCTCGACGAGCTGACGCGGCGGGTGACGCGGATGGAGATCGAGGAGGCTGCGCTGGCCAACGAAGAGGACACCGCGAGCAAGGCCCGGCTCGAGGCGCTGCGGCGCGATCTGGCGGACGCACGAGCCGAGGCCGACGCTATGCGTGCCCGCTGGGAGGCAGAGCGTACGGCGCTGCGGGAGGTCCAGGCGTTGCGCGAGGAGCTGGAGCAAGTTAGGCAGGAGAGCCAGCAGGCGGAGCGTGACTACGACCTGAATCGGGCCGCCTCACTCCGGCACGGCAGGCTGCCGGAGCTGCAGCGAAAACTTGAGGCCGCCGAGGCGAGGCTGGCAAGCAAGCAGGGAGAGCATCGACTGTTGCGCGAGGTGGTGACCGCGGACGAGATTGCGGCCATTGTGTCGCGGTGGACCGGCATCCCGGTGACTCGGTTGCAGGAGGGCGAGCGCGAGAAGTTGCTGCGCATCGACGAGGTGCTTCACGAGCGGGTGGTCGGCCAGGATGAGGCTGTTCAATTGGTGGCCGATGCGATCATCCGGGCTCGATCCGGCATCAAGGATCCGCGTCGACCGATCGGCTCATTCATCTTCCTGGGCCCCACCGGTGTCGGGAAGACCGAGCTCGCCAAGAGTCTTGCGGCTGCCCTGTTCGACACCGAGGAGAACATGGTCCGGATCGACATGAGCGAGTACCAGGAGCGGCACACGGTGAGTCGGCTGGTCGGTGCTCCACCCGGGTATATCGGCTATGAGGAGGGCGGCCAGCTCACCGAGGCCGTACGGCGCAAGCCTTACTCGGTGATCTTGCTCGATGAGATCGAGAAGGCCCATGTGGACGTTTTCAACACTTTGTTGCAGGTGCTGGACGACGGCCGGCTCACCGACTCTCACGGTCGTACGGTGGACTTCCGCAATACCGTGGTGATCATGACCTCGAACATCGGATCGGAGTACCTGATGCAGGGAGTGACGGCGGAGGGAGAGATCAAGGAGGATGCGCGCCGCCTCGTGCTGGGCGCGCTGCGTAACCACTTCCCGCCGGAGTTCTTGAACCGGGTCGAGGAGATCGTGCTCTTCAAGCCCCTCACCCTTGGTGAGATCGAGCTGATCGTGGACCTGCTCCTCAACGACCTGCGAGCCCGGCTTGCAGAGCGCCGGATCGCACTGGTGGTCACCGAGCCTGCGCTGCGGTTCATTGCCGAGCAAGGGTTCGACCCGTCGTACGGCGCCCGACCGCTGCGGCGCTTTATCGCCCGTGAGGTTGAGACGCGGGTCGGGCGAGCCCTGCTGCGGGGTGATCTTCTCGAGGGCGGAGAGGTCTTCGTAGACCTCGTGGACGGCGAGCTCATCGTGATATCCCGGAGCGGGCCGCCGGAGGAGAGAGAAGCGGCATGAGCGCGGGCGTCGAAAACTCGACGAAGGTCGTCGTCTGTTCGAACTGTCAGACCAAGAACCGCGTTCCCGCTGTCGCTCGTGGCGTGCCCCGCTGCGGAAAATGCCAGACACCACTGCCTTGGGTGGTGAACGGTTCCGACGCGGACTTCGGCGACGTTGTGGAGGCCGCGACCATCCCAGTGCTCGTCGACATGTGGGCGCCCTGGTGTGGTCCGTGCCGGATGGTGAGTCCCGTGCTCGAGCAACTGGCGGGCGAGTTCGCTGGGGGTCTGAAGCTGGTCAAGGTCAATGCCGACGAGGCGCCGGGGTTGAGCCAGCGGTTCGAGGTGCTGGCGATCCCCACGCTCATCCTGTTCGAACGCGGCAAGGTGGTCGACACGCAGGTGGGAGCCGCTCCTGCGGCCGTGCTGCGGAAATGGGTGACCGAGAAGCTCGGTTTGAAGACATGACGACGGGTTGGGCTCCGAGTATCCCGGACCCCCATCTCACGCTCGTTCGGCCAGTCGGCCCTCCCAGGTCGGATGGTTGTGAGGAGTGCCTTCGGCTAGGCACGCAGTGGGTGCATCTTCGACAGTGCTTGACGTGTGGTCGGGTCGGCTGTTGCGACTCCTCGCCCATGCGGCATGCCCGCGCCCACGCTGCGACGACCGGCCACTATGTCGTCAGGTCTCTGGAGCCGGGAGAGAGCTGGAGATGGTGCTATGCCCACGAGCAATACGTCTGATCTCCGTGTTCCGGAGCAGCCCGAGACGCCGGACGTGGCCGGTGCCTACCCCAGGCTCACCGACGAGCAACTGATGTTGCTGCGCCGGTTCGGCGAGAGGAAGGCACTGCCCAAGGGTGCTGCCCTGTTCTGCGAGGGGGACCGGGACTGCGACTTCTTCGTCCTACTCGACGGTGCAGCGGCGGTTGTGCAGGAGACAGACGGTGCTCCCCGGCTCATCGGGGTGCACGGTCCGGGCCGCTTTCTCGGCGACTTGTCGCTGCTGACAGGTCATGCGGTCTACCACACCGCCATCGCGCAGGACGACGTGGAGGTTCTCGCGGTCCCGGTGGACCGGCTCAAGGAGGCGGTGGCCGAAGATCCTGCGCTAGGAGACCTGATCCTCCGTGCGTTCATGGTGCGCAGGTCGTTGGAGGTGGGAATCGGCGCCGGCCTCCGGATCATCGGCTCCCGATTCACGGCCGATACTCGCCGGCTACGAGAGTTCGCCAACCGGAACCGTGTTCCGCATCGCTGGATCGACCTGGAGCAGGACAAGGAAGCCGAGGCCATATTGCAGCAACTGGACATTCCCCCCGAGCAGACCCCGGTTGTGATCTGGAAGGGAAACAACGTCCTGCGCAATCCCAGCAACGTTGAGCTGGCGCACCTGATCGGCCTGCGGGCGGTGCCGGATCGCACCGCTCATGACCTGGTGGTCGTTGGTGCCGGCCCCGCCGGGCTTGCCGCAGCGGTGTACGGAGCATCCGAGGGTCTTTCCACCGTGGTGCTGGACCAACTTGCTACGGGCGGGCAGGCGGCCACCTCATCACAGATCGAGAACTACCTCGGTTTCCCCGCGGGCATTTCCGGCGCCGAGCTGGCAGACCGGGCGGTCGTGCAGGCTCGCAAGTTCGGTGCTGTCTTCACTATCCCGGGCGAGGCGCAGTCGCTTGACTTCGCCGACGGATATCACCGGCTACGACTCGCCGATGGTGAGGAGCTGACCGCGCAGACGGTGATCTTGGCGACGGGCGTCCACTACAAGCGGCTGGACATCCCGGGTATGGAGCGTCTCGAGGCACCCAGCGTGTACTACGCAGCGACCGAGAGCGAGGCGCAGCTCTGCCGGGGTGACCCCGTGACCGTCGTCGGCGGCGGTAACTCCGCTGGTCAGGCGGCGATCTTCCTGGCCAGGCGGGCGTCGGCGGTGAACCTGGTGATTCGCCACGGCGACCTCAACCGGGACATGTCCCGCTATCTTGCCGATCGGATCAGGCGTACGCCGCGGGTGAAGGTCTGGCGGAGTTGTGAGGTATGCGAACTCTTCGGGGACACCGCCATGACAGCGGTCGAGATCCACGACCTTGCAACTGACGAGCGGCGGGTCGTCGACTCGTCGGCACTGTTCCTGTTGATCGGGTCGGTGCCGCATACAGCTTGGCTCGACGGGCAGATACCACTGGACGAGAAAGGGTTCGTGCTCACCGGGTCTTCCGGGAACGGCTACAGAAGCATGCTCGAGACCGGCCGGGCGGGCGTCTTCGCTGTCGGTGACGTACGGAGTGGCTCGGTCAAACGCGTGGCGTCTGCGGTCGGTGAAGGCGCGATCGCCGTCCGGCTGGTCCATGAGTTCCTGGACACCATCGAGCGGCGCTGACCGCTACGAGGATTGCCGGACCGCGTACGTCGATCCGAGCGGAACTCGTTCCGTAGCTCCGTCTCGCGAAACCGCCGGCAAGGTCGGCGGCGCGTGCTCACCAGGGACACACCAGTGCCGCTCACGAGAACTCACTTAACCGCTCGGCGACGATGATGGTGGGTATCACTACAGGCTGGCCGCGCCGGCGATCATCCAAAACGTGAACAAGCCGACGATCATCAGAACGTGAACAAGAGGGAGAGCTTCGTTCAGGTGAGCAACCGGCTGAGGAACTCCAGCAGTCCTCGCGGACCATCGACGATGAGATCGGCCTCGTCGATCAGTGCCGGTGGGGCCCCCGCGGAGTCCATCGCGATGCGTAGCGCGTCGCCGCCAGCAGCCTTCAGCTCGAGTGCCGCAGCAAATGCAGAAAGGTCGCCGAGATCGTCGCCAGCTACCACGACACCGCGGGCCTTGGAATCACCGATGACCCGACGAATGGCGTCGCCCTTGTCGCTGTGCACGGCTGGGCGCAGCTCCCAGACCTGCTTCCCGAGTATGATCTCCAGCCCGTGTCTCTCAGCGATTTGCCGCGCTGCTTGATCGATGGGCGCTGCCCAGCGGTCGGGGTCGGCGACCCGCCGCGTATGGATCGCAACCGCGTACTGCTTGTCCTCCAGGGAGGCGCCGCTGTCACGCACTGCAGCGCAGTCGCGCAGATCTTGCTGAGCCGCCAGGACTGCCTCGCGGGCCGCCTTCAGCCGCGGATCTACCCATAGCTGCCCGTCGCGGATCTCTTGGAGTCCGTACAGTCCGAGGTAGCGCACTCCCGGGGCAGCAGCATGCTGGGCCAGATAATCAGCCGGGCGACCCGACAGCAGCGCGACCGCGGCGAACCGGGCAGCCAGCTGACCAAGCACCTCTACCATCCCGGGCAGCGGTCTTGCTTGGTTCGGATCATCGACAATTGGGGCAAGCGTGCCGTCGAAATCGAGGCATAGAGCGGTCGTCTGGGCCTGCGCCGCCACTCCGGCAGCGCGCTCGGCCACTACTTTGTCGGGTGTCGGCGTCACGACTGGTGGTCAAGCGAGAAGGTATGCCGCTCGCCTGGGTGCAAGTCCACAGTGTCGTCGCGCACCAAGACAGTAATGGGTGCTGCCGTGCCCGGGCGGGAAGTGACCTCGATCCGGTCCTCGGAGAACGCAAGCTCGACGCGGTGGCTGCGATAGTGGACGCTGAACTGCAGTTGTTTGATCTCTGGCGGGATTGCTGGGTCGAATCGGAGCACTTGCCCGCGGGCACGCATACCGGTCAGGCAGCGCAACACAAGATCCACCGTGCCGGCCATCGCTCCTAAGTGGATACCCTCTGCGGTAGTTCCGCCCTGAACGTCCGCGATGTCGCTCCGCAACGCCCGTTGCAGACACTGCCAGGCCTCGGCACGGTCATAACGCGCAAGAACCCACGCGGTCACGACGGAGCTGAGGGTTGACCCATGCGAGGTGCGTGCCAGGTAATAGTCGACGGTTTGAGCCAGTTGTTCCTCACTTACCTCGTAGCCCAGGTTGGTGAGCAGGCCGCAGAGCTCGCCTCGCGACAGGAGGTACAGCAACATCAATACGTCGGGCTGCTTGGAGACCTTGTAGCGATTCGTGCTGTCCCCTTCAGCTTCAAGCACGCGGTCCAGGCGTTGGATGTCGCCGTACTTGTCCCGGTAACCGTCCCAGTCGAATTCCTCCGACTGCTCGTAGCCTTCGAACTGACTCAGCACGCCGCTGGCGTGGAACACCACGGTCATCTTCTGACTTATATCGCGCCACCGCTCCAACTCCTCGTCGCCGATCATGAGCTCCTCGACCAACTCTTGGCGGTAGTGCGGCGGTAGCTCTTGCGACGCCTCTAACGCGGTCTGCAGCACCCAGACCGCCATGACGTTGGTGTAGGTGTTGTTGCGCAGCCCGGCCTCTTCGGAGTGGGGGTAGGCCTCGTGGTATTCATC
>Ga0081455_10000951_pt1 | contig 37067 bp, 34 predicted proteins | sample TabmetS3T2R1_FD_70207 | JGI IMG/M metagenome (GOLD analysis project Ga0081455, IMG submission 70207) | Tabebuia heterophylla rhizosphere microbial communities from the University of Puerto Rico - S3T2R1 | ecosystem: Host-associated > Plants > Roots > Rhizosphere ...
CCCCCAGGCCTCCTGGACCTCGCCCGCGTAGCCGGCGGCCACGCCGATGATCCGCAGCGCGGCGCGCGCCGCGCGTTCGGGATCGTCCTCGTGCGCGGCCGGCACGCCGAAGTACGCGCAGATCCCGTCGCCCATGAAGGCCTGGATCACGCCGCCGAACTCCTCGACCGCTCGGCTCATGCGCGTCACGCACTCGCCGACGAGGGCCTTGACCTCGTCGGGGTCCAGGCGTTCGCCCAGCCCGGTCGAGCCGACGATGTCGGCGAACAGCGCCGTGATAGGCCGCATCTCGTCCTCGCGTCGGCGTTCGTCCGCCATGGGCGCCTCCGCGGGCAGCCTAGCCCGCACGCCTCTCGTGAGCGAGGTCACCCCGCAGAGGTGCCGACGGTCACCGAGGCGGCTTCCGCCCTGCCCTAGCGTCGGCGCAGGACGAACAGGGAGGTGGAGGGGATGAGCACAGGGGTCGGAACGCTCCAGAAGCCGAGCCGACGCTCGCTGTGGCCGGCGGCGGTCGTGCTCTCGTTCGTGATGCTGACCGTGGCCGTGGTCGTCTTCTCGATCGATCGTGGCGGCTCGAGCACGCAGGCGCCGGCGAAGCAGGTCGCGGTCGAAGCGCCGGCCGAGGCGCCCGCCGACACGCCTTCGGAGCTCGGAGGGGCCATCACGGTCCACCGAGGGCACGTCCCCCGGCCTGGTGACGGCGCGAACGCGGGCACGCAGCCCTCGGAGGCGATGGGGACCAACACGCCGAGCGAGATCTCGGGCGGCCTGCCGCTGCCCACGCCCGATGAGATCCGGGCACGCGAGCTGCGGCGTCCGTGACGATCGGAATCTCGAACGGCCCCGGCCACGGGCCGGGGCCGTTCGCATGTGCCGCACGTCACATCGGGTTGGTGTCGGGCGCTACCGAGCGCGCTCGGGCGACCCCCTAGCGTGGGTCCGGAGCACAGGAGGAAGACGATGGCCACCAGGAGCGCGAACCTGCCGATCGAGAGCCACTACCTGGCCAGGGCGTGGCTGGTGCTGACGGCGGTCCTGCTGGCGGCCGCAACCGTGGTCGTGATGGCCCTCGCCGCCCGCTCCGCGCCCGCAGGGGGCACCGGCCTCGGCCCGGTCCGGGACTTCGGGCCGGCGCGTGAGCAGGGGCAGCCGATCTTCGTCAACGGGAACGTGTGCGGACAGTGCCGGTGAGGTAACCCCCCTCTCCGCGCTCGGAAGCCGGCCCTCCGGGGCCGGCTTCCTTCTTTCCGGGAGCTAGGCCACCGCCCCGTGGCACTTCTTGTACTTCTTGCCGCTCCCGCAGGGGCAGGGGGCATTTCGCGGGACCTTGCCGCTCACCGCCTGCGCAGCCTGGCCCGCCTGCGCCGCCTCGGTCTCGCTGCTGGAGGTCCGAACGCGCTGCGGGCGCGGCCTCCCCGGCTCGTCCTGGCGGACGAGCTCCACGCGGTAGATGTACCGGACGAAGTCGTCCTGGATCGACTCGGTGAGCTCCTCGAACATGACGTACGCCTCCCGCTGGTACTCGGTCAGCGGGTCCTTCTGCGCGTACGCCCGCAGGTGGATGCCCTCCTGCAGGTAGTCCATCTCGTACAGGTGCTCGCGCCACTTCGTGTCGGTGATGTTCAGCAGGACGAGCCGCTCGAGCTCGCGCATCGTCTGGGAGCCGAGCGCCTGCTCCTTCTCCTCGTAGCGCTCGAGCGCGTCCTCGACCGCGCGCTCCTCGAGCTCGATCGCGTTCACCATCTCCTCGAGCTCCTCGCGCGTGATCGTGGTCGGGAAGACCTCGTTCAGGCCGGTGAGCACGAGATCGAGGTCCCACTCCTCGTTGAAGACCTCCTCGGGGGCGAGGCGCTGAGCGGTGCGTCGCACGACCTCCTCGACCATGCGCAGCGCCTGGTCCTTGAAGTCCTCGCCCGAGAGCAGCTTGTGCCGCTCCTCGTAGATCACCTGGCGCTGCGTGTTCATCACGTCGTCGTACTTCAGGACGTTCTTGCGTCGCTCGAAGTTCAGCTCCTCGATCTGGCGCTGCGCGCCCTCGACGGCCTTGGTGACCATCTTGGCCGTGATGGGCTCGTCCTCGGGCCACTTGAGCCGCTCCATGATCGAGCCGATCCGGTCCGAGGCGAACATCCGCATGAGCTCGTCCTCGAGCGAGAGATAGAACTCCGACTCGCCCGGGTCGCCCTGCCGTCCCGAACGGCCTCGCAGCTGGTTGTCGATCCGCCGCGACTCGTGGCGCTCGGTGCCGAGCACGTACAACCCGCCGACCTCGACGACCTCGTCGTGTTCCTCGTCGGTCTGTTGCTTGAACTTGCGGTAGATCGGCTCGTACTCCGCCTCGTACTCGGTGCGCTCCTCGGGGTCCATCTCGAAGAGCAGGTAGCGGTCGTTGTCCCACTCCCTGGCGGCCATCTCCTGGCGCGCCAGGTACTCGGGGTTGCCGCCCAGCAGGATGTCGACGCCTCGCCCGGCCATGTTGGTGGCCACCGTGACCGAACCGATCCGCCCGGCCTGCGCGACGATCATGGCTTCCTTCTCGTGGTTCTTCGCGTTCAGCACGTTGTGCTCGATGCCGCGCCGGTTCAGCAGCGTCGAGAGCTTCTCCGACTTCTCGATCGACACCGTGCCGACCAGGATCGGCTGGCCCCGCTCGTGGCGTTCGACGATGTCCTCGATGAGTGCGTTCCACTTGGCGTCCTCGGACTTGTAGATCAGGTCCTGGTCGTCCGCGCGGATCATGTCGCGGTTGGTGGGGATGTCGGCCACGTCCAGGTTGTAGACGGACTGGAACTCGGCGAGCTGGGTCTTGGCGGTACCGGTCATGCCGGCGAGCTTCTCGTACATCTTGAAGTAGTTCTGGATCGTGATCGTCGCGAGGGTCTGGTTCTCCTCCTTGATCCGAACGCCCTCCTTGGCCTCGATCGCCTGGTGCAGGCCCTCGGAGTAACGGCGTCCCTCGAGCACGCGGCCGGTGAACTCGTCGACGATCTTCACCTCGCCGCCGGTGACGATGTACTCGACGTCCCGGTGGTAGTGCTCCTTGGCGCGCAGCGCGTTCTGCAGGTGGTGGACGAGCGGCGTGTGCACGTGCTCGTACAGGTTGTCGAGACCGAGGGCCTCCTCGACCTTGGCGACGCCGGCCTCGGTCACGGCGACCGTCTTCTTCGCCTCGTCGACCTCGTAGTCCTCGTCGCGCTTGAGGCGCGGGGCGAGGCGCGCGAACGTCTGGTACCACTTCGCGCTGTCGGCCACCATGCCGCTGATGATCAGCGGGGTCCTCGCCTCGTCGATCAGGATCGAGTCGACCTCGTCCACGATCGCGTACGCGTGTCCCCGCTGCACCATGTCCTCGGGCCGCATCGCCATGTTGTCGCGCAGGTAGTCGAAGCCGAACTCGTTGTTGGTCCCGTAGGTGATGTCGGCGGCGTAGGCCGGGCGCCGTTCGGCGGGCGTCATCTGCGCCTGGATCAGCCCGACCGAGACCCCGAGGGCCCGGTAGATCGGCCCCATCCACTCCGAGTCGCGCTTGGCCAGGTAGTCGTTGACGGTGACGATGTGGACGCCGTCGGCGAGCGAGTTCAGGTAGGCGGCCATCGTCGAGGTGAGCGTCTTGCCCTCGCCGGTCTTCATCTCGGCGATGTTGCCCTGGTGCAGGGCGATCGCGCCCATCACCTGCACGTCGAAGTGGCGCTGACCGATCGTGCGCCGGGCGGCCTCCCGGACGGCGGCGAACGCCTCGGGCAGGAGGTCGTCCAGGGTCTCGCCGGCCTCCAGGCGCTCGCGGAACTCGGCGGTCTTGCCGGCGAGCTCCTCGTCGGAGAGCTCTTCGACCTCGGGTTCGAACGTGTTGACCAGCTGGGCGAGCTGCGCGAGCTGCTTCCTCCTGCGGCCCTCGCCGAGCTGACCGATCTTCTCGATGACCATGCTTCGCCTCGGTTGGGGGGTGGCCTCCATGGTACCGGAGGTCTCGAACGTGCCCGACCAGGCACGGGTCAGGCGGGGACGGTCAGTTGATCTCGATCATCTTCTCCCGCACGGCGTAGACGACCGCCTCCATGCGGGAGTGCAGATGGAGCTTCTCCAGGATGTTGCGGATGTGGTTCTTGACGGTGTTCTCGGAGATGAACAGCTTGCCCGCGATGTCGCGGTTGTTCAGGCCCTGCGCGACCAGCCGCAGCACCTCCATCTCGCGATCGGTCAGGCGCGGGGAGGGCATCTGCGGCTTCTCCTCGGTCGCCTTGCTCATCGCGGCGAACTCGGTCAGGAGCTTGCTGGCCATCGAGGGGCTGATGCGCGACTGGCCCGCCCACACCGAACGGATCGCGTCGGCGACCTCCTCGATCGGGATCTCCTTGAGCAGGTAGCCGGACGCGCCGGCCTTGATCGCCTCGTACAGGTCGGCCTCGTCGTCGCTGATCGTCAGCATCAGGATCTTGACGTGCGGGAGCGCGTCCTTGATCTCGCTCGCCGCCTCGATGCCGGACTTCCGCGGCATCCGAACGTCCATCAGGATCACGTCGGGCATCAGCTCCTGCGCCCGCTGGAGGACCTCCTCGCCGTCGGCGGCCTCGCCGACCAGCTCGAGGTCGGGCTCCTGCTCCAGCACCATCTGCAGGCCGCGGCGGAAGAGCGCGTGGTCGTCGCAGACCAGCACCCGCAGCGTCTCCGAACCCCCGGTGTCGCTCAGTCGGCGCTCTCGCCTTCCTGTTCCTCGGCCTCGGGCCGGGCCGTCTGCGCGGATTTTACGCGACCCGCTCCCCCGATCCGCTGAGCCCGCCGCCGCGTGTGGTGGTCCAGGATCTGGCGCTCGAGCCGCTCGGCCACCACGTCCAGGGCCGAGTCCACGTCCCTGGCGCCGGCGTGCGCCCGATAGGTCTTCCGCGGCGTTGACGCGGCGGCCTCCACGCGGTGCAGGCCGCCCTGGCGCGGGTTCTTCTCGACCGTGACGACGACCTCGACGCGCAACAGGGCCGGCTCGATGCGTTCGAGGCGCCCGAGCTTGTGCTCGGTGACCTGCCGAACCCGCGGCGCCACCCGGGTCCCTCGGCCCTTCAGCACGAGCTCCATGCGTGCCTTCGCGCCCCCGTCTCCCTCGTCGTCTCTCCCTCGATCGAGGGGGCTCGCGTCCGGCTGACCTGGTCTTTGGCCCCACATCCGCCTGCGGGGATGATCGCCGCCCATCGGACGGCTTCGCATCCTCTCCCGTCGAGGCGTACCCCTCCGGGGCAGGGCTTACATCTAAACCGCGCCATGCTCACCGACCAAGGGTCGGCTTACGTGGGTCGCTTCGCCCGCGGCTGGCATCGACTGCCGGGGATCGATTCCCCGGGGCAACCACAGACCCGGACGCGAGCCCGACGCCGAGTATAGGGGGACGCGGCCGCCGGGCCGAGGACGCCGCCCGGGCGGCCGTGAGGAGCCCCACCCGCGAGGCGCCACCCTCGAGCAGGGCCTCTGCGCACGCACCGGCGGTGGCGCCGGTGGTCAGGACGTCGTCGACGAGCAGCACGCTGCCCGAAACCCAGCCGGCCGGGCCGAACACGCCCCGCATCGCCTCCCGGCGAGCCGCGCCGCCGCGCCGGGCCTGGGGGCCGGGGTCGCCGACCCGCCGCAGCAACGCTGCCGAGGGCACGCCGATCCGGGGCGAGACGGCGAGGGCCAGGGCCCGGGACTGGTCGTAGCCGCGGACGGCGAGCCGCTCCCTGGACAGCGGCACCCAGGCGACGAGGTCCGCCGTCCATCCGGACGCTGACCACGTCGCCGCCATGGCGTCGGCCAGGGCCGCGGCGACGGCCCGCCACCCGCCGAACTTCAGCCGGTGGACCGCGCGGCGGACCGGCCCGTCGAACCCGAACGGCGCCCGCGCGATCGCGATCGACGGCGGCGGGCAGTCGCGACAGCTCGGCGTGGTCCGCACGGCGGGGGCGCCGCAGCGCTCGCACCGCGGTTCGCCGAGGACGACCAGACCGGACCGGCACGTCGCACAGAACGGCCACGGGCCCGAGCCGCATCCGGCGCACCGCTTGGGGAACAACGCATCGAGCAGCGGGGCCAGCACCGCCGAACGCTAGCGCCCGCCGCCGACACGGCGACGCGACCTACGTCAGCGCGACGTCGATCGCCGCGTCCGAACCACGGGCGCGTCCCCTCAGCTCGATCCGCAGGACCTCGTCGGCGCGCATCAGCGGGTAGGCGGTCGCCTTCGCGCGCCCGTTGTCCGGGTCGAGCTCCGTCTCGAGCACCCGCAGACGCCGTCCGTCCGCGAACAGCTTGAGCGTCACCTCGCCGGGAGGGTCGACGCGCATGCTCACCTTGATCGAGTCGCCCGCGCAGTCGACCTGTTCGACCCGCACCGTCTGATCCCCCACGCGAACGCCCTTGCCCACCTTCACCTGCCCGCGCCGAACGGTCGCGCGGGGCCATGCCACCGAGAAGCGCCTGCCCCCGTCGTACGTGGCCGGCGACCCGTCCACCTCGACGTCGCACACCAGCGTGTACCAGCCGGGCTCGAGGTCGGCAAGGGGCAGCTCGAACGGCACGAACACGTCCCGGTGCGGCACCACGTCCAGCGTCACGGGCGCGAGCGGCATCGGGCTCGAGCCTCCGGACCCGAGCGCGCTCACGCGGGCGCCGGCGACGACGACCTGGTGCGGGTCGGGATCCTCGCCGCGGAAGATGAACGCCCCCTTGACCGTGGCGGGGAACCGTTCGAAACGAGCCCGCAGCGAGATCGGTTCGGCCGGCGGTTCGGTCATCTACTGCGTCCCCTGCTCCCAGGACATCAGGTACCGGCGCTGCTCGTCGGTGAGCTCGTCGATCTCCACGCCCATCGCCTGGAGCTTCAGCCGGGCCACCTCCGCGTCGATCTCGCGCGGGACCGGATACACGCCCGGCTCGAGCGAGCCGCGGCCCTTGACGACCCATTCGACCGAGAGCGCCTGGTTGGCGAACGACATGTCCATCACCGCCGCGGGGTGTCCCTCGGCGGCGGCGAGGTTGACCAGGCGCCCCTCGCCGAGCAGGTGCAGCCGGCGCCCGTCCGACATCGTGTACTCGTCCACGAATCCGCGGAGCCTTCGGACCTGCCCGCCCGAGAGCTCGGCGAGCGCGACCTTGTCGATCTCGACGTCGAAGTGCCCGGCGTTGGCGAGCAGCGCGCCGTCCTTCATGACCTCCAGGTGCTCGCGGCGGATCACGCTGGTATCGCCGGTCACCGTCACGAACACGTCCCCGACCCGGGCGGCCTCCCGCAGCGGCATCACCCGGTAGCCCTCCATCGCGGCCTCGAGCGCCGGCAACGGGTCGACCTCGGTGACGATGACCTGGGCGCCCATCCCGCGCGCGCGCGAGGCCACCCCGCGTCCGCACATCCCGTACCCGGCCACCACGAACGTGCGGCCGGCGAGCAGCAGGTTGGTCGAACGCATGATCGCGTCCACGGTCGACTGCCCCGTCCCGAACCGGTTGTCGAACAGGTGCTTGGTGTTCGCGTCGTTGACCGAGACGATCGGGTACCGAAGGGCGCCGTCCGCCGACATCGCCCGCAGCCGTATCACGCCGGTCGTGGTCTCCTCGGTCCCGCCGATCACCTCGTCCACCTGGTCGGCGCGCTCGCGGTGCAGGAGCGAGACGAGGTCGGCGCCGTCGTCCAGCGTGATGTGCGGGCGGCGATCCAGGACCGCCTCGATGTGCCGGTAGTACGTCTCGCTGTCCTCGCCCTTGATCGCGTAGACCTCGATCTCGCTCTCCTCACACAGCGCCGCCGCCACGTCGTCCTGGGTCGACAGCGGGTTCGAGGCGCAGAGCGCGACCTCGGCGCCGCCCGCCCGCAGGGCCTCGACCAGGTTCGCGGTCTCGGTGGTCACGTGGAGGCAACCGGCGATCCGGATCCCCTCGAGCGGCCGCTCCTTCTCGAAGCGCGCACGGATCAGCCCGAGCACCTTCATCTCCTCCGAGGCCCACTCGATGCGTTCCCTGCCCTTCCCGGCGAGCCCGAGATCCTTCACGTCGCAGTCCATGTCCCCGCCTTTCGTCGTTCGGTCCTCAGACGCGTTCCGTCAAGAGGCCTTCCATCAGAAGCGTTCCAGCAGATCCAACACCACGTGCCCGATCGTCCCCGCCGCGGCCTTCGAGGCGGCCAGGACCTCCTCGTGCGAGATCTCCACGCCCGCGGCGTTGGTCGCGAACGCGAGGCCCACCACCCTCATCCCGAGCGCCCGCGCCACGACCGCCTCCGGAACGGTCGACATGCCGACGACGCTGGCGCCCAGCCCCGCGATCATGCGGGTCTCCGCCGGCGTCTCGTACGACGGACCCGGCAGCGCCGCGTAGACGCCCTCGGTGATCCCGCCGCCCGAGCCGTCCGCATGTGCGCGCGCCGACGCGAGCGCGAGGCCCGCGAGCTCGGCGTCGTAGACCTGCGAGACGTCGACGAACGCGGGCGAGCCGTCCGGGAACCGCCACCCCGCGAGCGGATTCACGCCCATGAGGTTCAGGTGGTCGCGCAGGATCACCAGCGTCCCCGGTCCCATCGACGGGTCGAGCGCTCCCGCGGCGGCCGTCAGCACCATCGCGCGGGCGCCGAGCTCGGCCGACAGCCGCGCCGTGATCGACGCCATCGGCATCCCGTGCCCCTCGTAGAAATGGATCCGTCCCTGGAACACCGCGAGCGCGCGCTCGCCCACCCGGCCGATCCACAGACGCCCGGCGTGGCCGACCACGGTCGGCGGCGGGAAGCCCGGGAGGTCCGCGTACGAGATCTCGACGCCCTCGCCGTCGGACGCCGAGCGGATCGTCTCCACCGCGTCCGAGAGCCCGGATCCGAGCACCACCCCGGCCACGGGCTCGAGCGCCGTGCGCTCGCGGATCGCCTCGACGATCCGTTCGGTGACCCCGTCCCCGGGCGACGGCCGCAAGCGGGTGACGGTCATGTCTCCGCCAGGGCGCGCTTGAGGCTCGAGATCGCCTCGACCGGCGAGGGATCGACGCCGCGGGCCAGGCCGAGGTACGTCGCGACCAGGTCCCCGATCTGCACCAGCGTGAGCAGCCTCGCCAGATCCGAATGCCCGAGCGCCCGCACCTCGTGCACGTCGGCGCCCGAACGCCGGGCGATCTGCTCCGACAGCGGGAACCGCGTCGAGACGTCCCCGTGCTCGCCGGTGTGCCGGAGCGCGATCAAGGTGAACCCCTCGCCGCGTCCGGCCGACCAGCCCACGACCTCGTTGTGATCGAGCTCGGGCAACGCCGCGGCGAAGGCCGGCACCTTGGCGTTCTCGTTGAACTGCGTCTTCCAGCGCGTCGCGGCGACCGAGCCGACGCCGTCGGCGCCCCAGACCACCGGCACGCGCTCCCCGATCGCGAGCGCGAGCGCCTTCGCCGGGTTGACGCTTACGGGCGCGTCGGGACCGGATCCGGAGACCACGGAGTCCATCAGCCCGGAAGCCTCATCCACGTCGTCCGCGTGCGATGGGACGACCCCCATACGCTCGAGCGCGCCGAGCGCCCCCAGCGCGAGATGCCCGAACGCCGCCCGCGGCATGAGGCCCGCCGGAACGATGACCCGGCCGACGCCGAGCTCGAGCGAGCGACCGCCGAGCGTGCCGCCCGACGTGATCGCCACGATCCGGCAGCCGCGCACGACCGCCTCCTCGAACAGGCCGAGCGTCTCCGAGGTGTCGCCGGAGTACGACGACGCGATCAGCAGCGTGTGCGGCCCGCAGAACTCCGGGAGCTCCGGCGTCCGGACGACCGCGACCGGCATGCGCAGCCGCGGCGCCGCGAGGGCCGAGACCACGTCGCCGGCGATCGCCGAGCCTCCCATCCCGCAGACCGCGATCGACGCGATCCCGTCGGCCTCGGGGAGCGGGTCGGCCGCCAGCCCGGTGGCGTAGGCCTCGCGACATTGCGCGGGAAGGCCGAGGACCGTGTCGAGCATCCCGCCCGGATCGGCGGCGCGCAGCGCCGCGCGGTCGTCGAGATCGGTCACCGCTTCTTCTTGGCCGTGGGCTTTCGGGCGGTCGAGGGCTTCTCGGCCTCGTCGATCAGCATGACGGGGATCCCGTCGCGCACCGGGTAGCGGTACCCGCACGTCTTGCACTCGAGCACCTCGGGGTCCTGCTGGTAGTCGAGCTCCCCGCGGTCGTTGGGGCACACGAGGATCTCGAGCAGCTCCGCGTCCAGGGTCACGTCGGTCCTCCTTCACGTCGGATCAGGTCCAGGAGCTCGGCGGTCTTCTCCCCCAGGAGCTCCTCGGTCCGCGCCTCCACGTTCAGTCGAAGCAGGGGTTCGGTGTTGCTCGGGCGCACGTTGAACCACCAGTCCTCGAACTCTACCGTCAGCCCGTCGGTGCGGTCCTGTCGCCCGTCCGCGTACGCGCGCGCGATCTCCTCGACCTTGCCCGCCTGGTCCCCGACCCGCGAGTTGATCTCGCCCGAGGCCCGGTACCGGTCGAACGGGGCCAGCACCTGCGACAGCGGCGCGTTCGCCCGCGACAGCTGCTCGAGCACCACGACGGCGGCGATCAGCCCCGAGTCCGCCCGGTAGTTCTCGCGGAAGTAGTAGTGGCCGGAGTGCTCGCCGCCGAAGATCGCGCCGGTGTCTGCCATGACCTGCTTGATGAACGAGTGGCCGACCCGGGTTCGGACCGGCACGCCCCCGTGCTCGCGGATCACCTCGGGCACGGCCCACGACGTGATGAGGTTGTGGACGACGGTCTCGCCCGGATGGCGGTCGAGCATGGCCGCGGCGACGAGCGCGGTGACCTCGGAGCCGCTCACGCCATCGGCGCGCTCGTCCACGAGGAACACGCGATCGGCGTCCCCGTCGAACGCCAGCCCCACGTCGGCTCGTCGTGCGAGCACCTCGCGCTTGAGGTCGCGCTGGTTCTCCGGGTCGATCGGGTCGGCCGGGTGGTTCGGGAACGTCCCGTCGAGCTCGGGGAACAGGTGCACGAGCGTCATCGGCAGTCGTTCGAAGACGGGCGGCACCACGAGCCCGCCCATGCCGTTGGCGGTGTCGGCCACGACCGTGAGCGGCCGCATCGCCCCGACGTCGACGAACGACAGGACGTGGTCCACGTACGGGTCGAGCATGTCTCGCTGCGTGAACGACCCCGTCGAGACCGCCGGCCCGAACGCGTGCGTCTCGGCAAGGTCCCGGATCTCGGCGAGGCCCGTGTCCTGTCCGACCGGGCGGGCCCCCGGCAGGCAGAACTTCAACCCGTTGTACTCGGGCGGGTTGTGGCTCGCGGTGAGCATGATCCCGGCCACATCCAGGGAGCCCGAGGTGAAGTAGAGCAGGTCGGTGGACGCGAGGCCGACGTCGATCACGTCGGCGCCGCGCGACGCGATGCCTTCGCCGACCGCCGCGGCGAGCGACGACGACGAGAGGCGGCAGTCGCGACCGACGGCGATCGCGCCCGCGCCCGACCACTCCGCGAACGCGGCGCCGATCGCGCGCGCATCGTCCTCGCCGAGCTCGTCGGGGACGACGCCGCGGACGTCGTAGGCCTTGAAGATGGATCCGAGGTCTCGATGCGGCACGGTCACCGCATCGTACTGAACCCGGTGCTCAGGACCCCTGCTGCAGGACCGAACCGATGACCGAGCGGAGCGGGACGTTCTCGCCGTCCCGGTACCACCACTTGGCCTCGCACATGTGGCACGTCGTGAACGACAGGTCGTTGCCGCCGACGTTCATCGAGATCGAGATGAGGTCCCCCTGGTGGCAGACGGGGCAGGTGCCTTCGGGTTTGCCGTCCATGGGTCAATCCTCGGCCGCGGGGGCGCCGCGAGCACATAGCACGGAGGTCTCAGATCTGCGGGCCGCTGCGGACCACGCTTCCGTCCTCCGCGAGGCGGGCCGGACCGCCCGTCCGGGGGACATCGGGCCGGGCGCGGGGGACCTCCCCGCGCTCAGGCGGGGACCGCGGAGGCGACGCGCAGGTCGGCCATCGACCAGCCATTGGGTGGCGTGAGCCTGGCGGCGTGGGCGGGGCACAGGTCCACGAGCCCCGGGTCCGGTTCCCGAACGAGATCGACCAGCTCGATCGCCCGGTCCGCGTACCGGAGCACGGCGGTGGCCGTCGCCAGCCCGCCGCAACCGATCCTGGAGCAGGTACGCACGAGCCGATGCTAGATCACACGGATGTGATTTCAAGCAAGCCCGGCCGCCGAACGCGACTAGGGCTTGATGATGACCCTGGTCCCGATCGGGACGCGGCCGTACAGGTCCTCGGAGTCCGCGATGTACATGCGGATGCACCCGTGCGATGCGTACGTGCCGATCGAATCGGAGCTGTACGTGCCGTGGATGCGGATACCCGGCGCATTCAGGTACAGGGCGCGGGTGCCGAGCGGGTTGCCCGGGCCGGGTTCGATCACCGCGGGCAGGTCGGCGCCCCAGGTGTCCTGCGCGGGGTTGTGCCAGCTGGGGTTCTCCGCCTTGTTCACGATCTCCCAGTTCCCCACGGGCGTCGTGTATCCGGCGGCGGCCGTCGCGACCGGGTACTCCTTGACGACGTGCAGCCCGTCGTACAGGTACAGGTGGTTCTCGGACACGTCCACGACGATCGACGACCCGAGCGAGGCCGTGGTGACCTCCGGGTCCAGCGTCCGGACCGGCACCGAGACCTCGTCGGCACGATCGGAGAGCGCGTGAAGGATCCGCGCGGTGGCCGCGTGCACGGCCAGCTCCCGCCCCGAGCGGGAGCGGCCGGTCACTAGCTCGCCGTCGACCAGCGCGAACCGGGCATCGACCGCCGGGACCGAGACCTCGTCGAACGCCTGCTGCACGAAGTCCTTGACGCCGCGGCGGTGCGAGTCGAACGACAGGTCGATCGACGCGTCCACCGGCACGTTGCGCAGGCGGTGGTACACCCGGGAGGTGAACGACATGTCCTGGGCGAGCGCGAACGCGTCGTCCACCGCTCCCTCGACGTCAGCCGTCATCCCGAGCGAGGCGGGCGTCACGGTCCACGTCCGACCCGCGGCGCTGACGACCAGGTCGCTGTACAGCGTCTCCTCGGCCTTCTCGCGCAGCGTCCGAACGGCCTCGTCGCGCTTCATGTCCCCGACGTCGATGCCGGCGATCCTCACGCCGGGAAGGATGCGGTCCGAGGTCGCGGCGTCGTAGCGATACGCGGCGTAGGCGGTCCCTCCGGAGATCACCAGGACGACGCCGAGCGCGACGGCGACCACCGCCCACCGGTGTCCCCTTCGGTGCTTCGCTTGTGCCACCGCTCGATCCGTCCCCTCCGTCGTCCGTTGTCTCGGGGCACATCATAAGGGGTCCTGCCCCCGGGTACAGGCCCCCGAGACGCCTGTACCGCGTTCGTCCTACGGCGCTGGCATCGGGGTCGGGATCCCGAGCGCGACCGCATAGGCCGCGGACCCCTCGACCCCGAGGGAGTACGACGCCGAGGCCGGTAGGAATGTTCCCGACGCGGCCTCGGCCAACACACCGGCCTCGGGGGCGGCCTCCAGGAACGACGCGGGCGCCCGAACCGTCGAGCCCGGCGGAACCGTGACCGTGACCTGGTCGTCGGACCCCGGCGCCAGGAACGAGAGGGTGACCTCGGCCGGCTCGGTCCCGGGGTTCGCCAGCACCAGGCCCGGCTTGGAGGGCAAGCCGGCCACGGTCGGGAGCACGATCCACGACGAGGCCGGCTCGGCTCCCGTCACCGCCGCCTGATCGGACACCGTGCCGAAGGTCCGTCGGACGGCCGCCATCTCGTCGCCCGAGACGTGCACGCGGATCGACGACGGGACCGCCGTCGTGGCGGGGAACGTACGGGCAGACATGGGCGGCAGGCTCGACTCCGCCAGGCCCGCGAACGTCTGCGCCGGCTGGTCGGCCGCCAGGATCTCGCCCTCGGCCGACACGCGTTCGCCCAGCTGCTGGGCGCTCGCGTTCATCAGCGGGAGCTGCGTTCGCCCGGCGTCGTCCCCGCCGGGGAAGGTCAGATCGTTCGGCGGTCGCCCGGCATACCCGAGCGCGGAACGGATCCCGCCCGAGACCGTGACACCGAGCGACGCCGCCGCGACCCGGCCGACCGACACGTCGACGATCGCCGCCACGGTCGGCTCGCCCTTCAGGATGTCGCTCAGCCGGAACGAGGTGCTCCGGAACGGCCGGAGCGTCACGTCGGTCGTCGAGCTGTGTTGCGTCGGCTCCTGGCGGCCGAGCAGCGTGACCGAGAACACCGCCTCGCGGGCGAACGGGTTCATGACCACGAGGTAGGCCTCGTCGTCCTCGGTCTCGGTGGTCCCGTCCGGAAGGAGCCATCGCCTGCCCGCCTCGGGTGCGCACGGCTCGGCGGCGACCCCGGTCTCCTCGCCGCCGGCGTCCGCGATCCACCCGACCGCCACCCACTGACCGAACCACTCGACGACGGACGCGCTCCCCCGGCTGTCCCCCGACGCCGGCACCCGAACGAACGCGCCCGGTTCGACCTCGATCGTCTCCGGCTCCGCCGGCTTGTCCGGATCGAGCGATCGCACCCTGATCGTCGCGGTCTGCGTCCCGGGATTGGCGACCTGAAGCTGCACGTCCCACCCCTCGCCGCCGCCGTGCGGGCAGAACCAGCCGCCGGAGCTCTGCGGTCGCTCGGCCGCCTCGAACGAGCGGGGCGTCAGCTCTCGTTCGGCGTACGCGGCGCCCGCGAGCAGGAGTACCGGCACGAGGATCGCGACGAGGGTCTGGAGCTTCCTCACGCGGACCCCGGCTTCCTGGTGATCCACAACGCCGCGGCCCACAGCAGCGCGAGCAGGACGAGCTCGACATCGCGGATCCACTGGTCGGTGAATCGGACCGTGACGTCCCCGCCCTCGACGGACGCCGCGATCGCCCAGCCATACCCGGGGAACGGCTCGAGGACCGTCCCGCCGTTGTCCACCAGCCATCCGTCGTCGAACTGCTGGCCGACCACGACGTGTCCGGGTTCGGACGCGTTGCCCGTGAAGCGCTCGCCGTCGCCCTCCAGCTCGGTCGACTCGATCGCGGGCGACGCCTCGATGGCCGCGGGATCCGACCGCCGCGGAACGGGGGCGTTCGGGGACACGAACGCGGTCGGGAGCGCGGCCGCGTTGCGGAAGATCGTGAGCCCGCCGGCCGGGACCAGGTCGAGGTCGAGCTGTTCGAGCAGCCGGTCCCGCGCGGCACCAGGCAGGTCGCCCTCGGCGGACACGACGTAGCGGACGCCGTAGGAACCGAGCTGCGCGCCGGCATGGCGCGTCCCGCCGCCGACGAGATCGTCGACGATCGCGTGGAGCTCGTCGTAGCCGGCGCCCGAGCGCGCGCGGCCCTCGTCGAGCGCCGAGACCCCGTTCCGATCGGTCAGGCCGAAGCGGACCGTCGCGGCCCCCGCCTCGGCCAGGCCGATCGGGTCGCCGCCCGGCGCCGGGAACCGGTCGCCGTCGGGCGATCCGAGCCACAGGATACGGAACGGCCCGGGAGCGCTCGAGGCGATCACGGGCCACGCGGGCGGGAGCCCGCCCGGCCGGACCGCCCAGTCGGCGAACGTGACCTGGAGCGCCTGCGCGAGGACGCCGAGCGTCAGCACGACGGACAGGATCGCGACACCGAGCTGCCGGAAGCCGAACGCCTGCCGCCCCAGGCCGCGGGCGAACGTCGACAGGCCGTACGCGATCAACGCGCCCTCCGCCACCGCCGCGGCGGCCAGCCAGGCCGGGGCGTTCGTCAGCGCCGCCGGGAGGTATCCGGCGACCGACGCCCAGGCCAACACGGTGCCGGACACGGCCACGATCAGAGCCCGCCACGCGCGACCTCGCTGCGGGTCGGCGGCACCGGCGAAGCAGACGATCGCCGCGATCGGCAGGAAGGCGGCGACGGGCCACGTTCCCGGACCGCCTCCGGGTGCCAGGCGGAGCAGGGACCAGACGTCGGACGTGCCGATCTCGGAGGAGAGCGCGGCGGACGGATCGTTGGATGCGGCCAGGAGCACGGGGAAGGCAAGGAACGCGGCCGCCGCGGCCGCCAGCGCCAGCAGCATCGTCCCCCGGTCGCGCCGCCGCCCAGCCACCAGATGAGCGAGGGCGAACGCGCCGACCGGCAGGGCGATCGCGGGCGCGAACGACGCCCCCACCGCGAGGGCGGCCCCGAACCCGACGGCGAACCGGACCGGGTGCTCGGGGGCGCGGCGCCGGAACGCGGCATCGGTGCGGTCCCAGGCGAACGGCAGGACCGCGAGGACGACGAGCAGCGAGAGACGTCCCTCCGAGAAGGCCCACAGCATCGTCGCCGAGAGGACGTAGGCCGCCGCCGCCGCCACCGAGGCCGCGGGCGAGCCCGTCTCCCTCGCCATCGCCCGGTACATCGCGATGCCGGCGAGCGCGGGCATCCCGCCGAGGAAGATCTTCTGCGCCAGGGCCGTGCTCCCGAACGCGACCCACGAGCCCGCCCCGGTGACCGCGAGCGCGGGGCTCCCGGGCTGGACGCCGCCGAGCACGGTCGTTCGAACGCCCGAGCCCAGCTCGCGGAAGAAGTCGGCCGCGTGTGCGGGGAACGCCGCGAGGGCGCCGCCGGTCAGGACCTCGGGCCCGACGAAGGTGCGGACGGCGAGCGCGCCCAACCCGACCGCCAGGATCGACGCGATCAGCACCGGATGTCCGGCGGCCAGGCCCGCCGCCCGCCGGGGCAACGGGCGATCGTCCTCTTCGCTGCCGAACTCCTCGAGCCCCTCGTCCAGGAACGCCTCGGCCCGCTCGAACCACCGGGGCAGGCGGAACGTCGAGGCCATGAACGGCCGGATCCGACGGTCGGCGACCGAGCGCACCGCCTGTGCCCGGATCCGCCTCCTGATCGTCCCGGGCAGGTGCGCGACGTTCCAGCCCCATGCCGCCACGAGGTCGAAGGCGTCCTCGAACCGCCGCGAGAGCGCAAGGTAGATCAGCCTGGCGAGGCCGAGCACCGTGTACACGGGCAGCAGCCACAGGAGCGTGAGGACCCCGTAGTCCTTCAACATCGAGGCCAGGGCCGCTCGCTCGGCGTAGTAGCGGGCGCTCCTGCGCCGCTCTTCCTCGGGGCGCTCCCCCCGCCCGGATGCGTCCCGGTGCCGGGCCGTGGCAAGCGGCGTCATGAGCACCCGGAAGCCCGCCAGGCGCGCCCGCCAGCAGAAGTCGAGGTCGTCGTGATGCCCGGAGAAGCGTTCGTCGAACAGGCCCGTGCGCTGCCACGCCTCCCGGGAGACCAGCATCACGGCGGAGGAGACGAACAGGACCTCCAGGACCCGGTCGTACTGCCCCTGGTCGAGCTCGCCGTCCTGCAGCGGCGAGTAGGGGTGGCCGAACCGGTCCGTCGAGCGGCCGACCTCGCGCAGGATCCGCGGGTCGTCCCAGTCGACGATCTTGGGCCCGACCACGCCGACGCGCTCGACGCCCTTGATGCCCTCGGCGCCCTCGAGCAGGCGATCGACGGCGTCCCGCGACAGCGCCGCGTCGTCGTGCACCAATAAGAGGTAGTCGGCGGCCCTCGCGGGCGCGAGCTCCGTCGCGGCCGCGAGGGCTCCGGCGAGACCGCGGTTCTCCCCCAGCGCCACCACGCGGCCCTCCCCGAGCGCCTGGTGGAGGACGTCGAGGGTCCCGTCGCTGGAGCCGTTGTCCACGGCGACAACGCCGAGCCTGGGGTAGGTCTGGCCGGCGAGCGACTCCAGGCAGCCGCGGAGCCAGCCGACCGCGTCGCGGGTGACCAGCACGACGAGCACGCTCGGGGAGCGGACGTGGTCGGATGTGGGCGAGCGATCGACGGTGGTCGTAGCCATGGGGTGCCGCCCGGAGGCGGCGCTCAACCTAGCAGGCGGAGGTGCTCGCGAACGCGGAAGGGGGGCGATGCCCCCCTCCCGTCCGATACCGATCGACGCGTGACCTAGGAAGCCTTGCGCCGACGCGTCGTCTTCCTTCTCGCGGCCTTGCGAGCGGGAGCCGTCTTGCGCTTCCTCGTCGCGGCGGCCTTCTTGCCAGCTGCTCTCCGCTTCGGGGACTTCCTCGTCGTCTTACGTGCCGAGGTCTTGCGCTTCCTCGTCGCGGCGGCCTTCTTGCCAGCTGCTCTCCGCTTCGGGGACTTCCGCGTCGTCTTGCGCGCCGAAGTCTTCCTCGCCGAAGTCTTCCGCTTGCGCGTAGCGGCAGCCTTCTTCGCCGCCGTCTTACGTGCGGCGGTCTTCCGCTTGCGCGTCGCGGCAGCCTTCTTGGCGCCGGTCGATCTCTTCCTCGCTGGGGACATGGGTCACCCCCTTTCGGTGCTCAGGACGCCATGCGCTTCAGGCGTCGCCGTTCCCGTTCGCTCATCCCTCCCCACACCCCGTACCGCTCGTCGCGGCGAAGGGCGTAGTTGAGGCATTCGATGCGAACCGGACAGTCTGCGCAGATCCGTTTCGCCTCCCTCGATGAACCCCCCTTCTCGGGGAAGAACACCTCCGGATCGTGCTGCCTGCACCGTGCCCGCTCCTGCCATGGGATGTAGTGATGCATGTGGGCCCCGCCCTCTCCCCAGAATCACACGCGTGTGATTCTGCGGCATCCATTCCCCTCTTGGCAAGAGGGAAACTCGAGTTATGGAAGTCCTCCACATGCGTCCCCGGACAATCGAATACATGCGTGCGGGAGGGTGCAAGAGGTTCTGCGAAGAAATTCGACGGTCTATCTGATTGACCGAATCGGTCAATCAGATAGACGGAATGAGCCGTTGGAGGCCGTTTCGGCGTGCATCGCGCCTTCACGATCGCCGTGTACCGTCGTCGTAGCGTGCTGCGATTCCTTGCGCTGCAACGGTTCGTACGTGGTGCTGCGTTCGACGGGGACGCGGCCGATCGACGTGATCGCCGCACGGATCTCTTTAGGTTCCATGCGGATCCCCCACTCCGCGCCCGCCATCCGACTGATCGTTTCCTCCATCAATGTGCCACCGAAATCGTTCGCGCCGCCGTTCAGGATCGTGCGGCAGGCGTCGACGCCCATCTTCACCCAGGAGACCTGAACGTTGTGGATAACTCCGTCCAGCAGGATCCGCGCGACCGCGTGCATGCGTCGGTCGTCCTCGAACGAGGGCCCCGGACGCGCCTTCCCGGCGAGATAGATCGGCGCGTTCTGATGCACGAACGGGAGCGGCACGAACTCGGTGAAACCCCCCGTTTCGCGCTGGATCCGTGCGATGCGACGGATGTGGAAAACCCAGTGCGGGGGCGCGTCGACGTGCCCGAACATGATCGTGGACGAGCTTCGGATCCCCAGGTCATGCGCGGTCCGAACGATCTCCTCCCACGTGTCCGCCGGCAGCTTGCCCTTGGTCAGCACCCACCGGACGTCGTCGTCGAGGATCTCGGCCGCGGTGCCGGGGATCGTGCCCAGCCCGTGCCGAACGCACTCCTGCAGGAACTCGCGGAACGAGATCCCGAGCTTCGTCGACCCGTTCAGTACCTCCATCGGGCTGAATGCGTGGATGTGGATATCCGGCGCGACGCCCTTCACGGCGTCCAGGAGATCGAAGTAGAAGGTCCCCGGCAGGTCCGGGTGGATCCCGCCCTGCATGCACACCTCCGTGCAGCCCCACGCGGCAGCCTCGCGCGCACGTTCGGCGACCTCGGCGAGCGTGAGCGTGTACGACTCGGGATCGGCCTCGCGCTGCGCGAATGCGCAGAAGCGGCAGCCGACGTAGCAGACGTTGGTGAAGTTGATGTTCCGGTTCACGACGTAGGTGACGACGTCGCCGACGGCCTGTGCCCGCAGGCCGTCGGCGACCGCGCACAGCGCCTCGAGCGCGTCCCCCTCGGCCCGGAACAGGGCCATGGCCTCCTCGTCGCCGATCGGCCGGTGCGCCTCGGCCTTGGACAGCGCCGAGTGGATCTCGGCCTCCAGGCGCCGCGGCGAGACGCGCTCCGAACGCCACGCCAGTGTGCGCTCGGGCAGGTCGGTCTCTCCGTAGACGACGTCGGCGTCCGAGCGAAGACCGGCGCCCGCCCCCTTCGCGAACGTGAGCTCCGTCGAGCGGGGCTTCCACGCGACGCCGGGGTCCTGCCAGGGGACGGGCCGGGCGGCGGTGTCCGGCGCGGCAAGGCCGTCCGGCCCCAGCAGCGCCTCGACCGGCGCGCGCATCTTGCCAGCCAGGAACGGCGAGGGCCGCAGCGCGAACTCGGGGTAGATCGTGAGGCGTTCTCGGAGCTCAAGGCCGCGTTCGGCGGTCCGGGAGGCGAGCCGGTCGATCGCCGGCCACGGGCGCTCCGGGTTCACGTGGTCGGGCGTGAGCGGGGACACCCCACCCCAGTCGTCGATCCCGGCATCAAGCAGGCGCAGTTGCTGATCGGGATCGGACAGGTTCGGCGGCGCCTGGACGTGCATCCGCGGGCCGAACACCACCCTCGCGGTCGCGACCGCCGCCAGGAACTCCTCGTCCCCGGGCTCGGACGCATCGCGCATCGCGGTGCCGGGCTTGGCGCGGAAGTTCTGGACGATCACCTCCTGCACATGCCGGTACCGACGATGGATCTCGCGGATCGCGAGGAGCGACTCGGCCCGCTCCGCGGGCGTCTCGCCGATGCCGACCAGGATCCCCGTCGTGAACGGGATCGCCAGGCGGCCCGCGTCCTCGATCGTGCGCACGCGAACCGCCGGCACCTTGTCGGGCGACCCGAAATGCGGACCGCCGCGCCCGGACAGCCGATCGGAGGACGTCTCGAGCATCAGCCCCATCGACGGCGCGACCTGCTTGAGGCGCGCCATCTCCTCGTAGGACATGACGCCGGGGTTCAGGTGCGGCAGGAGTCCCGTCTCCTCGATCACGCGGATCGCGGCCGCCCGCACGTACTCGAGCGTGGAGCCGAATCCGCGCTCCGAGAGCCACGCGCGCGCGACCTCGTACCGCTCCTCCGGACGGTCGCCGAGCGTGAACAGCGCCTCCTTGCACCCCATCCGCCGGCCGGCCTCGGCGATCGCCACGACCTCGTCCGGCGACAGGAACGGATGGTCCAGCCGCGCCGGTGGCTTCGCGAACGTGCAGTAGTGGCAGCGATCGCGGCAGAGCATCGTCAGCGGGACGAACACCTTGCGCGAGTACGTGACGGTCGCGCCGTGTCCCAGCGCTCGCAGGTTCGACGCGAGCGCCATCAGGTCGAGCAACGCGTCGCCGCGCGCCGACAGCAGGGCGGCGATCTCATCGGGGGTGAGCGACTTGCCGGAGCGCGCCCGCACGAGCGCTCGGGACAGCAGGCGCTCGGGTGCCGCAAGCATGCTCGGCGAGCGTATCACCGGCGCCTCGCCGGTCGCGCCGGTTGCACCTGGCCGTCTCGCCGCCGCAGACTGCCCCGGATGGACGCGCCCGAGACGCGCTACACCAAGAGCGGCGACGTGCACATCGCCTACCAGGTGTTCGGCGACGGCGGCCTCGACCTCGTGTTCGTGGCCGAGTTCTGGAACTCGATCGAGGCGATGTGGGAGCAGCCCGACTACAACCGCTTCCTCGAGCGGCTCGGATCGTTCGCTCGCGTGATCTGCCTGGATCAACGCGGCACCGGGTCCTCGGATCCGGTCTCGCTGTCCGACATGCCGACCCTCGAGGTCTGGAGGGACGACGTCGTCGCCACGATGGACGCCGCCGGTTCGAGCAAGGCCTCGGTGCTCGGGGTCGGAGGAGGCGGCGGCGTCGGCATGCTGTTCGCCGCGACCGCGCCCGAACGCGTGAACGCGCTGGTCCTGCTGAACACGACCGCCCGGTACACGCAGGCGCCCGACTACCCCTGGGGCACGTCCCCGGAGTTCGAGGCGCGGATCGAGAAGGAGCTGGAGTTCGGCTGGGGCCGGGGCGTGCTGCTCGAGACCGTCGGACCCAACGTCGCGGGCGACCCGGCGTTCCGAACGTGGTGGGCCCGGTACCAACGCCTCGGCTCCAGCCCCGGGACCGTGCTCGCGATGCGCCACATGCTGCAGCAGCTCGACGTGCGCGACGTCCTGCCGTCGATCCGGGTCCCGACGCTGGTCATCTCCCGGAGGGACAACCGCCTGGTCGAGGCGGTGCACGGCCGCTACCTCGGGGAGCACATCCCGGGCGCCCGCTTCGTCGAGGTCGAGGGGGACGACTACTTCCCCTTCATCGGGGACGCCGACCTGATCCTGGACGAGGTCGAGGAGTTCCTGACGGGGTCGCGCCGGGCGACCGGCCGCGACCGGATGCTCTCGACGATCCTCGTGACGGACATCGTCGACTCGACGGCCCGCGCGTCGGCGCTCGGCGACGGCGCGTGGCGCGACGTGATCGGACGCCACCATCAGGTCGTCCGTCAGGCGCTCGAGCGCTACCGCGGCCACGAGGTCGACACGGCCGGCGACGGCTTCCTCGCCACGTTCGACGGTCCCGCCCGCGCGATCCGGTGCGCGTGCGAGATCCGCGACGGCGTTCGGGCGCTCGGCCTGGAGATCCGCGCCGGGCTGCACACGGGCGAGATCGAGCTCGCGGACGGCGGGATCCGCGGGATCGCGGTGCATACCGCCGCGCGCGTCGCCGGCGAGGCCTCGCCCGGAGAGGTCCTCGTCTCGAGCACGGTCCGAGATCTCGTCGCCGGCTCCGGGATCGCGTTCGACGACCGCGGTTCGCACGCCCTCAAGGGCGTACCCGAGGAATGGCGGCTCTTCACGGTGGTGGCGGCGTGAAGGTGACGGCGCTGGCCGGCGGGATCGGCGCGGGCAAGTTCCTGCGCGGGCTGGTCCGGGCCGTCGCACCCGGCGACGTCACGGTGGTCGTGAACACGGGCGACGACATCGCGATGCACGGCCTGCACGTCTCGCCCGACCTGGACTCGGTCACGTACTGGCTGGGGGACGTGTTCGACCGCGAACGCGGCTGGGGCCGCCGAGACGAGACGTTCCGCGCCACCGAGGAGCTCCGCTCGTTCGATCCGGACCGGGCGTGGTTCAACCTGGGCGACCTCGACCTGGCGACGCACCTGTTCCGAACGAACCTGCTCGCCGGGGGCCGGACGCTGAGCGACGCGACCGCGGCGATCGCCTCGCGGTTCGGGGTCGAGTCGCGCATGTTGCCGATGAGCGACGACCCGGTCGCGACGCGGATCGTGGTCGTCTCGGACGGGGCCGAGCTCGACCTGCACTTCCAGGAGTACTGGGTTCGGCGGGGCGGGCGCGACGAGGTCAAGGCGATCCGCTACGAGGGCGCCGAACATGCCCGGCCCGCGCCCGGCGTCCTCGAGGCGGTCGCGGATGCGGACGCGATCGTGCTCTGCCCGTCGAACCCGGTCGCCTCGATCGGCCCGATCCTCGCGGTTCCGGGGATCCGCGACGGTCTGTCGGCGCGGCGCGCGGACGTCGTCGGCGTGAGCGGGATCGTGGCCGGCGCCCCGCTCGCGGGGATGGCCGACCGCCTGATGCCGGCGGCAGGCGCCGAGGTGTCTGCGGCCGGCGCGGCCGCCTGCTACGAGGGGCTCCTCGGGGCGTGGGTGGTCGACGACGCCGACCGCGCGTCGATCGCTCGGATCGAGGCGACGGGCGTCCGGGTGGGCGCGACGGATTCGATCATGACCGACGATGCGAAGGCCGAGGCCGTCGCGCGGGTCGCGCTGGAGCTGATCTCGTGAGCGGCGCCTCGTGACGGTCGAAGTCCTGCCCGTCGAGGGCATCCCGGAGATCCGGCCGGGAGACGACCTGGGCGAGGTGGTGGCGGCGGCGCTTTCGCCGATCGGCGTTCGGGACGGCGACGTCGTCGCGGTGACGCAGAAGGTGGTGTCGAAGGCCGAGGGCCGCGTCGTCCCCGAGGGCGACGGCCGCGACGCCTGGGTCGAACGCGAGTCGCGTCGGGTGGTGGCGCGCCGCGACGACCTGGTGATCGCCGAGACGCGCCACGGCTTCGTGTGCGCGAACGCCGGCGTCGACGCCTCGAACGTCGAGGCCGGGTTCCTGACGCTCCTGCCCGAGGACCCCGACGGCTCGGCCGCGCGACTGCGCGACGAGCTGTCGAAGCGGTTGGACGCGGAGCTCGCGGTGGTGATCACGGACACCTTCGGACGGCCGTGGCGCCGCGGCGTGGTGAACGTCGCGATCGGGTGTGCGGGCATCGCATCGCTCGTCGACCTTCGGGGCACGCGCGACCATCACGGACGCGAGCTCGAGGCGACCGTGGTCGCGCTCGCCGACGAGGTGGCGGCGGCGAGCGGTCTCGCGATGGGCAAGGCCGCGCGGGTCCCGGCCGCGCTCGTGAGGGGCGTCGCCCTCGAGGGTGGGTCCGTTCCGGTGGTCGAGCTCGTCCGCCCGCCCGAGGAGGACCTGTTCCGATCCTCGCCGCTGCTGTCGATCTCCGAGCGCCGGACGATCCGGGCGTTCGGGGACGGCGAGGTGCCGCGTGCGGTCGTCGAGGAGGCGGTCCGGGCCGCGTGCACGGCACCGGCGCCACACCACACGCGCCCGTGGTCGTTCACGGCGCTGTGGTCGCCCTCGGCCAAGCGCCGGCTGCTCGGCGCGATCGCCGAGGCGTGGCGCGCCGACCTGCGCGGCGACGGCACGCCCGAGGAGACGATCGAGCGTCGCATCGCGCGCAGCGACGCGGTGCTCGGCGCCGCGCCCGTGCTGATCGTCCCGTGGGTACGGTTCGAGCGCGCGCACCCCTACGCCGACGCCGAGCGCGCGCACGCCGAGCAGGAGATGTTCCTGCTGTCCGGGGGCGCCGCGATCCAGAACCTCCTGCTCGCGCTGCACGCGCAGGGCTACGCCTCGTGCTGGATCTCCTCGACGCTGTTCTGTCAGGAGGAGAGCCGGGCGGCGCTCGGGATGGGCGAGGCCTGGTTCGCCCTGGGAACGGTGGCCGTGGGCCCGATGCCGGCGGGGGCCGCGTCTCCGCGGCCCCCGCTCGATCTCTCCGAGCACCTGCGGGCCGAGTAGCGCCCGCGCTCCCTCCTCGCTACACGACGCCGTGGATGAAGTACCAGGCGAAGATCGCCGCGACCGCGTACATCAGCGGGTGCACCTCGCGCCACTTCCCGCGCAGCACCGCGATCACGACGTACGACAGGAACCCCGCCCCGACCCCGTTGGTGATGCTGTAGGTGAAGGGCATCATCACGATCGTCAGCAGCGCCGGGACGCCGATGCCCGGATCCGCCCAGTGGATGTCCTTGACGAGCACCATCATGAAGTAGCCGACGAGCACCAGCGCCGGCGCCGTGGCCTGGGGCGGGATCACGCCGGCGAGCGGCGAGAAGAACATCGCCAACAGGAACAGCACCCCCACCACCACCGAGACCAGGCCGGTGCGCCCGCCCTCGGAGATGCCCGACGCGCTCTCGATGTACGTCGTGTTCGACGAGGCGGAGGCGGCGCCGCCCGCGGCCGCCGCCAGCGAGTCGATCAGCAGCACCTGCTTGATGCGCGGCAGCCGGCCCTTCTCGTCGAGCGCCCCCATCTCGCCGCCCAGCCCGATCACGGTGCCCATCGTGTCGAAGAAGTCCGACAGCATCACCGCGATCACGACGGCGATCGCGGTCGCGGTCCCGAGCGCCGAGAAGAAGTCGAACGAGAACGCCCCGACCAGACCGAAGTCCGGCGTGTCCACGATCCCGCTCGGCCAGGCCGCGATCCCGTTCGGCCAGATCGCGAGGTGGTTGGCCTCGTTCACGATCGTCGCCATCACGGTCGAGACCAGGATCCCGATCAGCAGGGCACCCTTGATGCGGCGGGCAACCAACGCGGCGCTCACCGCGAGGCCGACGAGGAACACGGCGATCGGCCACGTGGTGATCTCGCTCGCCAGCGCGAGCGGCGTGGGGCCCGTGTTGACCACGACGCCCGCGTTCACGAGCCCGATCAACGCGATGAACGCGCCGATGCCGATCCCGATCGCGCGCTTGAGGTCCATCGGGATCGCGTGCAGGATCGCCTCGCGCACGCCGGTGAGCACGAACACCGTGATCAGGAGCCCCTCGACCACGATCACGCCCATCGCCTGCGGGAACGAGAGCCCGTCGGCCGCGACCAGCGTGAACGCGACGAACGCGTTCAGCCCGAGCCCCGCCGCCAGCGCGAACGGGTAGTTGGCCACCAGGCCCATCAGGATCGTCATGACGCCCGCCGTGAGCGCCGTGACGGTCAGCACCTGCGCGAACGGGAGCCCGAGCGGCTGCAGGTCCGGGATGCCGACGAACCCCAGGATCGTCGGGTTGACGAACAGGATGTAGGCCATCGTCAGCCAGGTCGTGATCCCGGCGATGATCTCGATCCGAAGGGACGACCCGCGTTCGGAGATCTTGAAGAACCGGTCGAGTCCGCCGGCCGGCGCCGACTCGACCCGAACCACCTTGCCCGTATCCGTCTGCGCCTTGCCCGTATCCGTGTCCGCCATGGCCACCCCCTCCGGGCCGGCGCCCCGGCCCCGCGCGATCAGGGAAGGCAGCCGAAGCATAGGAACAGGCCAGGCGCCGCCGCAAGCGCTACCCAAGGTCATCGGGCGCGGGCCGAAACCCGGTTCCGCCTCGTATCCTTGTGACCGCCCGCGGGCGTTCTCATCATGGCGAACCCAACCTCGAAGCAGCGTCTGACCAAGGCCGAACGCAAGGACGAGGCCAGGCGCGAGCGTGTCGAGCTCCAGCGCCGGATGGCCAGGAGCAAGCGCAACCGCCGCATCGCGATCGTGGTGGTCATCGCGCTCGTGGCCGCGGCGAGCGCCTACCTCGTCTTCCGGCCGAAGCCGGCCGAGGCGGACCCCCAGGACCTGCTGGCCGCCGCACCCCAGGCCACCCAGGCGGCCGGGTGCGGCGAGGTCGACGACGTGGGTTCCTTCGAGCCGAAGGACCGGGACCGTGCCCACGTGACCTCGCCGATCCCGCTGTCCCAGTACGCGTCGGTGCCGCCGGCCTCCGGGCCGCACAACCCGATCCCGCTCGGGGCCGGGGTCTACGATTCCCCGCCGGCGATCGACCGGGTGATCCACTCGCTCGAGCACGGCGCCGCGATCGTCTGGTACTCCCCGGACGCCTCGGGATCCCAGCTCGACGAGATCAAGGCCTTCTACGAACGAGACGAGGTCGGCAGCCGCGTCATCGTGGCCCCCTACGACTACCCCACCGAGGGCGCGGCCGGCGCGCTCCCGGCCGGGTCACAGATGGCACTCGTCGCGTGGCACCACGTCCAGACGTGCGCGCGTCCGAACCTGGCCGCCGCCTTCGGGTTCACCTCGTCGTACGCGGCTCCGCCGTTCGGGGACCAGCGATACGAGGGCAACGCGCCCGAGGCCGGCGCGGCGTTCTGATCGACCTGGCGGGGACACATGGCCAAGAAACGACGCAAGCCCAGCCGCCCCCGGAACCGGCCGCAGGCCGGCGCGACCCGAACCGTCGAACGCCCGCAGGGCCCGGCCGAGCAGGCCGAACGCGAGGCCCCCGCGTCGCCGAAGCCGTCTCGACCGGCCACCCCCCGGCCGTCGCCCGGGCCGCAGCGCACCCGGGCCGAGAAGAAGGAGCTGGCGCGCCAGCAGCGTGACGCGGTTCGGCGCCGGATGGCGCGCACCCGCCGGGCTCGGCAGGCCATCTGGATCGGCGGCATCGCGCTGGTCGTGGCGATCGGCGTGTTCCTGTTCACGAACCGGAACGAGGCGCCGGCCTCGCCCGGCTCGCTGCCGGGCCTGCTGAAGACCGAGGCTCCATGGCCCGCGAACGCGGACGAGTCGGCCGCACGCGCCGACGCGCTGGGGCTACCGGCAGAGGGCACGACGCTGCACGAGCACGCGAACGTCCAGGTCTTCATCAACGGCACGCAGCAGCCGGTCCCGGCCGACATCGGAGCGGACGCGTCGACGGGCGGGTTCGCGTCGCTCCACACGCACGACGACACCGGGACCATCCACATCGAGTCCTCGCAGGCGCGGACCTTCACGCTCGGCGAGCTGTTCGGTGTGTGGGGGGTGCGCCTCACGCCGAGCTGCGTGGGCGGCTACTGCAACGATCAGACGAACCAACTCCGCGTCTTCGTGGGCGGCGAGGAGTCCTCCGGCGACCCGCGCGAGATCGCGCTCGACGACCAGAGCGTGATCGTGGTCACGTACGGGACCGAGAAGCAGCTGCCGGACCCGATCCCGTCCACGTTCGACTTCAGCTCGGTCCCGCAGTAAGCGGGCCCCGCGTTGGCCAGCAAGCGCAAGCGCCGGTCCTCCGGCTCCAGGGCGCGGGCGGGGTCCGGAGCCGGGACGGGGGCGTCGGCGAGGGCGAAGGCCTCGACGAAGGCGTCTGCGAAGGCCTCGACGAAGACCAAGCCCGCCCGTCGCAAGCCGGAGCCGCCGCGGCGGCGCTCGTCCACGGCGGTCCGGATCGCGGCCGTCGCCGGTGTGATCGCGCTCGGGTGGCTGCTGTTCTACCGGACGAGCTCGCCGGGGGAGATCTCGGCCGAGGCCCGGGCCGCGGCGCGCGCGGCCGGCTGTGACGACCTCGAGCAGCCGGTGATCGCCGACCCGTCCCGAACCCACCTGGCGCCCGGGGAGACCTACGACTACCCGGATCCGCCGGCCGCCGCCGGCCCGCACGATCCGTCGCCGCTGCCGCCGGATCCGCACGTCTACCCGCAGCCGGTTCCCGAGGCGCGGGCGGTCCACAACCTCGAGCACGCCTACGTGATCGTGTACTACCTACCTACGGCGCAGGGCGGTCCGTCGGCCGACGTGATCCGGCGCCTGACCGACCTCGCGAACGCGGAGAAGCGCGTGATCATGGCGCCCTACCCGACGCTCACCGCCGAACGCGGCCTGGCGCTCCTGGCCTGGAACACGCGATGGTTCTGCCCGGCCTCCGTCACGCCGGATCGGGCCGTGGCGATCGCGCGGGGGTTCATCGACGCCTTCCGGGGGACCTCGGTCGCGCCGGAGGCCCCGCGGGGACTCCTCGGGCCGCTCCTGCAGCCCTGACCGCTCGCCCGGCGGCCCGGGCTAGTCGATCCGGCAGCTCCCGTCGGGGCGACAGACGATCGCGCCGCCCTCGAACCTCGCCCGGAGGTTCCCGCTGTCGAGCCGCTGCACGTCGGTCTCGGGGAAGCCGAGCCTGCCGCCGGGTCCGCCGTGCGAGAGGTAGTGCCGGAGCACCGCCCCGTGCAGCTCGTGGGCGCCGGTCGCGCCCGACAGGAAGATCGTCCCCTTCTTGAACTTCTGCCGGGAGCCGCCCGCAACGGCCGTCTGCCTCGACGTGGGCAGGCCGGGCGAGCAGCCGAGCGCGTCGTACTTGGCGCGGATCGCGCCCACGACGCGGCGGTCGTCGTTGATCCACAGGCGATCGTCCGGCAGGCCGAGCGCCGAGCGAAGCTTGGTGCCGCTGATCGTGGCCACGCCGCTCCCACCCTTGACCACGACCGACATGATCCGGCCCGAGACCCCGCGGTCGATGTCCCCGAACCCGGTCACCGTCCCGATGCCGAGGCCGAGCTCCTGGGTCAGCTGGGAGGGCGAGAAGGTCTCCCGCCAGGTGGCGTTCGGGTTCGAGGACGTGTAGTCGCCGGGATCGCAGACGCCGCGCAGGTAGCCGATCGGCGCGCCGCCCCATACGTTCTCGTTGTTCTCGGTGTAGCCGCCGGACGAGGACATGTAGAACGCCTGGATCGTCTGGCCGCCGTCGACGACCACCTGGTCGTTGGTGTGCCGGACGGCCTGGACCCACCGGTCGCCGTCGGTGCCGCCCTCCTTGTCCCATCCCGCGTAGACCTGATCGACGGAGCTCGCGTACAGGGCGCAGTCACAGCCGGACCGGTGCTGCGAGGCGGCCGCCTTGGTGAACGCGTAGGTGCGGGCCGCGATCGCCTGCGCCTTCATCGCCGACATCGGCCACGAGCTCGGCACCTCGCCGAGCCCGTACAGGTACGCCTGCGGGTCGAGCGAGAGCACCAGATGCATCGTGCAGTTCCCCGCGTCGCACGAATACAGGTCGAACCCGATCGAGCCGCGGTTGTAGGCGTGACCGGCCTCGGGGATCCGCACGCGCGAGTCCCGCGGCGCGTACACGATGAACAGCGGGTTGCCGGGGCCGCCGACCGTGTCCACGGTCGCGCCGCCGCCGTCCACGATGCGGTACTCGTTGCCGGACGCCCACACCCGCCACGTCTCGCCCGAGGGGATCGTCGCGACGGTCTCGCCGCCCTGGGTGCCGAGGTGGAGCTCGACCGCGCCGGACTCGGCCTGCAGGCGGACGACCTCGGCGCCCTGGACCAGGCCGATCCGCAGCTCCGCCGGGCCGCTCCGGGTGACGACGCGGGTGCCGGAGTAGAAGTGCTTGAGGATCTTCTTCGGAGCCCAGCCGTGCCTGGCCAGGCCGAACGCCCCCCACTGCGACAGGCCGATGCCGTGCCCGAACCCACCGCCGAACATCCGGAACTCGTCGGGCCCGCGTGCCTCACGGTTCGGCCCGGCGCCGGCGGGGACCGCGCCGAGCGCCACCACGAGGGACAGGATCAGCAGGAGGCTTCTGCGCATGCTGGAAGACTGGCGACCTTCGGGAGAGCCGCACGCTACCACATCGTTCCGCCGAGATCGCGGCTTGAGAGGCCGGGCTAGGGGATGGTCGACCCGGGTTCGACGCGGGCGTCCACGAGCTCGGCTCCGGGGGCCACCGTGACGCGTTCGCCCAGGACCGACCCCTCGACGCGCGCGCCCCGGATCTGGGAACCGGACCCGACGACCGAGCCCGAGACGCGCGCCCCGCCGGTCACGAGGACCCCGGCGTGCAGCACCGAATCCTCCACGACGGATCCGGACTCGATCGCGGACCCGGGGCCCACCACGACGTGGCGGTTCGCCTCTGCCCCGTCGGCGATCCGACCCCCGTCCGCGACGAACGGGGCCTCGAACGCCGGCTCGCCCACGACCCGGCCGTCCAGCAGGTCGAACGTGGCCTGCAGGTAGGCCTGCGGCGTGCCGAGGTCGCGCCAGTACGCGTCCGAGAGGAACCCGAACACGGGCCGGCCGTCCGCGATCAGCGCCGGGAAGATCGTCCGCTCGATCGAGACGCTCACGCCCCGGTCCCAGGCCTCGAGCGCCGAGGGTTCCAGCACGTACGTGCCGGCGTTGATGTCCCCCGGCACGAGGTCCTCGGGCTTCTCGCGGAACTCCGTGACGCGTCCGTCCCCGTCGAGCGGCACGAGGCCGAAGGCCCGCGCGTCCTCGACGTGCGTGAGCGCGATCGTCGCGGCCGCCTCCCGTTCGCGATGCCGCGCAAGCATCCGCGTGACGTCGAGGTCGGTGAGGATGTCGCCGTTCAGCGCGACGAACGGCTCGTCGGTGTCCAGCGCCGGGAGCGCGTTGACGATCGCGCCGCCGGTGTCCAGCGGCTCGGTCTCGGTGATCCAGGTGATCGTCGGGTTCCCGTGCCGGGCCTCGAGGAACGCGTGGAACGTCTCCTCCAGGTAGGAGCTCGACAGGACGACCTCGTGGATGCCGTGGCGCACCAGCCGGTCCAGGGTGTGATCCAGGATCGGGCGATCGACGAGCGGCAGGAGCTCCTTCTTGACGGTCTCGGTCAGCGGGCGCAGCCGCGTCCCCTGGCCCCCGACCAGGACGACCGCCTTCACGCGTGCTGCGTCTGGGAGACCAGGATGATGCCGATGCCGATGAACACCACGCCGGCCCATCGCAGCGGCGGAACGGTCTCGTCCAGCACGAACTGGTCGAACAGCAGGATAAGCACGTAGGTGAGGGCGGCGAACGGGTAGGCGAACGACAGCGACGCCCTCGACAGCACCACCAGCCAGACCAGCGCGGACAGCCCGAACAGGAACAGGCCGCTCCACACGTAGGGCTGCTGGATCACCACGCGGAGCGACGGCCCGTTGAGCGAGAACGTGTCGGGCGCGAGCTCGTCGTTCACGAGGTTCATGCCGTGCTTGAGCGTGAGCTGCGCGACCGCCGCGAGCGTCACCGAGAACAGGATGATCACGATCAGCATGGAGCGTCCTTTCGTCTGCGTTGGGGCCGGCTCGGCCGTGGGTTCGCTCATAGCTCGTCGACCTCCACCGCGACCGCCACGTCGACCCGGTCCTGGATCCGGGGCGCGTCGAACACCTCGAACAGGTAGCGCTGCGTCTGCACGTGATACAGGTGACCCGTTTCCCGCGACGACAAACCCACGGTGACCCAGTACTTGCCGGGCTCGTAGGGGAACCCCTCGATCCGGAAGCGCACGCGCTTCTTGTCGAATCGCCCGAGGTCCAGCCCGGCCCGCGAGGTCCGCGCGTCCATCACCGGGTAGTTCGTCGCCCCGTCCAGGACGGCGAAGTCCACGTCGAGGTCGTCCACCGGCTCGTTCTGCCGGACGTCGACCGCGATCGTGAACGTGTCGCCCCGCAGGATCCGTCCCTCCCGAGCCCCGGGAGGCGGCACGATCTGGACCTCGGCGATCTCGGCCTCCCGGGTCCCCTCCTCCCGGACGAAGTTCGGATCGGTCACGCCGAGGAGGACGTAGCGCATCTCGCGAACGACGTCGTCCGGCATCCCGATCGCGTGCAGCTCGCCGTGGTGCAGCATCGCCGCCCGGTCGCACGTCTCGATCACGGTGTTCAGCGCGTGCGTCACCAGGACGATCGTCCGGCCCTCGTGCTGGAAGGTCCGGATCCGGTCCAGGCACTTGGCCTGGAAGGCCTCGTCGCCGACGGCGAGCACCTCGTCGATCAACAGTACGTCGGGATCGACGTGGACGGCGACCGCGAACCCGAGACGCACGAGCATGCCCGACGAGTAGAACTTGACCTCGTTGTCGATGAAGTCCTCGAGCTCGGCGAACGCGACGATGTCGTCGAACGCCGCGTCGGTCTGCTTGCGCGTGAGGCCCAGGAAGGAGGCGTTCAGGTACACGTTCTCTCGCCCGGTGAGCTCCTGGTGGAAGCCCGCGCCGAGCTCGAGCAGCGCCGCCAGCCGTCCCCGCTGGCGGATCGTGCCGCTCGAGGGGCGCAGGATGCCCGCGATGCATTTGAGCAGCGTCGTCTTGCCCGATCCGTTGTGCCCGATCAGCCCGAACGTCGTCCCCTCGCCGATCTCGAACTCGACGTCCCGGAGCGCCCAGAAGTCGTCGGCGCGCGCGCGGGAGGTCAGCAGCCGCTGCTTGATCGTCGAGGGCTTCTCGCGGAAGACGTGGAAGCGCTTGGAGACCCCGTGGACCTCGATCGCGGGCGCCGCCGTCACAGCTCCTCCGCGAAGTCGCCCGAACGCGCGAAGAACGATCCCCACGTGAAACGAAGGAAGACCAGGGACGCCACCAGCACGGCGGCGACGATCAGCGTCAGCGAGCCGAGCGACATGTCCCAGGTGGCGGTCCCGCCGTCCGGCAGCACGCCGACGCCGTACAGCGCGCGGTGCATGCCCTCGACGACCGCCGTGAGCGGATTGACGAAGTACAGGACGGTCAGGATCTGCGCGCGGTCGTCCAGGTACGACTGCACCAGCCCGCTCGCGTACACGATCGGCGTGACCCAGAACCATACGAGCAGGCCGATGTTCAGCAGGTGCCCGACGTCGCGGTACCGGACGTTCACCGCCGAGATCCACAGCGTCAGCGCGGCCGTGAACACCAGCAGCGCCACGAACGCGAGCGGCAACACCGCGAGCTCGGGGAGGGCGAGCCCGTGTCCCGAGACCACGATGAAGACCAGCAGCACGATCATCTGCAGGCCGTAGTCGACGAGCGCGACGCCGATCGCGGCCATCGGCAGGATCTCGCGGGGGAACGAGACCTTCTTCACCAGGTTCGCGTTGTCGATCACCGAACGAGAGCCGCCGAGCGTCGCGGCCGAGAACAGGTTCCAGGCCAGCAGTCCCGAGAGCAGGTACACGGGGTAGTCGGGCAGCCCGTTGCCGAGCACCCGCGTGACGAACGTGAACACCGCCAGGTACACGAGCGGGTTCAGCAGCGACCAGATCGCGCCGAGCACCGAGGCGACGTACTTCACCTTGAGCTCCTTGCGGATCAGGTTCGACAGGATCTCGCGGTGCGCGACCAGCACGCGAAGGCGCTCGCCGACTCGAAGTTGCGGCGATTCGGAGGTGCGCTCGACGGTCTGAGTGGTGGCAGCCATGCGCTCCGGGCTCGGCGGGCCTGTTCGGCCGCGCCGGCTGGCCGAGTCTAGCAACGCGCTTGTCGCGTCCTATGACGTTGCCGTGGAATCCTCGGGGGCTCCGGAGCGCGTGGCACCCGTCCCCTCCTCGATCTCGGCCAGCGCACGCACGTACGACAGGCCGTAGTCCTCGTCGAGCCCCTCGGGCGTGATCCCGATGTCGTTCAGCGCCTGCGCCCACCGCGTCAGGGCGAGACGCCGGGGGTCCTGGACGAGTCGAAGCGCGAACTCGATCGCCTCCTCGTAGCCGGCGGCCGTGTGCTCGAGGCTCGCCGCCCCCGTGACGTGGTCGCGGGCCGCGGCGCCGATCCGGGTTCGGGCCTCCGGGTGTTCGGCGAGGTCGCGCAGGGTCGCGGCGAGCTCCCGCGGATCCGCCGCCCCGGCGACGACCCGAACGACCGCCTCCTCCGGCAGGTCGAGGTACGTGCCCGTCGCGCTCACCAGCGTCGGCCGGCCGGCCTGCATCGCGCGGATCAGCGTCCCGCTCACCTCGCCGCGATGCGGATGGCGCAGGTCGGCGACGACGTCGGCCGCGTGCAGCCACGAGCGGAAGGCCTCGTCCGAGACGTCGGTGGCCAGCGTCACCCTCGACCCGAGCCCGGAGTCACGCACGAGCGCATCCGGGTCGAACGTCGGGATCCGCCGGCCGACGAGGGCCAGGTGCACGCGTTCCTCGAGACGGGCCGCAGCCACCAGGGCCTCGAGCTGCTTGGCGGGGTTCAGGTCCCCGGCCGCGACGACGAGGAGGTCGCCCTCGCCGAGCCCCAGCCGCGCGCGGATCGCCGGCGCCCGGTGCGACGCGCGGCGGAGATCGTCCTCGCGTTCGACGGGCGGGTGCGGGACCACGAAGACCGGCGTTCGGCAGCCGAGGTCCTCCAGGTAGCGCTTGCAGAAGGCGGAGTGCACGATCACCGCCTTCGCGATCCGTGCGATGTGCGCGCACCACGGCCAGGCGAGCGGCTCGTTGTCGCGCGCCTCGGGAAGCGTCATGCGGTCCGCGCCGACCAGCGCCTCGCGCGCGGCGCGGTACCCGAGCGGGTCGCCGCGGTCGACGAGGCCGCGGACGAGGTCGTCCAGCCCGAGGTCGTGCAGGACGACGACGCCGTCGCGCAGCGACGCGAGCCGGTAGATGTCGCCGTGGAACTCGACGTTGTTCCCGATGTGGTACACGCCCAGCCGGTAGCGGGCGATCGCGAGGTCGTGCTTGGGCTTGAGGGGCCAGAGCACGTCCAGGTGACGCCGTTCGCGATAGCCGCGGCGCTCGAGACCCTCGAGCACCGAGGCGGAGTACGTCGCGATGCCCGTGGGCGCGGGCGGCATCGGCGAGACGAACGCGACCCTGGGCACGACGGGGTCGGCCATCGGTCGCGGCGTGGTCAGACGCGTGGTCAGACGCTCGATCACCCGAGCAACCGTGCGACCACCTCCGGCCAGTCGGGGATCTCGCGCTCGACCATCGCGCGGCCGGCCTGCCCCATCCGCTCGGCGAGCGCCCGGTCCGCGTACAGGCGATCGAACGCCTCCGCGATCGCACGCGGGTCCGGCTCCGTCACGAAGCCGGTCTCGCCCTCGATCACGAACTCGAGCGGTCCGCCGCTGTCCGAGAGCGTGACGACCGGCCGGTGCGCGGCGAAGCCCTCGATCGTCACGTATCCGTAGTCCTCGTCGAACGGGCCGTAGTAGACGCCGAGCGCCCCGAGGAACAGCGACCGCAGCCGCTCGTCGGAGACGCCGACCTCGATCGAGACGCGCTCGGCCAGGTCGTGCTCCTGGATCTGGCGACGGAGCGCCGCCTCGTCGGGGCCACGGCCGACGAGGATCAGGCGGACGCCGCTACGGACGTGGCGCATCGCGTGCACGACGATCGACTGGCGCTTCAGGCTCTCGAAGCGGCTCGGGAACACGATCGCGTCGCCGTACGCGCCCGGCTCCTCGCCCAGCAACGCCTGCGTGAGCGGCGAGCGATGGTACAGGGGCTCGGAGGGGATCCGCAGCGAGTCCCACAGCCGCCGCTGGACGTTCTTGGAGTTCGCGAACACGCGCTTGGCCTCGCCGAGCGCGACGCGGTCGGCCGCGTGGATCATCTGGCGCACCTGCACGCCCTCGGGCTGGCGCGCGAGGTCCGCATACTGCGGGTGGTCCCACAGCTCGTACGCGGTTCGGTGCTGGTGGATCAGCCAGACGATCTTGCGCTCGTGGTTGAGGAGATACGCGGGGAACTTCAGCGGGATCACGGCGTCGATCGGCAGGCCGTTGGATTCGGACAGCTCCATGCTGCGCCACACGGCCATCTGATGGACGAGCTCGGCGCCCGGGTACCACTTGCCGGCGACCAGCACGAGCTCCGCCTCGTGGCCCGCCTCCCGGAGCGCGCGCACGAGCTGCTCGGCGTGCGTCTCGGCGCCGCCGCGGACGAACGGCGTCTGGGGATGGCAGACCGCGATGCGCATCAGGTCTGCCCCGGGCCGCGCTCCTCCGATGCGCCGCGCAGGCGCTCGATCTCGGCCTCGGCGTCGGCCAGCCGCTCGGCCAGCATCCGGTTCAGCGTGGCGAGATCGCCGAGCAGCCGGTCGTACCGATGCGTGACCGGCCGGAGCACCACGTAGAACCAGCCCTTGACCTGGCGCTTCCACGGCGACGCCGAGCCGAGGAGCGGCTCGCGCCGCGGGATGCGCGAGCGCTCGTCGGCGCGCATCGCGGCGGCGAAGTCATGCAGCGCGATCCGGATCTGGCGGGTGCTCTGGTCCTTGGCCGAGCTCGGGTCGACGCCCCAGTACAGCTCGCGTTCGAGCACCGAACGCGCGTCGTCGGCCTCGTGGTCGGTGTCGTTCGGCATCGGTGGGCGAGCGTATCACCGCCACCCTGCGACCCCGGGTTTTCGTCGCTCCATCGCAACATGTTCGGCTGCTCGCCGTCGGTACGATGCACGACGTGACGAGCCACCCACGCACCGCGCAGGGCTGATCCGATGCGGGTCGCGATCGACGCCCGGCCGGC
>Ga0081455_10000952_pt1 | contig 37065 bp, 37 predicted proteins | sample TabmetS3T2R1_FD_70207 | JGI IMG/M metagenome (GOLD analysis project Ga0081455, IMG submission 70207) | Tabebuia heterophylla rhizosphere microbial communities from the University of Puerto Rico - S3T2R1 | ecosystem: Host-associated > Plants > Roots > Rhizosphere ...
GGGATCCTCCATGAAAGCCGTTCGACTCCATAAAGAAGGCGGTCCGGAGCAACTCGTGTACGAAGAGGCGCCCAAACCTCAGTTGGGCGCTGGAGACGCCCTCATCCGCGTTCACGCCACGGGCATTACGCCTGCCGAGTTGACCTGGGCGGAGACCTACCGGAACTGCGACGGGTCTGAGCGCTTGCCCGCGATACCGGGACACGAGGTGTCGGGCGTCGTTGAGAGCGTCGCGCACGGCGTGACCGACGTGTCGATCGGCGACGAGGTGTATGCGCTCACCTCTTTCTGCCGAGATGGCGCCGCCGCGGAATACGTCGCGGTCCACGCCGCCGACCTGGCGCCGAAGCCCAAGACACTCGATCTTGTGCAGGCGGCCGCCGTCCCGCTTTCGGCGCTCACGGTCTGGCAGGCCTTTTTCGATCACGCGCGACTTGCGCCGGGCCAGCGTGTGCTGATCCACGGCGCCGCCGGAGGGGTTGGCGGCTTTGCGATTCAGATTGCCCGCTGGCACGGTGCGTACGCGATCGGCACGGCATCGGATGAAAACCGCGAGTTTCTGCTCGGTCTTGGGGCGAATGAGGTCATTGACTATCAGCACGTTCAGTTCGAACAGACCGTGCGTGACATGGATGTCGTTCTTGACACCATCGGTGGCGGCACGCGCGAACGCTCCTGGCAGGTGTTGAAGCCGGGAGGAATGCTGGTCAGTTTGCCGGAGCCGATCCCCGAGTACGAAACAGCGGCGCACAGCAAGAGCAGCAGGCGCGGCGTGTTCTTCATCGTCCGACCCGATCGCGAACAGCTGAGCCAGATCGCGACGTTGATCGATTCCGGCGCAGTCCGCCCGGTGATCGCACAGACAGTCCCGCTGGCGGAGGCCCGAGAGGCATTTGAACGTGGAGTGGCCGGCCATACCCGAGGGAAGCTGGTGCTGGCGGTCGACAAGCCATGAGCGCGCCACTGACAGTTCAGCCAACTTGAAACTACTAGTGTCAATGCTAAGGAGGATAACGCTATGGCTAGGTTCCAAGGCATGTCTGATGAAGACAAGCTTAACGACATTCAGATTCTAAATAGAGCACTCTTCTTTGAGAATCGGGGTGTTTGGGCTTATAGCTTCGCGGCCGTCAAATTGAGCAAAACAGAAGTGGGCAAAACCGTGCTCGAGCTTGGCTTGCAGAACCGCGCAGATCACGAGAAACATCAAGATATGCTCAGAAGTGCAATTAGTGAGGCGGGCGGTACGCCCGTTCAAATGGAGGAAAACTACGACCTCTCCACCTACCTTGGCAAGGGTCAAGGTAATGTCGATAGTGACGTCAACATCGCCAAGCTCGCACTGGCGCTGGAGATCGGCGCCGCTGTGGGATATGTGAGCGATGCTGCGAAGTTGAAATCCCCATACATGATTGAGCTGGAAGCAGGGATTGCATGTATCGAGGCTATCCATGCCGCCCGCATCCGAGCTGCGTTCAATGCCTTGGGGATCAAAATTCCAGTTGTTCCTAGCGCATTGATAAGCACGAGTGATCGCGATAATTGGGTGATCAAGGTGGAGCCGGCAGCGTGACCACTCACCCCCCGGCACAGGCCGCATCGCAGTTCAACCAACATGAACAGGAGACCGCGATGTCCAAGTCCTATTCGCTCCCCACTGAACCCGAAGGCGTCATCCCGTCGCTGATTGAGCGATTTAACTCCGGCAAGGTCAGCGCGATGGAGACCTTGTACGAAGGAGCCGTGCTCATCGCGGACGACGGGCGAACCGTCACTGATCGCGCCGAGATCGCTGCCGAACTCGAGCGCGATCTCAGCCTCGGCCTGCCGCTGGAGGCCAAGGCGCGCCATGTGTTCGTTAACGGCGATATCGCCCAGATCGTGGTGGACTGGTCAATTGATGGCACAGGTCCCGACGGCAAGCACGTGCACGTCGAAGGCACGGCAAGCGATGTCGCGCGCCGCGGCGCGGATGGACGCTGGCGGTACCTGATCGACAATCGTCTTGGGACGGCGGTGCGACAGCCCGCCTGACACGTGTGCCCCCGCCACACAAGGCGATCGATAACATCGGGAAAGGACTTGCTCATGAAGATCCTCGTCACCGGCGGTACCGGAACAGTCGGCTCGCAAGTTGTCTCCGAACTGCTCAAACGCAACGCCCAGGTCAGCGTCCTCACCCGCCGCCCCGACGCCAAGCTACCGCCCGGCGTCCAGGCAGTTCGCGGCGACCTCGGCGACGTGCAAACCATTCGCACCGCTTTCAAAGGCTTCGACGGCCTGTTCCTGCTCAGTCTGGTTGGCCCCGGCGAAGCCAACGAAGGCATCCTCGGCGTGGACGGCGCCCGTCTCGGCGGCATCAAGCGCCTGGTCTATCTCTCCGTCCACAAGGCCGATGAAGCCCCCCACCTCCCGCACTTTGGCTGCAAACTCGGCGTCGAGGCGGCCGTCAAGGCCTCCGGCGCCCAGTGGACCATCCTCCGTCCCAACAACTTCTACCAGAACGATTTCTGGTTCAGGGATGTCATCAAGCAGGGGATCTATTCCCAGCCCCTCGGCGATGTGGGTTGCTCCCGCGTCGATGTCCGCGACATCGCCGAAGCCGCGGCCATCGCCCTCGTCGAGGGCCACCACTCCGGCCAGACCTACAACCTGGTCGGCCCCGACATCCTCACCGGCGCGCGCACCGCCCAGATCTGGAGCGCCGCTCTAGGCAACCCGGTAATCTACGCCGGCCACAGCAACATGGACGAATGGGAACGCCAGGCCGCCCAGATGTTCCCGCCCCTCGTGGCCTTCGACTTCCGCCTCATGTACGAATTCATCCAGAAATCCGGCCTGAAGGCGACCCCCGCCGACTTCGACCGCCAAACCCAACTCCTCGGCCACCCCCCACGCAAATTCGAAGACTTCGTCAAGGAAGCCAAAGTCGCATTCTGACATTCAGGAATCATTGGATATGATGCCCGGCGGGGTTGCGCGCGCCCGCGCCAACGTCTCCCCGCCGGATACGTGTGTGCGACGGTAGCTCTCGGCGATGGACCCACTCGTCAGCGTCTCAAAAAGGCCTCTCTTCTCGTAAGCGACGGCGAGACGGCGTGCAAGGCGGGTGAGTCCGGGGTGGCGGCTGACAAGGCCGAGACCGCCATAGAGTTGCTGAAGGAGTAGCCATCACCTACTTCAGACCATCGGCTCCGGAGACCCCCCGGAGCCATTTCATCTCTCGAGGAGAACTACCCCTAGCTTCATACGTACTAGACAGGAACGTCGGTCGGGCCTAAATTCGCTCCAAGGTAGGGGGCGGGATGGGGCCCGTGGGGGCAGACGTCGAGCCGATCGTGTTCGTCGTCGACGACGACCAGTCCGTGCGGGAGGGGATCCAGAGCCTCCTCACGTCGGCCGGGTTCAGCGTAGACACGTTCCCGACCGCCAAGATGTTCCTGAACCACCCGCGCCCGGACCGCCCGGCCTGCGTGATCCTCGACGTGCGCATGCCGGGCCTCAGCGGTCTCGACCTGCAGCGAGAGCTGACGAAGAGTGGTGTCTCGATCCCGATCATCTTCGTCACCGGCCACGGGAACGTCCGCATGACGGCGCAGGCCATGAAAGCCGGGGCCGTGGAATTCCTGACAAAGCCATTCCGCGAGCAAGAGCTCATCGACGCCGTTCGCGAGTCGATCGGTCGGGATCGCATGGAGCGGCGGCGCCGGGCCGAACTCTTCGAGATGCGCCGCCTCTTCGAATCGCTGACATCGCGTGAGCGCGATGTCATGACCAAGGTGGCCGCCGGCTTCCTGAACAAGCAGGTCGCGGCCCAACTCGGTATCAGCGAGATCACGGTCAAGGTCCACCGTGCCCACGTCATGAAGAAGATGCACGCCAAATCCCTGGCCGACTTGGTCAGGATAGCCGATCGGCTTGGAGCCAGTCAGCCAAGGCATAGCCCTATGCCCGACGCCTGATCCGTCGGCCCGCGTATGCGGGTCCGGTTGCGACGCGTGGCCGCTGCGGTGAAGGCTGCTCGCACACAGGCTGGCGACTGGGCCAGCCTCCTCGGTCGGACTGCTCCGGATGCCTGCTTCCTGGGTCGAACACAACGCCGCATATCCTGAGCGCGACCGTCGATGTGTCCAGAGCGCGGCCAGACTGCTGGTGCCTGAATGGACCTGTAGTGTGCGTTTATACCAAGGTATATCTAGCAACGTTCCTGTCGGAGGAACTAGCATTGCGTGCTCGGGGAAGCTGACCGAGTGGCCCACCGTGCCCCACGGACGACTCGGTAAATTGGGAGGACCCCGATGGTCATTACCGGAACATACGATCCGTATCTCGTTGCCCTGTCCATCCTGGTCGCTGGCTTCGCGTCTTACGCGGCCCTGGATCTCGGCGGACGCGTGGCGCCGGCCCAAGGACCCACGCGCCGCATCTGGCTGTCGGCAGCCGCGCTCATCATGGGAGGCGGCATATGGTCGATGCACTTCGTCGCCATGCTCGCTTTTATGCTGCCGATGCCGATGTCCTACGATGTCGGCTTGACCGTCCTGTCCCTCATTCTCGCGATCTTGGCCGCGAGCGCCGCCTTCTACGTCATCAGTCGCCCGGGCGTATCGCGCCTCCGCCTCATCCTCAGCGGCGTCTTCATGGGCGTCGCGATTTTCGGCATGCACTACACCGGCATGGCGGCCATGCGGGGGCCCGCCGGCTTGAGCTACGACAGCCTGTGGTTCGCCCTCTCCGTGATCTTCGCGATCGGCGCGGCGACGGCGGCGCTGTGGCTGGCTTTCCGATCCACGGAGGCTGGGCAGAAGCTGGCCGCCGCCATAGTCATGGGCCTCGCCATTTCCGGGATGCACTTCATCGGGATGCGGGCCGCCATCTTCACCGCTCACGCCCCGATGGCGGAAGCGCACGAGAACGCGACCCTCGATCGGACCGCCCTGGCGCTGGCGATCGCCGGGTTCACGCTCGCCGATCTGGCCGCCCTGTTTGCCTCGGTGTCCAAGCGCAAGCGCGCCGATGAGGCCCTGCGTCAGACGCAGGCGGATCTTGCCCATGTCCAACGGGTCACCACCATGGGAGAGCTGGCTGCCTCGATTTCCCATGAAGTCATGCAGCCGCTCGGGGCGGCAGTCACCAATGCCCAGGCAGCCTTGCGCTGGCTGGGAGCCCAGCCGCCAGATCTGGACGAGGTCCGGCAGGCCCTTGGTGGTGCCGTCAAGGACGGATGGCGTGCGGCCGAGATCATCGGCCGCATCCGTACCCTCGTCAAGAAGGAGCCCTTGCGGAAAGAGGCCTTGGAGGTCAACGAAGCGATCGTCGAGATCCTTGCCCTGACCCGCGGCGAAGTGATGAAAAACAATGTCTCGGTGCAGACGCAACTCGCGGAGGGCTTGCCGCTCATTCAAGGGGATCGAGTCCAACTGCAGCAAGTGATCCTTAACTTGATCATCAACGCCGTCGAAGCGATGAGCGGCGGTGTCAGCGAAGGATCGCGCGGGTTGCTGATCGCCACTGGTAAAGATGCGTCGGACAGAGTGCTCGTCGCGGTGCAGGATTCTGGCCCGGGACTGAACCCGGAGAGTTTTGAACGGCTGTTCGACTCGTTCTACACCACCAAGCCCGGCGGCATGGGCATGGGGCTATCGATCTGCCGTTCGATTGTCGAAGCTCACGGGGGATGCATATGGGCCACTCCGAACGCCGGGCCAGGCATCACCGTACAATTCACGTTGCCGATCAACGGTCAAGCCGGCGAGCGACAGCCCGACCAGGAGCACGCAGCGGCACCGAGGATGCGTATCTCCCTGACCTAGCACGCGGCGGTTCAGGCTTGTATTGCCAAATCCAACAACCGGCCGCGCTCCAGGGCGTTCCAAGCCGTCATTGCGACGAGCGGTCGCCGCGTGCCCGCGGGGAAGGGTCAGAGGCCATGAGCGGAGATGGCTCGGTGGTATACATCGTCGACGATGATTCATCGATGTGTGAAGCCCTCACGAGGCTTGTCGGCTCGGTGGGTCTGAGAGCGCAGGGGTTTCAGTCACCACAAGAGTTCTTAAGAACCAAGCGGCCTGACGCACCGAGCTGCCTTGTCCTGGACGTGCGACTTCCGGGATTGAGTGGCCTCGACCTTCAGCAGGAGCTTGCCAAGACCGATCCACCAATCCAAATCGTGTTCATGACCGCTCATGGTGACATTCCAATGGCGGTGCAGGCCCTGAAGGCCGGCGCGGTGGACTTCCTCACGAAACCGTTTCGTGACCAGCAGCTTCTCCACGCGGTTCAGCAGGCGATCGAGCATGACCGCGTTGCACGACATCAACGGGCAGGTGTGGCCGAGCTGCGACGGCGGTACGAGGTGCTGACGCAGCGCGAGCGGGAGGTCATGGCGCTCGTGGTGACCGGGCTGCTGAACAAGCAGATCGCGGCACAGCTCCACACCAGCGAGGCCACGGTCAAGGCTCATCGGGCACAACTCATGCGGAAAATGGAAGCGGACTCGGTCGCACAGTTAGTGCGGATGGCGGAAAGGCTCAGTGTGCTTCCGCCTCGGTACTAGCCGGCACCTACCAAAGGTCAATCCCGCCTAACGAAGGTCGATCTAGCCGGCCCCAGACCGGCGTGGCTATCGTCTGGTAGCCCGATGATTCAGAATCATCACGCCGAGGAGGCATGCGGTCGGATCGCGACCGTGTTCGTCACGGCACACGCCGATGACAAGGTGGAGCGTGCCGCAACGCGCCGTCACGAACGTGCTCTCCCGTCGCCTTTGTCGTCGATGATGATCTGTCAGTACCGTCTTCCCTCAAGTTCAATTCCTTCTGGCTGCGGTTGGAACCGGCAGCAGCGTGCAGCGTTGACGAGCTCAGAAAGCAAGGGTCTCGGCGATGCGGTCGGCAGGCGTGACGCGCGCGTCATCGCCGTCGTCGACGACGATGAGGGCTTCCGCTCCGCTCTCCAGCGGTTTCTGAGGAGCTTCGCGCTCCAGGTCGAGGCGTTCGCATCGGGAGAGGAGTTTCTGCGGTCGAACCGACTGGGCGCGATCGGTTGCGTCATTCTCGACGTTGCGATGCCGGAAATGAACGGCCTTGAGGTGCAGCAGCAAGTGGTCGCCCGGGGTCTCCAGATCCCGATCGTCTTCGTTACGGCCCACTGGGATGACGAGTTGGGACGACACGCGGCTGCGGGAGGCGCGCGTGCGGTCCTCCGAAAACCGGTGGATCACGAGGAACTCGTTCGCTTGGTGCGTGAGGCGCTGGCGGCGCAGTGAGCCGCCATCACCGGAACAGATCGAAGTCCAGAGCTCCGGCTTCGGAGCTCCAGCCGCGGACTGAGATAGCCAAGCGCCGAATGCGGCCGCTGCCCATCACAGCGCTCCAGGGAGTGGAACAACTCGGGATGGGCCGCCACGCGGATGGCCAGCGCCGCGTCGTGGGCCGCGCCAGGACCAGACCGAGCGCGTCGGGCTCGTGGCATCCGTGGTGCGCTCCCTCATCGCCCAGCCGACGGCACAGCGCGAGTGGGGTCTAGCATCTAGGATCTCCGCCAGGTAGAGCCAGTTCCCGCCGGTTCTCTCGCCGCAGAGGCCCCAGTTCCCTCCGCTCCTCCGTTATCAGCGCTCCTGCGAGGTATCGGCCCGCATACATCGGTTGCCATCACGAATACCCCGACGGCCGGCGTGAGCCGATCGGCGGAATGAGCGGAGTCCCTCGCACAGTGTAGTAAGCCTCGCGGGACGACGCGGTCTTCTACTGTCTCCGCGCTAGCCGGCCGCTACCAAGGTCTATCGAGAGTAACGAAGGTCGGTCTAGGCGCCTTCCGTCTGGGCCGCTAGCGTGTAGGTAGACGGATCGTTCGTGATGGCGTGACAGAGGGAGGTCGGGATGGAGTTGCGTCACTTGAGGTACTTCGTTGCCGTCGCTGAAGAGTTGAGCTTCACTCGAGCCGCAGAGCGGCTCCACGTCTCGCAGCCTCCGCTCAGTCAACAGATCAAACAACTGGAGGAAGAAGTTCAGAGCCAGCTGTTCGATCGCAGCAGACGCTGGGTGCGGTTGACTCGCGCCGGTCGACTGTTTCTCGACCACGCGCGGCAGGTGCTCGAAGAAGTCGAGCGTGCGGTGCTCGCCGCGCGGCGGACGATGGGAAGCGAGAGTGATCTGTCGGTCGCCTCTACGACCTGGACCAACCTCACGGCCGTTTCCCGTATCCTGCGCTGCTTCAGCGAAGCGCACCGGGAGATCCGGATCGAAGTCCAGACCTTGAACTCGATGCTGCAAGTGCGAGCTGTCAAAGCGAGGACGGTGGACGTCGGATTCATGTTCCCGCCACCCGCAGACGATGCGCTGCAGATAGCGAGGCTCGTCAGATACCCACTGGTGGTCGCGCTACCCACGAACCATCGGCTCGCGGCACGCGCGAAGCTGTCGCCCGGCGATCTCGCGGGCGAGAGCTATGTGATGCTCACTGCGGATGTGGCTCCGGCGTACGGGGCGATCGTCACCAAGTACTGGGAGCGGGTGGGAGTCTCGATACGGGAGCGACTCAAGGTCGATCAGGCGCACGCAGTAGTTGATCTTGTCGCCGCTGGTGCGGGCTTCGCGCTGGTGCCCTCATCGGTTCAAGAGTGTGAGAAGCAGCGCATCGTGTGCCGTCGCGTGGAACCCGCGCCCCCCGAACTCGAGCTGGCGCTGGTGTGGGCCCGTGGGGTGGAATCCCCGGCGATCAGTGTCCTGCTCGAAGTGGCCCGTCGGATCGTCGGACAGCCGGGGTCCCGCGTGAATGGCGAAAGCAGAGCCGATTCACATTCAGATGGCTCCGACCTCTCGAAGGTCCCCTCGCGTTTGTTGGGAGCAACCGGGCACGCTCGCACTAACGGCCATCAGCCGGACGGGCCATTGCGCGCACGCAGCGAACCTAAACTCCCGCGACGAGGCGGAGACGGCAGGAACTCGAGTGCGACGGTTCAGGCGCATCGCGTCAGGGTGCCGCGGGCGTCGTGATGTCTTACACAGATTCAGACGTTCCTGCGGGGGGCGCGAGCGTTAAGCCGGGAACAAGCGCGAACCCTGACAGGAAGACGACGGAGATCGACATGGCAATGCGAGTCGACCCTGACCAAAACCTGGTGACGGCCCTTTGCGAGCGAGAGCCTACGGCGGCAGAGGCTCTTGTCACTGCGTACGGCCATCGAGCATATCGCCTGGCGGCAAAGATCACCGGCAATCAGCAGGATGCCGAGGAAGCTGTCCAGGATGCGCTGTGGAGCGTGGTGCGGAAGATCGACACGTTCAGGGGCGACTCGGCCTTCGGATCCTGGGTCTATCGGATCGTCAGCAACGCAGCGTACGGGAAGATCCGGGGACGCTCAAAGGCATTCGTAAATATGGCGCTCGAGGAAATCGGCCGCCCGTTCCATGAGGAGGGGCATGAGGGCTTGATCAGCGCGTGGTCGTCCGGCATCGACGATCCGGGGGTGCAAACAGAGCTTCGCTCGGCGCTGAGCTCGGCACTCGCGGAGCTGCCGGCTCACTATCAAGCTGTGATGGTTCTGCATGACGTCGAGGGGTTATCGATGGCCGAGGTCGCCGACACTCTGGCGATCTCGGTGGCGACAGCGAAATCCCGCGCTCACCGCGCCCGACTGTCGCTCCGCAAACGTCTATCGATGTTCACGGCAATGGCCGGCGTGTCATTCGGGGAAGCGGCGCAGGAGCAGTATGTGCGGGAGCGCTGCGTGACGGACGAGGTCGAGGAGCGGCCCGACCGGGACACCTCAATGCGATGTCTCGACGGGAGCAAGAGCCGACGCAACGCGCTGCGGGCGTGCGTGTGAGCATAACGATCAGCACCCCTTGGCGTTGGCCCATCACACTCAAGCTGCCACGAACTGCGAAGGCGGACGCGCGGACGCCATGTCATGTCGTGCTCGCACAGGCCGACGACTTTCGAGACCCCGGTGCCTGAATGGCTGTGTGCATCCGGGGTGTGACGTAGGGGGCGTCGTCACGGACATGCCGGAGCGAGTCTCCCAGGGCAGGTTCCACGTCGCGCGTGCCCTCGTCGGGATCGCCGCTTTCGTGCTCAACATCGCCGGGCTGTTCACCCCCGACTGCCACGGAGACTGAAGGAAGCGAGCTCACGATGACTCTTTTCGTGGCTGGCCTCAACCACAAGACGGCGTCCGTCGACGTGCGCGAATCGGTCGCGGTGGAGGAGGAGAAGCTCCGCGACGTCCTGCGCGACGTGCAGGTGCTGGGCATCGCCACCGAGCTGGTCATCCTGTCCACCTGCAATCGGGTGGAGGTGTACGGGGTGGCCGACGCGCCCGACCTGGCCCGCGCGGCAGCCTTCCGGGAACTCGCGCGCTTCCGGGGTGTCGATGCCGCCGCCGTGGAACCGGTGCTCTACACCCACGTCGACGGCGATGCCGTGCGGCACGCCTTTCGGGTCGCCGCCAGCCTCGACTCGATGATGCCGGGCGAGCCGCAGATCCTCGGCCAGGTGAAGGACGCGTTTGCGCTGGCCCAGACGGCGCAGACGGTCGGACCAGCCCTCCACGGCCTGTTCAGCCAGGCCTTCGCCGTGGCCAAGAGGGTGCGCACGGAGACGGAGATCGGGCGTCATGCCGTCTCCGTCTCGTTCGCGGCCGCCGAGCTGGCCAAGAAGATCTTCACCGCGCTCGCGGGGCGTGCCGTCCTCCTCGTGGGCGCCGGGGAGATGGGCCAGCACGCCGCGCGCCATCTCGTGGAGCAGGGCGCCTTCCCCATCTACGTCACCAACCGCACATGGGCGCGGGCCCAGGAGCTGGCCCGCGCGCTATGCGGCACGGCGGTGCCGTTCGACGACATGCTCGGGGCGGTGGGCGACGTGGACATTGTCATCACCTCCACGGCGGCGCCCCAGCCGTTCCTCACCCGCGCTGGGGTGGCGGGGCTGATGGCGCGGCGCCGGGGACGCTCGCTGTTCTTCATCGATATGGCCGTGCCCCGCAATGTCGAATCCACCGTCAACACGCTGGATGACGTGTACTGCTTCGACATCGACGATCTTAGGTCGGTGGTGGGCGCCAACCTGCGTGAGCGCCTGCACGAGGCCCAGCGCGCGGAGAGCATGGTGGAGCGGGAGGTGGCGAAGTTCCTCGCTCGGCTGTCCGAGCTGGAAGTCGTTCCGACCATCGTCTCGCTTCGAGAGCGCGCGGAGGCCATCCGCGCGACCGAGCTGCGCCGGGCTCTCGCGCGCCTGCCCGCGGCATCAGAGGAGACGCGCGAGGCGATGGAGGCCCTGTCGACCGCCATCGTGAACAAAATCCTCCACACGCCGACCACCAAGCTGCGCGAGTCGCGCCGGGCGGGAACGAGCGACTCCTGGGTAAATCTCGTGCACGAGCTGTTCGGCCTGGAACGCCGCGCTTGATTCGCGTGGCCACGCGGGGAAGTCCGCTTGCCCTCCTCCAGGCCGAGGAGGTGGCTGCCCGGCCTCGGCGCGGAGGTGAAGGTCGCCCCGATGCGCACGGAGGACGATCGCCGGGCGGCCGCCCAGCTCGGTGAGATCGGGGGTAAAAGGCTGTTCGGGCGCGAGCTCGAGCAGGCGCTGCTCGCGGGCGACGCCGCCGCCTGGTTTGGTTTGGATCGGAAGACCGGGTCTGCGAGGCCGGGTCGCTGGGCCTGTCCCTCGGTACCCTCCGCGGTGTCGCCGCCGGATCCCCCGCGCTGCACCGCCCAGCTCACCGTCTTCGGGTGCACCCCGAGCTGCGCCGCGATGTCACAGAGGTAGCCACCCCGCTTGACCAGTGCTTGAATCGTCATGAAGTCCTCGGTGTTCTCCAGACTTCTACCATCGGCCCTGACAGCTGGAGACAGCGCAGGCAGAGCTAGATAGAAGAGCGGATGACGGCCGACGGAGCCTGCCCCTTACTCACATCCCCTTCGGCCCACGCGAAGTGGCCATCCTAACGGGAACGCCAGAAGCCGCACGCCCCATCTAATGAGTGTGGAGCAGATAGTGCAGATCCTCGGGCGCTTCTCATCCTCGCCGTGTGCTGTCGCTCGCCGACGCTAGCCGGCAGGCAAGCCGCTCCCGCTGGCACAACTACACAGAGCGCCGAGCGCCAAGCACCCCTATCCCCCTGATCTGCCACTTCATGGCCCTACTTCCAAGAAACGCGGTCGGAGCATTCCACTTGAAGCCGCGGGGAGACCCGAGGTCCAACGTCGTCCGGATATATCTGCTCCGCGACCATCAAAACAGGGAGTCCGCGCGGACCTCGTACGTGCCGCGACTCCCCAATCAGCGCCCCATCGCGCGCACCGTCACTTCGGCTTCGGCGCGTACAGCGCGCACCAGCCCTTCGGATTGATCTTGCCCTCGACGACCTTGCACGAGTCCGGCGGCGCCCACAGAAGGCACTTGTCGCACTCCTGATCCCCTTTGGGCTTTTCCTGGTACTGCACCAAGCTCTGCTTGGCCTTGTTCTGGGCTCGGGCCTCGGCGGGGGCGCCGCCCACAATGGCGGCCGCCAGGGCGCCTTGCAGGACCACCCGGCGTGTAGGCCGAGGCGCGTCGGCGACGTCTCGATCAGCGTTCGGTATGCTCAAGGCTATCACCTCCTACGCGGCGCGCCGGCGCGGCGCGCGCGATCGTCTGACTGAGTTAATTCTCGGGTCAGCACAGCGCGGCTCACGCTCGCGCGTCCAGGATCTTGTGGAGGACGGCTCTTGGCACGGCGCCGGTGATCCGCTCCAAGACCTCGCCGCCCCTGAAGAGGAGGACCGTCGGAATCGCCCCGGATGCTGTACCTGTCCGCAAGCCCGGGCTCTCGTCGCCGTTGACCTTGGCCAGGATCACCCGGCCGCCCGAGTTCGCCGCCAGTTCCTCGAGAACCGGCGCCATCCGATTCGATCGTTTCACCATTGTGTGGTCCCTCCTGTGCTTTCAGATGTCGACCGACGCATAGCGGGTCCCGATGCCCAACGCAATGCGGCGGTCGGGAAGTTAGGCGCGCCACTCTCCATCCGAAGAACAGAATCAGCATGGCGGCGAGGAACAGGCCTCTCGGACTCCCAGTTTCGGTGCGGCTGTCGCGACATCAGTGTCGTCACCTATCGTTCTCGTCTTGATGCGATGCAACGAGGCGCGGGGCCATGTCGGCGATCGACCTCGGGGGGTGGAGTTCGACGATGTGTGACAGGAACCAGCCGGCCGTCAGGAGCACCACGACGAGCGCGATCTTCCAGACCCTGCGGAACCGGGGTCGCGTAACCGGTGGCTTCGACAGGGGCAGAGGAGCAGACAGTTTCCGGATGAACTCGTGAGACGCCCGTTGCTTGTTGAGTCGGATGCGACGACGTTCCGCTACTGTGATCTGGCCCATACTGTGACTCCTGCAATTGATCGCTCGACCACGCTTCTTTCGATGCGGTGTGCCGGCCGGGGCGTTACAGGCCAGGCCGTTGCCAGTGCCTGAGCCGAACGTGATCGCGTCGTTTGGGGCGGCGAGTCATTCGACACGCTCCAGGGTGACGGGGTCTGTGCCGACAATAGGACGGGCAGCGGGCCGGACCGACGCGTGAACCTGCGGCGGCGATACTGATCGAAGGCCTGGTCTATTCGGTGGACGACGGTGATGAGCTGGCGGAGTGGAGTCTGTCGTATCGATGGTCGGGTGCGTGCGTCGAAACTCTTCCGCTGAGACCACACGCACCAGGTGTCCGTCGGCATCGAGGATTCTCACGGGTGAGATCGAGTCGTTCGCTGAAGGAAGTCGAACTGCGCCTCTCAACACGTTCATTGGATGCCCTCCTCCATGGAGCTCCCGCTTCAGCAGATGGCTCGCGCGGTCTGTGCTCTCCGCGCTCATCGCGTCGACCGCTCGTTAGCCGCTGACCATCTCCAGCTGCGGCGCGGGCATTCAACCGATCGCCGCGTCGAGAAGCTCGAGACGCAGGTCCCGCCGAGGCCCGCCATTGGTTGTCCGCATAGCCTGCATCGACTCATGACAGCATTGGGATCGTCCGCGAGCTCTCGAGGTTGCGCACGCCAAAGACTGGGCGCGTAAACCAAAAGTCAGGGCGCCCCCAACCAAAGGTCTGCTCCCGCGTCGGTCAGTGGTGGGGCTCTCATGGGATGGAGGCGTGACGGCCTTGATCAATTCGGTCGCTTGTCCCCTTTGGCCGCGATCGCTGCCGTCGTGTGCCTCGGCCTGACGCGCGGTCAGCGGCTGCGTCGACCGATCGAGTGGACCTTGGGGGTTGGTCTCGGCGTCGATGTCGGCGATCTTCTGGTCTCCGCGATCGGTGCGGCGCCATGGCAGATCGCCCTCGTCGTGGCGCTGGCCATGAGTCGCCGTCTTGCCGGACGGCGGAGCCGTCATCGCCATTGAATCTGGGCTTTCCTTATGGTGACGCTGTACCTGCCAGGCCTTGCGAGCGGAGATCAACCGACTGGTCGATGGACTGATCGGGCGTGCGATCGGGCTCCTGCTCGGCGTGTTCCAACGGAGCTGGTGTCCACGCCCGCCGTCATGGTGACCGGAGCTCGCGGCGCGTTGTCGGAATATCACCAAGTAGGGCTTCCAAGATCATGAACCAGCTCATCACGCCGTGATCAAACTCGGCCTGCGCATCAGTCCGCACGAGGTGGCACGCGCGACAAGAGGGGGCCGAGCCCCTCCGCCATCGTCGGGTGCGCGAGAACGGCATCGCGGAGCGTTGGATACGGCAGCTCGGCCAGCATCGCCGTGTGCACGGTGGCCAGGACCTCGCCGGCATCGGGGCCGATCATCGTGAAGCCGAGGATGCGATCGTGACTACGACCGACGAGCGCTTTCATGAAACCGTGCGTTTCGCCGGTGGTGTGCGCCCGGAGCACGGCGCTGACCGGCAGTGTCGCGACGCGGGTGTCGACGCCCCGGCGCTGTGCGTCGACTTCGCTCAGCCCGACCCGGGCGAGCTGTGGGTCCGTGAACATGCAGTATGGAACCAGCCGGCCGCGCGTGCTGCGCGTGCCACCGGCCAGATTGTCCCGGATGATCCGGAAGTCGTCCCCCGACACGTGCGTGAACTGGGGGCTCCCCGCGCATTCACCGATGGCCCAGACATGGGGCGCACTGGTCTCCAGCCGCTCGTTGACGCGAACGAAGCCGTCAGCGTCCAGCTCGACGCCGGCCTTGTCGACGCCGATGTCGGCGGTGTTCGGGATGCGTCCAGCCGCGACCAGGATGTCGCTACCCTCAAGCGCTTGCTCACCCCTGCGCGTGTGCACGACGAGAGAGACCTCCTGTCCCGATCGACCGTGCACCCGCACGGTCTCGGCGTCCACCAGGAACTGGATCCCTTCGTTGCCGAGAAGCCGCTGCAGCTCCTCGGAGACGTCGGCATCCTCGCCGCCCATGAGCTGAGTCCCGTGCTCGATCACGGTGACGCTGCTGCCGAAGCGCCGATAGGCCTGCGCGAATTCGAGCCCCACGTAACCCCCTCCGAGCACGATGAGGTGTGCCGGTAGATAATCGAGTTCGAGCGCCTCGATGTTCGTCAGCGGACGGGCGTCTTCGAGCCCGGGCACGGCCGGAATGGCTGCGCGCGTGCCAACGTTGATGAACACCCGGTCACCGACCAGCACCTGCGATCCGCCGTCGTTCAACTGCACTTCCAGGGTCTTCGGGCCCACGAACTGCCCGGAGCCCATGATCAGCTCGGTACCGCTGTCCTTGTAGTTCCGCAAATTCACGGCGATCCGGTCGTCGACCATCTTGCGCTTCCGGTCACGGACCTTCGCCATGTCGATCGCGACACGGCCGGTTTTCACGCCGTAATCTGCGCTGCTGCGCACCAGGGACGCTACCTTCGCGCTCCAGATCTCGTTCTTGCTGGGCAGGCAGGTGACGTTGGGACAGGACCCACCGATCCACCGGCGCTCCACGACGGCGGCCCGTCGCCCCGCTCGGGCCATGTGCCAGGCCAAGAGCCTGCCGCCCAAGCCACTGCCAAGGACTAGGATTTCAAATCGCTCCGAATGGGACATTGCCTTCCTCCGAATTGATGGGGGGTGGGGGGTTCTGCCTTGCGACGGCTTTCGGGCGATGGGGAAGGGCGCCTGGCAAGATCGCGCGACGGGTCGAGGGGCAGGGATCCTTGTGGCGAGGCGATACGCCAACAGTCCGTGTTGCGATTCGGTCGCGTGGGCGGATCGACTGCCGTCATGTTGATCAAGACTCGCGCCGCCCGCGGCGAGGGTGAATGACATGTTTCGAATCTCTCTGAGACGGGGAAAGTAATAGCGGCGCGCGCGGCGCTGGTGGCACGCTCTGCCAAGCAGCGTGTGATACCGCAACAAGCAGGCAGGTGACGGGTTCGAGAATTGACTGCGAGCCGGGAGGCGATCGGGGAGGGTCGTGCGACATGCATGAGCGCGGGGCAACCATCAGTCCTGATCCCGTGATTCGCGTCGCCCTCGTGCGCAAGGTCTTCGGTCTCGTGCCCGTTCTCGACGGCGTGAGTCTCGACGTTCGGGGTGGCGAGGCGGTCGCCCTGCTCGGCCCCAACGGGGCCGGCAAGACCACGCTGCTCCGCATCCTGGCCACGCTCCTCCGGCCGACCGCGGGCTCGCTCGAGATCGGTGGCATCGACGCCCGGCGCGACCCGGAGCGCGTGCGGCCGCTGATGGCGATGGTCGCGCACGGCTCTTATGTCTACGAGGACCTCACCGCGCGCGAGAACCTCCGGTTTTGGGAAGTCATGCGCGGCGGCGACGCCGCCCCCGCCCGCCTCATGGCCGCGCTGGCCCAGGTTGAGCTGGACGGCGTGGCCGACGAGCGCGCGCGCACCTTCTCGGCCGGCATGAAGCGCCGCCTCGCCCTGGCCCGCGTGCTGCTGGGACAGGCTCGCGTGCTACTCCTCGACGAGCCCTTCACCGGGCTCGACCAGCGCGGGCGGAAGTGGGTGCACGAGTTCCTCCAGACCTTCAAGGCTGGCGGCGGCGCCGCGGTGGTCGCCACCCACAGCTTCGGCGTGGGCCTGGGCGTGGCCGACCGGATCGGCATCCTGGTGGGCGGGCGCCTCCTCGTCGACCGGCCGGCCGCCGATCTCTCCGGCGCCCAGCTGTACCGGCTGTACGAGAGCCTCACCGACGGCCTCGAGGTCGCGCCGTGAGCTACACGCGGCGTGCCTGGATCATCTTCCACAAGGACCTGCTCGTGGAGCGGCGGTCGAAGGAGCAGACCAACGCGCTGCTCTTCTTCTGCCTGCTCCTGCTCTTTCTCTTCCAGTTCGCCCTCGGGCCCGATCGCGAGCGGCTGGCCGCGGCGCTGCCCGGCCTGCTCTGGCTCGGCTTCATCCTGGCTGGCCTCCTGGGGCTCGGGCGCAGCTTCCTGGCCGAGCGCGAGAACGACTGCTGGGAGGGGCTGCGCCTCACCCCCGGTGACAAGTCCGCCATCTACCTGGGTAAGCTCACGGGCAACTGCGTGCTGATGACGGCGGTGGAGATCATGCTGGTGCTGCTCTTCGCCCTGTTCTACAACGTGGATCTGTGGACGCCAGCGGCGCCGCTGGCGCTCGTGCTGGCCCTCGGGACGCTCGGGCTCGCCGCGGTCGGCACGCTCTTCGCGGCGATGACCACGCAGGTGCGCGCCCGCGAGCTGCTCTTCCCGGTGTTGCTCCTGCCCGCGCAGGTGCCGGTGCTGCTGGCCACGGTGAGCGCGACCCAGGCCCTGCTGCTCGGGCAGCCGCTGGCCGACGTCGCGCACTGGCTCAAGCTGCTGGCCGGCGCCGACTGCGTCTACGTGACGATCGGCGTGCTCACCTTCGAGTTCGTCCTGGAGGGCTGACGTGACCCACGCCCCCGGCTGGCTGGCGGCCGTGAGCCTGGCAGCGGGGCTCGCGGCGGGCTTCGGCTACGCGCCCCGCGAGGCCGTGCAGGGCAACGTGCAGCGCATCATGTACTTGCACGTGCCCTCGGTGCTGACCGCGTACCTGGCCTTCGGCCTCGTACTGCTGGGCAGCATCGGTTACCTCGCCACCCGGCGCCCGGGCTGGGACCGGCTGGCCGGCGCGGCGGGCGAGATCGGCGTGCTCTTCACCGGGCTCACGATCGTCTCCGGCTCCATCTGGGGCAGGCCCACCTGGGGCACGTGGTGGACGTGGGACGCCCGGCTCACTTCGACCGCGATGCTCTTCCTGATCTACGTGGGGTACCTGCTGCTCCGGAGCGTGATCGACGATCCCGACGCGCGGGGCCGCTACGCGGCGGTGGTGGGCATCCTGGGCGCGGTGAACATCCCGATCGTGCATTTCTCGGTGAAGTGGTGGCGGGCGCTCCACCAGCCCTCCACGATCCTGGGCCCAGGGCCCGCCCCGATCGATCCGGCCATCGAGGTCGTCCTGTTCCTCAACTGGGTCGCCTTCACCCTGCTGTTCGCGTACTTCCTGGCGCGGCGGATCGAGATCGCCCGGCTCGAGGAGACCTGATGCCGGCCAACTGGAGCTACGTGATCGCCGCCTACGGCGTCGCCGCGGTGGCGCTCTTCGGCTACTGGCGTTACCTGGCGCGGCGAATCCGCGCGCTCACCGCGCGGCAGCACGACGCCGCGCCGCACCGGACGGCTTCGTGACCCGCAAGCGCAAGTTCCTGGCCGGCGGCCTCGTGATCGTCGCCGCGCTCGCATACCTGATCTACGCGGGCGCGAGCCAGTCGGTGGTCTACTTCGTCACCCCGTCGGAGCTGGGGGCCGCGCCGGTCGCGGGCAAGTCCTATCGCCTGGGCGGCATAGTGATGCCCGGCACGCTCCGGTGGGACGCCAGGAGCCTCGACCTGCGGTTCACGCTCTCCGATGGCCAGGCGTCGGTGCCGGTGCGCCACCGCGGCGCGCCGCCCGACCTCTTCGCAGAGAAGCGTGGGGCAGTGGTGGAGGGCACCTGGAGCCACGACGGCTACTTCCAGGCCACCACGATCCTGGCTAAGCACTCCGAGGAGTACAAGGCCGCGCATGGGAGCCAGGCCGGCTACCAAAAGCGCCTCAAGACGCTCCAGGGCGAGGGCGCGCGGTGACTCCCGAGCTGGGCTACGCGGCCACCGTCGCGGCGCTCGTGCTCGCGGTCTACGGCGCGGGCGCCGCCGCGCTGAGCGCGGTGAAGGGCCGCGCAGACCTCCGCCGCTCCGCGGAGCGCGCGGCGGTCGGCGTCTCTCTTTTGGTGATCGGCTGCATGTTGCTGCTGGTGGTCGCCTTCCTCACCTTCGACTTCTCGGTGCGCTACGTCGCGTTCAACACCAACCTCGGCACGCCCTTCTACTACAGGATCACCGCGCTGTGGGGCGCGCTCGAGGGCTCGATCATCCTGTGGTCGTTCATGCTGTCGCTCTACACGCTGATCGTGATCGCCCGTTACCGGCGAACCCAGCCGCAGCTCTACCCGTGGGTGCTCGCGGTGATGCTGGGCCTCTCCGCGTTCTTCCTGCTGGTGATGATGGTACCCGCCCCGCCCTTCCAGCGGCTCTCGCCGGTGCCCGCGGACGGTCGCGGGCTCAATCCCCTCCTCGAGGACTCGGGGATGATCACGCACCCGGTGGCGCTCTATCTCGGCTTCACCGGCTTCACGGTGCCGTTCGCGTTCGCGATGGCCGCGCTGATCATCGGCCGCACCGGGGAGGAGTGGATCACCATCACCCGGCGCTGGACCATCGTGGCCTGGTACTTCCTCTCGCTGGGATTGCTGATCGGCGGCTGGTGGAGCTACCACGTGCTCGGCTGGGGCGGCTACTGGGCGTGGGACCCGGTGGAGAACGCGGCCTTCATGCCGTGGCTCACCGGCACCGCGTTCCTGCACTCGGTGATGATCCAGGAGCGGCGCCGGATGCTGAAGCTCTGGAACCTCACGCTGATCATCCTGACCTTCAGCCTGACCCTCTTCGGCACCTTCCTCACCCGCTCCGGCATCATCGGCTCGGTGCACGCCTTCAGCCAGGGCTCGGTGGGCCAGTTCTTCCTCGCGTTCCTCGCCCTGGTGGTGCTGGGCGCGTTCTCGCTGCTCGCCTGGCGCCTCGACCGGCTCCGCGGTCAGGGCGAGCTCGACTCGATCGTCTCGCGCGAGTCCGCGTTCCTCCTGAACAACCTCTTCCTGGTGGCGGCGGCCTTCACCGTCTTCTTCGGCACCGTGTTCCCCCTGCTCTCGGAGGCGGTGAAGGGCACGAAGGTCAGCGTGGGCGCACCCTTCTTCAACCTGGTCAACATCCCCATCTTCCTGGCCCTGATCTTTCTCATGGGCGTGGGCCCGCTCATCGCCTGGCGGCGCGCCTCCGCGCAGAACCTGCGGCGCAACTTCCTCACGCCGGTGGTGATCGGCGTCGCGGGCGCCGCGGTGTGTCGGCTACTGGGCGTCGGCAATGTGGTGGTCCTGCTCTGCCTCGGGCTGGTCGCGTTCGTGGCCGCCACCATCGTGCTGGACTTCGCCCGCGCGGCCCGCGCGCGCCGCCGCACCGGCGACGGCTGGCTCGACGCCACGTGGGGCCTCGCGCTGCGGCAGAACCGGCGCTACGGCGGCTTCGTGGTCCATCTCGGCATCCTCGTGATCGCCCTCGGCGTCGCGGGCTCGCAGGCCTGGTCGACCCAGACGGAGGCCACCCTGGACCGCGGGCAGAGCCTCCAGCTGGCCGGCTACACCATCCGCTTCGACGGCCTGGAGGCGGCCGAGGAGTCGAACCACTTCAAGGTCACCGGCACGTTCACGGTGTCCGACCGCACGGGACCGTTCACCGTGCTGACCCCGGCCAAGAAGTTCTACCCGCAGGAGCAGACGCCGATCGCGGCGGTGGACTATCGCCTGGGCTTCGTCGAGGACCTCTACCTGGTGCTCGGCGAGTTCGCCCGCGACGGCTCGCACGCCACGATCAAGATCCAGGTCAACCGCATGGTCTCGTGGCTGTGGATCGGCGGCCTGCTGCTCACGCTCGGCACCGCGCTGGCCATCGTGCCCGAGGGCCGGCGGGCGCCCGCGGTGGCTCACGCGGGCGAGCGCGCGGTGGCATGAGCGCGTCCCGCCTGCTGCGCTGGACGATCCCGCTGGCCGCGGTGCCGCTGCTGGCGCTCCTGGCCTACGGCTTCCGCACCGATCCGCGCGACATCCCCTCGCCGCTCGTGGGCAAGCCGGCCTCGGCTTTCTCGCTGACCGCCTTCGACGGCCAGCCGGTGTCGCTCGACGCCCTGAAGGGCCGGGTGGTGGTGGTGAACTTCTGGTCCTCGTGGTGCTATCCGGCCTGCTACGAGGAGGCCCCGAGCCTGGAGCGCGCCTGGAAGGCGTACCGCGACCGCGGCGTCATGGTGGTCGGGGTGAATTTTCAGGACCAGGAGGAGCCGGCGCGGCGCTTCCTCACCCAGTTCGGCCACACCTTCCCCAATGCGCCGGACCCGTCGGGGCGCGTCTCGGTGGACTACGGCGTCTACGGCGTGCCCGAGACGTACTTCATCGATCGCAAGGGACGCGTGCGGTTCAAGCAGGTCGGCCCGGTGACCGATCAGCTGCTCGAGCAGCAGATCGAGACGCTGCTGGCGGAGGCCGCGTGAGGCGCCTCCTGCCGCTGTTCGGGCTGCTCGTGCTGGCCGTCGGCTCTGCGGCGGCCGCGGCGCAGGTCACCGAGGACACCGTGCACGACGTGGCCGCGCAGCTGCGCTGCGTGGTCTGCCAGAGCCTCTCGGTGGCCGACTCCCCGTCGGAGACCGCCCATCAGATGAAGGCGATCATCCGCGAGCGGCTCGCCGGAGGCGAAAGCCCCGAGCAGGTGAAGGCGTATTTCGTGGAGAAGTACGGCCCCTGGATCCTGCTCTCGCCCCCGCGCCGGGGCTTCGACCTGCTCGTGTGGGTCGTGCCCTTCGCGGGGCTCGGTGCCGGGCTCGTGCTGGTCCTGGTCCTGGTCCGCCGCTGGAGCCGACGGCCGGCCGTGCCGGACGCGGCGCCGCTCAGCGCCGACATGCGGGCGCGCATCCAGCGCGAGATGGCCGAGCGCGAGTCGTGAGCGGGCTTCAGGTGGGCCTGATCGCCGCGATCGCACTCCCCGCGCTGGCCATCGTCCTCTGGCCGCTGCTCCGCCGGCCCGCCACCGACCTGCCCGCCGTCCCGGAGCGCGCCCGCCACGACCGCCGGCTCGAGCTGGACGAGGAGAAGACCGCGCTCTACCGCGCCCTGCGCGAGCTGCAGTTCGATCACGAGGCGGGGCATCTCTCCGACCCCGACTACGAGAGCCTGCGCCAGCGCTACGAGACCCGCGCAGCCGCCCTCATCACCGAGCTCGATGCTCTCGTCGGCGCGTCCCAGCACGCGGACGTGACCGCCGCGCCGGCCCCGTCCCCGACTCGACATCGAGACGGCGGGCACGCCCGCGTGCCGTGGACGCGACAGCCGGCGGCGCTCGCGGTGGGAGCGGTGGCGCTGCTGGTCTTCGGCGTGATCGTCGGGGTCAGCGTCGGCCGCTACACCGAGCGCGACCAGTCCTTCACCCCGCCCGGCGCCCGACTCCCCGTGCCGGGCCCACCGCCCTCGCCGGTCGGCCCGCCCACCGCCCGGCTCGAGCCGGGCAAGCCGATTCCGCCCGAGATGCTGGCCGGCATGCTGCAGGCCGCGCGTCAGAGCCTCTTCGACGGCCGCTACTCGGAGGCCATCGCCGCGTACCAGGCCGTGCTCAAGCGCGACACCAGGAACGTGGATGCCATGACCCACCTGGGACTCATCGTGGCCATCGGCGGCCACGCCGACTCCGCGCTCGAGACCTTCGACCGAGCACTCGACATCGACCCCCGCTACGCGCCCGCCTATCTCTACCGCGGTCAGGTGCTCTACGAGCAGAAGCACGACTACGCGGGGGCGGTGCGGTCCTGGGAGCGCTTCATGGTCCTGGTGCCCAAGGGGGAAGATCACGATCGCGTCGCCGCGCTGGTGCAGGACGCCAAGAGCAAGCAGCCCGTGCGCTGAAGCCGCAGGACGATCGGCGTCCGGAGGGCCGGCCATCGAGCCGGGCGCGCCGAATCACTTGCCCATCGCCGAGGCCATCGAGTATGGTGCAGAAGCATGTCCTGGCAGGCAATCCGTGTGATGGTCGCCGCCGCGCTCGCGATCGCGGGGCCGATCGGTGGCCCACCGATGCCGTCGGCCTGGGCGGGCGCGGCCCGCGTGGTCGACACCGATGGCAGCGTCCACTTCACCAACATGCCGGCCGACCCGCGCTACCGCGGCCTGCCCGGGACCAGCACCGGCACCGGGACCGGCTGGCTTCGCCTCCCGCAGTCCTCGCGTCGCCGGCACGGAGCCGACATCCGTGAGATCGCCGAGCGCTACCGGGTGAGCGAGACGCTCGTCCGCGCCATCGTGCGCGCGGAATCGGGATTCGATCCGGCCGCGGTGTCGCCGAAGGGCGCGGGCGGCCTGATGCAGCTGATGCCGCAGACCGCGTCGGCGCTGGGCGTGGTCGATCGCTTCGATCCGCGGGAGAACATCACCGGCGGCGTCCGGCACCTGCGCTACCTGCTCGATCGCTACCGGGGCAGCGTGCCGATGGCGCTCGCCGCGTACAACGCCGGCGAGCGACCGGTCGACGCCTACGGAGGGATCCCGCCGTATCCCGAGACGCAGCGGTACGTGCGTCGCGTGATGCGCGAGGCCGGCCTCGAGGACACCCACGCCGCCTCGCACGTCCTGTATCGCTACGTGGGGCCCGACGAGACCCTCACCTACAGCAACATCCGCCCGACCTCGAAAGAGAGCCGGCTCCTCGGTCGACCAATTCGCTAGACTTCTTGAGGGGCCCCAAGCCATCAAGGATAGCGAAGTACCGTCTCAGTGTCGCCCGCATCCCATCGCGTTCACCGTGCTTGCGGAACTCCAGTCCGCCGTGAGACATGGTATGCGCAGCGGCGGTGGCACCCCCCTTGCTGACCCGCGGATGTGACCCCCTCGATACGGTATTGAAAACGAGAACATTGACGGCACCTGTCGATAAAGTTCACAATCCGATGGAGTTGAAGACGCAGACAGGTCACGAGCGGCTCGGCAGGATCCTCCTCCGGGAGCGGGTCATCACGACGGACGTCCTGAAGGAGGCCCTCGTGCGCGCCTCGCAAGACCGCGTCCGACTTGGTGAAGCGCTCGTGACGATGGGTGCGGCCACCGCCGCCGACATCCTGCGCGCCCTGGCCCAGCAGCAGCAGCTGTCCTTCCTGACCGCCAACGAGCTGCCCTCGACCCCGCCCGTGCTGAAGGGGCTGTCGCCCAGATACCTGCGGCAGTACATTGCCTGCCCCATCGCGGTCGAGGGCAGCACCGTCACGGTGGCGACGGCGGAGCCGAGCAATCCGCAGCTCCTCGACGAGCTCCAGCAGATGCTCGGGCTGAGCGTCAAGCTCTGCGTGGCGCCCGGTCCGGCCATCCTGGAGGCTATCGAGCGCGCCTACGGGGCCAACACCGCGCTGCAGAAGATCGTCGAAGGGATGGGCACTTCGGGTGCCGAGCATCACACCGAGCCCGAGGAGGACTTGAACCACCTCCGGGACATGGCCTTCGAGGCGCCGGTGGTCCGGCTCGTCAACCTGCTCATCGAGGGCGCCCTGGCCTCGGATGCCTCCGACATCCACATCGAGCCGTTCGAGGACAGCCTGCGGGTCCGCTATCGCATCGACGGCCTGCTCTACGACCAGGAGGCCCCGCCGCGGCGGCTGCAGGCCGCGCTGACCTCGCGGATCAAGATCATGGCCGAGATGAACATCGCCGAGCGCCGCCTGCCCCAGGACGGGCGCATCCGCGTGACCGGCCAGGGCGGACGCCGCGTGGACATCCGCGTCTCGACCGTGCCCACCCTCCACGGCGAGTCGATCGTGATGCGGCTGCTAGACCGGTCCTCGGTCTTTCTGCCCTTCGACCGGCTCGGCTTCTCCCTGAGCACCGCCTCGGCCTTCGAGGCGCTGATCCGCCGGCCCCACGGCATCCTGCTGGTCACGGGCCCCACCGGATCGGGCAAGACCACCACGCTCTACGCGGCGCTGGACAAGATCAACCGCCCGGATCTGAAGATCCTCACCGTCGAAGACCCCGTCGAGTACCAGCTGAAGGGCGTCAACCAGATCCCGGTCCGGCCCAAGATCGGACTCTCGTTCGCGGCCGGCCTCCGCCACATCGTCCGTCAGGATCCGGACGTCATCATGGTGGGCGAGATCCGCGATCTGGAGACCGCCGAGATCGCGATCCAGTCCGCGCTGACCGGCCACCTGGTGTTCTCCACGCTGCACACCAACGACGCGCCCGGCGCGGTGACCCGGCTGCAGGATCTCGGCTGCGAGCCGTACCTCGTCTCCTCCGTGCTGAGCGGCGTGCTGGCCCAGCGGCTCGTGCGCCGCACCTGCCAGGCCTGCCGCGCGCCCGATCACGTCGAGAGCGCCGAGCTGCTGGCGATCGGGATCCCCGACGCCACCGGCATCGAGCTGTACCGGGGCAAGGGCTGCGACGACTGCCGGAACACCGGCTATCGCGGACGCATCGGCGTCTACGAGCTGTTCCGCATCGACGACGAGACGCGCAGCCTGATCGTGCGCCGCGCCCCCGCCGGCGAGATCCGCCGCCACGCCGTCGAGCACGGCATGCTCACGCTGCGCGAGGACGCGTGGATCAAGGCGCGGCGCGGCCTCACCACGGTGGACGAGATCCTCCGCGTGACCCAGGAGGACACCTAGGGTGGCCGTCTTCGCGTACCGGGCGGCCGATCAGCGGGGCCAGACCGTCGACGGCGTCATGGAGGCGCCCGACGTGCGCGCGGTGGTCGAGCGCCTGCAGCGCGACGCCTACTTCCCCATCAAGATCGCGGTCCAGGATCGGCAGCGCCGCTTCCTCGGCCTGGCCCGGCCGGAGATCGGCGGGCGCCGGGTGGCCGGGCGCGACCTGGTCGCTCTCACCCAGCAGCTGGCCACCCTGCTCGAAGCCGGCCTGCCCCTGGACCGCGCGCTCGCCATCCAGGCCGAGCTGGCCCCCACGGCGCGCCTGCGCTCGATCATGGCCGACGTGCTGCGCACGGTGCGCGGCGGCCACTCGCTGGCCGACGCGCTCGGCCGGCATCACCCGCGCCCGTTCTCACGCCTGTACATCAACATGGTGCGCGCCGGGGAGAAGGGCGGCGTGCTCGAGACCACGCTGCGTCGCCTCGCCGAGTTCCTCGCCGAGTCGCAAGAGTTCCGCGACGCGCTGGTGTCGGCGCTGATCTATCCCGCGATGCTGATCGGGGTGGGCTCGGCCGCGGTGGTGTTCCTGATGAGCTTCGTCATCCCGCGCTTCGCCGACATCTTCAAGGATCTCGGCGCGACGATCCCGCTGCCGACGCTGATCCTTCTCGAAGTCAGCGGCGGGGTGCAACGCTACTGGTGGGTGCTCGCCGGGCTGGCGTTGGCCGGCCTGCTCGGGACCCGGATGGTGCTGGCCACGCCCCGCGGCCGGCTCGCCGTCGATCGCCTGCTCCTGCGGCTGCCGATCGGGGGCCAGGTCATCGTGAAGACCGAGGTCGCCCGCTTCACGCGGATCCTCGGCACGCTGCTCCGGAGCGGCATCGGGATGATCCCCGCCCTCACCGTGGTCAAGGAGATGCTGGCCAACCAGGTGCTGGCGGGCGCGGTCGACCGGCTCGCGGACGGCGTGCGGCGCGGCGCTGGCCTGGCCCAGCCGATGGCCGACTCCGGCACCTTCCCCGCGCTGGTCACCCACATGGTGCGCGTCGGCGAGGAGACCGGACGGCTGGAGGAGATGCTGCTGCGGGTCGCCACCGAGCTCGAGGCCGACACGCGCAAGCTCGTCAAGCGGCTCATCGCGCTTGCCGAGCCCTGCATCATCCTGGTGATGGGCGTGGTGGTGGGCTTCATCGTGGTCGCGATGCTGATGGCCATCCTCTCGGTCACGGATCTTCCGCTGTGAGAGCCGTCGGTCCGGTGCGAGCGCTCCTCCGCGATCAGCGCGGCTTCTCTCTCATCGAGCTGCTGGTGGTCATCATCATCCTGGGGCTCATCGCCGGGCTGGTCGGCCCGCGGCTCTTCGGCCGCGTGGGCCAGAGCAAGCAGGCTGCGGCCAAGGCCCAGATCGAGCTGCTGGGCGCGGCGCTCGACCAGTACCGGCTCGACATCGGGAGCTATCCCGCCTCGGCGGTGGGGCTGCAGGCGCTCGTCCAGAACCCGAACGTGGCCAACTGGAACGGGCCCTATCTCAAGAAGCCGGCGGTGCCCCCCGATCCGTGGGGCCGCCCCTACCAGTACAAGTGCTGTCCGGGCGACCACAGCGACTACGACATCTGGACGCTCGGCGCCGACGCCGCGCCCGGCGGCGAGGGCGAGAACCGCGACGTGACCTCGTGGGAGGCCCGGTGATGCGGTCCCGCGCGGGCTTCACGCTGATGGAGCTGGTCGTGGTGCTGGCCCTGATCGCGGTCGCGGCGGCGCTGGTGGCACCCGCGGTCGGCCGGACCGCGGACGGCGTGATGGCGCGGGCCGAGGTCGCCTCGGTGGCCGCGTTCCTCCGCGGCGCGCGCGAGCAGGCCGTGACGGGCCAGCGGACGATCCAGGTGAGCCTCGAGCGCGACGCCCACTCGCTGCTGCTCCGGCACGCCGGGCGCGACGGCCAGGAAGGCGCACCGACGCGCCGGGCCTTCTCGGCCCTGCTCCGCGTCGACGGCACCGCGATCCCCGCGGCCATCGTCTTCCTGCCCCAGGGCATGTCCAGCGGCGGCCGCCTCACGGTCGAGACGACCGGCCCGCGGCGGTACATCGTCTCGGTCGATCCGCTGACCGGCCGCGTGACCACCCAGCGAGCAGCGCCGTGAGCCGAGGATTCACGCTCCTCGAGGTGCTGGTGGCGCTGACCATCCTGGCCCTGGCCATCGTCTCGCTCATGCAGCTGTCCTCGCAGGGCCTGCGCCTGCTCCGGCTCTCCGACGACTACCAGCACGCCGTCCTGGTCGCCGACCGGGTGGCGCGCGCGGTGGAGGTGCCGCACGAGGGCACCGAGCTGGGCCAGGAGGGCGCGTTTCAGTGGGAGCGGCGGGTGACGCTGGTGCCGGTGCCGGACGAGCTGACCTCGGGCGCGGGCCCGAAGCCGCGCATGTACGCGCTGTCGGTCGCGGTGCGCTGGGGCCACCGCACCCTCGAGCTGGCGAGCCTCCGCACGGTGCCAGGGACTCCGGGCCAATGACCGCTCCCATGCACCGGCGGGGCTTTACCCTGCTCGAGCTGCTGCTCGCTCTGAGCATCGTGGCCGCGCTCATGGTGATCCTGTCGGGCGGCTTCCGCATCGGGCTGACCGCGTGGCAGCGGGGCGAGGAGCGGACGGCACGGCTCGATCGCGACCGGAGCCTGGTCGTCCTGCTGGAGGGCACGCTGGCGGGCGCCTTCCCGTATCGCATGGCCCCGGAGGACGCCGAGCAGCCGCGCCTGCTCTTCGAGGGGCTGCCGGATCGGCTCACCTTCGCCACGCTCTCGCCCCCGCTGCCGACCGGCGCGCCGGCCGCGTTCAGCGTGGTGAGCCTGGCCGCCGAGCCGGCGGGGCTGACGCTCCGCCAGCAGATCCTGCCGAGCCCGGTGCCGCTCGACCGCGTGGAGCCGATCCTGATCGACACCCGGACCACCGCGCTCCGCTTCCGCTATCTCGGCCAGGAGCCGGAGTCCTGGGAAGACGCGTGGGACCCGAGCCGGGACGACGCCCTGCCGCGGGCGGTGGAGATCACCCTGGTGAGCAGCGACGGACACCGGAGCACGCAGCAGTCGTTCACGGTGCCCATCCAGGCGAGCGGGCTATGAGCGGCGAGCGCGGGGTCGCCCTGATCGTGGTCATGCTGGTGCTGGCGCTGCTGGCCCTGGTCGTCACCGAGTTCGCCTACTCGGCGCGGCTCGAGGCCTCGATGGTGCGCGCGTACCGCGACACCGTGCTGGCCCGCCATCTGGCCGAGGCCGGCGTGCAGCAGGCGATCCGCGAGATCCTGAGCCAGTCGCAGATCGGCGCCGTCGACGAGAGCGGGCAGCTCGTCTTTTATCGCGTCCTCCCCGGGCAGACGACGCCCACGCGCGTGACGCCGCTGCCGCGCCTCCGGGTCGCCCTGGGCGCCGGCGAGTTCTCTTATCGCATCACCGACGAGGCGTCGCGGCTCAACGTGAACGCCAACGACCCGGTGCGGATGGACCGGCTGCTCGACGCGCTCCAGGTCGATCGCACCCAGCGCGACATCATCAGCGACTCGATCCAGGACTGGCGGGACGGCAACGACCTCAACCGCCTTCACGGGACCGAGAGCGACTACTATCTGAAGCTGCCGGTGCCCTATCGCGCGCGCAACGCCAACATCCAGGACGAGGCCGAGCTGCTCCAGATCCGCGGCGTGACTCCCGAGCTGTACTTCGGCACCGAGGGCCGGCCGGGCCTGGCCCGCCTGGTCACCGCGGCGGCCCTGAACACGGTCAGCCTGAACGCGGCGGCCCCGCCCGTGCTCAAGGCGGTCGGGCTGTCGGACGCGGAGGTGGAGGAGATCGTGCGCACGCGCGTGCGGACGCCCTACCCCTCGGTGCCCGGCCGATTCGGGGGCCGCGGGCTCACGACCGGCAGCGCGGTCTTCCGTATCGAGGCCGAGGGGCTCGTGGGCGGAGTGAGCCGCAGCCAGGTCGTCGCGCTGGTGCGGCGCGGCCGTCCCGGCCGCGCGCTGGACGTGTCGGTGCTCTCGTGGCGTCCGGGAGCCGCGCCGTGATGCCCGCGCGCATCGGCCTCTTCGTCCGCGACGGCCGGGTCACCGTGGTCGCCGTCATCCGCAACCGGCTGGAGCACTTCGTGGTCGAGGACGCGGAGGATCCGGCCGCCACCCTCGCCGCCGAGCTGCGGGCCCGCGAGCTCCACCGCCGCGGCATCCGCGTCGGCCTCGATCGGCGGCTCGCGGTGGTGAAGGCGATCGAGCTGCCGCGCGCGACCGGTAGCGACATCGGCGCGATGGTGGGCTTCGATCTCGAGCGGCACGTGCCGTTCGCGACCGAGGGCGCGCGCTACGACTGGGTGGAGCTGGGCAGCGGCCCGGACGAGCCCCACCGCCTGGTGATCGCCGCCGTCGAGCGGGGCATCGTGGAGCGGCCGCTCACTCTGCTGGCCGGCGCCCATCGCCGGGCCAGCACCATGGTCATCGCCTGCCACGAGCTGCCCGGCCTCCTGTCCAGCACCGTGCCGGCCCAGCGCGCGGTGTGGGCGCACCGGCGTCAGGACGGCGCCGATCTCCTGCTGCTCGAGGGGCGCCGGCTGCTCATGAGCCGCCACGTGGCGACCGGGGACGTCGAAGGGCTGGCGCGCGAGATCCAGCGCAGCCTGCCGCTGGTGCGCTGGAGCGACTGCCACGAGGTCTGGCTCTCCGGGCCGGCCGCGGCCGAGCTGGAGCCGGCGCTGGCCGCCGCGCTGTCGGTCCCGGTCTCTGCGCCGCCGTATGCCGACACCAGGCTGCCGTTCATCGACGCGCTGCCGCCGGACGATCAGGACGGCGGTCTGCTCGCCCTCGCGGTGGCGATGGGACCGCGACATCCGGTGCTGAACCTGCTCCCCGCGGAGGCGCGTCCCTGGGCGGCCTCCCGTGAGCAGCTGGTCACCGCCGCGCTGATCGGGATCACCGCTTGCCTCGGGCTCGCGCTGGGACTGACGCACGTGATCAAGACCGAGCGATATGTCGATCGGCTGTCGCAGGAGATCCACCGGCTCGATCCCGAGCTGAAAGCCGTGGACGGCCTGGCCGCGGAGCTGGCCGGCAAGCGCCGCTTGCTCGCGGCCCTGCAGGGCGCGCAGGAGGGGCGCATCCCGGCGCTGCCGACGCTGCGCGAGCTGACCGACCTCCTGCCCCCGGGCGCGTGGCTGCAGGGCGTGACCATGGACAGCCAGGGGGTCGAGCTGGTGGGCCAGTCCGACGCGGCCAGCTCGCTGATCCCGCTGCTCGAGGCCTCCGACCACCTCGAGCGCGTGGAGTTCACCTCGCCGGTGACCAAGGCGCAGAACAAGGAACAGTTCCGCATCCGGGCGGCGTGGGAGCGCCCGCCGCGCGAGCCCGCCGGGCCGCGCGAGGCCAGCGGGCCCCGGCGGGAACCAGGAACGGACCGCTGAGGTGCCGACGCTCAGCCCCCGCGAGCGCATCGTGGTAGGAGCCGGCGCCGTCGTCGCGCTCCTGATCGGCGGGTATCTGTTGATCGTCGAGCCGATGATGAGCCGCTCGCGGGCCGCCGAGGCCACCGTGCCGATGCGCGAGGAGACGCTGGAGCGCCGCCGGCAGCAGATCGGACAGAAGACGCGGCTCGCCGAGGAGATCGCCGCGGTCAACGAGCGGCTCCGGGCGGAATCTCGGCGCCTGCTCCGCGGGCCGACCGCCCCGCTGGCCGCCTCGGAGCTACAGCAGCTGGTCAAGGACCGCATCGCCGCGGCCAGCGTCGAGATGCGGAGCGAGCGGGTGCTGCCGGTCTCGGATCAGCAGGGCCTGCAGGAGGTCTCGATCGAGCTGGCCTTCATGGGCAGCATCCGGGAGACGGTGACCGCGCTCGCCGCGCTGGAGCGCTCGCCCTACCTGCTGGTGCTGCGAGACCTCAAGATGCGGGTCGTCAGCGTCGGCCAGCCACGCGAGCTCCTCACCACCATGGTGGTGGCCGGCTACCTCATGCCGAAGCCGGCGGGCCTCAAGCCGCCGGGGGCGACGAACGACAGCGCGGCGGGCCAGCCGGCGGGAGCGCCGGACGGCGACCGGGAAGAGGACTAGCCGATGAATCGTCGACTGCTCGTCCTGTTGAACGTCGCGATGGTGCTCCTGGGCTGCCTGTTCGCCGTCGCGCTGGTGCGTCAGCTGCTCATGCCGCTTCCACTACCATCGTCCGAGTCGTCGAGTGTCGCGCCGCCCCCGCGGGTGGCCGCGCCGGAACGGCCGATGGCACCGCCGGTGGCGGCCGGGGCCTATCAGGTCATCGTGAGCAAGAACCTCTTCAACCCGCACCGCTCGGAAGCTCAGGGCGCGTCGGTCACCGCCGGGCCGAAGCCCCTGCTCCACGGCGTCGTGATGGACGGCCCGCGCAGTCGGGCTTACCTTGAAGATCCGAGCGTCAAGCGTATCTACGGTTACGCGGTGGGCGATACCGTCGCCGGCGGGCGCGTGCAGTCGATCAACGGAGACCGCGTGATCATCACTCGACCGGACGGACGGATGGAAGTGCTGCTGCAGGATCCCGACAAGCCGAGGCCGGAGCCGCCGACTCCGGCCGGCGCGCAGCCGCCGATGATGGCACCGCCGCCCGCCGCGGCCCCGAGCGAGGGCGCCCCGCCGGCGCTCCCCGGAGCGGCCGCGCCCGGACCGGCGGATCCGAGCCGGGCCACGCGCCGGGACATCACCACCGCATCACCGGGCGGCCCGCGATGACCCGTCCACCGGCCGGCGTGTGCTGGCTCGTCATCGCGGGTCTGCTGAGCGGCTGCGCCACCGCACATCCGGGGCCCACCGGCGCGCCCGCATCCGGGACACGGGTCGAGGTGCACACCGAGGCCGGTCCGACGCCGCCGCCCCCGGAGCCGCCGCCGGCGGCCCCGAAGGACAAGGCCGAGACAGCCGCGCCATCACCGCCCCCGGCGGCCGCGCCGGCGCCCGGTCCGAGCGCGGCGCCCCCCGCGCCGGTCGCCCCGCCGCCGGCGCCGAAGGGGCCGGTGCGATCCGTGGTCCTCAACTTCGACAACGCCGACATCGAGGTGGTGATCCAGGCCGCGGCGGAGATCGTGGGCTTCAACTACGTGCTGGCCCCGGGCGCGCGCGGGCGCAAGGTCACGGTGCAGACCAGCGGCAAGATCTCGAGCGACGAGGTCTGGGGGGTGCTGCTCACCATCCTGGACGTCAACGGGCTGGCCGCGGTCCGCTCGGGCAATGTCTATCGCATCATCCCGCGGGAGGGCGTGCCCCAGACGCCGGTCAAGACGGTGGTGGGCCGCGAGGTCAGCCCCAGCCTGCCCCCCGACGAGGTCGTCACGCAGATCGTGCCGTTGCGGTACATCAACTCGGCCGACGCGGTGAACCTGCTGCGCCCCTTCGTGGCCGGGCCGGGCGCGATCACCGCTCACCGCGAGACGAATCTGCTGATGGTGACCGATTCGGTCGCCAACATCCGCCGCCTCCTCGACATGCTGCAGCTGGTGGACGTGGAGGTCGCGCTCAACGAGCTGCAGATCATCCAGCTCAAGCACGCCGACGCCACCGAGGTGGCCCAGCTGCTGACGCAGCTATTCTTCGCGCGACAGGCCTCGCAGCAGGGGCAGCCGGGCGGGGTGCCGCTCCCGCCGCTGGCCCCCCCGCCGGCCCAGCCCGGCGCGCCCGGTGCGCCCGGCGTCGGCCCCATCGGCCCGGTGACGCCGGAGACGCCGCTGATCGTGCCCGAGCGCCGGTCCAACTCGCTGGTGGTCCAGGCCCGCAAGGCGGACATGGAGACCATCCGCCGGCTGATCGAGAAGATCGACGTCGACATCTACGGCGGCCAGCGCGTGTTCATCCACTTCGCGGAAAACACCAAGGCCCGCGACCTGGCCACCACCCTCGACGCCATCTACGGCAAGGGCGATCGTGGGCCCGCCATCACCGGCACCCAGTCCGCGCAGCGGTCGTTCAGTAGCATCTCGAGCCTGACCGGCCCGAGCCCACTGGCGCTGCCGGCGCCGCTGGCCCCGCCGGGCCCGATCCTCGGCGCCGCGCCTGCGTCCACCGTGGGCGGCGCGCCCCGCACCGGCCCGTCCGGCTTCCCGGGCGTGTCGGGCGAGGGCGCCCCGCCGTCGGTCGACATCCGCTTCGTGGCCGACGAGGTGACGAACGCGGTGATCGTGACCACGTACCCGCGCCTCTGGAAGGAGATCGAGGAGACCATCAAGCGGCTCGACAAGATGCCGCGCCAGGTGCTGATCGACGTGCTCGCCGCCGAGGTCCGGCTGGACGACGACATGAAGCTCGGTGTGGAGTGGGCGGTGCGCTCGGGGAACTTCGTGATCACCTCGTCGCCCTCGGGTCTGCTGCCCGCCAAGCCACCGCAATCGATCATCCCATTCGGCGGCCTCGCGGTGCCCCTCGGCCTGAACGTGTTCGCCTTCGCGGCGGACAAGGTGCTGGCCGCGCTCAACGCGCTCTCCACCGAGAATCGGGTCAACGTGCTCTCGAACCCGACCATCATGACCACCGAGAACCGCCGGGCGGTGATCAACGTCTCCACCTCGGTGCCGATCGTCACCTCGCAGCAGGTGCCGGTGGCGACCGGCGGCATCACCGGCAACTCGATCACCCAGACCGTGGAGTACAAGGACGCGGGCATCATCCTCACCGTGACCCCGCGCATCGGCGAACAGGGCACGGTGGCGCTCGACGTCAAGCAGGAGGTCAACGAGGTCGGGGCCAACGAGCCGCCGCCGATCAACTCGCCGCGGTTCACCAAGCGGGAGGCCGAGACCTCGGTGGTGCTGCTGAACAACCAGACCCTGGTGCTGGGCGGCCTCATCCAGAACCGGCGCACCAACATCAAGATCGGCGTCCCGTTCCTGAACCGGATCCCGATCCTGGGCTACCTCTTCGGGTCCACCGAGGAGCGGGTCGAGCGGACCGAGCTGATCCTCTTGATCACCCCGCGCACGGTGGGCACGCCGATGGACGCGGCGCGGGTCACCGATCAGATGCGGCGGGTGACGCCCGAGATCGACCAGTCGCTGCGTCAGGCGCCGAGATTGCCGCCGCCGACCATGACGCCGCCGCCCGTTCCCGCGCCGCCGCCGGTGCCCGCGCCGCCCCCCGTCCCCGCGCCTCGGTAGAATGTCGGAGGGGGCCTCGCCGGCCCCGGGCGCGGTGTTATCCTGATGACCCGATGAGTCGTCAGGACGCAGACGTCGCCGCGCGGCTCGAGCAGCTCCGCGAGGAGATCCGGCGGCACAACGAGCTGTACTACGTCCAGAGCCGCCCCGAGATCTCCGACGCCGAGTACGACCGCCTCTGGCGTGAGCTGGTCTCCCTGGAGGAGGCCCATCCCGAGCTGATCACTGAGGACAGCCCGACCCGGCGGCCGGGGGGGCGGCGCGCCGAGCTGTTCGCGCCGGTCGAGCACCTGGTGGCGATGCTCTCGCTCGACAACGCCATGACCGGAGACGACGTCCGCGAGTTCGAAGCGCGCGTGCGCCGCGCCCTGCCCGGCGTCACCCCCGAGTACGTGTGCGAACCCAAGATCGACGGCCTCGGCGTGGCCCTGCTCTACGAGGACGGCCGCTTCGTGCGCGGGGCCACACGCGGCGATGGGCGCATCGGCGAGGACATCACCCAGAACCTCCGCACCATCGCCTCGATCCCGGTCGCGCTCGCCGGCCCCTTGAAGGGCGCTCGGAAGATCGAGGTGCGCGGCGAGGTCTACATGCCGCGGGCGGCCTTCGCGCGCCTGAACGCCGGACTGGAGGAGGCCGGGCAGCCCGTCTTCGCCAACCCGCGCAACGCGGCCGCCGGCGCCGTCCGCCAGAAGGATGCGGCGATCACCCGGGCGCGGCCTCTCGAGATCTTCCTGTATCACGTGAGCGTGCTGGAGCCGCCGGTCGGGCGCACGCACTGGGATCGCCTGGACGCGCTGCGGGCCGGCGGCTTCCCGGTGAACCCGCGCTCCGAGCGCTGCGCGGACCTGGACGCGGTGCTCGCCTGCTACGCCCGGCTGGAGGCCGATCGCGACGCCCTCGACTACGACGCCGACGGCCTGGTGGTGAAGGTGGACGACCTCGAGCAGCAGCGGCGCCTCGGCGCCACCGCGCACCACCCGCGCTGGGCGATCGCCTACAAGTTCGCCGCGCGGCAGGCCACCACCCGCGTGCTCGGCATCACCATCAACGTAGGCAAGTCGGGCGCGCTCACGCCCACCGCGCAGCTCGAGCCGGTGGAGCTGGCCGGCGTGACCGTCTCCAACGTGAGCCTGCACAACGAGGACGAGGTGCGCCGCAAGGACGTCCGGGTGGGCGACACCGTCCTGATCGAGCGGGCCGGCGACGTCATTCCCTACCTGGTGCAGGTCGTGACCGCCAGGCGGCCGGAGCCTCCGCCCGAGCCGTTCCGGATGCCGACCCACTGCCCGGCGTGCGGCGGGCTCGCCGCGCGGGTAGAGGGCGAAGCGGTGTGGCGCTGCACCAACACCGCCTGCCCGGCCCAGCTGCGCGAGCGGCTCTTCCACTGGGGCTCGCGACGGGCGATGGACATCGAGGGCCTGGGCGAGGTGATCATCCGCCAGCTCGTGGAGCGTCAGCTCGTGCGCGACTTCGCCGATCTCTACGGGCTCTCGGTGGAGACGCTGGCCGAGCTGGATCGGCTCGCCGAGAAGTCGGCCCAGAACCTCCACCGCGCCATCGAGGCCTCGAAGACCCGCGGGCTCACCCGCCTGCTCAACGCGCTCGGCATCCGCATGGTGGGCGAGCGCGCCGCCCAGCTGCTGGCCTCGCGCTTCTGGACCATGGAGCGCCTGCTCGCTGCGACCGAGGCCGACATCAACGAGATCTACGGCATCGGCCCGCAGATCGCCCAGGCCGTGGCCACGTTCCTGGCCGAGCCGCGCAACCGGGAGACCATCGATCGGCTGGCCGCCGCGGGCGTGACGATGACGGAGGAGGGCCACACCGAGGGGCCGCGGCCGCTGGAGGGCAAGACCCTCGTGCTGACCGGCGGCCTCGCCACCCTGAGCCGCGACCAGGCCAAGGACCTGATCCTCCGGCTGGGCGGCCGGGTCACGGGCTCGGTGTCGAAGAAGACGGACTACGTGATCGTCGGCGAGGACGCGGGCTCCAAGGCCGACGACGCCAAGCGCCTCGGCGTCGCGACGCTGGACGAGGAGGCGTTCCTCAAGCTGGTGGGGCGGAAGTGAGCCGGCGGGCGGCCGGGCTCACCGCGGTCGCCGCTCTCGCCGCCATCGGTCTGGCCCTCGGGCTGCTCGCCCCCGGAGCGGGAGCCCAGCCGACGCCGCCCCTGACCCGGGAGCAGGCGCTGGCCGACATCAAGAAGCCCGATCTGGAGACGCGGCGCCAGGCCGCGGCGTGGCTGGGC